>Ga0067045_1002327_pt1 | contig 342221 bp, 274 predicted proteins | sample TerdegcTABiofilm_FD_59184 | JGI IMG/M metagenome (GOLD analysis project Ga0067045, IMG submission 59184) | Combined Assembly of (Gp0054472, Gp0054536) Wastewater bioreactor microbial communities from Singapore -Terephthalate degrading...
CAATCCGAAATCCACAATCTGCAATGGTTCCGTATCCCCTACGGGGAATAATAATTAATTATTAAACATTTCATCTACAATACCATAACCCCTACGGGGTATAGGTGTCGGAACATTTTACAAATGATGATAACATTTTTGTCCATAGGGTTTACGGTAATGTAGATTGTCAGGGTGTTCCAACGAATATTTTTGCCCGTAGGGCATACGGTATTGTAGCAGGATGATTTAAATGTTTATGGTATTGCCCGTAGGGCATACGGTAATGTAGATTGGAAAGGTATTTCAATGATCATTTTTGCCCGTAGGGCATACGGTATTGTAGCAGGATGGATTTAAATATTTACGGTATTGCCCGTAGGGCATAAGGTATTGTATATTGGTGGGGTGTTCCCGCTTCGCGGGTTTTTTGTTTTTGTTCATAGCCTTCACAAAACAAGTTTTGTTCGGCTCAGATAAACGAACCGGGGAAAGAAAATCGGGGATTACCTTCGGTGATCCCNTTGGGGAGNACCCTGCACCGTCAAAACAAACTCCCGCTTCGCGGGTTTTTTGTTTTTGTTCATAGCCTTCACAAAACAAGTTTTGTTCGGCTATTCACAAAAACAAAACTACACCGGCAGCAGCCGGTGTAGTTTGTTTTGACGGTGCGGAGAAAGAGGGATTCGAACCCCCGGTCCCGATATCTCGGGACAACGGTTTTCAAGACCGCCGCATTAGACCACTCTGCCATTTCTCCGGCGGCAAAGATAATATTTTTTTTAATTCTGGATTTCCGAAATTTATCTGAGGTGACAAAAGATTACTAATCAATTCTTTAAAAAAAATTTTCAACAGAATATTAACAGCCTTTCTTTAAAGCTGATGCTGTTTATTTATTATAATTCAATAATTTAAAAGCTTTAGAAAAATTTCCGTTCGTCAAAAAAAATCGATGTTTCATCCTAAAAGTGCCATTATTTGCGGAAAAAAGTAAAAATAAATTTGCTTATGAATTAAAATAGAATAAATTTGTGTTCAATAAAGGCTTTTAAGTCTAACTTAAAAATTAACCAATTATGACAAAAAAAGAATTAGTAAATTCGATTGCAAAAGATGCTGGTCTTACCGTGAAGGATGCAGGTAAGGCTGTAAATGCATTTGTTGCCGCTGTTGGAAAGGCAATGAAAAAAGGTCAGAGGCTTCAACTGCCCGGGCTGGGTACATTCTCTGTAGTAAAAAGAAGCGCCAGAGTTGTACGTAACCCCCGTACTGGTGCTAAACTGAATGTTCCGGCAAAGAAGGTTGTTAAGTTTAAACCAGCTCCCGCATTGAACAAAGGTCTCTAAAAGGAAACTAAATGAGGTTTTTAACCCCTGGCTCTGGCGTCAGGGGTTTTTTTATTCTATTGTTAATTGATATTGTTCATATTTTATTATTTTTGATTTCGATAAAATGAGATTTTAGACCGGATGATTAACTGTATCATTGTTGATGACGACAAGGTGAGTTGTAAACTTCTTGAAGGTTTTGTGAAAAAGAACTCGTCACTGAACCTCGTAGGAGTTTACAGCGACTCAATATCGGCACGCAATGAGCTTTCAAAAAGAAATGACATCGAACTTGTCTTTCTCGATATCCAGATGCCGGAAATGGACGGATTCGACTTTATCGGCAGCATCGGATTTCCTATCAACATAATAATTGTATCTTCATCCGAGGCATACGCCAGGAAAGCATTCGATATGAATGTTGTTGACTATCTGCTGAAACCAATAACATATTCACGGTTCTGTAAGGCAATCGATAAACTGCTTAAATACTACATACGTAAAGAGACCGGAAATCCCGCCGAAGAAGAAGAAATATTCATCAAAAAGGGCTCATCACTCGTAAAAATAAAAATTAAAGAAATAATCTACATTGAAGCTCTCGAAAACTATGTAACCCTCGTTACGAGAAATGACCGTTTTACAATCCATTTTACAATGAAAGCCATCGAAAACCACCTGCCACAGAATTGCTTCGTACGGGTGCACAGATCCTATATCGTTAATAAAAATATGATCCAGACAATCAAGGAAAACTCACTCGACCTGAAAGTAGGTGATAATATCGTTAACATTCCGGTAGGAAAGTCCTTCAGAGATATGCTCCTCGGGGATATTAATGTGATGGCCAGGTAATTTTTTATCCTGTTATGCTAACAAATCGACAGTTGTTTCTAAAACTGCTTGGACAGACTTCAGATGCTCCTCTTCTGGTGGAAATAATTAATGCCGAAGGTGTTTATATGTATGGTCCGGCAGGTGAAAAATACATTGATCTGATATCAGGTGCCTCGGTCAGCAATACAGGACACAGGAATCCACATGTTATTAAGGCAGTTAAAGAGCAGGTTGACTCTTACATGCACCTGATGGTATACGGCGAACTGATTCAGAGCCCTCAGGTTAAATACGCTGAAAAGCTGATATCACTTCTGCCTGAATCTCTCAATAATTGCTATTTTGTTAACTCCGGAAGCGAAGCAGTTGAAGGTGCACTGAAGCTTGCAAAAAGATATACCGGAAGAAGCCGTATAGTATCATTTATAAACTCTTACCACGGAAGCACTCATGGCTCCCTGAGTGTCACGGGCAACGAAAGAATGAAAAGAGCTTTCAGACCTTTACTGCCTGATGTTTTTCATATACCTTTTAATAATATTTCTTCACTTGAAATAATTGACGAAAAAACAGCATGTGTCATTGTCGAACCGGTACAGGCCGAAGCCGGCGTTATTTACCCCGAAAAAAGCTTCCTCGAACACCTTCGGAACCGGTGCACCGAAACTGGCACACTCCTGATATTCGACGAGATCCAGACTGCCTTCGGAAGACTGGGCGAGATGTTCGCTTTTAAAAAATTTAATGTTATACCCGATATCCTTGTGCTTGCTAAGGCCCTTGGCGGAGGCATGCCCCTGGGCGCATTCATCTCTTCAAAAAACATTATGTCATCACTTTCACACAATCCTCCCCTTGGCCATATAACTACTTTCGGCGGGCACCCGGTTTGCTGCGCTGCCGGACTGGCATCTCTTGAAGTTATTATAAATGAGAATCTTATTGACCAGGTGGGAGAAAAATCTGCACTCTTCAAAGAATATTTGCAGCACGAAGCCGTTAAAGAAATAAGAGGAGACGGATTGCTTCTTGCAGTGGAAACCGGAAATAAGAAATTGACACAATATATCATTTCACATGCACCTGAATATGGATTGCTTCTTGATTATTTTCTGTTTTGCACTACCGCATTCAGGATTGCACCGCCTCTTATTATTACAAAAGAAGAAATAAAAGAAGGTTGCGAAAAACTTCTTGCACTTATTGAAACAGCGTGTAAAAAGATAACGTGATGCTGACAGTCAGAAAAGCTCTGCTGATTATACCATTATTGGTCCTCTCAGTTGTCTCCATGCCACAGGATTCAATGGAAATGACGCTCGAAAAGCAGTTTCTGAGAATAAGACAGAACATTCCCCCGGAACAGAAACTGAGTATCATAGATTCTATATGTAAAAGTCTTGACTTGTATGCCGTATCCGATTCGGTTTTTCACCACCACTTTATCAAACTCCGATATCTCGGACAGATAACCTCTTCAGATTCCCTTCTTAAAATACTTACATGGAATGTGGCTTCTCCCGACGGCATAAAAAAATACTATTGCTACTTTATTTACCGGCCCGAAAAAAACAAACCCCATATTGTTCATTTTCTGAGCTGCGATTACACGGAAACACCCCCCGATGAAAATACAATTTATTATTCCGAAAACTGGTACGGAGCTATCTATTACGATTTAAGACCTTTTGTATATGAGGGAGAAAAATGTTATATTCTTCTTGCAATCGACTACGGCAATCCATATATTACCAGGAAAATTATTGAAACATTAAAATTTACAGTTGATGGAAAACCCGTTTTTGGAATTCCGTGCATTACCGACGGGGAAAAAATTGTAAGAAGGATTATCTTTGAATATGCTGCAACGGCAGTTATGTCACTGAAATTCGAAGCCGATACACTTATCGTTTTTGACCACCTGTCACCGTTTTTACCCGAATTTAAGAATAACCGGCAGTATTATGGCCCTGACTTCTCCTTTGATGCCTATTATCTTGATAAAGGAATATGGAAGCTGAAAGAGGATATCGACATCAGAAATAAGAAAAAATGAGTAAATTGGAAATTCATTAATTAATTATGGCGGCTGCGGGTAAAACACATATTTTTTGTCTTGACGACCACAGGGCTTTTGGAGAAGAAATAAAAAAACGTTTCTCCGATGCGACAAAATACAATGTAACAGTTTCGCATAATGAAGATGATTTTCTCAGACTTTTCTTTGCCGAGAAATCAAAAAAAATATGTAAAGTAATTATAATCGGAATACACGACTCACGGGATAATTATCAGATAACGGAAAACCTGATAAGCAGAATAAAAAGTACAAATCCCGAAACGGGAATTTTACTTGTAGTAAATCCAGAAAAAATGGATGAAGCAGCGAAAAAACTCAGGTTTAATGTCGATTTATTCGTTCCAAGAAATTCAAATATGATTTTGCGGGTGCATAACGCGGTAAAGAAACATATCAGCGAACACAATCTGAGGATTTACAGAAAAAGAAGAAACATATCACTTATGGTACTCGCTGTTTTCCTGGCCATATCCCTTATTATTCTTTTTATTGCACGATTGAAATTTCCTGAATATTTCTGAAACATTTTTGTGAGGTCTTTAAAATTTTTCAACAATCAGTTTAAGAGCTTGTTATGAGAGTAAAGGTGACTATTTGTCAGTTCTTTGCCTGCGGCATATCTTTTGCAAAAAAAGGGATGATTTTTATGTTCAACCAAAAAAAATACCGCTATGCAGAAAGGAAAAATAGGAGTAACCACTGAGAACATCTTTCCCATTATTAAAAAATTCCTCTATTCCGATCATGAAATTTTCCTTCGCGAGCTTATTTCCAATGCCGTTGATGCGACACAGAAGCTTAAGGTTCTTTACAATGCAGGAGAGTTTAAACAGGAACCCGGGGATCTTACAATAAGAGTCAGGGTTGATAAAAAGAAAAAGACAATAACCGTATCAGACAGTGGTGTCGGCATGACGGCAGAAGAACTCGATAAATACCTTAATCAGATAGCTTTTTCGAGCGCCAACGATTTCCTGGCAAAATATAAAGACCAGGCAAATAACCTGATAGGTCACTTCGGTCTCGGTTTTTATTCCTCGTTCATGGTGGCCGACCGTGTGGAGGTTATTACAAAGTCGTGGCAGGAGGGTGCACAGGCAGTTAAATGGACTTGCGACGGCAGCCCTGAGTTCACAATCGAAGAAGCTGAGCGAGCATCACGCGGTACCGACGTGATTCTTTATATCGACAATGACTCCCGTGAATTTCTTGAGGAAGACCGCATTGAAGGAATACTGAAAAAATACTGTAAATTCCTCCCGATTGAAATAGCATTCGGCAAAGAAAAAGAATGGAAAGACGGTAAATTCGTTGAAACAGACAAAGATAAAATAATAAACAACACCAGGCCTGCCTGGACACGTAAACCTGCGGAACTGAAGGATGAAGATTATCTGAATTTCTACAGGGAACTTTATCCGGGCAGCGAAGAGCCGATGTTCTACATACACCTTAATGTTGATTATCCATTTAAATTAACGGGGATATTGTACTTCCCGCGAATCAAAAGCAATTTTGACATCCAGAAAAACAAAATACAACTTTATTGCAACCAGGTTTTTGTAACTGATTCAGTGGAGGGAATTGTTCCTGAATTCATGACTCTTCTTCATGGCGTTATAGATTCGCCGGATATTCCGCTGAATGTGTCGAGAAGTTACCTGCAGAGCGATTCCAACGTCAGGAAAATTTCATCACATATCACAAAAAAAGTGGCAGACCGGCTGCTGGAGATCTTTAATAAAAACAGGGAAGAATTCGAGAAAAAATGGGATGATCTGAAACTATTTATTTCATACGGCATGATTACCGACGAAAAATTCTACGAGAAAGCTGCAAAATTTGCCCTGTTTAAAAACACTGACGGTAAATACTTTACATTTGATGAGTACGAAAAATTGATAAAAGAAAACCAGACCGATAAATATAAAACCCTTGTTTATCTCTATTCCACCGACAAACACGACCAGTATGCATATATTGAGAAAGCAAAGGAGAAAGGTTATGATGTTCTTTTGCTCGACGGTCAGCTGGATATCCATTTGATAAACTATCTGGAAGGAAAGTTTAAGGATTCAAGGTTTGTGAGGGTTGATGCTGATGTGATAGACAAGCTCATTCAGAAGGGTGAGGAGAAAAAATCCAGACTCACGCAGGAACAGATGGATGACCTTAAGGCAGTATTCAAAGGACAGATTAAACCGGATGAGAATTTTGTTGTGGTATTTGAATCACTTGATGAAAAGGATGCTCCTGTGCTGATAACACGTTCGGAATATATGAGAAGGATGAAAGATATGTCGCAGATAGGAGGGGTTTTCAATTTTTACGGTGATTTACCTGATAGCTACAGTCTTGTTCTCAACGGAAATCATCCTCTTTTATTAAGAATCTCTGAAGATGTGAGCAGGACACTCGGGGAGTTTCTGAAGCAGAACAGTTCGGAAAAGTCTAAGCTGAATGAACAAATCGAATTCCTCGAAAAAGAACATAAAAACAAGAAGGATGATGAAATCAGCCAGTTTGAAAAGGAAGACCTGAAAAAGATGAAGGAGGAGCTTGAACAGAAAGAGAAAGAGCGTAATGACAAACTGGCTGAATACAGTACAGGAAATAAGCTTGTTCGTCAGCTTATTGACCTCGCGTTGCTTGCCAACAATATGCTGAAAGGGGAGGATCTGAGCAGGTTTGTGAAGAGAAGTATTGAACTGTTATGACTACATTATTAGTCGTGCAGCCTCGCTTTTAACAAATTCGACGGCTACTTTTGTGGGCTCTTTCTCCAGTTCCATAATTTTTTCGAGCAGCCTGCGGCTGAAATCAATACCTGTTGCATTTTCAGGTAGCTTTTCAAATTCCGTATTTATCAACTTTACAATGTTTGAGCGGGCATTTTTTACTACTTCCCATGCCTGGGGACTGACATATATTTGTTGCGACAGGTTGTGCTCGAATTCGCTTCTTATTGATGAAAGGAGACTCGCCTGCAATTGAGCGGCGCTCATTCCCGGACTGTGAACCCTTACAAGAAGCGACTCGAGTGAAATTCTCTCAAGAAACAAAACCAGCCGCTCATATGCCTGAAGCCTGATCGGAGTTATCGTCCGGTTACTCTGAAGAATTATTTCCTGCTTCCTTTTTTCCTGATCATTTTTTATCAGATTCCGTAACAGAAAATAAGCAGTAAGGAAAACAATCAAAGAAGGTATAGTAACCAGCAGAATATCACGTAAAATTTCCATAGCTCTGCAGATTGAATTTCAATACAAACCTAACTCTTTCTTTTCATAAAGCAAACTCTTTTTCTTAATTAAAATCAGAGCTTTTTAAATTGATTTTAAGTTTTTACATTTGGTAACTGTTTCAGATAAAGTTGTCTATGGTGAAACATAATCGCACAGCTTTATATGATTAAACTGTTTACGGTAATTTCCGAAAGTCCGGAAGCAAACAGAAAAACCGGTTCAGTAGTAAGACGGAAACTGTAAATTAAAACACATAATGAAGTTAAATTCAGAACTTAATAAAATTTATTGTTTATGAAAGAATATCTTTCCGAAAGAGTGATGGAACTCTCAGAATCCCAGACTCTTGCAATGGCTCAGAAGAGCCGGGAACTTAAGGCAAAAGGAATAAACATTATAGATCTCAGTCTTGGAGAGCCTGATTTTTATACTCCCGACGACATAAAGGAAGCAGCCAGGAAAGCAATTGATGATAATTATACAAAATATCCTCCTGTTAATGGATACAAGGAACTGCGTGAAGCTATTTCCAGAAAGTTTCTCGAGGAAAACGGTTTGTGCTATTCACCTGAACAGATTATTGTTTCTGCCGGTGGAAAACATTCCCTGGCAAATGTTATCCTTTCGATGGTAAACCCCGGAGAAGAGGTAATCATTCCTGCACCTTACTGGGTAAGCTATTATGATCAGGTGATTCTTGCAGGTGGCAAACCTGTTATTATTCAGACATCTCTTGAGGATGATTTCAAAATGAGTCCCGACAAGCTGGAAGATGCAATTAGTGCCAGGACAAGGTTGCTTATTTTCAATTCGCCTTCTAATCCCACCGGGATGGTTTATACACGGGAGGAAATGGAAAAGATAGCCGGAATAGTTAAGAAGCATGAGGGGCTTTTTATTATTTCCGACGAAATTTATGAGCATATTATCTTCTCTCAGAAACATGTAAGCATGGCTTCGTTTGATTTCATCTACGACCGTGTGATTACCGTAAACGGAGTGTCGAAGGCATATGCAATGACAGGGTGGAGGATAGGCTACATTGGTGCCCCTCTCTGGATTGCAAAGGCATGTGGCAAGCTTCAGAGCCAGATTACCTCGGGTGTTTGCTCAATTGCCCAGCGGGCTGCGCTGGCAGCACTTCAGAGTAAGAGTGATGAAAGGGAGAAAATGAGGCTGGCCTTCCTGCGTCGTCGCGACCTTATATGTTCACTGCTTGCTGAGATAAAGGGAATGAAATTAAGAGTACCGCAGGGTGCATTTTACGTAATGCCCGATATCGGGGATTTCATAGGAAAAACCGACGGGCACACTGTTATCAGTAACCCTGAAGATCTTGCTCTCTACCTGTTAGATAAGGCTCGTGTAGCTGTGGTAGGTGGCACTGCCTTCGGCGCTCCGCGGTGCATCAGAATATCATATGCTGCTTCGGATGAGGATATTGCCGAAGCAGTAAAGAGGATGAAGGAAGCACTGGCAGAGCTCAGGTAACTTAATACTTGTTGAAGGAAATAACCTCATGCGGAGGCTTTCTTTTCTTTTCGCGTGTCGGACCCGCAGGATAGCCTATTGTAATGATTAGTTCGACTCTTTTTGAAGCCGGAATCCCGAGTATTTTTTTTACTTTTTTCTCATCGAACCATCCTATCATGCATGATCCGAGTCCTTCCGCTGCTGCCTGCAGACATATCTGAGCTGCTGCAATGCCTGTGTCTATTAGAGAATAATCCTTGTCTTTGATTGTTGAACCTATTTTTGAAAGCAGGTTTGGTCTCTCCCTGACAACAACAATCTGAACCGGAGCCTGTGATACAAAAGCGTTCATTCCCGGGAGATTTCCTGACGCTGCCTCTGATAGCTGGTCAAGCAGTTCCCGGTTGTCGACAACAATGAACCTCCACGGTTGGGCATTGCAGGCCGACGGGGCAAGCCTCCCCGCTTCAAGTATGCGCTCAAGCTTTTCCTTTTCAACAGCCTGCCCTGAATATTTCCTGTCGCTCTGCCTCTTTCTTATCAACTCCAGCATCTCATGCCCGTCGGGAATCTTTGCTACTCTTTCCTTATCCATACTATAGAACCTTCTCTGTATTCTGTTACCGGTACCGGATTACGGTTATTACGTGCATAATTCGGGATAGCCAGAAGCGGTGAGCCATCAGCCCATGTCCCTTTGATGGTTACAACACCTCCCAGCAAGTCGCTTCGCCACTCGGGGGTTAAAGGAGTCTTGCCAATGGGTTGATGAATATCTTTCTGGTCTATCTCTTCAACATTGTAAACAAGAGGTCCGTATTTGATAGCAACCCTGCCTCTGTCCGCTTCAACCTTTTCATCAGCAGTTACAGTCTGAACCTCCATCGGAATCTCAATCTCCACCATGTCACCTGCTTTCCACTCACGTTTGATTTCAACATAACCTTTAATGATTGGTTTATCCAGAGATTCTCCATTGACTTTAAGTACTTTATAATCTTTAACTTCGGGAACAGGGTAATAAAGTTCACTTGTTTTCCTGTCAGGTATTCTGATAAATAGTGAGAAATTCTTCGGTTCAGCAGGATTAACTTTTATGTTAACCTTTCCGCTCCACGGGTAATCTGTTTCCTGTACCATTTCAACTTCTGTCCCCGCAACTTTACCCACCTTTATGGTGCTCCCGAAAAACATATTAATATAAAGTTCCGAATCGCTTTTTGCGTATGTCCATGAAGGCATCATAAGCAGTGTTCTCGGGATATTTCCCACACAGCACGGGCACACGTGCCAGTCGTATCGTGACCTTGAGGAGTTCAGTTCGTTGGTATAGGTGAAGTTTTTACCTTCGAGGTCAAGTGCTCCGAGGAGTGCATTATAGATAGTCTCTTCGTAAATATCGGCGAATTTTGCATCGTGCCAGCCCAGATTCATCTTATGCTGGAAGAATATCATGCCGCAGCTCGAGCACGATTCGCAGTAGGCATTATTACGGAGAGAATAATCCGGGCCGAAACCTTCCGATGTCTCACCGCTTCCAATGCCTCCCGTTATGTAATATTTTCTGTTCACGATATTATCCCAGAGTGACATGGATGCTGAATGATAATCGGGATCATTTTTTTCGGCAGCAATATCTGCCATTGCAGAGTAGAGATATACTGCCCTTACAGCGTGTCCTACTGCCTCATATTGTTGAATTACAGGTACATGACTCTGGCTGTATTCGTTACCGCCCTTACGGCAGTCCATTAAGAACTTTGACAATCCGATATATTTGTCGCCTTTGCCGCTGCCCTCGACCATATTGACAAAGCGTCCGAAACGGATTAATGCCTGTTCCATCTCCTGGTGTTCATCCCACCATTCCTGTTTGCCCGGTCCGATGTTATTGACCCAGCAGTCGGCACACTTTTTTGCTGCATCGTATAACCTTGTGTCTTTGCCTCCGGTTGCTATATAATGGGCAATTGCCGACTCGAGGAAGTATCCCTGCACGTAACCTTCATGGTTCGGTCTTGTTTCAGGTGCCCATCTGCTCTTCCATCGTGCTGTATCACGTAGGGTCCATGCCGTATGGATATATCCGTCGGGTTCCTGAGCGGCAAGGATTATGGGTATCCATTTATCAAGGGTCTTCTTCATCTGTTCCTGGGCTTTGATTATTTCCTTATCACCCTGAGGATTGTACATAAGTGCATACGACATCGATTCTATTGTCTGATGAACCCATGCATTGGAAAAGACATAACCCTTATGACGCTCGTGCGGCTTGCCCTGCAGTGCTTTTGCTGCTTCAATGAAATTATCGAGCCCGCCCTGCCCGATTTTCAGGTCAGTTCTTTCAATCATTCTCACGCAGTGAGGAATCCAGTTTACGATTATGGCTCTCATGCGGGCACTCCATAGAGGACTGCTGACTTTGTACGGAGTGGTGTAAATGGATTCAAGTTTTATTGCGGGGGGAGGATCTATTACTTTGACTCTAACCTGTGCAGACGACTTTTTTCTGCCTGAGGTGGCAGCTGTGAAGGTCAGAACATATTCGCCTGTTCTGTCAAAGGTAGCCGTAGTTATTGATGAAGAAGCATCTTCAAAAGATGCGGTACCCGGACCGGATTCTTTTTTCCAGATCATTTTCCTGACCGGGTCGACAGATTTAATATCTGCCGTAAGGTATGTTTTTGCGTTAAGAAGTACAGTTCTGTCGTGGCCGGCATTAACAACCGGGGGCATAACAGGCGTTGAGAGAGATGCATATACAACCCATTCAAGTATCCCGGCAGCAGATGCACTGTCAGTTTCTATTTCCATCCTTAAACCGGTCGTCTTAATTTCATCAAAAACAACTTTATTGTATTCCCTCTCTTTCATTTCCGGTCCCGACTGGTTTTTTACCTGTATATATTCATCTCCGCTCTTGTATTTAAATGTGCATTTTTTAGGGAGTTTAATCCTGTTTTGATCGGTCCACCAGAATATTTCAGTCTCTTTTATTGTCACAGGCTCTTCCCATTCATATTGAACCCATTGTGAACCAGGTCTTATCGTTATAAACGGAGGCCTTACGCGTGGCCCGGCATCAGGCGATATAACCACCCCGTCACTCAGCGCACCAAGTGAGGTCCACTGACGTCCTGAATAAGTGGCTTTCGCAATAATAGCCAGATTCCTTTGTTCCCTGGTTTCTTTGCTTTCACAACCGAAAAGGATTAAAGAGATTAATCCCAGCAAAAAAATCTCATGTATCGGTTTCATTATTCTTATTTTAAAGAATTAATAATTTTCGGATTTTATTTCAAAATATGCCTGGGGATGCCCGCATGCCGGACAATTTTTAAGGGCTTTGGTGCCGTAATGTATGTATCCGCATTTTCTGCAATACCAGAATACTTTTTCTTCTCTTTCAAAGACTTTACCTTCCGTAAGGTTTGCAAGTAACTTTCTGTATCTTTCCTCATGGCCCTTTTCTGAAACGCAGATGGCCCTGAAAGTTACAGCAACCTGCTTAAAGCCTTCCTCTTCCGCTATCCTTGCGAACTCGGGATACAGTTCGCTCCATTCCTCATGTTCACCCGCTGCGGCCTGTTCAAGATTCTCTTTTGTTGTTCCGGTTTTCCCGGCAGGGTATGTAGCTGTAATCTCAACCATACCTCCTTCGAGATAACTGAAAAACTTATTTGCATGGCTCTGTTCCTGAGCCGCAGTCTCCATAAAAATAGCAGCAATTTGCTCATAGCCTTCTTCTCTTGCCACCTTTGCGGCAAACTCATATCTGTTTTTTGCCTGTGATTCTCCGGCAAATGCCTTGAGAAGATTCTTTTCGGTTAATGTTCCTTTAATGCTCTTTTCCATATTATTAAATATTAATCGTAAAAGACTATCTGCAATGATGAAATATAATTCAAGCTGGTGGAGAAATGTGTTGTAATATACAAATTATTTTTTAATATATTTGTCAGGCCAACAAACTATCAGTTTATAACTAAAATTTTAGAAAAATGACGATTCTGGTTATATTTTTAGCAGTGATTTTTATTCTTTTCCTGATGGGTATTTCTATATATAATCGCCTTGTCAGGTTAAGAAATAACAGAGAACAGGCTTTTGCTGATATTGATGTCCAGTTAAGGCAGAGGCATGATTTGATTCCGCAGCTTGTAGAAGCAGTTAAGGGTTATATGTCGCATGAAAGAGGTGTTCTAACCGCAATAACTGAAGCAAGAGCAAACGCAATGAAAGCCACTACAATCAATGAAAAAATAGAAGCTGAAAACAAGCTTTCAGCTGCATTGCAGGCATTACGTATATCAGTTGAAGCATATCCCGATCTGAAAGCGAGTCAGAATTTTATGGATCTGCAGAATGAAATCTCCGATGTTGAAAACAAGCTGGCTGCAGCCCGCAGATTCTTCAACTCTGCGACCAAAGAGCTGAATGTTGCTGTGGAAACATTTCCTTCGAATATTGTAGCTGCTCTCTTTAACTTCAAACGTGAAATGATGTTTGAACTGGGAGAACAGAGGGCAACAATAGAACAGCCTCCAAAGATACAGTTCTGAAATTATGAAATATATTGGTCTTCAGAGCCAGATCTGGAAGAATAACATTAGATCTGTGTTATTATTGTTAATGTTTCCTCTTGTTCTGTACTTTTTAACATGGCTCTTTTTCTTTCTTTTTTCACTGCAGAAGGAGAGTCAGATAACAATAGCAGATGTTAACAGCAGTTTCATTAGAGTTTTCCCATGGATAACTGCCGGGGTGATTATCTGGTTTCTTGTGGCTTATTTTAGCCATTCGGCAATGATAAAAGCTGCAACAGGTTCCAGACCTCTTGCGAGGAAAGAAAACAAGAGGGTTTACAATCTGGTTGAAAACCTGTGTATTGCGGCCGGAATGAAAATGCCGGCAGTCAATATTATTGAAGACGACTCCCTCAATGCATTTGCCAGCGGAATTGATGATCGCACATATACCATTTCATTATCGAGAGGTATAATAAACAAACTTACTGATGAAGAGCTTGAAGCTGTGATTGCACATGAGCTTACACATATCCGGAATCGTGATGTCAGGTTACTTATAATCTCCATCGTGTTTGTAGGTATTTTTGCTTTCATTGCTGAGACAATTTTCCGTTCGATACGTTTTTCATCGGTCGGAAGCAGAGGAAAAAAGGGTGGAGGGGCCGGGGTAGCAATGCTTATAGCCCTCGTTCTTGCAATAATCGGCTATTTTGTTGCTATGCTTATTCGTTTTGCAATTTCACGAAAGAGGGAATACCTTGCTGATGCAGGAGCAGCTGAACTGACAAAACGTCCTCTTGCGCTTGCTTCTGCTCTTAGAAAAGTAGCGCAGGATCCAACAATAGAAGCCGTCAAAAGAGCCGATGTTGCACAGATGTTCATAGAAAACCCTCAACTGGGGCTTAAAAAAGAGCATGTTTCTCCTTTTGCATCACTTTTTGCGACTCATCCGCCGATTGAAAAACGGATAGCAATACTTGAACAGTTCTGAATCAGATAGAAAACTCCGGAAGAAATTAGTTTTCCGGATCAGATAACTTTTTCTTTTTTCTGAGAAATTTCGATTCCTCTCCCCTTATAAGCCTGCGGATATTAGTTCGGTGTGTTACTATTAGTACTATCGCAATTAAAACCGAAAATATTTTAAAAACAACCGAAGGGGTATCAAATACCGTAAACAGCAGTACCGGGAAAGCTATTCCGAAGCTCATTGAGGATACAGATACATAACCTGTTATGAAGAGCATTGCAAGAAAAACACCAACACACGACAGGGTCAGGAACGGATTGAGGGCGAGGAGTGTGCCGACAGTGCAGCCCACGCCTTTGCCTCCTCTGAAGCCTGCGAAAACCGGATAGATATGTCCGATTATTGCGGCAATGCCATTTAATATCTGAAGGTTTATAAGGGCACTGCTGTTTTTGCCGGCAAGTCCGAAAAAAACCGGCAGAGAAGCAGCAAGCCATCCTTTGGCAACATCAATAACCAGCACCGGAATGCCTGTTTTCCAACCCAGTACTCTTATCACATTAGTTGCCCCGGCATTTCCGCTGCCGTGATCCCTGATGTCAATTCCGTGGAAAAGCTTTGATGCCCACACAGCAGTAGGAATTGAGCCCAGAAGGTAACCCGCCGCGACTGTCAGAAAAATGTATATTATATTCATTGCACTAAACTGACAGAGCAAATTTACACAATAAATTCAATGTAGTTTAGGTCCGAATTCGGCAAGTTTTTCAATGTCCGGATCGGAAGATATATATTTGAAATTGTTATTAAACTTTACTGCCAGTTCTTTTGCTGCTGATTCCCATTTTTCGGCTGTTTCCCATTTCTTTCTCGGATCGAGAAGAGCGTCATCAACACCTTCAACGTGTGCCGGGATACTCAGATTGAAAACCGGTAGTGTATAAAAATCTTCTTTTAATATGGAGCCATCGAGTATTGAGTTAATTATTTTTCTCGTTGATGGAAGGTCTATTCTTTTGCCGATTCCGTATGGGCCACCGGACCATCCTGTATTTACAAGCCATGCACTTGTCTGATGTTGATCCATTTTCTCCATCAGTTTTCTGGCGTATATAACAGGGTCAAGCATCAGGAATGCGGCTCCGAAGCATGATGAGAATGAAGGGACTGGTTCCTTTATTCCTCTTTCGGTGCCCGCAACTTTGGCTGTGTATCCGCTGAGGAAATAATACATCGTCTGTTCCCTGTTAAGTCTGCTAACCGGTGGCAGAACTCCGAAAGCATCTGCTGTCAGAAATATCACGGTCTTTGCATGTCCTGCCCTTGAAACGGGTTTTACTATGTTCTTTATATGGTAGATCGGATAAGAGACTCTTGTATTTTCTGTTTTCGAGGCATCATCAAAATCAATCGAACCGTCGGGTCGTACAACAACGTTTTCGAGCAGGGCATCCCGTCTTATTGCATTGTATATGTCGGGTTCGTACTCTTTTCTGAGGTTAATGCATTTTGCGTAGCATCCCCCTTCAAGGTTAAAAATTCCCTCATCATCCCATCCGTGCTCATCGTCGCCTATCAGAGCTCTTTCAGGGTCGGTTGAGAGCGTTGTCTTACCTGTGCCTGAAAGGCCGAAAAAGAGTGCGACATCTCCTTTTCTTCCGACATTGGCGGCACAATGCATTGAAGCAATTCCTTTTAAAGGAAGAAAATAATTCATAACCGAAAAGATTCCTTTTTTCATTTCTCCGCCGTACCATGTCCCGCCTATCAGAGTCATTTTTTCCGTAAGGTTGAAGAGAATAAAATTTTCGGAATTTAGACTCTGAATCTTCCATAGTGGGTTTCGGGCTTTTGAGGCGCATAGAACTACATAGCCCGGTTTGAAATTTTTCAGTTCTTTTTCATCCGGTCTGATGAACATATTTTTCACATAGTGTGCCTGCCATGCAATCTCAGTTATGAACCTTACATTCAGTTTTGAGTTTTCGCTGGCACCGCAAAAGCAATCCACCACAAAAAGTCTTTTACCTGAGAGTTGCCGGGAGGAAAGGTTTTTACAATAATCCCACACTTCGTAACTTACAGGTTTGTTGTCGGAAGATAGTGCCCGTTCCGACTTCCACCATACCGTATTGCGCGTGGTATCGTCGAGAACTATAAATTTGTCTCTGGGTGATCTGCCGTGAAAAATCCCGGTATCGATCGCCACTGCGCCTGTGTTTGTTACTGTGCCTCTTTCAAATCCTTCCAGGTCGTCGCGGGTCTCTTCCTTAAACAGGAGTTCATAAGAAGGATTATAGATAATTTCCTTCACATCTGTTATTCCGTATCCGGCAAGCTCTTCTGCTGTTATCATTTTTTACTGGTTTATAGCACTAAACTACAAAATATACTCAGTTATTAAAATGAAAAATGTCCCGGGCTGATAAGCCACGGGACATTTTGTGTTATTGAAACAAACAACCTCTTAGCGGGTATATTTTATTGAAGCCTGTGCAGCAGCCAGTCGCGCTATGGGAACTCTGAACGGTGAGCAGCTTACGTAAGTAAGTCCGGTTTTGTAGCAGAATTCCACTGAAGCGGGGTCGCCGCCCTGTTCGCCGCATATTCCTATCTTAAGATTCGGTCTTGTAGAACGGCCTTTGTCCACCGACATTTTAACCAGCTGTCCTACACCTTCCTGGTCTATTGTCTGGAAAGGATCTGCAGGCAACAGTCTTTTATCAAGGTAGTCATGCAGGAAGGCACCGGTATCATCACGGCTGAATCCGAAAGTCATCTGTGTAAGGTCATTTGTTCCGAACGAGAAGAATTCAGCTGTTTTAGCCATTTTGTCCGAGAGCAGGCATGCTCTGGGGATTTCGATCATTGTACCATATGCATAGTCTATTTTATCGAGACCATATTTTTTGCATACTTCATCATATACTTTATCGGTGATCTTCTTTGTAAAATCGAGTTCTGACACATCGCATGTCACCGGCACCATTATTTCGGGTTTCGGTTCTTTTCCGTCCTTAATCAGTTCGGCTGTAGCTTCGAAGATTGCCCGTATCTGCATTTCTGATATTTCGGGGTAGGTTATACCCAGTCTGACGCCTCTGTGACCCATCATCGGGTTTGATTCGTGCAGAGCCTCACCGCGTTTTGCAACTTCTTCGGGCTTAATGCCAAGGGCTTTTGCCAGTTCGGCCTGTTTTTCGGGGCTTTGTGGTACGAATTCATGCAGTGGCGGGTCGAGCAGACGGAAAGTAACAGGCAAACCGTCCATAACGATAAGTGTTGCCTTAACGTCTTTCTTAACATAGGGGAAGAGTTCATCAAGAGCCTTACGGCGTTCGGCTTCGCTGTTGCTGAGAATCATCTTACGCAGCAGGAAGAGTGGCTCTTCCGACCCTTTGCCGTAGAACATGTGCTCGGTACGGAAAAGTCCGATACCTTCAGCTCCGAAATCGCGTGCCAGTTTGGCATCTTCGGGCGTGTCGGCATTGGTGCGGACGCCCATTTTGCGGTATTTGTCCACCAGCTTCATGAAATCCCTGAACCTCGGATTTTCGGAAGCATCCATTAGCTTCAGAGCCCCTGTATAAACATTTCCTCTGGTACCGTTAAGTGTAAGAACATCACCTTCTTTAATTACTATGCTGGTACCGTTGACTTTTGCTGTCTTATTTTCAGCATCAACTATCAGTCCGCCTGCTCCTACCACGCAGCATTTACCCCATCCGCGGGCTACAAGAGCAGCGTGTGATGTCATACCTCCGCGTGCAGTGAGTATTCCCACAGCTGCGCGCATGCCTTCAACATCTTCAGGGTTGGTCTCTTCGCGGAGAAGAATGACTTTCTCTCCTTTTCGGGTCCATGCCACAGCATCATTGGCTGTAAATACCACTTTCCCTACTGCAGCACCCGGACCAGCAGGCAAACCTTTTACAATGGGCTTAACTTTCTTTTCTTCCTCAGGATCGCATATCGGGTGCAGAAGCTCATCCAGCTGTGCAGGATCAAGCCTCAGTACAGCGGTTTTCTCATCAATGAGACCTTCCTCAAGCATATCCATTGCCATGTTCAGGGCAGCCGTACCTGTACGCTTTCCAACCCTGCATTGCAGCATGTAAAGCTTACCTTCCTGAATGGTAAACTCAATATCGAGCATATCACGATAGTTCTTCTCTAAAATGTCCCGGATCTCACACAACTCCCTGTATGTTTCAGGCATAGCTTCTTCCATGCTCGGCAGATGCTTGTTCTGCTCATTCTTGGTGGCATTGTTAAGCGGATTCGGCGTCCTGATACCTGCAACAACATCTTCACCCTGTGCATTTACAAGCCATTCACCGTAAAACTGATTCTCTCCTGTTGCAGGATTCCTCGTGAAAGCAACACCTGTTGCCGAAGTATTACCCATGTTACCGAATACCATTGCCTGTACATTTACTGCTGTACCCCAGTCGTCAGGTATACCTTCAATACGGCGGTACGATACAGCTTTTTTCCCGTTCCAGCTTTTGAAAACAGCCTGTATTCCTCCGATGAGCTGTTCTTTTGCATCGTCAGGGAAAGGTTTCCCGAGAACTTCCTTTATCTTTTCCTTGAACTTCTCTGCCAGATACTTCAGGTCATCTGCAGTAAGATCTGTGTCCGATTTATAACCTTTTTTCTCCTTGTACTCGTCGAGCATTTCATCCAGCTGCTTCCTGATGCCCTTCCCCTCAGCAGGCTCAATACCTTCGGCCTTCTCCATCACAACGTCGGCATACATCATAATCAGACGACGGTATGAATCCCATACAAACCTCGGATTATTGGTCTTTTTAATCAGACCCGGTATGGTTGCTGAACATAAACCGATATTCAGAACCGTATCCATCATGCCGGGCATAGACCTGCGTGCACCCGAACGGCATGAGACAAGCAGAGGATTCTCGGGATCCCCGTATTTCATGCCCATGATTTTTTCGGTTTTCTCCATAGCTTCCCAGACGTCATCCATCAGTCCGTCAGGAAGGTTGCAATTATTGGCATAATACTCTGTGCAGACTTCGGTAGTGATTGTAAAACCTGCCGGAACCGGTAGCCCAAGCAGACACATCTCTGCAAGATTGGCACCTTTACCACCAAGCAGATTCTTCATTTCTGCATTACCTTCTGCAGTTTTATTTCCAAATGTGTAAACTCTCTTTTTCTTTGACATAATTCTTAATTATTTGATTGTTATCTGTTTTAAATTAATTCCTTTATTTGATTTTTTCAAAAACAGTCGCAAAGTTAAATATTTAAATGAAATTAGGAAATCAACCTGACGTCTCAGCGAGTTTGATAATTTTTATTTAATCTTTTTTAACGACTTTATATCCTGCTCTCTCAATGCTTTCAATTATTTCCCGGGTATTAAAATCTTTTCCAGTAATTTTCACCGTACCTTTTCCGAGATCCACTATAGCCTCACCGACACCATTAACTTTTTTTACAGAGTTTTCAACTGTCTGCCGGCAATGATTGCATGTCATTCCATTAACATTAAGAATGACAGTTTTTACGTTTCTGTTCTCATCAGAAATTTTTTTGGTGCGGGGATGGACTTTCTCTGTTATATATCTTTTTATAAGGGCATTAAGTATAAAAAAAGTAAGAATTGCGGCAGAGGAAATTTTCAACCACATAGGTATGATTTCATGATTGTGACCTGCATGTGCGGCATGTGGTATATGGCTGAACCAGCTGGCAGGAAGCAGGTAATCAATTACTGCACCGAAAAATAAAGCCCCTGCGATGATAGATACCAGGTAAGAAATCAGAGTTTTTTTACCCATTGTCTGGCCAATCATGGTAATTGTTGCTGCATTTGTGGCAGGTCCTGCCATTAGCAGCACCAGAGCAGCTCCGGGGGACAAACCTTTCATCATTAAAACGGCTGCAATGGGCACGGATGCTGTGGCACAAATATAAACCGGAATTGCAATAACCAGCATCAATATCATTCCGGCAAAATTTCCGGGCAGTACATCACTGAAGAAATTGTCGGGTACAACAATAGAGATAAGCGCTGCTAACAGCAATCCAATAACAAGCCATCTCGAAATATCCTGCATAAAAACGATGAACGGATATCTGAAAAGTTCCTTCACTACAGGCCAGAACCCCTTTTTCTTAACAATATTGTTAATTGGTTCATTGTTAACCTGTTGTTGGTTATCACCTGCAATTCTTTTTGTAAATAACCCACCCAGTAATCCTGTAATAAATGCAACAATCGGTCTGATAATCGCAAAGGGCAATCCGAGAAGAGACCATGTAACCATTATGGAATCTATTCCGGTCTGAGGTGTTGAGATAAGAAAAGAAACCGTTGATGCCTTTGATGCACCATGTCTGTAAAATGATATACCTGTCGGAATAACGCCGCATGAACAAAGCGGAAGAGGAACGCCCAACAGTGAAGCATTTAGAATGGATCTGAAATTATTTCCTCCAAGATATTTTTTTATGCTTCCTTCAGGCAACAGGACATGCATTATGCCCGCAAAAACAAATCCAAGCAACAAATACGGTGACATCTCCAGAATTATACCTGCAAGTTCCCTTCCAAAAGCATTCAGAATATTCATTTGAAGCTGTCTTTTAATTTCTTATTTCTTTTAACAAACCAGATGAGTTTTTGTTTTAACTGATTTTTTAAGCCCTCGGATGAAACATTACGAGTGTATCCCTCAGGAAACTTCTGTCAATATGGGTATAAATTTCTGTTGTTAGTATTGATTCATGCCCGAGCATCTCCTGAACGGCTCTGAGGTCTGCTCCGGCTTCAATCAGATGAGTGGCAAAGGAATGCCGTAGTGTGTGTGGACTTATTTTTTTCCTTATCCCTGCTTTTTGTGCAAGTTCCTTTATGATTGTAAATACCATAACACGCGTAAGTTTCTTTCCTCTTTGATTCAGAAAAACAATATTTTCATCATGTATCACCGGAAGCCTTCTTCGTTGTTCAAGATAAAGCTCTATCGCTTTAATTGCACTGCTTCCTAAAGGTACCATTCGTTGTTTATTACCCTTGCCCAATACTGTCAGAAAGCCTTCAGCCTTGTGAATATCAGTAAGCCTCAGGTTTACAAGTTCTGAAACCCTTAATCCAGCACCATAGAGAGTTTCAATGATTGCCTTGTTCCGGTGACCCTGCGGCTTGCTGAGATCAATTGCTTTAATAAGTTTTTCAATCTCAGTTATTGATAGTACTTCGGGAAGGTGAAATCCTATTTTAGGCGATTCGATAAGCTCCGAGGGATTGTCGGTTATTATCTCTTCAATCAGCAGATATCTGAAAAATGCCCTGATGCCGGAAATCATCCTCGCCTGAGTCCTCGGGTTGGGATTATCCGAATTCAGCCATCCGATATAGTCTCTCAAATCGTTATACGTAACATCGGCAGGCAACTTATTTCTTTTATTTACCGAAAAATAATCCCTCAGACTTGAGATGTCATGAAGATATGCTTCAATACTATTTGGTGATAATGATTTTTCAAGCCTCAGATAAGTTTCAAAATCTTTTATGGCATCACTCCAGCTGATTCCTGACGACATACGGAATTTTTTTAATTGTTTTCCCGTTTATGATATAGTCAATAAACATCGACATAAATTTATTTAAAGGTAAATGTTATGGATTTTTTACGCTAATTTGCATTTTAAAACAAAATTAATTTAACAGTAAAATTAATCATTAAAATTCCGGAAATGAAAATTCAAATAATAAACGGGCCCAATCTTAATCTTCTGGGTAAACGGGAGCCGGAAAAGTACGGTTATACTACATTTGAAGATTTTCTGGTGAATTTACGCAAAAAGTATCCTTCGGTTGAAATTGAATATTTTCAGTCGAATGTTGAAGGTGAGATAATTAACAGGATTCATGAAACGGGATTTACATATGACGGTATAATACTTAATCCCGGAGGTTATACCCATACATCTGTTGCTATAGCCGATGCAGTCGCGGCGGTTAAATGTCCTGTAATTGAGGTTCATATTACAAATGTAGCTGCACGCGAAGAATTCAGGCATAACAGCCTTGTCGGCAGATTTTGTCGCGGCAGTATAATCGGACTCGGGCTTCTTGGTTATGTGCTTGCGGTTGAAGCTATTATTCAATTATCAAAATCAGAATAATGAACAGAAAAAGAACAAAGATAGTAGCTACAATATCAGACAAAAGATGTGAGCCTGAATTTATACGTGCTCTGTTCGAAGCGGGAATGGATGTGGTAAGAATTAATTCAGCACATCTTGACATTGAGGGAGCAGTTAAGATTATCAGAAATACCCGTAAGGTATCCGACAGAATAGCAATTATGATAGACACCAAAGGTCCTGAGATAAGAACAACCATTTGTGATGCGCCTATTTATCTGAAGAAGGGGGAGATTGTAAAAATTACCGGTGAACCCGGAAAGAAAACGGAACGGGGAAATATATTCGTAACTTATCCTGATTTTGCTCAGGAAATACCCGAAGGATCTTCAGTGTTAATTGACGACGGCGAAATTGAACTGAAAGTTACCGGTAAAACAGGCAATTCTCTTGAATGTACTGTTATTGACGACGGTGTCCTTGGTTCAAGGAAAAGCGTAAATGTACCGTCTGTTAAAATACGCCTTCCTTCTGTAACCCCGAAAGACAGGCTGTTCATCGAGATGGCGATAAAAGAAGATATTGAGTTTATTGCTCATTCATTTGTTCGCAGCCGGCAGGATATTCTCGATGTAAAGGCAATCCTTGAAAAAGGAGGAAGCGAAATTAAAATAATTGCAAAGATTGAAAATCAGGAAGGTGTTGATAATATTGATGAAATTCTTGAAGAAGCTTATGGCATAATGGTGGCAAGGGGCGACCTGGCAATAGAGATACCATATGAGAAGGTTCCGGGCATACAGAGAATGATAATTGAAAAATGTATTATGAAAAGAAAACCGGTTATTGTCGCTACACAGATGCTTCAGACGATGATTAACAACCCGCGCCCCACGCGTGCCGAAGTAAATGATATAGCGAGCGCAATATATTCCCATACCGATGCAATGATGCTTAGCGGAGAAACCGCAAGCGGAAAGTATCCGGTTGAAGCAGTGCAGACCATGACTAAAGTTGCCATGGAAGTGGAAAACGATACCGAAAATTACCTGGATATTCCATCAAGTACACACGCTGGCGAAATATCCGGCCATCTTGCCAGAATTGCAGTGGAAACCTCAGCAAAGGTGGGGGCGAAAGGAATTATTGCCGATACAGCTGAGGGACGTACAATTAGGGATATGGCAGCCTATAGAGGCAAAAGCCTTATTCTTGCTCAGTGCTATAAGAAAAGAACAATGAGAGAACTTGCTCTTTCATACGGGGTATATGCCGATTACCAGGAAAAAAAGAAATCAGTAGATATGTTCATTTATACAGCCCTCGGAAAACTAATTAAACAACACAATCTGCAGGATGATGACATTGTTATTATTCTTGCAGGTAATTTCTCGGGAGGCAGGGGATTTTCTTTTATAGAAGTCGGGACTCTTGATTATCTGAAAAACAGAGTTACCTACTTCTGAAATGTTACGTGAAAATGGCTTGATTTTTGTTGTATTTTCATGACATGTAATAAATAAATGCTGAAGCTTTTTACTCTGGTTTTCTGGTTAATGGTTCATCCAGTCCATGTTACCCTTCTAAGTATTGAATACTCGGAGGAAAAAAAATTATTTGAAGCTTTCCTGAGAGTCTATTATGACGATTTTATGCTTGATTATAAGTTGCTTACGGGAAAAGAGCAGGAGTTTGACATAAGCGGGAATAAAGAAGAGGCTATAACCTGTCTGAACGGTTATCTGAAAGAAAGAGTACAATTGATTTCAGGAAAAACGCCCCTCGGTTTCATAATTACCGATATTAATCTTTCCGATAACGAGTTAAATATTTATTTGCAGTTTAAATCTGATGGTATATCAAAGGTTTTTACTGTAAAAAACTCCATTCTTGCTGATATTTATAACGACCAGTCAAACCTTTTGATTTTCCGTTATAAGGATTTTGAAGAAGGGGTAAAACTAACACCTGAGAAACGTGAACATGAGTTTGATGTTAACAAGTCCCTGATAAATTGATTATGAAAAGGATATTCATCGCTTCATTGTTGTTGATTTCATGCTTGTTAAATCTGAATGCAACTCATAACAGGGCAGGGGAGATAACATATGTGCAGATTTCAGCCCTTACTTATGAGTTCACCATAACTACCTTCACATATACACTTAGTTATGCCGACAGGCCTCAACTTCCCATTGAGTGGGGAGATGGCACTTCATCAATTGCTCCAAGGGTTGAAATTGTGATGCTTCCGAATTATTACAGGAAAAATGTATACAAGATAACCCATACTTTCCCGGGTCCCGGCGTGTACGATGTAGTTGTGCAGGATCCAAACCGCAATTACGGCGTTAAGAATATTCCAAACTCGGTGAATGTGGTATTTTCTATCAGGACAAAACTTGTTGTGAACCCAGCTATGGGACTGAACAGTACTCCTGTTCTTCTTAATCCTCCTTACGATAAGGCAGCGAAGGGATACCTTTTTATACATAACCCGGCTGCATTTGACTACGATGGAGACAGCTTGTCGTATAAACTGACCGTATGCACCAGGGAAAACGGAAAACCCATCGAAAATTACTCCTTTCCCCCGGCAACCAATAAATTTTATGTTGATTCGATATCAGGTGACCTTGTATGGGATACCCCTGCCGACACGGGAAAGTACAATGTGGCAATGGAAATACAGGAATGGCGGAACGGGAAAAAAATCGGCGTGGTCATAAGGGATATGCAGATTGAGGTCTATAACACTAAAAACCACCCTCCGCAGAATGGCCCGCTGAGGGATTTCTGCGTCGAAGCTGGAGATTCAATAGAATTAATTGTTACCGCTACCGACAGAGACAATGATTTCATAAGACTTAAAGCAACCTCCGGAGTATTCGGCCTTCAGGGTTGTAGTGCTCAATTTACAAAAGTTGATTCTGTTGCGGGATTTGCCTCTGCAAGATTCTTCTGGAAAACCTGCCACCAGAATGTAAGACATCAACCCTATGATGTTGTAATTAAATCGGAAGATAACAGCAGGGACCTTGCATTGTTCGATATAGATAATTTCAGAATAAAAGTGCTTGGTCCGCCACCTCATCTGCTTAATGCATCCCCCGAAGGAAAATTTATCCGTCTCGAATGGGATAATTACGGTACAGACGTTATCGCAGGGTTCAGCATATACAGGAGGGAAGGCTCTTCAACGTTTGAACCAGACTCATGTAATGAAGGTATTCCCGCCTCAACAGGATTTATGAAAGTTGGATATGTAGCCGGAAGTTCAACCGTCACATATATAGATACTGATAACGGACAGGGACTGCAGTTCGGAAAGGAATATACCTACCGCATTGTTGCAGTCTATCCCGACGGCACAGAAAGCAAAGCTTCGAACGAAGTCACTTCGACACTGGTTTCGGGAATTCCGGTCATCAGAAACGTAAGTGTAAGAAATACAGACGAAAGCAAAGGATCTATCTTCCTTGCATGGAAAAAACCCGATAAACTCGATACAATACCCGCCTACGGACCGTATGAATATCTTATTTTCAGAGCCAGTGGAGTTTCAGGTACTGACTATCAGCAGATACATTCAATAAAAACAGCAGACCTGAACGATACCACATACATTGATACACTTATTAATACACGCGACAGAGGCTATATATACAGAATCGAACTGTACAACGATGCGTCCGGCAACAGGTTTTCAATCGGAGAACCTTCGTATGCCTCTTCACTGTTTCTCGAAATTGCCCCCGGCGACCGTAAATCAAAGATTACTATCAGACGAAATGTGCCATGGATAAATTCAAGATATGACATCTTCAGACTGAACGAATCTACGATGAAGTTCGATTCTATTGGAACAACCAACCAGCTCACCTATACCGATACCGGGGTGGAAAACGGAAAACAATATTATTATCTGGTACGTTCTACGGGTTCTTACACAAATCCAAACCTGCCCGATAATTTGATTAATTTTTCCCAGATTGCTGAAATTATTCCATACGACAATGAGCCTCCATGTATTCCCCTTCTGACGGTTACATCTCAATGCGACAGTCTTTACAACACGTTGAGGTGGACATTCGACAATCCTGCCTGCCTTGATGATGTGGCAGGATATAAAATCTTTTACAAACCGCTTACCGGAGAAACACTTTCACAGATAGATATCTTAAATGATAAAAATATATTTATCTACCGCCATAAACCCGGCGAAATAGTTGCTGGTTGTTATGCTGTTTCAGCATTCGACAGCAACGGTAATGAAAGTGAAAAATCTCTGATAGTCTGTGTTGACTCATGCAATTTCTACGAAATACCAAATGTGTTCACACCTAACGGCGATGGCATTAACGACTGGCTGGTGGCTAAAACATCGGGACTGGTAGAAAAGGTAGATTTCAGGCTTTTCAGCCGGAACGGCCAGCTTATCTTCCGTACCGATAATCCAAAAATTGAATGGGACGGAACCTATAAAGGAAAAATCGTTTCACCCGGGGTCTATTTTTACCAGTGCGATGTAACCGAGAGACGGATAACCGGAACTGAATTGTTTCACCTGTCAGGCTTTGTTCATGTTATAACTGAAAAGGGTGCAAAAGTAACAATACAACCGACAAAATAAAGGAGGGAGCACAAGAATGAAGAGGATAATAATTATGGTGGCTGCAATCCTGATGTACGCTGGAATTAACGCACAGACATCAACGGATTATCTTCTGAAGGCGAAGGCACTTATCGAGTCGGGTAAAACCAATGATGCCATCCGGCTTCTGTCGGAAGCTATAGCGAAGAATACCGATTGGAGATATCTTGTATTCAGAGGAGATGCTTATCTGAAATCTGGCAGGCTCAGTGAAGCAGAAAAAGATTATACTGCCGCAAACCTCATTGAACCTTCGTCGGGAGATTTTGGTCTGGCCAGAATGTATGCCTTATCGGGAAATGCCGGAAAATCAATAGCTTATCTAGAGTCATGTCTTAATTCAAAACACAGAAGAAGTGAGAAAGAAATAATGCTCGAACCTGCGTTTTCAAAGATTGAAAATACTCCTGAGTGGCGGCAATTCTGGAAAACCGACCATTATAGCATCGCAGAAACCAGAATACAGGAGATTGAATATTATATATCAACAGGCAAAAAAACTGAAGCACAAATGCTTGCCTCTGAACTGGTAAAGGAATATCCGTCAGATAACAGATCGTTGTATGCAAAAGCACTTGTTGATTTTGCTTTCCAGCGTTATAACGAAGCAGTTACGGCATTAACGAAACTGACGAGTGCCGAAAAAGACAATGTAAAGTATCTGACACTTCTTGCCAGAGCTCAGATGGCATCAGGAAATGCTGCGGGAGCCGTTCTTTCATATTCCCGCATTATTGATTCGGGAGCCCTCGACGCCGGACTGTTTATTCTCAGGGCTGAGTGTTACTTAAAGACAGGTGAATTCGAAAAAGCAATGAGGGATATAAGTAAATTTCTTGATATATATCCCGACAATAAGGAAGCTCTGAGAATGGCCGGCAGGACGTCGTCGGCTATGGGGGATAACCTCAGGGGAATAACTTTTTTTACAAAGAATATCGAATATCATCCCGACGATCCTGAGTGTTATATCGACAGGGCAAATTCTTATTTTTCAGGCAAATCCTGGGAACTTGCCGTAAATGATTACAGCATGGCACTGGATATAAACCCTGCTATTTCAGATGCCTGGCTTAATAAGGGAATAGCTCTGGTTAATCTCGGAAAAACTGAAGATGCATGCTTTGATTTCCAGAAAGCGTATGCCCTGGGAAATAAGAAAGCATCTCCATTTATTTCACGCTATTGCATACACTGAGATTTTTTATATATCCGTACCTCGCAGTCTTTACCTTAAATGTTTCTTTACCTTATTAAATAAATCTTCAGGTTTAAAAGGCTTTAATATATAATCATTTATTTCCAGTCCTTCAATCTTGTCAATGTTTTCCGACATAATTGCAGCGGTAAGAGCAACCACCGGTATGTTTCTGATTTCGGGATTCTGAGATTTTCTGATTATCCTTGTTGCCTCAATACCATCGAGAACAGGCATATGAAGATCCATTATAATAAGATCAAATTTGTCTTTCTCCAGCATTTCTAAAGCTGCTTTCCCGTTTTCGGCATGAGAGACATTTACTCCCCAGCTTTTCAAAAACTTGTTTACCACGAAAAAGTTAATTTTATTGTCTTCTGCAACAAGAATTTTCTTGCCTTCAAGACCTGTGAAATCTATTACCGGTGCTTCTTCCTGAACTTTTTCTTCACCTTTTTCAGGCACTTCGAAAGTTAAACTGAAGAAAAATTCTGAACCTTTACCCGGCTCACTTACAACATCAATATTGCCACCTTGCATTTCCACAAGCTTTTTGCAGATTGCCAGACCTAATCCCGTCCCGCCGAATTTTCTGGCTGTATCAGCTGAAACCTGCGTGAAACTGTTAAAGAGGATGGGAAGTTTATCGGCTGGAATACCTATTCCCGTGTCACTTACTTTGAATTCAAGCATACTTTTTTTACCTGTTCTTTCCTTTTCAGAAACAGTTATCGTAATAATGCCCTTACTCGTGAATTTAAATGCATTGGATAAAAGATTTGACAATATCTGATTCAATCTTATCTGATCACCAATAATTTCATCAGGAACTCCCGGATTCTTTATTATTTTGAAAATGAGGTTCTTTTCTTTTGCCCTGTAAGAATAAGATCTGCTTATTTCATCGAGAAAACTGTTTAGATTGAATGGCACTTTCTCAAAAACGATTTTATCCGATTCCATTTTACTGTAATCGAGCACATCATTTACCAGAGTAAGCAGGTGATTGGCAGAAAATCTCAGTGTTTTGATCAGTTCAAGCTGCTCGGGAGTCGGATTGGTCTGCAGAAGAAGATTTGAAATTCCTATGAAATCGTTAAGTGGTGTTCTTATTTCGTGGCTCAATGTCGACATGAAGTTCTGCTTTGAAAATGCTTCTTTTTCAGCATTTTTTCTTGCCGTAACAAGGTTCTCCATCATGTTTCTCTTCTGGATTGAAACAGCAATCTGATTTGCAATTATTTCAAGAAGATTCAGGTCTTCAGTTGAAAATTTGTCTTCATCATGGTAATCCTGCATACAGATGGCGCCAATAATCTCATTTTCAGCCTTCAGAGGCACACCCATCCATACTTTGCATGGAGAACCCACAAGCTCAATTTCACCTGATTCCTCCATCCTTCTTAGCTCCGGTTCCTTCAATAAAACAGATTTACCATGGTTAATTATCCACCCGGTAAGTGTGCCTTCTAAAGGTATCTCTTCAAAACTGTCTTTTTCATCTGAAAAGACTGGTAGTGATATTGTTTTGTTCTCAGGTTTGTAGAGCCCGATGAAGAAATTATTTGTATCCCATATTTTTCCAACTTCATTAACTATTACTGAATAGATGTCTTTTATCCCGGAAGACTCCAGCGTTGCACTCGAAATATTGTATAGTATTTCCTGTATGACCTTTTTTTTCTTCTCTTCTGTAATATCACGGTAAATGCCTAACATTCCAACTGTAACATCATTCATTATTATTGATGAGGAGAGAAGTAAAACGTTAATTTTCTTACCTGATTTGTTTTTTCTAACTGTCTCAATTGTGATTTTTCTGTTATTTATTGTTTGTTCATCAATAGATTCGGCTTCCTCGATAAGCTCCTCGGGGACAATCAGGTCATTAATGTATTTGCCTGTTACCTCTTCATTAGTATAGCCGAACAGATTAGTGAATTCCTTATTTATATGCGTAATTTTTCCGGGCACATCGGTAATTACAATTGCCAGGGGTGTATAATCTATCAGATGTTCAAGAAAAGCTTTTTCTTTTGCAATCTGAATTTCTCTTTTTTTGATTTCTGTGAGATCGGTTACGATGCCTCTGTAGCCGGTCAGCTTACCCTCGGTAAAGATTCCGAAGGTTCTTGTAAGAACAGGAAAGAGTGAGCCATCCTTTTTTCGTGCAACATATTCATTGCTGATTGTATCGTTAGGAGAAATAATTTTTTTAAGATTCTCACTGATTTTTTTAAGTTCCTCAGGTGAAAAGAGATCTTTGATATAGATGCCTTCGGTGAATTCCTTCCGGGTGTAGCCAAGAAAATTCAGCCCATCATCAGTGGAATATGTTATCCTTCCGTTAAGATCTATCTCATATGACATTACCCGAGTTGAACCTGGTAAAGGTTCTAAGGCAACTTTTACTTCCGAATTTATTTTACCATCAGGGGGCTCCCAGGTGACTATAATATCGCCGGTCGAAAGCATAAAGCCAATGTAGAAACCCTCCGACCTGTCTCCTGCAGGCGAGACTGCAAGCTTAAGAGGCTCCCCTGTGATTCTTATGTGATGGAGCAACTCAAAAAGTTTCGTTCTTTTTACCAGAGCCTCCTCAATAGGTTTTCCCAGCACTTCAGATCTTACTACACCCTCAACATCTTCTGCTTTTGTGTTTATATCTTTTATGAAAAACTTGTTGTCTTTTGAAATGGTTATGCGCAAAAGATAACTCGAAACAGTATCAAAAATATCATCGAGTATTTCATCAGCCCTTTCCTGCAGAGTCGTTTTCTCACTGTAAGGATCAGGATTATAAGTGGTAAGCAGAAAATAATTATCACCAAGCCTTATTGTCTCGGCTGAAAAGAGAAATTTCTTTTTTTCACCTGTTCTGGTATTCAGAACTACCGGGTAATCTGTTATTTTCCGGAACCTGGGTAGTAGCTTTATATATTTATTACTTTCTTCAATATCTGAAAATAGCTTGAGGTTATCAAAATTCTTACCAATTACTTCTTTTTTATTGTATCCCAGATTCTTGACAAATGCTTCATTAACATCAATGATCTCACCTGTTTTCAGGTTGCTGATAATCATTATCTGAGGGGCAGCATGAAAAACTCTTACAGCAATCTTATCCGAAGAGTATTTACCTGCCCCAAAGAGCTTTCTGAATGCTAAAGAAATTTTCCTGCTGATATCTGCAATACTCTTTTTCATTTCAATAATTCCCGCTTCCCTTTCCGGAAGATAATCAAAAATAATCAATATGTTTTAATGTAGTAACAGGAATGGTATTATTTTTTGTTTTTAAAATACTTACACAATGATGTCAGACCGCATTTTTCACATAACGGTTTTCGTGCCTTGCATACATATCTTCCGTGTAAAATAAGCCAGTGATGTGCTTTGTGTCTCATCTCACATGGAATATATTTCTCGAGCTGTCGTTCCACATCGAGTGGGGTTCTGGCATTAACAGCGAGTCCCAGACGTTTTGAAACCCTGAATACATGAGTGTCAACAGCAATAACAGGTTTTTTATAAAGGACAGAGGCAACCACATTTGCCGTTTTCCTTCCCACCCCGGGCAATTGCCTTAACAACTCAGGTTCATCAGGTAATTTTCCGCCAAATTTGTTAATCAGCACATTTGCCATCCTGATCAGATTCTTTGCTTTGCTGTTGGGATAAGAGCACGATTTAATGATTTCTGCTACCTGTTCCTGTGTCGCTGATGCCAGTGATTCTGCATCCGGAAAAGCTTTCAGAAGTACAGGCGTAATCATGTTTACCCTTTTATCTGTACATTGTGCCGAAAGCATCACCGCTACAACAAACCCGAATGGATCCCTGTACCGGAGCTCAGTCTCCGGTGATGGAACCTGACTGCTGAAATATTCCAGAACCCTTTCAAACCTTTCTTTTGATGTCATAAAAAGTTTTTAATGAAAAAACGCATTAAAGTAACATTTTACTTTTTATTTTTGAATATTGTTTTTATTGTTTCCTGAAAAGATTAAGGATTTTTTATATTTCGAAAATAATTTTAAAGACTTTGAACAGAATTACGATTAATCTGAATAATTCAAAATCAGAAATATATGTAGGACTGAAATGGACCGAATTTTCCCGTTTCATTCCGGTATCAGATGTCGTTATTATAACCGATGATAATATTAGAAATATTTACGGAAACCGGTTTCCTTCCCTTCCCGTACTTTCAATCAAACCCGGTGAAGAAAGCAAAAATCTGTCTGTAATTTCCGGGCTTGCAGGTAAACTTCTTGATTATGGCATAGACAGGTCGGGATTTATTGTTGGAATAGGAGGGGGTGTCGTATGTGATATTACCGGATTTCTGGCTTCGGTCTATATGAGGGGTGTCAGATTCGGATTTGTCTCTACATCGCTGCTGTCGCAGGTTGACGCAAGTGTCGGAGGAAAGAATGCCGTGAACCTCGGAAACGTTAAAAACGTACTGGGCTGTTTCAGGCAACCGGAGTTTGTTATATGCGACCCCGGAATGTTGAATACACTCCCGGAAGAAGAATACCTATCCGGACTGGCAGAACTGATAAAAATGGGTCTCATACTGGATCAGAACCTTTTTTCCTTGGCGGAACAGAATACGGAAAGGCTTCTGAAAAGAGATATTGAGTTGCTCGAGTATATGATATCTGTATCTGTAGAACTGAAAGCATCGGTTGTGAGAGAAGATGAAAAAGAAATCACGGGGAAAAGAATGATTCTTAACTTTGGTCATACTTTCGGACATGTAATTGAAACCGTAGCCGGACTGAAGCACGGATTTGCGGTTGCGGCAGGAATGGTAGTAGCAATGAATATTTCAGTTCATGCAAACCTGCTTGAACCCGACATGCGTGATAGAATAATTAACCTGCTCCGGAAATTGAAACTTTTAAGAGAATATCACATACCTGATAAGTTTTTTGAGGAAATGCTTCTTAAAGACAAAAAGAAGCAGGGAGATAATATAAACTTTGTTCTTCTCGAATCACCGGGGAAAGCAGTAGTTAGAAAAATAAATTTCAGGGAGTTAATGAAATTATTCAGATTATCACAGGTAAATTAATGAAAGTTGAGGTATCAATAGGAAAGGTCAGAGGGTGCCTGCAAGCGCCTTCTTCAAAAAGTGCGGTTCAGAGATATATAGCAGGTGCATTGCTGGCAGAAGGCGATACAACTATATTGGTTAATTCCATGTGTGACGATTCTCTGGCAGCTCTTTCGGTGGCTACGGAACTCGGAGCCGAAGCAACCACCTGCGGTGATTCAATTAAAATCAAAGGCGGATTCAACCCGAAAACAAATATAATACACTGCGGAGAATCCGGCCTTGCCACAAGGATGTTCATCCCTGTGGCTGCAATACACAACAGTGAAATAACTGTAACAGGCCACGGCTCGCTTTTGAAACGACCGGTAAAAATGGTAGAAGAACCACTCCGTCAGCTCGGAGTTGAAATTTCATCAAAAGATGGATACCTGCCGGTTAAAATCAAAGGTCCTCTTCTGGGAGGAAAAGTACATGCTGATGGCTCGGTAAGCTCACAGTTCATAACCGGATTACTGATGGCTTTACCCATGGCAGAAAAAGACAGCCGGATTATTGTGGAAAACCTTGTGAGTAAGCCTTATATTGACCTGACAATAAGTATATTACAAGAATTTGGTATAGAGATTGTTAATGATAATTACCGGATCTTCAGTATCAAAGGCAGGCAGAAATATATTTCCGGGACTTTTACTGCCGAAGGCGATTGGAGCGGAGCTGCCTTTCTGCTTGTGATGGGTGCGATAGGAGGGAAGGTTGAGGTAACCGGACTAAAAACCGGATCTGTTCAGGCAGATAAATCTGTTCTTGAGCCGTTGAAGATGGCAGGGGCAGAAGTTACGGTGGAACCTGACAGGATTAAAGTTGAAAGGAAGTACCTTAATTCATTTGAATTCGACATCACCGATTGCCCGGATCTAGCACCTCCGCTTGCGGTTCTTGCCGCTGCCTGCAACGGAAGATCGGTGCTTCACGGAGCCCGAAGACTTGTTGTAAAGGAGAGCAACAGGGCAGAAACAATAACGGCTGCCCTGAACGCCATAGGAGCAAATATAAAAACTGGTGACGACATAATTGAAATATACGGAAATAAACATCTTGCAGGAGGTGAGGCTTCATCTTTCAACGATCACCGGATAGCCATGGCACTTGCAGTCGCATCAGTAATATCGGCCTCACCCGTTCAGATTGACGGTATGGAATGCATCAATAAATCCTACCCGGGGTTTATAGATGATTTCAGAAAGCTCGGCGGGAAAGTCAGGATAATTAAATAATTGTATATGAATACATTTGGACGTGTTTTCAGAGTATCCCTTTTCGGCGAATCCCATGGAAAAGCCATTGGTGTTACTATTGACGGATGCCCGCCCGGAATTCCTGTAAAACCAGAGGATTTCCTTCCCGACCTCAACAGAAGAAAAAGCGGGAAAAAGGGAACCACCCCACGCCAGGAGGAAGACTTACCTGAAATACTCAGCGGAATATTTAACGGTTATACAACCGGCTCACCGGTTACAATAATAGCATTGAACAAAGATGTTGATTCGGACTCATACCGTCAATACGCCTTTATTCCTCGTCCGGGTCATGCCGATTATACTTCGAAAATTAAGTACTCCGGATATGCAGACCCGCGCGGAGGGGGCCATTTCTCGGGTAGAATATCATGGGGGCTTGTTGTTGCGGGAGTACTTGCAAAAAAAATATTGAACGCCTCAAAAATTACCGCTGCACTAATTGAAGCAGGTGGCAGTACGGATATAGAAAAAGCAGTAGATGAGGTACTTAAAGAAGGTGACAGTATAGGAGGATTGATTGAATGCAGGGTTGAAAATCCACCTGCAGGCCTCGGGGAACCGTTTTTCTATTCAGCAGAATCGGCTATCAGTCAGATACTTTTTTCAATTCCTGCTGTTAAGGGAGTGGAATTCGGTGCAGGATTCAGAGCTGCCTCAATGAAGGGGTCGGAACACAATGACCCAATAATTGACAGTACTGGCAAAACACTTACAAACAATGCCGGCGGAATAAATGGGGGTATAACCAATGGTAACAATATAGTTCTGAGGGTTGCAGTGAAACCTACTTCATCAATCGGGAAGGAACAGAGTACATTTGACTTTTCAACCGGTAAAATGACCACTCTTAAAGTTGAAGGCCGTCATGATGCCTGCATTGCACTCAGAATACCAGTGATAGTTGAAGCAGCAGTAGCAATTGCCCTTGCCGACCTTTTTCTGCTCGACAGAGGAATATACAGCAGACAGGCTTAAACCTCCCTTAAGCTTTTTTTAAGCCTTATTACAAGTGCACTTCTTGTGCCGGGTGAAATCCTGAAACGATTGTCAATTCTTTCTCCCAGCAGCCAGACAATATTACCCTCCGACTCCATTACCAGAGCCTTCTCTTTCTCAGGTATTGAGAATTTTTTATCGGTAAAATAATCACTCAGCTTTCTGAATGAATTCATACCGAAAGGCATAAACCTGTCACCGGCTTTCCAGCTTCTTATTTTCAGAGGAAATTTTATCATTTCATAATTAATGAAAGCTGCCAGAGGATCACGATCAATTCTGAAATTTGAATCAACTGTTTTAACTTCCGCACTTTCGAAAAAAGGTATCCCGACTAATTCCTCAATGCTGTTAATTAAAAATTCCTGGGGTTCTGATACCGGAAGTCCGGTTATAATAATTTCATCACGGTTTTTGATAATTCTGTGGGTGTCTGTATATAATACTGAACCTGTCTGGCTTTGAATAGTTTTTATTAATGTCTCGAGCTGTCCTGCCGACAGGCCGTATGGTCTGAAGAGTTCGAATAAGATTGTATTCACCGGACTGTATTCCAATAGCTTCTTCAGGCTGAAAACTGTTTCACTGTTTTCTTTTATAATAACATTCTGTTTCACGGTGGTGATATAATTTTCGAGTATATCCCTTAGCTCCGAAAAACCTTTTGCCATTTCGGTTACAGTATCGTCGAAAGAAGGATTTATTTTCCTGAAAAGCGGTATAATCTGATGCCTGAATTTGTTTCTGATAAATTTAACCTCATAGTTAGTAATGTCCAGGCGATATTCGATTGAATTTTCAGAAGCATACTCCTTAATTTGCGAACGCGAAGCAAACAAAAGGGGGCGGATAAGATTCCCGTTGAGAGGCTTCATCCCTGTAAGTCCCTTTATTCCTGTTCCTCTGCAGAAGTTTATAAGTATTGTTTCAACATTGTCGTTCTTATTGTGAGCCAGAGCGATTCTGTCATATTTATTTTTAAGCCTTAACTCCTCAAACCATTCGTACCTGAGCTCTCTTGCTGCCATTTCCGTTGATATTCCTTTTTTTCGGGCGTAATCAAGAGTATTAAAGCTGGTACAGAAAAAAGGCCTGCCCGTATGTTCAGCATATTCCTTAACAAAAAGCTCATCATAATCTGAATCTTTTCCTCTTAGTTTAAAATTGCAGTGTGCAATACCGGTATCGAATCCGGTTCTGAAAAACAAATCCGCCATAACCATTGAATCAATGCCTCCGCTTACGGCAAGCAGAATTCTGTCGGATTTTCCGGCAAGTCTGTTTTTTTCGATATAATCAAGAAATTCTTTTAACATCTGGTTGGAGGTAAGACCAAGACCATGAAAATAATAATTTTCTGCATAGAAAGATTATCTGTACGGTATGAGTGAAGGGGGGCCGGGTTCAAAATTTTTTTGTCTCAACAACTGTTCTCCGGAAACCAGAACATAATTTACTCTTGAATAATCAGGAATATACGGGAAATATCCCACCCGTATCTGAAAAGTCCTGAAAACCAGATTATCATTCCTTATTCTCAGGCCTATGCCCAGTCCGCTCAGCATCAGGTAATTGCGGGAGTCGAAATTTAACCCTCCCATTAAATACATATCGGCAAAGGTGAAAAATGCAAATCTGAATCCGTAAAAGTTCACAGGATTGAATATTACTGATTCCATGCCTATGTTGAACCTTCTGGTTCCGCGAAGGGAGTCATTCGCAAAGCACGAAAACCCGTCTTCTTTCAATGTCGTAAGATACTCGTCCCTGTAGCGGTCAAAACCACCCGTATAACTCAGGTGAATAAAGTTTCTGACCATTTGTCGGCCTATTGGAATAAGATTTGAAAAAAACTTAAGCTGATAGGAAATAATCCCCTGTTCGGTTTTGTTTTCATTGAAAAAAGTTCCTGCACCGGCCGAAAGATTAAAATATCCGAGGCTGCCCACCGAAAAACCCAGTGAGGCATTAGAACCAAAGTAGGAACGCTTTTTGAATTCATTATCTTCTATCCCGGAAGTTACGTTTATGAGCATTCCGTATGGGATATCCTCAGTTCTACCGAAACTGTAGAGCAAACTTGTTTTATAATATTTCTGCATAGAAAAGGCAAGAGAAGCAAGGTATAATCTGTAGCGTTGCAGAGAATAATATGTATCGGGTTGTATGTCAGGCTTCTGGAATACATTATTGTTAATATAGCGTAATCCTGCTATGAGCCTTGAAACAGTACGGCGGTCAATCATAAAGGAACGCATAAGCCAGTAATCCTGGAAGTTGTACTTTAATGGTTCAGGCACAGGTAATGTGTCAAGATCGTGTGTAGTAAAAGTGTTTTTTATGGAAATTCCAAAGGCATACTTCGTTTCGGAGCTCAGGAGACTTCTGTTCAGGTCAAACCCGTATGTTTTCCTCCCCAGTCCCTTATAGAAATTGAGGTCGAGATTTATAAATGATTTAAATATGTTGGTAATGTCATAATTTATTCCGATACCGGGAGAATCCCTTGTAGTAGACGAATATGGAATTTCAATTTTGAGTTCCTGACCCAGTCCTATGAGGTTTTTATCATAAATCCATACCGAGCCTTTGTTTGTACCCCGGTATGTAAAGTCGGCACCCAGGGAATAGACATCCTTGGTTATTATTATGATATCAGCTTCATCTTCTGAAACGGGTGCAACAATTATTCTGGCATCGTCAATATACGGGAGCTGGCGGAGAATACGTTCGTTATCCGTGATTTTAAGAGGAGATATTGTGTCTCCTTCCCTGAAAAGCAGGTACTTCCTGAGAATATTTTCGTTTGTTTTAATGTGTGTTTTATTGATAAAATTTTCAATGCGGTTTGGACTGAATGCAGCAGGGTTGTTAATATTTCCGCCGAAAACATCCAATTGTTTTATTGAAATGGTCCTGATTCTGTATCCTGAATACTTTATGAAATTTTCATCACTTTTCTGATTGATTTTTGCAGGATTTACGGTATCGGGTGATATCACAACCAGGTCGTAAAGGATTCTGGTAAGTTTTGTCCTTGAGGCTCTTGACTTTAAGGAATCGTAGAATGCAATTGTTTTTCCGTTTTCCGGCCGGTTTACATTGACAAAGAAAGGAGGCAGGATGATTACAGAATCATTTCTTATGAAAAACCTGTCGTTGTTTATCCGCAGAAATGAACCGCTTTTTATTTTCAATATTGTATCAGCACGGCTTTCGGCCTGAGAGTAAACAATAGTTGTTATAAATATTAACGGAAGCGGCAGAACCAGCTTCTTCAGGTTACTCTTTGAGCTTATGTGATGGAAGCACATCAGGGTTTGCTTGTATTTGCTACAAGTACATCATCAGAGTTGAACTGAAAACCTACGCGTTTACCTGTGATAATTTTTGAATGTTGAATTTTTGCCTCGGCCTGGCCGACGGTGGCAATTTTCACCGTATCGTATGGCGGTACCAGAAGGTCAAATTCAAGTGAATATTGTATTGCCGTAAGGATTATCCTTTGAATGGATTCCCTGCTGATTTCTTCATTGCCGAAATTTGTGTAAAACATCCCCATCTGTCTTTTGCCTTCTACGAAATATTGCTTTTCATGATTGATGAAGATTCTGGCAATAAGATAACCAAGGTCGTCGAGACGATTATATTTAAAACTGTCGGCGAGAAAGTTATAAATATATATTATACCGGCATAGGCATTAAACTTGTTTTTCTGCACGTAGGATGTTCTCCATACGGGGTGCTCCCTGTCGAACTGGAAAATATTGGAGTGCATGCTGAACAGGAGAATATCGCCTGCAACCTTTATCTGTGCATCGAACTGCCCCCTGTCAGTAAACTCCAGCCTTACCCGCTGGTCAATTCCTGAGATACTCAGGTTTATTTCCTTTGTGAGGTCTTTCAGTATGTCCTTAATAAGGGTAAACGTACTGAATGTGATGTCATAAACTTTTTGCTTAAGCACCGACTTGCTTTTTAATGTATTGACAATGTTAACTTTTTTATCTTCAGCTTCAGGCATTGCGTAAGTGTTTTAAATTGACAATGAACAACTAAAATAAGAAATTAATCTGATATAAAAAACCTGTAGGTTTAATAAAGCCTGCCTGAAGAAAAACGCAAAGCAAAGCCGGTTCAGTATGCTATCGCGAACAAAACCCGTTTATTTGAGGGTTTACCGGAATATATACATTTGCCTTTTTCTTCTGCATTGTCAACAGGAATGCACCTTATTGTCGCTTTTGTTTCTTCTTTAATTCTTGCTTCAGTTTCCGGAGTTCCGTCCCAGTGGGCCATAATGAAGCCTCCATTGTCTTCGATAATGCTTTTAAACTCTTCCCACGTTTCGGGATAAAAAGTATTTTCTTCTTTAAACTGAAGAGCTTTCCTGAAAATGTTTTTCTGAATCTCATCCAGGAGCCACCTTACATGTTCCTTTATTTTGTCAGCTGGAATTGTTTCTTTTTCCAGAGTATCCCTTCTTGCTATTTCAGCGGTATTGTTTTTTATATCTCTCGGGCCTATTGCTATACGCACCGGAACACCTTTGAATTCGTAATGTGAGAACTTCCAGCCAGGTGTCTGGGTGTCGCGACCGTCATACGTTACCGTGATACCGGCTGATTCAAGGTCGGATTTTATTTTCAATGCGGTTGCTGATATTGCATTCAGGTCGCTGTCGGTTTTGTATATCGGCACAATAACCACCTGAATTGGAGCCAGTTTTGGCGGAAGCACCAGACCGTTATTATCGGCATGAGCCATGACAAGTGCGCCCATAAGCCTTGTTGATACGCCCCATGAAGTTGCCCATACATAATCAAGCTTTCCGTTGCGGTCAGTAAATTTTACGTCAAAAGCTTTTGCAAAATTTTGCCCGAGAAAATGACTGGTACCTGCCTGAAGTGCTTTTCCGTCCTGCATTAATGCCTCTATGGTTAGTGTTTCGAGTGCACCTGCAAATCGTTCACTTTCAGTCTTGTAACCTTTAACCACAGGTATTGCCATTGTGTTTTCGGCAAAATCTGCGTAGAGATTTATTATTTTTAGCGTTTCTTCCATTGCTTCCTCTGCGGTGGCGTGGGCGGTATGACCTTCCTGCCATAAAAATTCAGCAGTGCGCAGGAAAAGCCTGGTGCGCATCTCCCACCTTACAACATTCGCCCATTGATTGATAAGGATTGGAAGGTCCCGGTACGACTGTATCCAGTTTTTATAGGTATTCCAGATTATTGTTTCTGATGTGGGGCGCACAATAAGCTCTTCTTCGAGCTTTGCTTCCGGATCGATTATGATTCCTTTCCCTGTTTCATCATTTTTAAGTCTGTAATGTGTTACTACGGCACATTCCTTCGCAAAACCTTCAACGTGGGCAGCTTCCCTGGCAAAAAATGATTTCGGGATGAAAAGCGGAAAATATGCATTCACATGACCGGTGGCTTTAAACATCCTGTCAAGCTCTGCCTGTATCTTTTCCCAGATAGCATAGCCGTACGGACGTATCACCATACATCCTCTTACAGCAGAATTCTCAGCAAGTTCTGCCTTGATTACCAGGTCGTTATACCACTGTGCGTAATTTTCTTCCTTGTTTGTTAAAAACTTTGCCATTTTTTTGGTATGGTATTTGTTTTTATTTTTATGAAAAAACAGATTGCGCAAAAATAGAGAAAAAACTCAGGAATATTAAAATAAAAACCGGGAGGTTTGTCATGAAAACAAAAATTTTAATCGGAATTATCGGAGCGATGCTGATGCCGGGGTTAAAATCCGAAGCACAGCTTTCAGGCTCAGGAAACTATAGCAACGAAGCCGGAATAGTAATCAACAATTACTATAATTACGATTTTCATTACTCCTCAAGAATAAACAGGTTTCACAGACCTTATGTCAGATTTGAGTATTATTCTCCGGTTTTCACAGATGTTTACTGGTACAGTTACAAGCCTTACACCTGGGGGTTGACCATTTACGGTGGAGCCAGAATCGGAATAGGTGTAACTTATAATTATCCTGTTTATTATTCATGGTGGGAATATCCATGGTCTTACGGATGGGATTATGCATGGTACGGAGGTACATTTTACTGGGGCTATACTCCTTATTATTACACATGGTACACCCCCGTGGTTGTGAATATCAGAATAAACAGGTGGTGGCCCGGAAACTTTTACGCTTTTCATGCCAGGAACCGCTGGTTTGGTGATTACAGGCCAGTATATAACACATACAACTACTACTACATTAATACTTCCGGCAGGAATGAGGTTAATTCAGGCGGAGTTTCAAGGAGAGTTTCGCCCTCAACCACTTCTGCCCAGACAGGCGATATCAACCGGGGCACTGTCTCTGTGCCTTCCTTAGATAACAGGGGGAATGCAGGAACTGTGAATCAGAACAGAAGAAACGTCAATAACCGTGTTCATCAGGGAGACCAGGGCAATAATAACAGCCTTGATCCCGGTAATACAAATAATGTCAACAGAGGAATTAATTCAGGAAACAACCCCGGAAGGAGAAATGTCAACACTCATGTAAACCAGAACCAGGGAAATGCCGGACGTACAGTGGTTTCAACACCTTCAGGCAGCAGAGTTCAATCGGGGGTAATGACTCCTTCACGCCCTGGTGAAACAAGAAGTTCGGGCCGTCCTGCCAGCGTCAGTACGGGCAGAACAGTCACACAACCGGCAGCATCTCAGGGAACAAGAAGGACAGTATCTGCTGCTCCAACCGTTAAACAATCCGGAGGAGAAGCAAAAACAGTCAGGTCATCTTCCTCAGGAAGCAATAAAAACTCCTCCTCATCAAAACAGGAAAATAAAGGCAGCTCCAATAATTCATCTTCAAGGAGAAGATAGGTAAGAAATACGAAAATGATGCCGGCAGTTAAGGAAATTTTTATGTGGAATCTGAAATTGAGAAAAAAAATTTAAATTTGTCCTGAGCGATTAAATATTATTGAAAAAGAATATATTTTGGTACAGAATTTGAATGTATTTTATCAAAAAAATAATCCAAGGGGAGGTTAAAAAAATGAAAGCAATTTTGTACATACTGGTTCTGGCGGCCCTGCTTGCAAGCTCATGCGCTACAGGAGGCAGGTACGTGAAAAGTGAATTTGACGATTTGTACTACTTACCATCCGACAGGGTTGTGGTAAACAGGAACATTACCAGCCATAATCTGCCTGGTGACCTGAACAGGGAAGAACAATTTTTCGACAACATTTATTCAGGTGATACTCTGATTGCCGAGCAGTACAATGAGAATGTTGACTTTGACAATTCCTTGTACTACAATAAAGATTACAGTCCGTTTGAATATATGGACGACTGGTCCTATTCAAACAGGCTGAGAAGATTCTACGGAAATTATTTCTATCCGTACTGGAGAGATCCGTTCTATTACAGCTGGAACTATTCACCGTGGTATTATTACGATTATTTCTATAACCCATACTGGGGAAGTATTTATGATCCGTTCTATTACGGTATGTTCCCCGGAACTTATTACGGATTCTATGGAAGCTATTTTGGATCGGTCTTCAGCTCATATCCTTTCTATTATACAGGTTATTACTGGCCGACATACCGTTTCTATTACAGGGATGACTTTAGTTCAGCCCCGGAGGGAAGGCGTGAGAGATACAGCTCTATGACAAACAGTTATACGAGCACCTCATCAAGAGGCAGAACAACAGGCCTCAGTCCTTCAACCGGAGGCTCAACCACAGGTGTCTCTGCAACATCGAGGAGGACGGAGTCAACACTCAGCACTCCCCGCCAGAGCAGTTCAACTGATTCAAAATCCGGACAGATAGCACAGACAAGGCGGGAGGCTGCACCGAGAACTGTTGACTCCAGGCCGGAATACAACCAGGCTTCAAGATCCTATACGCCTACATATAGTAATCCGAGGCTCAGCGACCGTCCGTCATACAATACCAGCAGAATCTCAACAGAAGCTGTACAGAGAAGCACCCCGAATACCAGGACGGGAAATGCAGGTGTTTACAGGTCAAATTCCGACACATATTTCAACAATGTTGAAAGAAGAGCACCTTCATCATATTCTGTAGGTCAGACACGTACAGTTACACCCTCGAGTGTGGGTGACTATTCGGCACCTTCAATCAGAAGTGTAACAAGAGATGCTTCTGTTTCTTCTTCGAGAAGATATGAAAGCAGCAGCTACTCGTCAGGTATGTCCTCCGGATCTGTTGGCAGCAGCGGCTCCGGCGGAGTTTCAATCGGTTCCTCTGGAGGAGGATCTTCATCAGGTTCATCCGTTTCCACCGGAACCAGAAGATAAAATTTAAAGACAAAAAAATTAATAGTTCATTTTCTAACTGAAAAATTATCATTCCGTTTAGGAATGAAAGGGATAAATATATTTATAACTAAAAATCATGAAACCAATATTTGCAACAATAGCAGCAGTTTTTCTGACAGTCAGTACCACCATGGCGCAGAATCTGGACGATGCATTACGATATTCCAGAACTTTTTATAATGGAACAGCAAGATTTATGGCAATGGGAGGAGCTTTTACAGCCCTCGGTGCCGACCTTTCAGCAATAAGTCTTAATCCCGCAGGAACAGGAGTATTCAGAAGTTTTGAGGCGACTATTACACCAAACCTTGGATACAATAATTCATCAACCCTTTTTAATAACTCCCGTTCAACGGATTTCAAATACAACTTTGGATTAAATCAGGCGGGTTTTGTTGCTAACCTGATTAATAATGAAGGTTCATCAGGCCTTGTGAAACTGAACTTTGCATATTCATACGTGAAAGCCAACAACTACAACGAAAATGTAACTATCAAGGGAATAAGCGAAAACACCTCTATGGCAGAATACTGGGCAATGATTTCCAACGGAATTTATTACAAAGAACTTACCGGCTCAGCTGGCATCGCCTATGACGTGTGGGTGATGGATACAATAACAGGTTCGGGAGGAAGGGAATACGGATCGGTTTTTTGCGCATACGGAGAGGGTGATTATATTTTCGGGCAGACTATCAGACGCCTGATAGCTAATGAAGGATATAGCAGTGAACATGCCATATCAGTGGGAGCAAACTTTTCCGAAAAATACTTCCTGGGAGCTACAATTACAATAAACAAACTTTCTTATACCGGACATTATGAACACCTTGAAGCAGATTATGACGAGGTTATACCTGATTTCAACAATTTTACATATACCGACCACCTCGAAGCAACAGGAACTGGTTACGCGCTGAAGATCGGAACTATTTTACGGCCTGTCGAAATGCTTCGCATAGGCGCTGCATTCCATACACCTGTTATTTACCGGATAAGAGAATATTTCTACGACCAGATCTCATCATCATTCGATAACGGCGACAGTTACAGCAATTCCAACGACCCTATGAGGTATTCCTATACCCTGACAACTCCATTCAGGGCAACAGCAGGTGTAGCTTTTCAGATTAAGAAACTTGCAATAGTCAGCGCCGATTATGAATTTTCAGATTACCGTACTGCCCGGTTCAGCAGAGCAAGCGATGGTTACAGTTATTATGATGAAAATGAATCGGTTAAGAAATCTCTGAAGTCAGCTTCAACCCTGAAGCTGGGAACAGAATTCAGAGTCAGCTCATTCTATATCAGAGGCGGCTACGGAATATACGGAAGCGCATTTAAAAGCGGAGAAATAAACGAAAACATGTCATATTATTCTGTTTCTTTCGGACTGGGATTCAGACAGCAAAACTTCTTCTTCGACCTTGCTTTTACAAATCTGTCGAATACAATGAAATATATGATGTATTACGACCCTGATTACCTTAAGCCAGCCGATATTACATATACCAGAAACAACTTCACAGCAACACTGGGATTTAAGTTCTGATATATTTAAGCCCCGGAAATCAAAGTATTTGAGACCCGAAAATACAAGCCTTAAGAGTTCAGGAGTTTATTCTGGTACTAATATATCGGGCAGATAATTTACAGCATCCGGTCCGGTATTGAAAACAAGGTCAAGTGAGCTTAATCCCGGAATAAAATCAAACCTGTCGTAAAATACCTGGATGTATCTTTTATAACTGAACATCGTGGCCATTTCCTTGTTTTTCGGACTTATCAGATACCTCCAGTCAGGTTTATTTCTCTTCACCGGTTCAAAATGATCAGTGTAAGATACTTCCGCTCCGATATCCATGAATTCACATAAAGCCCGGAGGGATTCTATGTTCAGGTCAAGTAAAAAAGAATGCTTTTTTGTGATTATTTTTTCGACTTTTTCATAAAAATAATCGAAAAAAGGAGCTGCCTTATAGGAAGAATATATGCTTCTCAGATGAATCTGCTGCCATCTTCTGGAATAATCAATCCTGATTTCTTTAATTGCTCTTTTATGAAAACTGCCTTCCAGAACAGGTACTGAAAGAGCCATTAAGCCGTTGGCTGTCAATATGTAACATCTGTTTCTGAATGTCTGTTTTATGTAGTTTTCTTCTCTTTCGATTAAAACTTTTCCGGCCTCATTTATAAGTGACATATACTGTACGGGGGGGAAATAGGCCGTTGAAAGAAGAATTTCTCTACTTTTCATTTTATTTTATTGATCATACTCGCTGAGAAGGCTGCTCCGAAACCGTTATCAATATTGACTACTGTAACGCCTGCCGCACAACTGGTAAGCATTGCAAGCAGGGCCGATATGCCCCCGAAGTTGGCACCATAACCTACACTGGTTGGTACGGCAATGATTGGTTTGTCTACAAGTCCGCCCACAACACTTGCAAGTGCACCTTCCATTCCTGCAATTACAATAATTACCCGGCATTTCTTCAATTCATTTAGCCGGTCAAGAAGTCTGTGAATCCCGGCAACACCTGCGTCGTAAATTCTCAGAACCTTGTTCCCCAGAAGTTCTGCTGTTACTGCAGCTTCTTCAGCTACAGGTATGTCGGACGTTCCTGCAGTGACAACGGCAATGGGGGTTTCAGGTACCTCACACTCTTTTTTCTTGATACTTATTATCCTTGCTTCAGGAAAATAGACAGCTTCGGGCACAATGCTTTTAACAGCCTCATACATCTCTGCACTTGCTCTGGTACCAAATACATTGCTTTCTCTCTCAGCCAGAACCCTGAATATTTCTTTGACCTGCTCAATAGTTTTACCTGCACAGTAAACAATTTCAGGATAGCCTCTTCTTATCTCTCTGTGATGGTCAAGCTTGGCGAAACCAAGATCGGTATAAGGAAAATATTTCAGAATTTCAAGAGCCTCTTCTATGCTCTTTTTGCCCGACCTTACATCATTTAATAATTTTTCTAATTCGCTTAAATTCATATATTATAACAATTTAAAAGTCAAATCTTTATATAGAATTTTACATGATGTCCATACTTCCACTCCGGTAACCTTCGAGATCTATGGTTATGTATTTGAAACCTAGTTCTTTCAAACTTTTAATTATTTCGTTTTTTTCTGAATTATTGACCAGTTTTTCAATGAAGCCCGGTAAACATTCAATCCTTGCAATTTCACCATGCTTTCTGACTCTTGTACCGTAAAAGCCTTTCTCAAATAAAATATTTTCTGCTGTTTCGACTATTCTTATATCTTTTTCCGTAACCTCCGTATTGTAAGGAAACCTTGTCAGGAGGCATGCCATTGAGGGTTTGTTCCATATTTCGATTCCTGATTCTTTTAATGCTGTTCGTATGTCATCTTTGGTCAGGTTTGCTTCTGCCAGCGGACTCTTTACCGACAGCTCGGAAAGAGCTTTAAGTCCCGGCCGGTAACTTTTTCTATCATCAGAATTTGTTCCATCAGCAACAAACTTAAAGCCGTTATTGGCTGCAAACTGAAGGATATGATTAAAAATGTGTTTTTTACACCAGTAACATCTATCGAGTGGATTGTTTTTCACAACATCCGGAACTTCAATTTCAAGAATTTTATGATTAATTTTATATTTATTGCAAAATTCATATGTTTCATTAATCTCATATTCAGGTATATAAATTGTTTTTACAGTTATTGCTGTCATTTTCAATCCTTTAATCTTCGATGCTCTGAATACTAGAAAAGAACTGTCCACGCCTCCTGAAAAGGCAATTAATAACGGATCCAGAGAGGAGAGAATTGAATCCAGGTTTTTCAGCTTATCCTGCAGATTCATTAATTTATTTGTTATTTACGTCAAACATAATACTGTTATATATTTCCTTCAGGGGTTTCCCTGTCTCCATTGCTATTCTGCGGCATTCTTCATATTCGGGTTTTAAAGAGACTTCCTTTCCCCTGTAGAAAGATCTCTTGAAGGTAACGGTACCATACCGGGTTTCAATTTTTTCGAAAGTTCTTAACAGGGTTTCCTTTTTAAATGAGAAACATCTGATTCCAAGAGTAGTTGATTCGGAAAAGATTATTTCTTTCAGAGTATCAACCGCATTTTTTTCGCAAATTACACTCAATACAGTTCCCGGCCTGCTTTTCTTCATTATGACATTAGACAGATATACATCTGATGCTCCTGCACTGAAAAGCTTTTCAGAAATGTAATCGTAATGCTCCGGATTCATGTCGTCAATATTGCATTCCAATAAAAATGCATCATGTCCTTCCTCTGATTGTTCCTCTGCTTCACCCAGGAAAACCCTCAGTATATTAGGCACTTCCGGATGGTCTTTCTGTCCTATTCCATGCCCTGTTCTGAGGATTTTCATATTAACCGGTTTATTGAATACGTTTCCCAGAGTTGAAATAATTGCCGCACCCGTAGGTGTTGTTGCTTCAAAATCAACACCTCCTTTTCTTACAGGAATATTCTTAAGTAACTCAACTGTTGCAGGAGCCGGTACAGGGAGTACACCGTGTTCACACTTTACCTTTCCTCCACCTGTTTCAATAACAGAAACATGAACTTCATCAACATTCAGAGCATGATAACAAATTGCTGCACCGACAATGTCAATAATAGCATCGGTTGCACCTACTTCGTGAAAGTGAACCTCTTCAACCGGAATTTTATGCACCGAAGCTTCTGCTTCAGCAAGTCTTCTGAAAATCTGTTTGCTGAGGCCCTTTATCTTTACGTCGAGGGATGATGAGTCAATAATTTTATAAATGTCTGAAAGATGCCTGTGTACATGTTCGTGCTTTGTCTGAACTACAGTTACTTTGGTACCGTATAATCCGTGTCGCTGGTCATGGGTTATGTCGAGTTTCCACCCTCCGAGGTTAAGTTTTGAAAGTTCATCCTTAAGATATTCCGGGTCAACACCAAGGTCTATCATTGCTCCCAGGTTCATATCTCCACTGATTCCGGAAAAACAATCATAATAAAGAAGCTTCATTTCAGTTAGCGATTATGTTAATACAACAAATTAACGCCTGTAAAGTTAACAGTTTGGAACAATTAAAATATGTTAAAAAAACTGTTTGTATGTCTCTTCATTGAGAAAATGGTAATATGATGGAGAAAAAAATGTATTTTCGCATGAAAATTAAAAGAAAAAATCAAAGCCATATGATGAAGCGGAGAGATTTCATAATCAAGTCAGCAGGTGCGGGTATTGCAGCCGGGGCTGCTTTGAGTTTAGGAGGCTATAAAAAACTCATGGCTAACGCACCCGAAAATCAGTCGTACGACCTTGTGGCAGTTATGGGAGGTAAACCTGAAGCAATGTTTGATCTTGGCATTCAGGAACTTGGAGGAATGGGCAAATTTGTTTCCAAAGGTCAGAAAGTGCTGGTTAAACCCAATATAGGATGGGACAGGACTCCGGAGTACGCTGCATGTACAAATCCTGCCCTTGTAAAAAGAATAATAGAACATTGTTTCAGAGCCGGTGCAAAAGAAGTTTATGTCTTTGACCATACTGTTGATAACTGGGTGAACTGTTACAGAAATTCGGGTATAGAGAAAGCGGCAAAAGATGCGGGAGCCAAAGTTGTTCCCGGTAATACGGAGAACTACTACCAGGAAGTCTCTATCCCCGGAGCAAAAATTCTGAAAAAAGCCAAAGTACACCAGGTGTTACTCGAAACAGATGTATTTATAAATGTTCCCGTACTTAAAAACCATGATGCAACCCATATGACCTGTGCATTGAAAAACATGATGGGCGTGGTTTGGGACAGGGCGTACTGGCACAGGAATAACCTGCATCAGTGTATTGCTGACTATGCAATGTATGGCAAGAAGCCGGTTCTCCATGTTATTGATTGTTACAATGTGATGACAAAACATGGCCCGCAGGGGGTTTCAAAGGAGGATGTCGCAAATCTTGCTTCACAGATTATTACCACCGACTGGGTGGCCGGTGATGCAGCAGCTGCAAAAATGATAAAACTCGACCCGTTAAAAGTAGATTATATAAAGATTGCCCACGATATGGGAATTGGCAACATGAACCTTGATTCCCTCAATATCCGAAGAATCAAAATATAATAAAGAATGAGTTCATCTGTACTGAAAAAAATACGGCAAGCGATTGCTCTTGCCATTTTTATTGTTTTTTGTGCAATATTTTTCGACTTCCGTCATCTGATACCTGAAAAATATTTCGATATACCTCTCTGGTTTCAGTTTATACCATCGGCTATCAAGTTCGTTACCCTTGGAACAGTTGCCGGATTGGGTTTTCTGGCAGTATTACTCCTGACTTTATTAACCGGTCGGACATACTGTTCATTTCTGTGTCCTCTCGGAATATTGCAGGACCTTTTCAGCAGGGTAGGGGGTAAATTCAAGAGGCGGTTCAAACGCTTCGGTTATAAAAAACCTCATACGATTTTGAGATACTCATTACTGGCGTTAACTGTTCTGGTAATCATTTTCGGCGGAATATACATATTAAGCCTTCTCGACCCTTATAGTATCTTCGGAAGGTTTGCCACTTATTTTGGTAAGCCAGTCATTATGGCACTGAATAATCTTCTGTCGGGAATACTTGAAAAATTCGATGTATATACAGTGGCTCCCGTACAGATATCCCTGTTTAACCCGCTTTTATATATAATTCCTGCAATATTTCTTCTGCTTGTGGGTATTCTGTCATTTACAAAAGGAAGGCTTTACTGTAATACAATATGTCCTGTTGGTACTTTACTCGGACTGATTTCAAAAATTTCCTTTCTCAGAATAAAATTTAATGAATCCAGATGCACCAAATGCGGGAGATGTGCTATTGCATGCAAGGCGTTCTGTATAGATTTTATCAACAAAAAAATAGATAATTCACGCTGTGTCGAATGTTTCAATTGCCTTAAGAGTTGTCCGGATAAAGCATTATCCTATGGGTTTACAACTTCCGGGGTAAAGAAAAATATACCCGACACAGAAAAGAGAAAATTTATCGGAGGATTATTATTGTTCCTTACGGGGCTTTCGGTAAAGTCGCTGTCTCAGGAAGAGACTCAGAAGGTTGAGCATAAACCTTCAACAGTGAAAGAAAACAAAACCTGCCCTGTGGCTCCTCCGGGTTCAACAAGCATTGAGAATTTTACATCCAGATGTACGGCCTGTTCATTATGTGTCTCAGCCTGTCCGAATAATGTGCTTGTACCTTCGATTACCCAATACGGGTTAACAGGTATTATGCAGCCGCATATGGATTATCATAAAGGATTTTGTGCATACGAATGCACAAGATGCCTTGAAGTTTGTCCTACCGGCGCAATAATGCCCCTGGCACCTGAAGCCAAGAAACTGACTAAAATCGGTAAGGCTGTTTTTATCCGGGAGAACTGTATTGTTGAAACTGAGCGTACCGCATGCGGAGCCTGCGCCGAAAGCTGTCCTACAAAGGCTGTTCATATGGTTCCTTTCATCGGAAATCTGACTATACCCGAAACAAATGATGAAATCTGCATAGGTTGCGGACATTGTGAATTTGCCTGCCCTGTAATTCCTTATAAAGCAATCTTTGTTGATGGTCTTTCTGCCCATACAGCAGCAAAGAAACCCGAAAATGTTCAAACTGACCTGAAACATGAAGATTTTCCATTTTAAGTTTCAGCAGGAATTACAATTTTTTAGTTCTTAAACAGAATTTTATCACATGTTAACTAAAATGCCATGCATATATCACACATTGAGCATATTGGAATAGCAGTTACAGACCTGAAAGCAGCTGTGAAATTTTATGAAGAGGTTCTGGGCCTTAAATGCTATAAGATTGAAGAGGTACCTGACCAGAAGGTGAGGACGGCATTTTTTATGGTGGGACAGACAAAAATTGAACTTCTGGAGTCAACCGATCCGGAAGGACCTGTTGGAAAGTTCATTGAGAAAAAGGGAGCAGGTCTGCACCATATCGGTTTTGCCGTACAGGACATTAAAGAAGGTATAAACCATGCGACCAGGTATGGCGCTCAAATGATAAATCCTGAGCCGGTTAAAGGTGCTGACAATATGCTGGTAGCTTTCCTGCATCCGAAATCAACCGGCGGCGTACTGATTGAAATGTGTGAACAGGAGAAAAACAGCTGAACCGTATTATTAATTCTCTGCCGGAAAAAAGGTTTCTATTTCAGTCTAACCGGAATCGGTTAACTTAATTTTTATTTTCTTCCATGTCTGGAATATTCTGAAGAATATCAATAAGCAGTTGCCAGAATCTTTCTACCGATTCGATATTCAACATTTCTTCGGGTGTATGGGCTCCTTTTATAGTAGGACCAATCGAAATCATGTCTACGTTCTTGTTTTTCTCATATATGAGCCCGCATTCAAGTCCGGCATGAATTGCTTTTACCTGCGGTTCCGTACCAAAGAGTCTTTTATACGAGGATTTCGCAATGCCCAGTATTTCAGAAGATATATTTGGTTTCCAGCCGGGATATCCGTTGGATGAGTGAACTTCACATCCGATTGATTCGAAGCATTTTTTTATACGTTCCGATATTTCTTTTTTGGCCGGATCAACAGAACTTCTTTGTGTTGTAACTATTTGTATCACATTAGCGTCCATGAATCTGACAGAAGCAAGGTTCGAGGAAGTTTCAACCAGGTCTTCCATTTCCTCCGACCATTTTATAACTCCGTGCGGACATCTGGTAAGTGCTTCGAGCAGTTTTACATGACTTTCTGGATCCATTACAGCATCAGGAACAGAAACGCGTTTTACAGAAAGATTAATACCTGGCTCGAGCGAACCAAATTTCATTGTAAGAATTTCCGAAAAGCCACTTATTTCTTCTTTAATATGTCCATTTAAATGTGGATTTGATGTGATGATAGCAATGGCTTCTCTTGGAATTGCATTTCTAAGGTTTCCTCCGTTAAAGGTGTGAAGTCTCACTTTATATTTATTGGTCAGTTGTAACAGCAACTCCGACATAATTTTTACTGCGTTACCGTAACCCTTGTGGATTTCGTCTCCGGAATGTCCGCCATGTAAACCGGTTAATGATATTTCATAAGCCAGAGATTCATCAGGTACCGGTACAGTATTGTATTTCAGAGTTGCTGTGGTATCCATACCTCCTGCACAACCAATATAAATAATGCCCTCATCTTCTGAATCGAGATTGATAAGAATCTGGCCTGTGAAAAAATCAGGTTTCAGGTTTATTGCGCCTGTCATGCCCGACTCTTCATCTGCTGTGAAAAGGCATTCTATTTTACCCGTTTTCAGGTGTCTGTCTGCCAGAATGGCGAGCTGTGTAGCTATCCCTATTCCATCATCAGCTCCAAGTGTTGTGTTTTCAGCTTTTACCCATCCATCGGAGATTTTAGGTATTACAGGGTCAGTAACCCAGTTATGGTGATAGCCGGGTAAAGTTTCACCAACCATATCCATATGGCTCTGGAGAATGACAGTCTTCTTCTTTTCAAAACCCGGTGAGGGAGGTTTTATTATTAGTATGTTTCCGCTTGAATCTTCAAAAGCCTGTAAATAGTTTTCCGAAGCAAAATCAAGCAGGTATTTTCTGATCTTCTCTTCGTGTTTTGATATACGTGGTATTCTGCAGATATCCTCAAAGTATTCCCAGACCCTTCCAGGTTTCAATCCACTCAACAATCTCATTTATTTTCAATCACTTTAAATAAAATAAGGCTCAAAGGTAAGAGAAATATAATTACCTGAATAATAAAAAATGTTAAAAAGGTATTAAGTTATTGGTAAATAATATATTTGTTTTATCAGTAATTACTGCAATTTATCAGCCCAGTTTCATCCTCTCCACGGCTTCCATATTCCTTTCGTGTGTGATGACTTTAGCCACAGGTGTATACAGATAATCTATAAGGTCGGCATATTTTTCGGTGATTTTGCCTCTGATGATTTTCATGGTGGAATTCATGAGTCCGTTTTCTTCGGTCCATGTTTCATCCAGCACGCCAATTGCTACCGGCAGCCATCTCTGCGGGAACATTTTACCATATTTGCCTGTTGTGCGGTATTCATTTATCTCGCTTTCTATGAGTGTCAGAACGGCACGTTTTCCTTCATCTGAATCAGCTGTAAGGCCTTTTTCTTCCAGATAGGTTTTAAGAGCGTGCTGATTTGGAACTACCAGTGCGACAGTATAAGGTTTTTGATTATTATACAGCATGCACTGGTCAATATATTTTGACTGTTCGCTTATAGCTTCTTCAATGCCTTCCGGACTGAACTTTTCTCCGTCGTCGGCTATAAGCAGGCTTTTGTAACGTCCGAGTACATAAAGGTAACCGTCTTTATCCATATACCCCATATCTCCTGTATAGAGCCAGCCGTCCCTGATTGCTTCTTTAGTAGCTTTTTCATTTTTCCAGTAGCCGTACATAACATTGCCACCCCTGATAACAATCTCGCCTTTTTCTCCAACCGGAAGTTCGTTTCCGTTTTCATCGCATATTTTAAGGTCAAGGTTATTCACAAGCACACCTGAAGAGCCGAGTTTATGCCTTTCTTTCGAGTTTGATGAAATTACGGGAGATGCTTCCGTAAGTCCGTAACCCTGAAAAACCGGTATGCCGAGAGCATAAAAGAATCTTTGAAGTTCAATGTCGAGCAATGCTCCGCCTCCTACAAAATATTCAAGCTCACCGCCAAAAAATTCACGTATTTTACTGAAGAGAATTTTATCATAAAGTTTTAGAAGGGGTTTATAAATCTTCTGAATTCCGGTACCTTTGTTATATCCTTCTTTGTTATAGGCGTATGAAATTTTAAGCGCATGATTGAATAGCAATTCGGTAAGTTTCCCTTTTTCGTGAATAGCTTTTTCTATATTTTTCCTGAAGTTTTTTGAAAGAGCGGGAACACTCAAAAGTATATTGGGTTTAATTTCTTTAAGACATGAAGGTATATTGCGGAGGGTTTCCATTGGAGTTTTACCGGTCTTAACTGCCGCAATGCTGGCTCCTTTTCCCATGAATGCATATATACCGCATGTGTGTCCGAACGAATGGTCCCATGGAAGCATAAGCAGAGTTTTAAAGAAAGGCGGAATATCCATCAGGGAATACGCCTGATATACGTTTGTAACATAATTTCCGTGAGTAAGGATTATCCCTTTAGGATCGGCAGTTGTTCCGGAAGTGTAACAGATGTTTGCAAAATCATTTGGTGTAACGCTTTTGTATATTTTTTCAAATTCTTCGTAATTGCCCGGTTTTTCAAGCCATTCCCTTCCGATTTTTTTTACCTCATTGAAATGTATTTCATTCGGCATATAATCTTCACGGGCATCAAAATGAATAATCTTTTCAATACCCGGGCATTCGTTAATTATTTCTTTAAGTTTCTGATACTGGATTGAAGAGGTCATCACCATCCTTGATTCGGAATGGTTAAGTCTGAACTTTATTTCTTCGGGATTAAGCTTAACTGACAGCGGCACGTTTACAGCTCCTGTGTATAAAACGCCCAGTTCACCTATTACCCAGCTGTTACGTCCTTCTGAAATGAGACTGATTCTGTCACCCTTTTTTATGCCGAGATAAATCAATCCGGCAGCAAATTCATGTACCTGCTTTCTTACTTCACCGTAGGTCATCCCTTCATATTTATCTCCGGGTTTTTCCCACAGATATACGTTGTTACTGAATTTTTCAACGTTTTCTTCAAAAAACTGTACGAGTGATTTCATTTTATGATTCTTTTGAATTAATAAAACGATTCTTTATAGACTAAATCAAGTCCTAATATACGAAATTCGCGAAATGATTAAAGTTGTTTTCCCAAAAAGGATGGCAGATAATTATTTTTTCAGATTTATCAGGTTCATAACTTGTAAAAATTCAGTTTGTTATATTATTCATTAATTTGTATATTTGATAAAAAAGTTTAAAGGATTAATTTAAATCATTGTTTATGAGAAAGTTGATTATTTTTCTGATTTTGCCTGCATTGTTTACCTTCAGTTCATGCAGATGGTTTAAAGAAAAAGGCATATTTGGCAAAAAGGTTGATACTATGGCAGTATGGCAGGCAAGGCAGGACAGTATAAGGATTGCCGATTCACTTAAAGCCGTTCAGGAAAGAATTGCACTGGAGAATCAAAGGCTGGAGCAGGAGAGGCTTGCCGAACAACAGAAGCTGGAGTGGGAGAGGAAATACAGGTATAATATTATCGTAGGCAGTTTTATTACTCCTGAATATGCCAGAAATTGCCTTTCTGAATACCAGGCAAAAGGATATACGAATGCCAGGATTATACCTCTTGAAAATACGAGGTTCGAAATGGTGTCTGCCGAAGCTCATGACAATTTCCGCATAGCAGTAAACCGGCTGAAACAGTTCCAGGATACAGTTGCTTTTGATGCCTGGCTGTATATTTTTAAAAAGTAGAGTTTTTCAGGACTTAAGGATTGTCTGTTCCCTGTCAGAACCTACTGATATCAGAGTTATAGGTACATCTGTTTCTTTTTCAATAAATTCAATATATTTCTTTAGAGCAGCGGGCAGGTTTTCGTAGTTCTTTATCCGGGATATGTCTTCCTGCCATCCCTGAAATTCCTTATAAACCGGTTCTGTTTTATAAATATCGTATTCAAACGGCACTTCTTCTGTTATTGTTCCGTTAATTTTATATGAAGTACAGACTTTTATGGTTTTGAATCCTGATAATACATCGGCCTTTGTTATAAAGAGGCGGGTGACGCCGTTAATCATTATTGCGTATTTAAGAGCTGGCAGGTCGAGCCATCCGCATCTTCTCGGCCGGCCGGTTGTGGCACCAAATTCGGCTCCTCTTTTTCTGATTTCTTCTCCTGCTTCATCTTTCAGCTCAGTGGGGAAAGGACCGCTGCCTACTCTTGTACAATAAGCCTTGAATATACCGAAAACTTCACCGGTTTTTGCAGGAGGTAATCCAAGTCCGGTAAATGCACCGGCACTTATTGTATTCGATGAGGTAACATAGGGGTATGTGCCGAAATCAATGTCAAGCATTGTCCCCTGCGCACCTTCAGCAAGAACTTTCTTGTTCTTTTTAATCAGGTCATTAAGGAAATATTCACTGTTTACAAGTTTAAATTCCCTGAGCAGTTCTATTCCTTCTAACCACCCCTTTTCATAGTCGGCCAGATTAAATTCGAAACCGTAACTGGCTGCAGTTCTCAGATGTATTTCAAGATTTCTTTTATAAAGCTCATTAAAATCTTGTCGGATTATATCTCCGACCCTTATTCCGTTCCTTGCAGCTTTGTCGGTATAAGCAGGACCTATTCCTTTGAGCGTGGAACCTATTTTTGAGCTTCCTTTCATCTGTTCACATGCTGCATCAAGAATTCTGTGACCCGGCAGGATTAGATGAGCCCTTTTCGATATTAACAACCTTTTTTTTACTTCTTCGACAGGAATACCAAGTCCTTCCACTTCCTCCCTGAAAACGGCAGGATCCAGTACAACTCCACTGCCTATCAGGTTTAATTTACCTTCCCGGAATATGCCCGATGGAATAAGGTGTAAAACATATTTTACATTATTAAATACAATTGAATGGCCAGCATTAGGCCCTCCCTGAAACCTTGCTATTAATTCATAATCAGGACTTAATGCATCAACAATCTTCCCTTTACCTTCGTCGCCCCATTGCAAACCAAGCAAAATATCTATTTTCATTTTAGAAGTGTGTGTTTAATAAATGCTTCCCAAGTTACGAATAAATTTATATCAAGAACCGTTTCCTGATATCTTGTTAATAAATGTAAACACTCTTTTTGCTTGAAGAGAACTCTTATTTTAATTTGTAATAACCTTATAGTTTTTATGTTTTAATTACTCTTTTGAAATATGAATAAAATTTTATAGATTTACGTTAATAATTGAAAGAACATTAAAAGTTTAAAAAATGAAAAAAACAATTTTAATATCATTGGTAGTGATGTGTCTGTTGATCGGAACAGGACAGATATATTCACAGGAAACCTCATCTCCCACACGGGAATATAAGTTTACCGTTAAAACAAATCCGCTTGCAGCACTTGGAGGACCCTTCTGGGTAATTGTTATACCGGTAACAGGGGAGTATAAGGCGTATTTTGAAACAAAAGTCTCAAATAAGACTGCGTTTCAGATTGGTGCAAGTTATATCGGTCCAAGTGTTTTACTTAACCTTGATGAAATAACAAAAGAAGAAGATGGTGAAGAGATCACAGGTGTTAAAACAAGCGGTTACCGGATTCAGGGCACATTTAAGTTTTTTATAAGCAGAGACCTTAATGCACCGGAAGGATTTTATCTGGCTCCAAACATATCGTATGCTACTGCGTCAATAAAAAACAAAGCTCACCCCGATGACAAAATTAGCGGAACAAAGGTGAACATTAACGGACTAATAGGATATCAGATGATCACTTCAGGTGGATTCACACTTGATGTTTTCACCGGGCTTGGCTTTGTGTCCAGAAAATATGAGGTAACAGGCGATTTTGATCCGGAAGACTTCAAAACAAAAAGCACCATTTCGGTACCGTTCGGTCTGGCATTCGGATATGCTTTTTAAAAGGAGCATTTATCAAAAACGGGAGAATATTCTTTAGCATTCCAGTAATCTGAGAGCGGATTATAGGGTATTTGTTTTTGAATTTTTATCAGAATTAGCAGTTACACCGTAAATATACAGGGAATGAAATATTGGCTTGAAATTGTTAAGTTCGCAGGCTGTATTTATTATTTCATTGATGCGTGGATCACAGAACTCAATTACCCTGCCTGATTCGATGTCTATCAGATGATCATGCTGGCTGCACTGGAAAGCTTTTTCATAATATGAAATATTTTTGCCAAACTGATGTTTTATCACAAGGTTCGAATCAAGCAGTAAATTTATTGTATTATACAAAGTGGCCCTGCTGACCCTGTAATTCTTGTTTTTCATTGAGATATACAGCGACTCAATATCGAAATGCCCCTCACAGCTGTATATCTCCTCCAGTATGGCATACCTCTCGGGTGTTTTCCGATATCTTTTCTTTGTAAGATATTCGGTGAATATCCGGTAAACAACCTTTTTGGTATCTTCGGCTGTCATTTATTCTTAATTCTGAATCAAAATACGCAAATGATGTAATATTTATACTTAAAATCACAACAAGCTTACTAGAGAGTCTCTTCCATAAAATTTTCAATCCTCCTCACTTTCTCCACCCCCTTAACATTTGATATTTTCATTATCAGATTGTTGAGGTCTCTTGTGTGATGAACATAGAGATCCAGCGTTCCCTCAAAAATACCATCATGAACTGATACGTTTATGTTTCTGATGTTCACCTTAAGTTCATCTGAAATAATGTTCGAAATATCCTTAATAAGCCCTATTCTGTCAATCCCTGAAATACTTATTCGTGCAAGAAATGATGCAAGTTTATGCATTGTCCATTTAACTGCTATTATCCTGTTCCCTTCGCTCGACATCAGTCTGACAGCCACCGGGCAGTTAGGTTTATGAACAATTATTACTCCTTCAGGTGATAAATAACCGGTAACTTCATCACCCGGTATGGGATTGCAGCATTTTGCAATTTCGTATGTTTTTTCCTGATTCTCGATATTTTCGCGGAGCAGAAAGGGATTATTTTTGTTGAATTTTACCTGCGGAACAGCAGTTTCAGTTGCAGTGCTACCATTACCCTCTTCAGCTTTTTCTTTTCCTGGACTTATTAACTTCAGATCCCAGTATTTAATAATGTTTTTTGCAGGATTCTTTCGCACAATTTTTTTCAGATTGTCGAGAGTAATTATCCCAAGTCCTATTTTGGAATAGAGTTCTTCTTTGTTTGTCACATCATAATGGAGCATGATTTTTTTGAGCGTTTCAGAGGTCGGTGCCAGGCCGATTTCATTCAGTTTTTCTTCCAGAATTGTCATGCCTTTCTGTATCCGGTTCTTTGATTCGGCTTTCAGAGCGTTTTTAATTGCTGTTTTAGCTTTTGGCGTATGGACGAAATTAAGCCATTCCTTTTCCGGATATGCTTTGTCGGATGTTATGATTTCGACCTGGTCGCCGCTGTTCAGAACCGTATTAAGAGGCATCAGCTTGTAATTGATTTTTGCTCCAATTGCCTTGTTTCCGACTTCTGTGTGGATTTCATAGGCAAAGTCGAGTGCTGTGGCTCCTTTGGGAAGGGAAATCAGGAATCCTTTTGGCGTGAATACCATAATCTCCGAAGAAAAGAGATTCATCTTGAAATCGTCAAGAAATTCGGCAGGGTCTTCCAGCGGATTTTCGAGCAACACCCTTATTCTCTTGATCCATTTGTCGAATTCGCTTTCCTGAGAATCTTCTCCTTTATATTTCCAGTGAGCTGCATAACCTCTTTCAGCTATTTCATCCATTCTTGTGCTGCGGATCTGGACTTCCACCCATTTACCTTCAGGTCCCATAACAGTAACATGCAGCGCTTCGTACCCGTTGGGCTTAGGTCGGCTGAGCCAGTCGCGCAGCCTGTCGGGCTTGGGTAGGTAAATGTCGGTAATCAATGAGTATATATTCCAGCATTGAGTCTTTTCCGATATACCCGGCAGAGGTTCAAAAACAATCCGTACAGCCAGTATGTCATATATCTCCTCAAAAGGAACATTTTTTGTCTGCATTTTTTTCCATATCGAGTAAATTGACTTGGGCCTTCCGGTTATTTCGAATTTATAGCCTGCTTCGTTCAATTTCTCGATAATGGGTATGGAGAACTTATTTATAAGCGCATGATATTTCTTTTCATTATGCTTTAACTTTGTCTGAATCTCTTCATATATTTTAGGATGCCTGAATTTAAAGCTCAGATCTTCAAGTTCGGTTTTTATTGCATAAAGCCCGAGGCGTGCTGCCAGCGGAGCATAAAGATAAATTGTCTCACCGGCCACCTTCATCTTCTTGTTTTCGGGTAATGAGTCGAGTGTTCTCATATTATGAAGCCGGTCGGCAATTTTAATAAGAAGCACCCTCAGATCATCAGAGATTGTCAGCAGCATTTTTCTGAAATTCTCTGCCTGAAGAGAAGGAGGGATATCGGTATTGTAAGTATTTGAAATTTTTGTAAGCCCGTCAACCAGAGATGCAATCTTGTCTCCAAAATCCCTTCTTAAATCATCGAGACTGTACTCTGTATCTTCAACCACATCGTGCAGTAGCGCTGTTGCAATTGATTTTGCTCCCAGTCCGATTTCCTGATTGACTATTTTGGCGACTTTTATTGGATGAATGATATACGGCTCACCTGATTTACGCCGCATATTCCAGTGAGCTTCATTAGCTAGTTTGAAAGCTTTTTCAATAAGTTCCCTGTCACCCGGCTTATTGCACCTGTAAAGATTATTTATCAGAGACTCGTATTCTTCCCTGATAAGCTTTTCGTCCTCTTCATCAAAAATGTCCTTTTTCCTCATATCTGTAACTCAAATGCAAATATAGTGCAATTAACGATTTGTTGTAATTACAGATAAGATTGGTTTTTACCCGGGTTCATCTGTTTCTGATCACCGTAACCGTTCCGCTTTTTTGAATTCTGTTGCCCGATGGAGATGTGAGTTTTAAATACCATAGATAAACGCCTGATGGAACCGGTTCTTCTCTTTTTTTTCCATCCCATGAATCCTGCCAGTCGGATGTTTCAAATACTATGTTGTTTTTTATGTCGGTGATAATTAACTTGTATGAAACCGGAACAAATGACAGAACAGGCCTGAAAAAGTCATTTAAATTATCATTGTCGGGTGTAAAAGTATTTGGAACAAAAACTCTTTCCTCAGCCGTAAAACAGACACTGTTTGACCTGCTGCTTCCTGAAATGCCAAGGTCGTTAAGAGATTCATTGGCAAGTATATAGAAACATGCTTCGGAACCTGTTATTCTGTACATTATATCAGTATATCTGATACTCAGAGAAGAATCGGAAACGAACAGGGATACAAATTCACCATAGCCTTCGCCTAAATCTGCAAAAATTACCTGATTCATAATTCCGCCACGCCATCCCCTGTAAAGATTCCACGACAGAACCAGAATATCTCCGATGTATTTTAATTCTGCTGTGATATTTGCTGCAATGTTCGAGTATACCGTCGGGATACCGCAATTATTTATTGCCGACATTCGGTAATAGTATTTTTTGGAAACATCAGCTTCGTTGTCAGTAAATCTGATATTGTTGTCTCCATAAATTGTGAAATCTTTCACAATAGAATAATCAGCTTCACCCTCTTTTTTTCTTTCAAGCCTGAAATTTCTGACCTCCGATTGCGGGTCGAAAGTAAATGAGAGAAGCATCTTTCCGTTCTCGCCAACAGTTGCATAATCTGCATTTATCCATTCGGGGTCATTCTGCATTCTGACCTGAATGCACCGCTTATTTGATGAAGATTTCCTGCCGTTTTCAAGAAGGGCTTCTGATATAATGCAGTAATTGACCGAATTACGGATATTTTTCAACTCAAAATTATTTATGCCTGAATTGACAGTTCCGGCTTCATAGTAATTTCCGCCGTTTTCTGAGACGATTATTCTGTACTCTTTAACTTTCAGAGGGACAGACTCATAGAAATTCCAGGATATATTGAGCCTTCTTCTGCATGTATCAGCAACTACGTCTGTATATATTGTAGAAAGCGGGTTTGAAAGAGGGCTTACATTACCCGCTGTGTCGAGCGCAGCTACAACATAGGCTTCGGATCTGAATCTTGCTCCTGAGCCTGTATTAATGTAACTGTTTGCATCAGGATTGAAAAGTGTATCAAAAGCAAATCCTTCGCCGTTTTTAAAATTATATATCACATATCCTGCAACATCAGCTGAAATGCTTTTTTCCCAGAACAATTCCGTAAATCCGGTTTCAGGTTGAACAGTAACCAGCGTAAGTACAGGTGAACCTGGCGGGTCATTATCTGCCTGCCCGTATGTTTTGTTGAAAACCAGACAAAAAATAAAAAATGCAATATTTAAACTTCTGCGGATCATTTTTCAGGTCCGGCAATCACTGTATAGAGTTCATCTATATCATAATACGACCGGGCAATATGAATTATTTCATCGGCAGTTATGGATTTTATTTTTTGAGCCATACTCTGATAGAATGACATATCAATACCCGATTCCCATACCAGTCTGAAACTCTCTGCTGTTGCAAAAGGCCCGTCAAACATCCGTACCAGATCACTTAACATATAATTCTTAACCATTTCGAGCTCTCTCTCTTTTACAGGCTTTTTCTGGAGCAGTTTTATCTCTTTGAATATTTCTTTAACGGCTTTCTGAGTATATTTTTTCCCAACTTCTGTGGCGATGAGAAGATAACCGGCAAGTTCATGTGAAACCAGATATGAGTATATTCCATAAGTATACCCTTTCTCCTCCCTCAGGTTTTTCATAAGTCGTGAACCGAAATACCCTCCAAGTATTGTATTTACAATCAGCAGGGAAGCGAAATCAGGATTGGACCTTTTAATAGTCTGGGAACCTATGCGTATAGCAGATTGCACTGCTCCTTCTTTCGGGATGAAGAGATTTCTTTTTTTCTCGCCATACGGAAGGGGAGGGGATTTTTTCCGGTCACCTGGAAAGTGCTCAATACTCCCGAAATAATTATCCAGATGTTCTTTTGCCTCGGGAGGAGTTTTACCGGATAAAAATAATGTCATCTCCTGCGGTGTATAATATCTTGAATGATAATTACGCAGATGAACCGGCTTTATTCTGAGGAAGTCTTCAGCACTCAGCCTGATTCCGTAAGGATGGTTTTTCCCGAAAATAGATTCAAAAAAATGCTCGGTCGCTATGGTGCTGACTTTTTCCCTGCTTACAAGGAACCCCTGCAATCTTCTGTTCATCAGATTTTTAAGTTCATCTTCCGGGAACTTCGGATTGAAAATTATTTCCCCGCACAGTTCAAGCGCTTTTGTGAAATATTTGCTGAGAAATATTGCTGATATAACTGTTAAATCCCTGTCGGTTGTAACGTTGAACGTAATTCCGTAATAGTCGAGTATGTGGTTTATTTCATTGGCAGTTAATTTCTCAGATCCCCCTTCGGTAAGCATTCTGGCAACGGTAGATGACTGAAGGGGAATTTCTTCGGATGTAAAACCTGCCCTTAAAACAAAATCAATTTTGGTAATCTCCTCATTTCCGCCGTTAATGATAAAAACGGGAACTTTATTTGATAAAGTTATTTTTTCCGGTTCGCTTATAAACTCTATGTTTATAGGATTTACCGGAGGTTTGTCAGATTTTTGGGTTTTCATAATTGTTTTGCTCCAGTGCTTTTGTAAAACAATGTGCTGCAATTTTCAGGTTTAAGATATTTTGCTGCTGCATTTTTCACCATTTCCGGGGTTACGTTTCTGTATTGATCAATTTCGCTGTTAATAAGCGATGCATCACCAAGTACTTCGTATTGTGACAATGCAAGAACCCTGCCGAGAATGTTAACCCGTTCCATTATGTGTTCGGCTTCAAATCTGTTTTTTACTTTTTCCATCTCTTCATCTGGTACCGGTGTATTTTTAAGTTCTTCGATGATATTATTCAGTTCAGTTTCTGCCTTTTCATAGCTTACTCCGTTCATGAGCCTGCCCTGAATAATCAGCAGACCCGGATCGAGATCGCCGGTTAAATAGGAATTTATACTGCTGAAAAGCTTTTTTTCCCTGATCAGTATTTTATGTAACCTGCCCGATTCTCCTGCTGCAAGGATATCTGTAAGCAGATCGAGCGTGAAAAATGAAGGCTCTTTTCTGCCGCAAACATGCCATGCCTTATAGAGAGCATTTGCCGGAACATTTCTTTTTACCGTTAGATTTCTCTCCTTATTTTGTTCAGGTTCTTCCGGTAAAGAGACGGGATTAACTCTGCGCATTTTTATTTTCCCGAACCATTTATCGGCAAGTTTAAAAATATCATCGGATTTTACATTTCCGGCTATTGTCATTATACAGTTGTTGGGAGCATAATATGAACGAAAGAAATCTTTAACGTCACTGAGTGTTACTTTTTTAATATGCTCTTCCTTACCGATGGTCGGCCAGCGGTAAGGATGTACTTTATAAGCGAGCGGCCTTAGCAGTAGTGTTGCATCGCCATATGGCTGATTAAGGTAAGCCTGTCTGTATTCTTCCAGAACAACCATCTTCTGGTTTGTGAGGCTCTCTTCGGTTATGTTTGGTCCTTTCATCCTGTCCGATTCAAGCCAGAACGCAGTTTCAATATTTACGGCAGGAATTGTAAGATGGTAATTTGTAATATCACTGTTTGTAAATGCATTATTTTCTCCACCTGCAAGCTGAAGCTGGTCGTCAAAATCCGGTACGTTTTCGGAACCTCTGAACATCAGGTGTTCAAAAAGGTGTGCCAGACCTGTAAGTTCCGGGTCTTCGTTTCTCGACCCAACCATATAAACAAGGCTTACTGCTGCAAGAGGAGTCGAATTGTCTTCGTTGACAATTACCCTTAAACCGTTATTAAGGCAGCATTTTTTCAGATCAATCATCAGACGGTAATTTGAAATAAAGAAGGCGAAAAAACAGTTAATATGCAAACATACTAAAAATATGATTTTTCATTGTTTATGTTTCTATATTTGCACTGTCATGAAATATCAGGAGCAAATAAAGGCAGATATAAATAAAATTGTTTCGCGACTGAGCCAGACACAGCTTGTTTATCTGTTGAGTTTTATTGTTGGATTACTCGGTGCGCTGGTTGCCTCGGCAATGAAAAACACGATAAGCTTTACTGCAGAACTCGTTTCATCAAGACTCAGGCCAGACAAAGAATTCTTGTTTTACTTTTTAATTCCGTTTACAGGCGTTACTCTGACTTATTTTTTTGTAAAAACATTTGTTAAAGAAAATATCAGTCACGGTATAAGCAGGGTACTTCATGCAATTTCAACGAAAAAGAGTTATCTGAAAGTTAAAAATATATGGGCATCAATTATTGCCGGAACGGTAACAATCGGTTTCGGAGGCTCGGTAGGGGCAGAGGCTCCGATAGTACTTGCCGGTTCATCAATAGGTTCTTCAATCGGACGTTTTTTCAATTTAAATTACCGGCAGATAACCCTTTTGCTTGGTTGCGGTGCAGCGGCAGCTTTATCGGGAATATTTAAAGCACCGATTGCAGGAATAGTTTTTACCCTTGAAATTCTGATGCTCGACCTTACCATGTCTTCTATCGTTCCTTTGCTCATTTCTTCTGTTACCGCAGCAACGGTAGCCTGGATATCAATGGGAGATAAAGTTCTTCTTTCTTTTTCGGTGAAAGAATCTTTTATTATCAGCAATGTCCCCTGGTACTTGATTCTGGGAATTTTTACAGGACTTGTTTCCGTATGGTTCTCAAAAATGACAATGATAACCGAAAAAGTATACAAAAAGATAAGTAATCAGGAATTGAAACTACTGACGGGAAGCACGGCTCTTGGCATCCTTGTACTGCTTTTTCCTGCATTTTTCGGAGAGGGATATACGACGGTTAAAGGTTTACTCGACGGTAATGAGAATGTGTTGAATACCTTTCTTTCTGATCTTCTCCCCGAAAGGTGGTGGTCAATACTTGTCATATCAGGGTTAATTATATTACTTAAAGTCTTTGCAACAAGTTCTACAAATGCGGCAGGTGGTATTGGAGGAGTGTTTGCACCTGTTTTGTTTACAGGGGCAGTGTCAGGCTTTTTTGCATATAAAATAATAACTCATTATTCAACTGCCGAAATTCCCGACAGCAGGTTTATTCTTGCCGGAATGGCGGGTATGATGGCAGGAGTGATGCACGCCCCCCTTACGGCAATTTTTCTGATAGCCGAAATAACAGGCGGATATGACCTGCTGATACCCCTGATTATTACTTCCACAATGTCTTATATTACTGCCAGAGCATTTACCAGGTACTCAATTTACCATGTACAACTGGCTGCTCAGGGTGAACTGATTACCCACCATAAGGATAAAGCAGTACTTGTGATAACCGATTGGAGGAAAGATATTGAAACTGACCTTATAAGTGTTAAACCTGATGATACACTCCGGGAACTTGTCAAAGCAATAAAGAGGTCAAAAAGAAATATTTTTCCTGTTGTTGATGAATACGGAGTACTTGAGGGTGTGGTGCTTCTCGATAATGTAAGAGAACTTATGTTCAATACGGCTCTGTATGATAAGGTTCATGTCAGAGACTTAATGACTATACCTTCTACTTATATCGACAAATCAGAAAGTATGGCATCGGTAATGGAAGCATTCAACAGGACAGGGGAATGGAATCTGCCGGTTCTTGATAAAGGTTTATATGCCGGTTTTATTTCAAAAGCAAGAATTTTTTCCACATACCGGGACATGCTCCTGCAGATGTCAGAAGATTGATAATGAAATTTGTTACTTTTAAAAACTTTCGGTTAAAATTGTATTTTAATTAATGATTTTTTTAAACTTTGACTCAGTTATTTGTTTTAAAAACGAGTGATACATTGAGTGCCGGGTCAGTAGAAAAAATCAATGAAAAATCATACTGAAATACTGAATTGTGCAGTGAAAAAAACCGTAAAGAAGCATATCTTATAACACATTGAATATTAATTTAAAATAATTAGAATGAAAAGAGACGAAGTAATTTTCGAAATTATCAGAAAAGAATATGAACGTCAGGCCGGAGGTATAGAACTTATTGCTTCGGAAAATTTTGTCAGCCCGCAGGTCCTTGAAGCAATGGGATCGGTTTTAACAAACAAATATGCCGAGGGTTATCCCGGGAACAGATATTACGGAGGTTGCGAGTTTATAGATATGGCTGAGCAGGTTGCAATTGACAGGCTTAAAACTCTCTTTGATGCGGAATATGCGAATGTCCAGCCTCATTCAGGTGCTCAGGCAAATATGGCTGTTTTTATGGCATATTTAAAACCCGGAGACACATTTATGGGGCTGAATCTTTCACATGGAGGACATCTATCTCATGGTTCTCCCGTCAATTCCTCAGGGATATTATACAGGGCAGTTTCTTACGGTGTCAATGAGGAGACGGGGCTTGTGGATTATGATATGATGGAAGAAATTGCGCATCGAGAGAAACCAAAGCTTATTATCGGAGGAGCTTCGGCTTATTCAAGAGAATGGGATTATGCAAGAATGCGGAAGATAGCAGATGACGTGGGCGCAGTATTGATGGTTGATATGGCTCATCCGGCAGGTCTGATAGCTGCCGGATTACTCGATAATCCTCTTAAATACGCACATGTGGTGACATCAACAACCCACAAAACACTCAGAGGGCCAAGAGGCGGTATTATACTTATGGGAAAAGACTATGATAATCCATGGGGTCTTACAACTCCTAAGGGAGAGATCAGACTGATGTCGTCGGTTTTAAATTCTGCCGTATTTCCGGGTGTACAGGGTGGCCCTCTTGAACATATTATCGCGGCAAAGGCAGTAGCCTTTGGTGAAGCCCTCCAGCCTCAATTCAAAAAATATCAGATTCAGGTTAAAAATAACGCAGTTGCAATGGCAAAAGCATTTATGGAGAAAGGTTATAAAGTAATATCGGGAGGTACCGACAACCATTTGATGCTGATTGATTTACGGACAAAATTTCCGGATCTTTCAGGCAAAAAGGCCGAAAACACCCTCGTTAAGGCACATATAACCGTTAATAAAAATATGGTTCCGTTCGATACAAGGTCACCGTTTTTAACATCGGGCATCAGGGTTGGTACACCGGCCATAACTACCAGAGGATTAAAAGAGAATCATATGCAGGTGATTGTCGAACTTATTGATGAAGTCCTTACAAATATTGACAATGAAGAGGTTATAAACAGGGTTGGTAAAAAAGTTCAGGAGATGATGAAACCATTTCCGCTTTTTAATGAGGATGCATTCTGATATTTTATATAGGTTCGTAACACTTATTTAATATTTTATATAAATTTACATACTATAATTTGCCATGGATAAGCGCAAGCTTATATTCGTAGTAGATGATGATGCTTTTGTAACAAGCCTCATCAAAAAACGTTTCACCTCTGAAGGGTATAGTGTTGAGACTTTTGATTACGGTGAAGATTGCATTAAAGCTATGGACAGGAAACCTGACCTTGTTATCCTCGATTATTATTTTACAAAACAGGGTCAGCAGGTTATGAATGGAATGGAAGTTTTTGACAAAATAAAACAGATAGACCCCGGGGTTGCTGTGATTATGCTATCGGGGCAGGAAAAGGGCGAAATCGTGCTTGAGCTTGCCAGGAAAGGAATAGATGATTATGTAATCAAAGACAATAATCTACTTGATAATCTTTCTAATTCCATAAAAGATCTTATCGGATAAAATCGGTTAATTCGGAAAACTTTTCTGTCTTTAGTATTATTTCAGAACAAAATTATAGGTTATAGTACCTTTTTGTATAACAGGGGCATCCGGTTTAGGTTCAAATAGAGCTTTAAGCGCAGCTTCTTTTGCAGCGTTCAGAAGATATTCATCGAGTGTGGTAGAACCTTTTGCTCCGGGAATGGCCTGAATTACTTTGCCGCTTCTGTCAACGCTTACTTCAACGACTACAATGCCTTCACCCTGATAATCGTATTTTGGTTCAGGCAAAGATTGAAATCCTCTTCCTTCGAGGCTGTACGATATACCTCTGTCACCAAGGCCTGCGCCTTTACCTCTTATTTTTGAATCAGGAGAACCTTCGGGAACCCCCTGATTACCCTTGCCCCCGGTAATGCCTTCACTCTTTGCATCTGTTCCGGAACTCTTTGCCCCTGCAAGGGCATTTCTGGTCTTATTCAGAATTTCATTAACTCTCTTCTGTTCTTCTTCAAGCCTTCGTCTCTCTTCTTCTTCCTTCTGTCTTTTCAGTCGTTCTGCTTCCAGTTCGGCACGGCGCTTTCGTTCAGCTTCAATTTCTTGTTGTTTTTTCTTTTCTGCTTCAGGGTCAGCTTTTTTAACTTCAGGTACCTCCTTATCAAAATCCTGTGTAAGAAGTGCTTCATCTTTGGCCGTTGTTTCTTCTATTGCCTGAACCGGTGGAGCAGGTTCAGGCTGTGAGGGAAGGCCTGAAGGTTCTATCAGACCCGACCCGGTGTCGTCAAATCCGAAATTAACAAGTATGCCCGATTCGGGTTTGTCAGGCAAACGTACTGAAAAACCTATGACAAAAAGTAAAATAAACAATCCCACGTGGAACAGGATTGTTCCGGCCAGACCCTTCCCTTTTTCTGAAGGAATCCTTCGAACACTGCTATTTTGGTGTAGTTGCAAGGATCAGCTTATAGTTGTTTTTCTGCGCAACATTTAAAACTTTTGTCACAACTCCGATTGGCACAGTCTCGTCAGTATGTAATGCTATGTAAATTTCAGGATTTGCACTCAGCTTCTGTTTCAGAACCGCTTCAAGATCATCAAAGCTTATTTCCTTATTCTCAACATAAAGTTTAAGATCTTTTGTTATTGAAACGGTAGTTTGAGGTTTTGCAGACACCTGCACCGAACCTTTGGGCAGATTAAGTTTCAGAGCGGTGGGATGAATTAATGTTGAAGTTAACATAAAGAAAATTAACAGGTTAAAGACAACATCAGTCATTCCCACAGAACTGAAACTTACGCTTATTTTATTTCTTGTCGATAGTGCCATTTCACTTACCTGTTTTTACGGGTTCATTAAGTATATCCATGAATTCGGTGAGTGTAGCCTCAAGGTTGAACACAACTTTTTCCACTCTTTCAACCAGGAAATTGTATGCAAAGTAACAGAGTATACCGATTGCGAGGCCGGCTACTGTTGTTATAAGGGCAGTATATATGCCGCTCGACATCGTTGAAATTTCAACATTACTTCCTGCCTGCGACATTGCGTAAAACGATTTAACCATGCCAACAACAGTTCCGAGAAAGCCCAGCATGGGTTCCGCTCCTGCTATTGTTGCAAGAGTCGGAAAACCTTTCTCCAGTTTTGAAATCTCAAGTTTGCCCACATTTTCTATGGCAGTATTGATGTCATGCAACGGCCGACCCAACCTGCTTATACCTTTTTCAACCATCCTTGCCGAGGGTGAATCGGTCGACCTGCATAAAGCAACAGCAGCATCAATCTTCCCGTCGTGTATGTAATCTTTTATCCTGTTCATAAAGTTAAGATCTTCTTTACTTGCCTTTTTTATGACATAGTACCTCTCAATGAAAATGTACGCTGCTATGAATGAAAGCAGAATAATAGGAACCATGATCCATCCGCCTTTAATGGCAAGATCAAGAAGAGTCATCTTCATATCACCTGCACTCTGCAGGCCGGCATCCTGTGGAAGTAATAATAAATATCCCATTATTTCAGTAAAATTAAATTATAAGCAATTAAAATTTACCCTGTTAATAACAATTATTATTTCAGATGCAAATTTACTATTAAAAACGGAGCATTGTTTTTTATATTATTTGCCGTTTTATAACAAAAAGGGATTATTTATCAACTTTCAACCTGACTTCTTCTTCTTTCTTTCCCGGGCTTTTCTCATTTTTTACAAATAAGTCCCTTAACCTGTTAAAGTCCTGCTTGTAAAAGATGCTTATTCCCTGTGTATATTGTACTCCGTTGTTTATGTAAAGGTTATCGTTGGAGCGGTTGAAAAACTTAAATCTCAAACGTTCACTTATTTTGTATTCAATATCGAATGCTCCTGTAATTGTATTTGTGCTTGATGTACCAATTCTGCCTGCAGACTGGTTGCCTGCTACGTCAAAGTTTCCGTTAATAGTTACCCTGTCGTTTAACAGCTGAGTTGACAGGGCGACCTGCAGTTCCTGTGAATTGGGCAATGTGGATGAACCCGGACGGTATACAACGCCTATATCAAAATCTTTACTTATCTGCGACAACCAGTTACTCAACTGGTTTGAAAGCATTTCCATGGTTGTAACTCCTACTGTTGCCGAGCCGATATCGGCTGTTCTTGTTTGTATTCCTTTTGAAGGATCAGCATAGAAACTGTTCATAACCAGAAGGAAAAGAAACTGCTTGCTCATTTCTTCCTCCGATTTTATCATGTTTCTGAGATATGCCCTTGTCTCTTCATCCGCTGTTGGAAGATTAATATCAAATCCTACAACCGGATTAAAAAGCTTGCCTGTCAGAATCAGCAGGCATTCTACAGGTATTCTTTCCTTAAGTTTTTCGTCCGACAACATCCCGGGCATAATTTCATAAAGTGATGCTTTTGTCCGGTAAACAGCCCTGATATCAATGTCCGCCCTGTCGAGCTCACCGTTAAAAGTAATTTTCCCCCCACTCTGTACGGTAAACGATTTGTTGATAATATTGCCCAGAGTGAACAAATAATCACCGCTTTCAATGGTATAGTCACCAAAAATCCTGAATGTACCCTTACGGTCGAGGCTCAGATTAAGATTTCCGGAACCTGAACCTTTCATAATATCCCCTGCCTTGGGGTCCATGATAAGCTGTATTTCGGCATCGGGTGTTACCTCCAGGTCAAAGGCCATTTCCAGTGTTGTTTTAGATGTTTGCGGCTGCTGGTAAACAATACTCTTTGATATTTCTTTCTGTTTTTCAATTTCAGGTCCGATAAAAGACACGAATGTGTTTTCAGCAACAGACATTCCGGTGTTGAGAGGGATGTAAAACCTGGTATTCCTGCCTGTCCTGGCCGATATGTCAAACCTCAAAACCTGCCCCAGGGTTTTTATTGTTGTGACACCTGTGGCAAAAGCAGTACCATAGAAGATTTCATTATCTTTTTCCCTTGTGTTGAGTACCATACATCCGTTAGTCCTCACTGTAAGGTCAACAGAATAATCTTTGAAGTTTTTATGATAAACCGAACCGTTTAGTGAACCTGTATTTCCTTTTTCGTCGCTGAAAATGATATTATTGAATCTGATGGCATCCCTGTCGAATCTTATGCTGTCGCTGAACCGGTATCTGGTCTGAAGATAATCTATCTTGATTGTCGAATTTTCAGCAAAAAGAGAACCTGTAAGGTTAATTTTGCCGGCTTCACCCGATAAATGAACTTTACCTGATGCTGACCCACTGATTTCCGAAGCAAACATTTTCAGAAGCGGGTTCAGTATTTCTATCGGAAGCCTGTCGGCACGGGCAGTCAGGTCAATTAACCTGTTTTCCGGATCATAATATCCTGTTATATCAAATGTTTTTTTACCTCCCAGATTATTATTTATTTCAATATCTGCAACTTTACTGGCTTTATTCCATGCCGACATGATTCTTATCATGCCATACTCACTTTCAAGCAAAGCAAAATTATTTATACGGATATCACTTTCAAACATGAAATTACTGTAAATATCGGTCAGACTTATTGTCCCGCCAAGTATTCCGCCTATTGCCAGATGAATTTTATTGTCTTTGCCAGCTTTCTTTTCATACAGATTATTTAATCCGCTGATGTTAATACCGTTGAGCTTAATATAAATAGTATCCTGCCTGTCATGTGATGCCGAACCCTCAATACTGAAATAGTTTTCATTATTGCTTATCAGAAATCTTGAAATTTTTATGGAATTTGTATCAATAATTATTTCGGCAGGATTGACATTCCACCTGTTGTTCCTGGCATAGATTTCGCCCGGTTGAATTCCTATCTTCAGATAATATTTTCTGCCTGTGTTTATGGTGTCTTCCTTACTTATAAATTCTCCTTCTGCTTCGAATTTTCCCCTGTTTGCAACCTTGTTTCTGTCGTCCCACTCAAAAATTGTCCTGAAATGATCTTTAAAAGAAGAAAGATCTATTTTCAGATTTTTTAATTCTGTCATATTCAGAATACTGAATGATGAAGTTGCAATTGCCCCGTTAAACTTTGAATTGTCGTATTTAAGATCAAATACAAGATTATTGAAATAATTGTTCTTTATTCCCAGTGTGGAAATTGTTCCGTTTATGAGAACAATACTGTCGGGTTGAACAAGACCTGATATTATTGAGTTTTCAGATATCAGTATGCCGGTTTTAAGAAAGTTGTTCAGTGCATTTATGTTCTTGAAATTTATCTTCAGCCTGAAATTGTTTCCTGTACTTTCCTGGTCCTTTACCGGATTCGGGAATCGCGAAGGGAATAACTTTGAGATAATCGTTTTGAACTCGGTGCTGAGGGTAGTAAAATTATAGTATCCGTTAATTTCAATATCAAAAAAATCGGTGTTCATCATCAGTGAACGGCTTTTTTCCTTTGAAAAAGTTTTGAGTAAAAAGTCATGTACTTCGAGATTCTGATTGTATTTCCGGAAACTTGAATTGAGTACTCTTATTTCACCGTCGAGGTTGTCAATGCTATTTCCGCGGAAGTTAGCGGTCAGAATCAGAGATGCACCGGAGGTGGTGTCTTTTTTGTCGATATTCAGTCTGTAAAGGTCTGCATTTTTAAGATTCAGCGTAAAATCGAACTCCGGAAGCTCTTTACTGAAATCAAACATACCCAGTAATTCCATCTTTATGTTTTCATCTGCCGCTTTTATTGTTCCATCCCATGTTTTTTCAGTAAAGTTGCCGTTCAGAGTTATATCCCTGTACTTATATTTGTTAATTTCCACACTGTCAATCTTTCCGTTCACACTAACAGCAAATGTTTTAAACGATTCAATTTCACCGTTGATATCCGCCGTTAAGGTAGATTTTCCGAAAAGAGCATTGTTTCCTGAAATTCTTCCCGCATCAATGTTTTCACCTTTAAGGAGTCCTTTGATACTGAATCGTTTAGCTCCTTCCGGTCTCAGGGATATATCGGAAGATATCGTTCCCGCATCAGTGAACAACCTTCCGTAAGTCACAAAATCTGTTATGAATCCGGTAAAAGAACCCGAAAATGTTATTTTTCCTATATCTCTTAGATTTTCAGGAATTATTACACGTTTTTTGCCGGGTATATTCAGCTTTTCCAGATCCTGGGGCGAAGTTTCGAGCCGGCTTATTTCAAAAAAAATGAACGTATTTGCTATATCGGGAAGGCCCGACAGACTAATATTCATTTCTGCCACTGATTTGTCTCCGAATGAGACCCGGATATTCCTTCCTCTCAGTTCTGAAATTGTGCCAGTAAATGAGCCTTTTAAATTAAAAATATTATAAGGAACTGATTTTGCAGGAATAAAATAACTCAGTTCGGAACCTGCAATGCGTGAATCTGAAATTTGTATCTGGAATCTGACATCACTTTCAAAATTCCTGAATCTTGTAACAGAATCAGCCATCAGGGCTATCAGCGGCGCATTAATCAGAGATGAATCGCATTCAATTAGGGCATTGTTGAATAATATTTTTCTGTTGTTTACCGTGAATTGTGAGGAAAAGTTTTTTATTTCCAATCCGGCTGATTCTTTAAATTTTAAATTTTTAATATCCATATTTACTGAATCACCGGCAATTTCCAGATTCGCAATTGTCGCATAAAGTGAATCAAGTCTCAGATTATTAAAATCAACAGGAGTTTTTGCATGAGGTTTTGTGGAGTTTATAAGCCTGAAAGATCCGCCGATCAAATCAATCTGGCGTACAGTAAGACCGGCTTTACCCGTTTCGGGTTTTTCTTCTTTTTTCTTCAGTCTGTCAATATACCATTTCAGATTCATTACTCCTGATGAATCTGTAATTAATGATATCACAGGGCTATTTGCAATTATTCGGCCAAGGGTTACAGAGCCTGTTACGGGGTCATAATTGCGGATGCTTAGTCTCAGCTGGGGTGCATACAGAAGTGTATCCTGATTTATGTCTTTAATAAGAAGGTTGTTTATATTCAATCTGTTAAAGTATGTGTACTTTATTCTGCCGATAGATATGGTGGTGTTAAGTTCGTTTGATATATATTCTGATATATTTTTTGAAATAAAAGTTTGAACCCTTGAAAGACTGAGCAAAAGCAAAAGTATTAAAACAGTAAACACAATTGTTGCTACAATTGATATTATTACCCTAGCTATATTTTTAATACTTTTGAGCATTGATTTTACAGGGTAAATCCAATTTCAAATTAACTTAAAAAATACGGAAAAAAAAAGCCGTGGTAAACATCACAATACTAGGAATTGAGTCGTCATGCGATGATACTTCTGCTGCAGTTATCAGGGATGGTTACCTGCTTTCAAACTTAATATCCTCGCAGGAATTGCACAGGTCGTATGGTGGAGTTGTACCGGAACTTGCTTCGAGGGCTCATCAGGTTAATATAGTTCCGGTGGTTGATCGTGCCTTAAAGAATGCCGGAGTGGAGGTTCAGGATATTTCGGCAGTGGCGTTTACACGGGGGCCCGGTTTAATCGGTTCGCTTCTTGTGGGTGTTTCGTTTGCAAAGGGTCTTGCTCTTGCCCGGAATATTCCTTTAATAGAAGTAAATCATCTCCATGCGCATGTGCTGGCTCATTTTATAAAAAGAGCAGACAAAGAAAACAGATTACCGTCTTTCCCATTTCTTTGCCTGCTTGTTTCAGGAGGACATACCCAGCTTATTGTGGCAAGGGATTATTACACTATGGAATTAATAGGTAATACAATTGATGATGCAGCAGGAGAAGCATTTGACAAGTGCGGAAAGATAATGGGGCTGCCTTACCCATCTGGTCCGGTGATAGATAAGCTTGCTTTATCCGGTGACAAAAATGCTTTCCGGTTTGCAAAACCTTCGGCACCAGAGCTGAATTTCAGCTTTTCGGGACTCAAAACAAGTTTTCTATATTTCCTTCGAGACAGATTGAAAGAAAATCCTGATTTCATAAAAGAAAACCTGGCGGATCTGTGTGCATCACTGCAGAATGCCGTGATTTCTGTTTTAATCGGCAAACTGGTCAGGGCCGCTGAAACCACAGGTATAAAGGAAATAGGCATAGCAGGAGGCGTCTCGGCAAATTCTGAACTTCGTCGGGCACTTGCTGAGGAAGGGGAAAAAAGAGGCTGGAATGTTTATATTCCTGAAATCGTCTTTACAACAGATAATGCCGCAATGATAGCCGTTACAGGATATTACAAATATCTGAGAGGTGAGTTTGCTTCGCACGACGTAATTCCACTGGCAAGAATTTGAATATCCGAATTGTGCATGCACCTCCGTCTATTAAAATATTCAAAGCAGTACAAAAAAATTGTATATCTTTCGGGCAAAGTTTTTCTATGGGGATACTGAGAATAGAAAAGGGTAAAAATACACCTGAAATCGTACTGGATCCTGAAGGAATTATTCAGATCAGCGGGCGTTCTATTCATGAAAATGCGGAAGAATTTTATCAACCCGTAGAGGAATGGATAAATGAATATGTTAAAAAACCCGCTGAAGTTACGGTAGTAAACATACATATGGAATATTTCAACAGTGCCACTGCAAGGGTATTTATTAAACTTTTCCAGAAAATAATATACGTTACGGTAAAAGATAAAAAATACGTTTTCAACTGGTATTATGATGAAGGTGACGACGATATTCTCGAAAGGGGAGAATATTTTTCATCAGTATTGTTAGTACCTTTTAATTTTATTGAGGTCAAAACCAGTTGAGGAGGAGCTATTGAAATACAGGTAAAAGCTACTTTTTAATACGCGAGAATCATGTTTTTCTCCCTGCCGTAGCCCTTGATCCAGATTTTGTTCTTATATACTTCAACAATTGCATAACTGTTTGAGTCTTCCGTCTCAACCATGCCTTTAAAAGTATAATGGTGAATCATGTTGTTGTTACCGTAATTGCCGGCATGATTGTGGCCGCTGAACCAGGCAATAATGTTGTTGTAGTTCCCGAGTAAATCAATTATTTCTTTGTAATTGAACAAATTGTGTTCATTAGTGGGCCATACGGGGAAATGGCAGATTATAAACACTTTTTCTCCTTTATCGGTTGACTCATTTAATTGTGACTTAAGCCATGATAGTTGTTTTTCACCTATTCCTCCGTTCCAGTCGTGATAATTAGGTTCCCCTTCTGCTTTCAATTTCCGGATCATTTCTTCAGCACGTTTAATGCTTCCCCTTCCACCAGGCCCATAAATGCTTATGTCATTTCCGTTCAGTACTATAAACCTGAACTGCTCATAGGAAAATGAATAATATCCTTCTTTTAAGCCCAGCAGGGTCAGAACTCGTTTTTTATATTTAGGTTCGACCGTAAAATCGTGATTTCCGACTGTATGGTAAATTTTAAACCCGCTTTCTTCCATAATTTTAAGCACAGGGGTAAAGGATGAATAATCCTTTTCGATCAGATCCCCGAGATTGATAATGAAAGCAGGATTTATTTCCCTGAATGAATGAATTGCCTCTTCCAGCTTCTGATAAGAATTTTTATAAAATCTCGAACCTGACGGTTCACAAGAACAGTACTGAACATCTGTAATTATACCAAAACTGAAAAGCGGTAATTGTTCCTGCCTTTCTTCATATTGTACCGGCTTTCTGGTTACTCCGGAACAAAATATAAACATTGCCATTGTAAGTGAAAACACGGTTAAGAATTTCATTTTCAGGGAAAATTTGAGACTAAATGTATATAAAAAATTATTAAATGAGACCTTTGTTTGTCGTTCATTTATACTTCATTGTTGTAGAACAGTTCTTTTCCCGGGTATTTATATCTTTCTTTTGCAATATCAACCGGATAGAGAAAATAATTTATCTCTGCTTCTGCACATAACCTGTTGTTTTTGTCCAGTAATTGGCACATAATCAGAGCATTTTTATTTTCTTTACGGATTAGTTTAGCAGTGATTCTGACTTCACCTCCGTTAATATATACGGGTTTGTGGTACCTGATATTCATTGCATAGGTTACCCCTGCAGTTCCAATTACAGCGTAAGTGAACCATGCAGCCGTTTCGTCAAGGAGGGTTGCTATTATTCCTCCGTGAAGAACACCGGGATAACCCTGGTAATATTCCGACGGTTGCCAGCTGGTTAGCAGTTCTCCGTTACATTCTGTAAATTGAAGTTTTAATCCTGCCGGATTATGTGGACCGCAACCAAAACATTTGTTCAGTTCACTGTCGAAAGGGTTAATTATTTTTCTGATCATCAGTGGATTTTCTTTTTGATGATTCAAGATAAGCTTTAAGGTGAATATATGATTTTATGAAAAAAGTCATACCGAGAAGGATAAATATTACAAGAATAAAAACCGACGGGTTTTTTAATCCTGGTATTGGATGGTGCAGCCTGTAGATATACCCGACTACGGCAATTACCAGTACCATCAGTGAGACAATAAGTGAAGCAATGATTGTGGTACCGTCAAAAATACGGGTACTTTTGTAAAAACTGGTATTTCTGAATTTTGAATATGATGTACGGGCATAGGCGCTTGCTCTTTGCCTTGCCTGCTGACTTCTGAATTTTCTCCATTCTTCCATCAGTTTTTCATATTCACTTCCGGCCAAAGTTAACCTTGAATGGTTGGCCATCAGAAATTCATAAGCTTCTGTTGCAGAGATAAAAATATCTGTTGCTCCCGGATCATGATTGAGGTCGGGATGGTATTCCCTTGCAATTTTCCGGTATGATTTTTTTATGTCATCAACCGTGCAGTTGCTTGTCAGGCCAAGTACCCGGTAATATTCCGATATGTTGGTTGAAAGATGCATGTTCTGTATAAAAGTAATGAATTTTAATTTAAAGGTTGCTTTTTTGGAAATCAAGATCAAAACAATACATTTGCTATTTAAATTTAAACTAAATAAAGTTAATGGAATCCGACGTGATTCTGAGGGCTTTTATTATGACCCTTATAGCTGGTATGGCAACCGGGGTAGGAGGTCTTATTGCTTTCTTTGCGAAGCGGACAAAACCATCGTTTCTCTCTTTTTCACTCGGATTTTCTGCCGGAGTTATGATTTACATCTCTTTTACGGAACTGCTTCCTGAATCGAAACTGTATTTCTGTACAAAGTTCAACGAAAATACATCCAACTGGCTTTCTTTTGTTTTTCTCATAGTAGGATTTTTCATAACAGCCTTAATAGATAAGTTTATTCCTGCAATGGATAACCCTCATGAAGCAAGAGATGTTGAACAGATTGCAGAAATAGAAGCTGCCCGGATGGAAGTAAGTTCTCCGGCAGGTCAGGGAAGGAGACACAGGTGGGGAAGACAGGTTGGCAGAATTAAAGATGCAGGGTTAATGAGGGTAGGCCTTTTTACAGCTTTTGCAATTTTTGTTCATAACATTCCGGAAGGAATTGCAACTTTTGTTTCAGGCTATTCAGACTTTGCCATTGGAGCAAGCATTGCACTTGCAATAGCGATACATAATATCCCTGAGGGAATTGCCGTGTCAGTTCCTATTTATGGTGCAACTGGTTCGAGAAAAAAAGCTTTAATGTGGTCAGTCATGTCAGGCTTTTCAGAACCATTTGGTGCAGTTATTGGTATTGGATTAATATCGTTTATGAAAGGAAGCGCTTTACTTGGTTATGTATATGCAATTGTCTCCGGTATAATGATATACATAGCTTTCGATGAGTTACTGCCATCAGCACATCGCTACGGTAAACACCATACTGCTATTTATGGTCTTTTAAGCGGGATTATTATTATTGGTTTAAGTATGCTTCTTCTTTCCTGACTCTGCCGTTTGTTATCTGACTATACCCGAAAAACCCATAAATGCAAGGGCCAGTATTCCAGCTGTGACAAGTGAGATGGGAGCTCCCTTCATTCCTTCAGGTACATTAAGCAGGTCGAGTTGTTCTCTGATACCTGCAAGAATCACTAGAGCCAGACCAAAACCAATTGCCGTTGCCGCACTGTATACAACCCCTTCAAGGAGATTGTAACTCTTCTTTATCACAAGGAGTGTAACACCGAGAACAGCACAATTTGTTGTTATCAGAGGAAGAAAAATGCCAAGTGCCTGATAAAGAGGCTGGCTTATTTTTTTAAGAATTATTTCAACCATCTGAACCAGGGTTGCAATCACGAGGATGTATGAAATGGTCTGCATAAATGCAATACCCAGTTTTACCAGGATGTAATTGTATATGAGATAAGTTACTATCGTTGCAAGAACCATAACGAATGTCACGGCACCTGCCATACCGAAAGATGTATTGATTTTGTTTGATACGCCAAGAAATGGACATACTCCCAGAAACTGAGCAAGAACGATGTTATTTACAAGAATGGCCGAGATGATGATAATGATATATTCCATAATCTTATCCCCCTATGCTTTTCTGATTTTATTTATGAATGCAATTAGATAGCCGAGTGCTATGAATGCTCCAGGTGCAAGAATGAAGACAAGTATTCCGTCTCCTTTTATGAATTTAAACCCGAAAACGGAACCGCTTCCTAGTATTTCACGGATTGTTCCGAGAATTCCAAGTGCCATGGTAAATCCGAGTCCCATCCCTAAACCATCGAGAAAGGAAGGGAGCAGTTTGTTTTTGCTTGCAAAAGCTTCTGCCCTGGCAAGAACGATGCAGTTTACAACAATAAGAGGTATGAAAATGCCAAGGGTCTCGTATAAATCCGGTACGGAAGCCTGCATTACAAGATCAACTATTGTAACGAATGAAGCTATAACCACTATAAATGAAGGAATTCTCACTTTATCTGGAATATACTTCGCCAGTAATGAAATCACAACATTCGAGCAGGTCAGAACAAATGTTGTTGCAATACCCATCCCCAGACCGTTTATGGCGGAGGTGGTAGTTGCAAGTGTAGGACACATTCCTATCAGCAGGACAAGTATGGGGTTCTCCCTGAAAAATCCTTTGGTAAATTGTTTAACCAGACTCATATAAGTCCTCCTTTCTTTAAAGTGTTATATGCTCTTTCCAGAGCGTCGCAGAACGCTCTGGAACTTATGGTTGCAGCGGTAATTGCGTCAACTTCGCCGCCGTCCTTCTTCACTTTCATTTTGAAAACAGCCGGGTTTTTTCCGTTAAACTGGTCTTTGAAAGCAGGTTCGGTCATTTTTGTTCCGAGACCTGGCGTCTCCTTTTGATCAAGAACATTTGTATTTATAATGGTGCCATCGGGGCTGAATCCGACCATTATGCCGATATAGCCGCTGAAGCCTTTTTGTGTTGATGTTCTGACCGCATATCCGATAATTTCATTGCCTTTTCTGGCGGGGAAAATCTCAAGGCTGTCGCCTTCGCCGGTCGGAAGCCTGAACATCTCCTGATCAGGATTATTATCGAAAGAAGGAACAACAGCTTTTATGGCTTCCAGTTTTTTATTGAGTTTTGTCCTTTCAATAGGCTGTTTGGTTACTTCATAAACAAATCCCAGTGCCGCTGAAGCACCAAGAGCAATAAGAGTAAGTGACAAGATCATGTTTTTAAGTGAAGATTCGATTTTAGCCATTTCTCACCTCCTCTCCGAAGCGTTTAGGTTTAATCCATGCATTCATAAGGGGTACAAACGCATTCATGATAAGTATGGCAAATGATACACCTTCGGGATAAGCGCCGTAAACCCTTATTATTACTGTTATGACTCCAATTCCGATTCCGTAAATGATCATAGCCTTCGGAACCATGGGTGAAGTCACGTAGTCTGTAGCCATGAAAATAGCACCCAGAAGCACACCTCCTGTAAGCAGATGAAACAGAGGGTCAGCATTTTTTTCCGGATTGATCAGCCAGAGTATTCCTGTGAACAGAGCCACACTGCCGGTTACGGCAACGGGAATGTGCCATGTTATGATTTTCCTGGCCAGCATGTAGATAAACCCAATCAGCAGGGCCAGTGCAGCCACTTCCCCCATTGACCCGCCCATATGCCCGTAAAACATCTGCATATGATCAGGAATCTGGTTCATAAGCTGTGAAACCTTTTCCCCGTTTCTGATACCCTCTTTGAGTATTCCGAGAGGTGTTGCACCGGTTATGGCATCGGCATATCCGGTTTTGAATCCTGACGGTACGGGCCATGTGGTCATCTGCACCGGAAAAGAAATAAGCAGAAACACTCGTCCTACGAGAGCGGGGTTGAACGGATTATTACCCAGTCCGCCAAAACTCATTTTGCCTATGCCTATTGCCACCAGAGCACCCAGTATTACAAGGGGTACCGGCAGGTTCGAAGGCAGGTTAAATGCCAGCAACAGGCCGGTTACAATAGCTGAGTTGTCGGTTATTGTTACAGGACCTCTGATAAGATATTTCTGAATGACATATTCAAAAATAATACAGGAGAGTACTGATGTCGCAGTAATTATGAGGGCTCCCCACCCGAAATAATAAACCGATGCAATAAAAGCCGGAATCAGTGCAATAATGACACCCCGCATCAGTTTTTTGGTATCGTCTGGGGTATAAATGTGAGGAGATTGTGAAACTGTTAACAAACTGCTCATTCCGTTATTTTATTATTTTTTATTCTATTACTTTATACTTTTTTCACGCATCATTTTTAGCAGAGTTGTTTTTCCCAGCCTGATGTAGTCCAGCAGTGGTCTGTGAGCCGGACAGATATAGCTGCACGACCCGCATTCAATGCAGTCGGTTACTTTCTCTGCTTTCATTTTATCAAAGAAGCCTTTCTCAGCCAGATTCATCAGAAGATAAGGTTCAAGACCCATAGGGCAGGCTGAAATACATTTACTGCATCGGATGCAAGGTCCTGTCTGAGGTCTCGATGATTCCTCAGCCGGAAACACAATAATACCTGAAGTGCCTTTAACAACGGGTGTCTGAAGATTAGCAAGTGCTTTCCCCATCATCGGCCCGCCCGATATAACTTTTCCTGTATCCCCGGGCACACCGCCTGCTGCTTCTATAAGCCTGGCAACAGGCGTTCCTATCCTTACGAGAAAATTACCAGGCTTTGCAAGTGATTTTCCGGTTACCGTAACGACCCTTTCAAATAATGGTTTATTCTTTTGCACAGCCTCATAAACAGCAAATGCGGTACCCGCATTCTGTACCACTACCCCCACATCAATCGGCAGCCCCCCTGAAGGAACCTCCCTTCCCGTAAGAGCCTTAATCAGCTGTTTTTCACCGCCCTGAGGATATTTCACTTTTAATCCCTGTACTTTTATGTCGCCGGACCCATCCAGGAGTCTGACAAGGTGACTGATTGCATCAGGCTTGTTATTTTCAATTCCTATTATTGCTTTTGTTACACCCAGAGCCTTCATCATAATCCTGATGCCTGTAATTATTTCTTCACCTTTTTCCAGCATAAGGCGGTGGTCGGATGTAAGCCAGGGTTCACATTCTACACCATTGATAATAAGTAAGTTGCATTTTTTCCCTGCAGGGATCTTCAGCTTTACGTGTGTGGGAAAGGTGGCACCTCCGAGCCCGACAATACCGCAATCGAGACATTTCTGTATTATTTCTTCGGGAGTTAATTTAATATCGCTTATAACATCAGGGCTCCTGTCTATGTCACTCATCCATTCATCTCCCGAAACATCAATAAAAATGCAGGTCTGTTTGTAACCTGAGATATCTGTTGCGGTATCTATTTTTGATACTGTGCCTGATGCCGGGGAATGGATATTTGCCGAAATATATCCCGTTGCTCTGGCGATCAGTTGTCCGGTAAGTACCTTATCACCCTTATTGACAGCCACGGCAGCAGGGCTTCCCAGATGCTGTGTGACAGGAACAATAACTGTTTCAGGCGGCGGAAGAACCTCAATAGAACAGCCTGCAGTCAGCTTGTTCTCGGGAGGATGAACGCCACCTTTCGGAAATGTCTTAAGCATAAGCGATGTTTAAAATAATTATTGTTGGGTTATTGTTTCTTTAACTGTTTCTTCCTCGGTTTTACGCGGAGGGAAATTAAGTTCTACAATGGCATTTGTCGGGCATTCCGTTACACATTTCCGGCAGAGAGTACACTTGAATGAATCGATATAAGCCAGATTATTGTTAATGGTAATAGCTCCGAACTTGCAAACATTAAAACATTTGTTACATGCAATGCATGCGACCTTGCATGCTTTTCTGGCAGGTCCGCCCCTGTCGCAATTAACACACGATACATAGATTTTCCTGTCTTTTTTAAATTTCTTTCTCAGTTCTATAATGTTTCTTGGACATGCCTTTACGCATGCACCGCATGCCACGCATTTTTCGTCAATAACCACGGGTAATCCGGTTTTCTCATCCATGTACATTGCATCGAATTTGCAAGCTTTTACGCAGTCACCATACCCGAGACAACCGTAATGACAATCTGTTTCCCCGCCATAGAGAAGATGTGCTATTCTGCAATCCCTGGTTCCGTTGTATACGGATGTACGCGGCCTGTGTTCGTAACTTCCCTGACACCTTACCACGGCAACGAGCGAATCTGTCTCGACTACTTCCTTTCCGAGGATTTTTGCAATATCGACCATCACTGTTGCTCCACCTACCGGGCAATTAAGACCATTCAGAGAGTCGGCTTTCACAAGAGCTTCCGCGAAGTTACGGCAACCCGTGAAACCGCATGCTCCACAGTTGGCACCCGGCAGAGCCTCCTGAATTATATCAATCCTCGGATCTTCATAAACCTTGAATTTCTGGGAAACAAAATATAGTATAACTGCTGCAGCCAGCCCGACCGAACCGAGAACCACAGCAGTTAACAAAATTGTATTACTCATCTTATTTTAAAGGTTTTATATTGAAAGAAAACTTTTTCGAAATATGCTTGCGGAAAAGAAATAGTATCATGTAATACAATGCGGTTACCCCCAGTGAAATAAGCCCTGCTGCCAGTTCTCCTGCCAAAAGAGAGGCTGTAACCAAAAGAGATGCAACCAGAATTATAAGTGGCATCACGTAACCCAGAAAAACAGCTAGATATCCCTGAGACTGACCTGCAGAAACGAGTACTTTGGTTCCGGGCTCAAGCTTGTAATCTCCGTCTATTCTCATGATTTTGTTGCTGCGCTCGTTCAGATTACATATGCCTGAAGCCTTGCAGCCGACACAGCTTACATCCTGAGATATCATCACCTGTACCGATTCAGAATTGGATGATACCACTACACCTTCATGGATTATTTCGTTATCCGCTTTCACTTGTATTTTTGAAACAAATGTGCAAATTTATATTTCCTGACCTAATATTATATCTGCTTTTTGTCATTTTTTATCCTAACTGATGTTGCTCCATGAATATTTCCGGCTGAAAAGCCGGTTAAGTTCCTGTTTGAGAATCAGATTTTTTTCATCTTCAAGCAAGGGGTCTTTTTCGAGAATTGATTCGGCGATTCTTCTTACATATTCAATAATTTGTCCGTCGCGGGCCAGGTCGCTTATTCTCAGTTCAAACGGAAAACCGCTTTGCTGGGTGCCTTCAATGTCGCCCGGACCTCTCAGTTTAAGGTCTGCTTCGGCAATTTCGAACCCGTCATTTGTTTTAACCATTGTTTCGATTCGTTCAGCCGCCTCTTTTGAAAGTTTGTCGGAGCTCATAAGTATGCAGTACGACTGTTCGGCTCCACGGCCTACGCGACCTCTGAGTTGATGAAGCTGGGAAAGTCCGAATCTCTCCGCACTTTCTATAACCATCACAGTTGCATTAGGTACATCCACGCCCACTTCAATAACCGTTGTGGCAACCATTATATGTGCTTTTCCTTCCCTGAAAAGTTTCATGGAGATTTCCTTATTTGCTGAAGACATCCTTCCGTGAAGTACACTGATACAATATTGCGGGGCAGGAAAGGCCTGCGAGAGAATCTCCAGGCCCTCATCGAGATTTTTATAGTCAAGCTTTTCTGACTCTGTAATCAAAGGATATACAATGTATACCTGCCTTCCTTCACTGATCTGTTTTCTCATGAAAGCAAAGACCTTATTTCTCTCTGATTCAAAGAAATGCATTGTCTTAACGGGTTTTCTCCCCGGGGGTAACTCGTTTATTACCGATACATCAAGGTCACCATAGAGGGTCATGGCAAGTGTTCTGGGGATTGGCGTGGCGGTCATTACAAGCACATGGGGTGGATTCTTGCTTTTTTCCCATAATTTTGCCCGCTGTGCGACTCCGAACCGATGCTGCTCGTCAATAATTGCCAGCCCAAGCTTGCTGAATCTGACGTTTTCTTCAATCAGTGCATGGGTGCCGATTAATATTGAAGGCTCATCGCTGAGAAGTATTTTTTCAATCTGTTTCCGCTCGGATTTTTTTGTTGAACCGGTAAGCAACATTACCTTAATGCCTATTCCTTCAGTGAAACGGGATATTGACCTGAAATGCTGATAGGCAAGAATTTCCGTCGGGGCCATAATACATGACTGATAACCATTGTCGGCTGCTATCAGCATCGACATAAGGGCTACCAGGGTTTTACCGCTTCCGACATCACCCTGCAGTAACCTGTTCATTTGCTTGCCCGAACCCAGATCCCTGCGTATTTCTTTCATAACCCTTTTCTGCGCATCAGTAAGTTCAAACGGTAAATTGTTGAAATAGAATTTGTTAAAATAGTCGCCAACTTTCGAAAAAATAAAACCGGGAGTATGGGTGTTTCTGTAAACCTTGTATCGCAACAGGTTAAGCTGGATGTAAAAAAGCTCTTCGAATTTGAAACGATACCTTGCTTTCTCAAGTTCCAGTGTGTTCGACGGAAAATGAATCTTATGAATCGCATCGTGCAGACTCATAAGATTATAATTGGTGACAATGTATCCGGGAAGTGTTTCAGGCAACCTGAAGTTTATTATACTGAGCAGATTGCCAACGAGTTTGCTGATAAATTTCGATGTAATAAAACTGCTCTTAAGCTGTTCCGTTGTACTGTACTGTGCCTCGAAGCCCGAAGTAAGTCTTTTTACTCTTTTTTCGGCAAGCTCAACCTCGGGGTGGATAATGTTTATCATACTGTTGAAAACCCCGGGCTTGCCGAAAATTATATATTCATTTCCGGGAGGATAAGTGTCCGGTATCCATTTTATTCCCCTGAACCATATTAATCTTATAACTCCGGTATCATCTGAAAACTCGGCTATCAGCCTTTTGTTATTGCCTTTGCCCTCGGTGAAATATCCTTTAATAACACCTTTAACCTGAACATAAGGCATGTCGGGATCCAGTTCAGCTACACTGTAAAATTTGGTTCTGTCAACATACCTGTAAGGGAAATAGTAAAGCAGATCCCTGTAGCATCTGATATTAAGTTCCTTCTGAAGCTGTTCAGCTCTTTTAGGACCGACACCAGGCAGATACTTTATATCGGTATCCAGAAGATTCTGCATACAACCGGTATAAATAGATTCAAATTTTATTTTCCGAAAATAAGTATTTTTGCAAACCTTACATAATCATACCTGTTATCAGAAATGTACGATTATCATATTGTATTTAATTATCTGAATTACAAAATCTTCTCCCGTCACAGGAGAGGTCATGGAATACACAGTCCTTTTGTCTATAATTTAATTACTCAGGTCTTCAGGAATAAAATTGACCCCGTTGTTGTCTCTAATATAGAGAACTTAAGAAAAGAAATGCTTTCGGATCACAGAGTAATTAATGTAACTGATTATGGTTCAGGTTCAAAGCATTTCAGGGGCGGAATGAGAGAAATATCATCAATTGCAAGACATTCGTCGGTACCCGGAAAATACGGCAAACTTTTGTATAAGCTTGCAGGAGAATATGGAGGGTCGGATATAATTGAACTTGGAACTTCTTTGGGTATCAGTACATTATATCTGGCGGCAGGAGCAAAAGGTTCAGTTGTTCATACTGTTGAGGGTTGTCCATCAGTTTCAGGCCTTGCAAAGAAGAATTTTGAGAGGTCAGGGTTTGATAATATCAGGCTCTATACCAGGAAGTTTGATGAAGCTCTTTCGGAATTGAAAGAAAAGAATATCAGGCCCGGGCTCGTGTTCATTGACGGCGATCACAGGAAAGATGCGATTCTGAAATATTTTGACGCACTTGGCAGTATGTGCAATGAAAAAAGCGTGATTGTGATTGATGATATTCACAGGTCAGCTGAAATGGCAAGCGGATGGCAGGAAATAAAGAAAATGAAGAATGTAAGCATAACAATTGATATTCACCGCATGGGAATAGTCTTTTTCAGAAGAGGAATTGCAAAATTTGATTATATTATAAGATATTAACAAAAATTAATAAATAAAAATTCAACATTAAGATTATTTACTCTATTTTCGGGACTTTAAATTTCAGGCTTTTATGAATGAAAATAATGTAATTATTGAGCTGCATGACATAGTTAAGAACTACCAGGTAGGCACTGTAATTGTGAGGGCTCTAAGGTCTATTACTTTAACTATAAATAAGAATGAATATGTAGCAATTATGGGTCCTTCGGGTTCAGGAAAATCCACTTTAATGAACCTTATCGGATGCCTTGATACCCCCACTAGTGGCAGGTATTTTCTTAATGGTGTGGATGTCAGCAAGATGGAGGATGACAGGCTGGCAGAGATAAGAAACAAAGAAATCGGGTTTGTATTTCAGACTTTTAATCTTCTTCCGCGATACACAGCACTGGAAAATGTTACTCTCCCGCTGATTTATGCAGGTATGCCCAAAGCCGAGCGCGAAAAGCTCGCAATGGAGACTCTTGCACAGGTTGGTCTGGCCGACCGTATGCATCATAAACCCAATGAGCTTTCGGGTGGTCAGAGGCAAAGAGTGGCTATAGCCAGAGCACTGGTAAATAAGCCATCAATAATCCTGGCCGACGAGCCCACCGGTAACCTCGACAGTAAGACCTCTGTTGACATAATGAATCTGCTTGATGAGATACACCGTAAAGGCAATACTATAATTCTGGTTACTCACGAAGAAGATATTGCCAAACATGCCGCACGTATTGTCAGACTGCTCGACGGTCAGATTTCGTCAGACGCGCCAAATGAAAAATATGTGAAAGCCTGATAAAGGTTTTTTATATTATCTTAAGGGCGTAAAAAGCAAAAAGCATTCATAAGATGAAAATTTATACCCGTACGGGTGATGACGGGTTTGCTTCATTGCGGGGTGGCAGACGCCTGCCAAAACATCATCCCAGAATTGAGGCTTACGGGAGCATTGATGAACTGATCTGCTGGATAGGCTTGCTGCGAAGCTACAGAGAGACCGGAAAACATGCAGAATTTCTGCTCTATATCCAGAATCAGCTCATGATTTCCGCATCAGCACTGGCTTATGACAGTCAAAATCCTTCAGGTAAAATGATAATTCCCGAAGAAGGATGCGTGGAAAAAATTGAAAAAGAAATCGATAAGCTGAGTGAACTGCTTCCCCCGCTGAAAAATTTTGTCATACCCGGTGGAAATGTGATAGTATCTAATTGTCATATTACCAGATGCGTATGCCGCCGGGCCGAAAGAAATGTCGTTAAACTTAATGAAAATGATAAAGTTCCTGATATAATAATTAAACTGTTAAACAGGTTGTCGGATTATCTTTTTGTACTGGCACAATTTTTGAATAAAGAGCTTGAGGATTAAAATGTTAACTGTATCTGTTAAAATATTTTAAAATATTTCTTGTTGTTGGAAATTTTATAAAATTTTTTATATTTGCGAACCTTTTTAAATAACATAAAAACTTCACAAATATGTACTGGACACTTGAACTAGCATCAAAACTTGAGGATGCTCCATGGCCCGCTACCAAAGATGAGCTTATTGATTATGCCATCAGGTCAGGTGCTCCACTTGAAGTTATAGAAAATTTACAGGAAATAGAAGATGAGGGCGATATCTACGAGAGCATCGAAGATATCTGGCCTGATTACCCAAGCAAAGAGGACTTTTTCTTTAATGAGGATGAGTATTAATCCGACGGGGCTATGAAAAGCCCCTTTTTTATTTAAAGCAGAGGTTATTGAAAAAATTTTAACTAATACTCAGGCAGGACTTATCTGATAAATATATCCAGTTTATTTTTTGGACGAATTTTATCGTACCAGACAAATCCTTTAAGCCTGATGCTTCCGGGTGATTCGGTGTCAGGAGGATCAAGGGTGCCTTCAGGATTTTGTAATTCGTTTATTTCTTTTACTTTTCCATTGTCAACGAGTATTTCAATTGAGGCGCTCCGGGAATGATTTATTCCTACAAGCTCATTATTATCTACAAGGTAATAAACAGATTCGGCATTGCCTTCAATCAAAATCCTGTATAACTTGTTGTTCATGAAATAACCTGTAAGTTTCCGGCCTTTCATCTGATTAAACCTGAGCGAATCTACCTGACTTGCAACAAAAACGGAATTATAGAGCTCCATTCTGTCGGTTTTGCGGTTTTTAGTGAAAATAGCCATCGAATCAGCAACCATCTGGTTCTCTTCCGACCATAAAACAGGCTCCTTATAAAGCCTTATAACTGAATCCTGAAAAGAGTAAGTAAGTGAATCACATTTTGCCTGAAAATCCCTGCTGAAAACCTTACATCCGTAATATGCCCTGATAAGCCTGAACGAAGAAGTATCGGACGGGAATCTTTTTACAGTAACGGCACTGATTGTATCTGAATGCAGGAACAGTGAATCTTCTTCCGAAACCTGTATGAAAAGGGCACTATCGGTAACCATAAACTTTTCCGGTTCTCTGTAATACCAGGCATAATTGCCGGAAACAATAATGTTGCTCGAAGTGTCGGTAATGCTTATTTTTCTGAAAGCCTCTCCGTAACCTGTTTTTCTGTCGTAAAAAAGTGAATCGCCCATAATAATGTTTTGCCGGTTATTGATAACAGGCGAATTCCAGAGGGTTGACAGATCTTTCTTTGTGTCATACCATCCTTTTTCACAGTACATATATATGCTGTCACCCTCAAGTGTTGTTGGCCCGGTGAAATAGGCAATTTCTGTCTGTGTGTTATAAATCATTGTATCGGCAATGACAGTATAATTCGGATTTACAATTTTCACACTGTCTTTAAAGTAAAATTTCTTTTCCGAGGTGTAATAAAACCCTTTATTACTTGTCAGGATATTATCTCCATTGATTATTTTCCCGTAAAAAGGATAATCTGCGATTTTTGTTTTTGCATCATAATTTACAACCTCTGTAAAGAGTCTCGATTCTTTATCTTTAAGTTCTACGTTACCCTGCACAAATGCTTTCTCTTCATTTCCGTCATAAAAAAGATAATCACCGGCCAGAGTCAGTGTATCACCCTGATTAATTTTTACGTTCCCGTATGCTTTTACCTGGTTTTTTTCACGAAACAGATGGGCACTGTCGCATGTCATAATAATATCTATGTGCCTGAGAGCGACATTTCCTATAAGGCGGTTAAGGTCATTGCTCACCTCTTTGTCAATAATCAGCATGTCGCAGTAAATCAGTTCGATTTTTCTTGTTTCTTTTGGTGATCTTTTTTGCTCCTGCGGGTAAAAGGTATTATAGGCGGTAATAACCAGCCCGACGAAAATGAAAATTATTCCGGTTGCATAGATTTTCAGAAGGTGCCGATGGCCGTTTATTTCAGCCATAATGGATTTGAAAAGGGGCATGATTTGAATTCTTCACTTATTTTTATGTAAGTGACTTCTATCTTTTTGTCGATCCATTCCATAAACTTCTTCTGTCTTTTTTCTAACAGTGCCGCATTGTAAAGAGCCTGGTAATCCTCTTTCAGATTAGCTACGTGGGCTGGAATCTGATTATCGAGTCTGACAATCCTGAAGACAGTGTTGCCGTTTTCATCTTCTGTCTTGAATGGTTTTGAGATTTCACCCGGTTTCAGCTCACGAACAACCAGATATGTATTTCTGTCGAGTTCTTCGAGGGTAAACAGATTGGTTCTTGCAGAAGGATCATTTTTCACAAGCTTACCCCCGTTAATTCTGCTGTCTTTGTGGGTTGAGAATAAATAAGCCGCTCTTTCGAATGAAAGACTGTCAGCTCTGATTAACCGTGCGATACTGTCAAGCTTTGAAATCGCCTTTTCTTCCTGGTCGGGCTTGATTTTGGGCCGGATGAGTATGTGCCTGGTATTTACCAGATCTCCCATTCTGTCGATAAGCTGTATAATATGAAACCCGTATCTTGTCTCCACAATTTTCGATACCGTGTTTTTCGCAAGGGAGAAAGCCACATCAGCATAGGGCTTTTCAAGTTCGGCACGACTCAGGTATCCGATCTCTCCTCCTCTCTTTGCCGATTCTTTGTCCTCGGAATACAGAATTGCCATGGTGCTGAAACTTTTACCCGCCAGAATCTCACTCCTTATATCGAGAAGTTTCTGCCGGGCTTCTGCTTTATTCAACTCGTTGTCGGGAGGATCAAGCTGGATAATGCTTATTTCTACTTTCGCCGGAATTGTGGGAAGACTGTCGGCCGGAATTTTTGAATAGAATTTTTTTACTTCAGCAGGTGTAACAGTTATGTTCTCCGCAATTTTGCCCTGCACTCTGTTTACTATTTCCTGTTCCTTAAGAGATTTTCTCAGGTCTGCTTTTATTTCTGTAATACTCTTTTTAAAAACTTCCTCGAGAGCCTTTTCAGAACCTGCCCTGGCTATGAATTTGTTTAACCTTTCATTCAGATAACCTTCCACCTCAGAATTGGAAACCTCTATACTGTCTATTCTTGCCTGATCAATGAAGAGCTTTGCAACCAACTGCTCCTCAAAAAGATTGCATCTCAGCTGTTCGATTGGTGTTCTGTCGCCCGACCATAGTTGCTGGGCAACTGCATTTTCAATTTCAGAAAGAAATATTACTTCGTTTCCTACTATACCTGCAACTGACTCAACAAGCTTCTGAGGAAACAAAATTCCTGTATTCAATGCCAGTAAGAGTAGTAACAGAGTTATACCTGCTGTGTGTTTCATTTTTCAGTATTTCTTAAAAATGTTTGAATTAATTGCATCATTGTATATATCGTTTTCGAGCTTTTTCAGGAACTCGAATCTTCTGTTGTTCAATATAATGCTTTTTATGTCATTTCTAACATATTCGTATGGTGCTATAGACGACCTCAACCTGTAATCCCTTATCGCCATGAAATAATACGCTGATGAATCTTTTGTCTCATAATAACTGTAACGTTTGAGGAACTCATCAGGATTAATTATTTCAGCAGGAAGTTCCACTGCAAGTTTGTCAAAAGAAATCCATTGTTCTTCGAAGTCGTCATATTTTTCTGCAAACTGGAAACAATACGATTCAAGTTGCCTTAATGACTCAGTATCGTTTGCCCTGTACCAGGTTCTTACCTTTTCTATATTCGGGGCTTCAATGGGTATCTTTATAAAGAGGGCCTTTACAATGCTTGAGTTGAGTTTGAATCGTTCAGGATTTAAGGCATAATATTGTTCAATTTCAGAATCTGATACCAGTGTGTCCATTTTTTCCAGTATCATCTGATGCTGGTAATGATAAATGTAAAGATTTACTTTTGTTTCCTGCAGTTGAGATTCAATTTCATTCTTATATTCAGGAGAAAGATTTTCGACAGCCCTCGCATATAAAAGTTCCTTCCTTGCCCAGCTGTTAATATATTGATTTATCGACACTATACTGTCTTCGGGAGAATTATTGTTTTTGTAAATATCAGGGATCTGGTCATAAAAAAGAATTTTTTCACCTATTCTGGCTACAGGGATTCTTGCCTGACCTTTATTTTGCCGGAGGCATGAAATAACTGAAACGGTGAAAACCAATAATAATATTGAAATCAAAGTTTTGCTCATTTTCTAAGTTCATTTTTAACCTGCTCCAGAACAGTTCTGTTAATTTTAACGGGGTATTTTTCCTTTAATTGTTTTATCCATTCTGTTTCAAGGAAACTCTGATATTCTGACGAAATTTCTCCCAGCACTTCATTCAGCGGTAGGGGCATGGCCGGATTAACTTTCTTAATAACAATCAGAGCCGGAAGGTTTTGTATTTCAGTTTTGTACCAGCCTTCTTCCCATTTAAGATTTTCGGGAAGAAGTGTATCACCCTCATGAAACTGTCCTTTATACACTTCAACAATAGTATCACCTCCGGCATTCAGTATTGAAAGAATTTTTTCTTCATTATCAGGGTTTCTTCCGTATTTTTTTACAGCATTATAAAATTTCTTTGCCTTTTCTTTTGCCTCGCAAAGGTAGATTATCCCTTCAAAACTCTTCTTACCGGGGTACCTGAATTTATTTTCTTCGTAAAATTTCTTCAAACCTGCGGAATCATTCTGAGCTCTGTCCCATATTTTTTCCTTTGAGATTTCGAATAATAATATTCCGTCATGAAACTCATTAACAAGGTATCTGAACTCGGGATATTTTTTTTCGAGAATGGAATTTTCATATTTAAGAATATGGTCGGTAATACATGTTTCGGCCAGCTTCTTTACAAACTCTGCAGGTTCTTCGATATTTTCCCTTGAGGCTTTGCTTTCAATATAGCCTGCGAATTCTTTATTTGAAAATTTCTGACCATCAAACGTATAAAGGTTTCCTGACGGGATATTCCCCCTGTTGTATTTCGAGAAACCCCTTGTGATGAGGGTATCGGTATTTTCAAGAAACCAGTTGAAGGCAGATGTATTTAAACTGAATTTATATTCCTGTTTCAGTTTATTTACAAGTGAATTTGTAGCCAGTGAGTTTAACCAGGTTTCATCAATTTTGGTCTCAAGCTGGCTTTTTGCTTCCTCGAATGAAGGAGGCTCCTTTTTATCCAGCCTTTTAATGATATGCCAGCCGTATATTGTTTTTACCGGAGGAGTGAAGTCTCCGTTTTTTTCGAGTGAAAATGCTGCTTCGGCAAATTCACTTATTATTTCACCGGCCCCGAACCAGTTTAACTCACCTCCGCGGGCTGCCGATTCTTTATGGTCTGAATATTTTTTTGCGAGTTCATTGAAAGATTCTCCTTCAAGAAGCTTTTTATGAATTAATTTAATGGTGTCTTCAGCAGCTCTGGCTTTTTCTTCGGGGCTGTTCGGAGGCACACTCTTCATAATGTGAGCCACTTTTATCTTTCCCCTCGAAGGTCTGATATCAGCCACTTTAATTATATGATATCCGTACGGCGTTCTCACAGGATCGGATATTTCCCCTTTCTTCATACTGTAAACAGCTTCTTCAAGTGGTGTAATTATCTGAAAGGCTGTAATATAACCAAGATTACCCCCGTTATATCTTGCGGAAGGATCATCTGATGCGCTTCGTGCTACCTGTTCGAAAGGTTCCCCGGAAACGATCCTTGCTTTTATTCCGAGAGCTTTTTTATAGGCAGCAAGTGTATCTTCCGGTGAACTTGCAGGCGGACAGGAAACAAGAATGTGCCATGCATTTATTTCTTTAAGGGTTTTTTCGTAGGATTTTCTAAGTATTTCTTCTTTTACATTTTTATCGGTAAGATAGTTCTTTGCAACCTGGTCCCTGTACCCACTGAGTTCGGTTCTGAATGCCTTTGTAGTATCATATCCTTTGCTGATTGCATCAGCTACCTTTAATTTGAAAACTATAAACTGTTCAAGATAGTTATTAAAATCAGCGGTATCGCCCGGGTTATAATTTTTTCTGTACATTCTCATAAATTCTCCTGCAATGACTTCTCTTTCTCCGGTAACCATTAAAATACTGTCCTGAACATCCTGAGCATGCAGGATTATTGATGCAATAGTCAGCAGAATGATAGACAATCTGAGTTTCATTAACAGGTGCGGAAATTATTATTCGATTGATTTTCTGCTATAGTTTGGAGCTTCTCTTGTGATGGTTACGTCGTGGGGATGGCTTTCAATGATACCCGGGCCTGTGATTCTGACAAATTTTGCTTCTTTTTTCAGGGAAGGTATATCCGGGCTACCCAGATAGCCCATTCCGGCTCTTAGCCCTCCGACAAGCTGGTACATTACTTCAGCAAGTGTTCCTTTATAAGGTACTCTTGCTTCGATGCCTTCGGGAACAAGTTTCTTTATGTCATCTTCAACATCCTGGTAATAGCGGTCGCGGCTTCCCTGTGTCATGGCTTCAAGTGATCCCATCCCGCGGTATGTTTTAAATTTTCTGCCGTTGTAAATTATGGTTTCACCGGGTGATTCTTCGACTCCGGCGAACAGTGAGCCTGCCATAATGGAGTCGGCACCTGCTGCCAGTGCTTTTATAATATCGCCTGAGTACCTTATGCCACCGTCGGCAATAACAGGAACACCGGAACCATCTATGGCTTTTGCAACATTATAAATTGCCGAAAGCTGAGGTATTCCCACACCTGCTATTACCCTGGTGGTACATATTGAACCTGGCCCTATACCTACTTTAACGGCGTCAGCACCTTCATCAACAAGTCTTTTTGCTGCTTCTTCCGTTCCGATGTTACCTGCTACAACATCAATGTGCGGAAAATTTCTTTTAATGTCTCTGAGAATTCCGATAACATTTTTGGTATGCCCGTGAGCCGTATCAATAACAAGCGCATCGACATTTGCATTTATCAGTGCTTCAGCTCTCTCAAGAGTGTCGGCTGCTATTCCTATTGCTGCTGCAACCCTCAGCCTTCCTTTTTCATCCTTGCACGCATTGGGCCTGTCTTTCGATTTTGTAATATCCTTGTAAGTCATAAGCCCAATAAGCTTATTGTTTTCGTCAACTATAAGCAGCTTTTCTATTTTATGCTTCTGCAGAATTCTTGCGGCTTCTTCCAGATTTGTCTGATAGGTTGATGTGATAAGATTTGTTGTCATCACCTCGGAAATTTTTTTCGAGGAGTTGTTTTCAAACCTCAGATCCCTGTTTGTCACAATACCTTTTAATGTTCCTTTCCTGTCGGTTACCGGAATGCCTCCTATTTTGTATTCGCGCATCAGGTTTAAAGCTTCGGCAACAGTAGCATCGGGATGTATGGTTACCGGGTCAGTAATCATCACATTTTCAGCTCTTTTAACTTTTTTTACCTGAAGGGCCTGTTTGTCTATTGACATGTTTTTATGGATAACCCCTATGCCGCCTTCCCTTGCAATTGCAATAGCAAGGTCGGCTTCGGTCACAGTATCCATTGCGGCTGACACGATAGGAGTATTCAGGCGAATGTTTCTGGAGAACATTGAACTTATATCAACATCTCTTGGCAGGACTTCGGAATAGGAGGGAATAAGCAGTACATCGTCAAATGTTAAACCTTCGAACAAAATTTTATCTTTAAGAAATGACATGGCTGAAAGTTTTGGATTTTACGGCTGCAAATTACAAAAAAAATGCACTCCTGAAACAGGGAGGAATATTTTTGATAAATATAAAAAATTGAATTACAGTTATTATTTTTGTATAAAAGGATTGTTTCCATAAGCACCGGTTCTGAACACTTTTAAAAACTGTCTGAAATCATGGAATTCGAAACCTGCAGAAAAATTCTCACAAAATACTGGGGATATACTTCTTTCAAACCTCTGCAGGAAGAGATTATCAGATCGGTACTGGAGAAGAAAGACACACTCGGGCTTATGCCTACCGGAGGAGGTAAGTCAATTACTTTTCAGGTACCGGGTATTGCCCTCGAAGGGGTGTGTCTGGTTGTGACTCCTCTGATAGCCCTCATGAAGGAACAGGTAGCCAGGCTCAACAGTTTGGAGATAAAAGCCCTTGCACTCCATTCCGGAATGACAAAGGAAGAAATAGAAATAACACTCGATAACTGCATTTACGGGGATTATAAATTTTTATATGTCTCGCCCGAAAGAATAACTTCACCTCTTTTCAGAATGAAGGCTCTCCGGCTTAATGTTTCACTTGTTGCAATAGACGAGGCTCACTGCATTTCACAATGGGGTTATGATTTCCGTCCTTCCTACCTGAGGATTGTAGAACTGAGGGAACTGCTGCAGACCGACCCTCCTTTTCTGGCTCTTACTGCATCGGCAACTCCAAAGGTTATTGATGATATAATTGAAAAACTTGCTTTCAGGACCAGGAATGTCCTCAGGACAAGTTTTGAGAGAAAAAACATATCCTATATAGTTCGCAAGGTTGAGGATAAAAGTACATACCTTCTTAATACTCTTGGAAAAGTCAAGGGATCGGGGATTATTTATGTGAGAAGCCGGAAGAAAGCAAGAGAAGTGGCTGAAATGATATCATCAAAAGGTTACAGCTCTGATTATTATCATGCAGGATTACCTCAGGAATTAAGAGACAGAAAACAGGCAGCATGGTCGTCGGACCAGGTCAGGATTATGGTTGCAACAAATGCCTTCGGAATGGGAATAGATAAAGCGGATGTCAGATTTGTTATCCACTGGGATATACCGGAATCAATTGAATCGTATTTTCAGGAAACAGGGAGAGCAGGTCGTGACAACAAACCTTCATGGGCTGTATTGCTTTACTCCGACGCAGATATAAGCAGGTTGAAGGAAAGCGTTTCACATAAATTTCCGCCTATCGAGAAAATTAAAGATGTATATGAACTTCTGTGTAATTTTCTGAGGATCCCGGTAGGTTCAGGCAAAGATACAGTCCATGATTTTAATATGCAGGAGTTTGTAGCCCAATACCATCTACCGGTAATTGAAACATATAACTCACTTGCATTCCTGCAGCGGGAAGGTTATATCGAATTCACCGAAGAGATAAACAATCCTTCAAGGGTTCATTTTACAGTGGGACGTGATGATCTCTACAAGTTTCAGGTTGCAAATGAGTCATACGATAAATTTATAAAAATCCTCCTCAGATCCTATACAGGTATGTTTACGGAATATGTTCCGATAAATGAAGATGCACTTGCAAAAAAAGCAGGAATGACCCGCGAAACCGTTTATCAGTACCTGGTCAGGCTATCCTCAATGAATATTTTGCACTACATCCCCGGCAAAAAAACCCCGCTTGTGATTTTCACCGAAGAGAGACTTGACAGAAAAGCACTTTTTATTTCACCCGAAAACTACCTGCATGTAAAGGAAAAATACCTGCTCCGACTGGAAAAAATGCTTGAATATGCCGAATCACAGACCAGATGCAGGTCGGTGATGTTGCTGGAATATTTTGGTGAGGAAGCCGACAGGTGCGGCAATTGTGATGTATGCAGAAAAAGGAACGAACTTGAACTCAGTAAATACGAGTTTGACCTGATACTGGAAGAGATAAAATCGGTACTTATTAAAGAAAATCCTGACGCCAGGGAACTGGTAAGAAAGATAAACTATCCCGAAGAAAAGGTTATAAAAGTTATTCAGTGGTTGCTTGACCATAATAAGATTAAACAGAATGAGGACATGAAACTTGCATGGAATAACTGAAAAATTTTAACAGAGTTGCCGCAGATTCTCCCTGTGAAATTATAATTTTCTGTTTTTTAAGGCTTAAACACGATAAATTTGTCTAATTTTGTCGGTCTGAAATTATAATGGGGAATTTAATGAATAAAAAACCTGAGTCCCTTTATTCGGGAACAATTGTTGAATTCGTTGCATCGGCAAATGAGTATTGCAAATATCTGGAGCGTGCATCGGAACTGGAGGGTGAGGAACTTTTGAAAATTCTCCAGCGTCTGCTGCCTTTTATTTATATTAAAGGTTCGCTGCTTCCCGAGCTTGAACCTTATTTTGATGAAGGTAATGAGAAATTCGTAAAGGAGGAAGACTGGAACAGAATTTATGAAACACTGAAGCAAAAGCTCGGAACCGCAGATGCTTTCCTCGAAGTTTTTGATGAGAGAATAAAAGAGTCGGAAACACCCGTAGTTGCCAGTCTTGCCGAGAATCTGGCCGATATTTATCAGGACTTGAAAGATTTTCTGATTCTTTATCAGACAGGAACCAATGAATTGATGAATGATGCAATCTGGGAATGCAGGATGAATTTTGAAAATTACTGGGGCCAAAAACTTGTAAATTCATTGAGGGCTATACACAGACTCATTTACTCCGGGGAAGAAATCGGGAAAATGCCGGAGGAAGAAAGTGAGAAAGAAAAAATGGAAAGACTTGAAAAGTGGATAATCAGCCAGAAACAGAAAGAGTTCAGAAAAAACAGGAAATAAAGTGTATTTGAAGAATATTACACAGGAAGAACTTTCGCAGTACAGGATAGAGCATTTCAGTGGAAAGATAATAGTTATTGACAGACTGGAAAGTTTTTACCGTTATAAAGATTTGTTTACCTGCAGGAAGATTTTAGGTTTTGATACCGAGACAAAACCATCATTCAGAAAGGGGAGGAGAAACAGGGTCTCACTTCTTCAGCTTGCCTATGATAATACTGCATTTCTTTTCAGACTGAATAAAATAGGAATGCCCGGCGAGCTGGTAAAAGTATTAGCCGATCCGGAAATAATAAAAGTTGGCGTGGCTATTCATGATGATATAAGAGTTTTGAGGGATCTGAAGAATTTCACTCCTGCAGGATTTGTTGATCTGCAGAAGATGGTTAAGGAATATGGCATTGAAAGTGCCAGCCTGAAAAAGATTTCGGCAATAGTACTTGGATTCAGGATTTCGAAAAGTCAGCAGGTAACCGACTGGGAAGCTCCGGTTCTGTCGGATGCACAGAAAATTTACGCGGCAACTGATGCCTGGGTCTGCTATGAAATTTATAAAAAATTGACAGGACAATAAAAATATACTGCTTTAAAGATGAACGAAAACAACCAGGAATATGTGAGAATTGTTCTTAAATCAGGAAAAGATCAGTCGGTGCGGCGTTATCACCCATGGATTTTTTCGGGTGCCATAAAGAAGATTTACGGAACCCCGGATGAAGGTGACATTGTGGAAGTATACGACAACAAGGGAGAGTTTCTGGCAACCGGTCATTATCAGAAAGGGTCAATAGCTGTCAGAATTCTTTCGTTCAAAAGAGTAAATATAGATCATGGCTTTTTAAAGACAGCAATATCTTCAGCGATTGAATACCGCAGACAACTGGGTTTCATTAAGAATGAGAGCACAAATGTTTTTCGTCTGATTAATGCGGAAGGAGATAATCTGCCCGGATTGATAGCCGATTATTACAACGGAGTGGTTGTGTTGCAAATGCATTCCATAGGAATGTACAGGATAAGAAATGAAATTGCGGAGATTATTTCCGGAATTTTAACTGAAAAAGTCATTGCCGTGTATGATAAAAGTGAATCTACACTTCCTTATAAATCAGGCATTAACCCTAAGAATGGTTTCATTAAAGGTACGGCCGAGCCTTCGGTTGTTAATGAAAACGGTTATAAATTTTTTGTGGACTGGATTTCGGGGCAGAAAACAGGATTTTTCATTGATCAGAGGGAAAACAGGAAGCTTTTACAGGAATACTCAGCTGGTCGTAATGTGTTAAATCTGTTTGGTTATACGGGTGGTTTTTCGGTATATGCCATGAAAAATGCTCTTTCTGTAGATACAGTTGACAGTTCAGGTCCGGCATTAAAAATTGCAGATGAGAACATACGTTTGAATTACGGCGATGATTCAAGGCATAAATCATATGAAGCTGATGCATTTGAATTTCTTGCCGATTGCAGGGACAGGTATGATTTGATGATAATTGATCCACCTGCTTTTGCCAAGCACAATGATGTTCTGGCGAATGCGCTTCAGGGATATAAGAGGCTGAATATGAAAGCAATTGAGAACGTTAGGTCTGGTGGTATAATTTTTACTTTTTCGTGTTCGCAGGTTGTAACCAAAGAAAATTTCAGAAAATCGGTATTTGCGGCTGCTGCAAATACCGGGAGGAAAGTAAGAATTCTGCATCAGCTAGGGCAGCCGGCTGATCATCCTGTAAATATTTATCATCCTGAGAGTGAATATCTTAAGGGGTTTGTTCTTTATGTGGAATAAGGTTTGCAGGATTATTATTTGACAATTTTTATCAGTTGAAAAATTTTACTATTTGAAAATTTTTACTATTTAATAATTTTTACTATTTGAAAATTTTTACTATTTAATAATTTTTACTATTTGAAAATTTTTATTATTTAATAATTTTTACTATTTAATAATTTTTACTATTTGATAATTTTAATCATCTGATAATTTTTACTATCTGATAATTTTTGTTGTTTGATAATTTTTACTATTTGATAATTATTATTATTTGAAAATATTTATTATTTGATAACCAGATTGACAACTAAATCCGCTACCGCATACTGTGATAACCCCGAATAATACCTAATTTATCAATAGTGTCCGGAAAAAAAAAGAGAAAGAAAGTTTAACCACAAAAATGGACACCAGAAGGTATAGAGAAAATATAAAAGGTATATTATATCTCTGGTCTCAGGTGTACCCCTGAATCCCCTGGAAGGGGACTTTTTCCTGTAAACAGTTTGAAGCCCCCTGCCAGGGGGGTGAAAAACATTGAGATGTGGTATTGATGTACCATGGGAAAACAGAACCTTGTACGAAAGGAATAAATTACAAAATTAATTAGCCCTGTGAATCGAAAATTCTATCCGGACACTGCTGATAATTTATACTAAAGCCGGAACATGTGAGATTAACGTATAAACCAAAACCTTATAACAGCTACTTATTCTATTATCCGTTTATATTTATTCTTAAAAAACATACCACAACATACCCTCAAAAGATTTCTTAACTTTATCTACCCTTTAAAAGACTTTATTATTTGTTCGGAATTTTGTTAAATATTTGATATGGACATAGATAAAAATATTAAATATATAGCCGGAAAACTTGGATTGAAAGTCTGGCAGGTCGAAAATACAATCCGGCTTATGGATGACGGAGCCACTATCCCGTTTATCAGCAGGTATAGAAAAGAATTTACAGGCAGCCTCGATGAGGTCACCCTCCTTACTATCAAAGATGAGTACGCCCGCCTTAAGGAACTTGATAAAAGACGTGAAACAATTATCCGTTCAATTGAGGAGCAGGGAAAGATGACGCAGGAACTACGTCAGAGAATCGATGATGCATTAACATTGACGGAGCTGGAAGATATATACCTGCCTTACAGACCAAAACGCAGAACCCGTGCAACAATAGCACGTGAGAAAGGTCTCGAACCACTTGCACGGATAATCTTTGAACAGACTGAAACAGAACCTTTTGTTAAAGCCGCAGAATTTATTAACGACAAGGTGGCAACCATTGAGGAAGCAATAGGAGGTGCCTGCGACATAATAGCGGAATGGATAAGCGAAGATGAAGAGTCACGAAAACAGATCAGAGAACTGTTTGAGAAAGAAGCGGTCATTTATTCATCAGTTGTAAAAGGCAAAGAATCTGAAGGAATAAAATATGCCGATTATTTTGACTGGTCTGAACCTCTTAAAAAGTGCCCTTCACATCGTTATCTGGCGATGAGAAGAGGCGAAAATGAAGGTTATCTGAGGCTTTCAATAATGCCTGATGATAATAAAGCCATCAGAATACTCGAAAATATTTTTGTAAAAAATAATAACCAGAGCTCTTCTGTTGTCAAGGAAGCTATCCATGATAGCTGGAAACGCCTGCTCGCCCCGTCAATCGAAAATGAATTCCGGAATATCACAAAAGAAAGAGCAGTTGATGAGGCAATTAAAGTCTTTGCGGATAACCTGAAGCAATTACTACTTGCGCCTCCTCTCGGTGAAAAAAATGTACTGGCAATCGATCCCGGATACCGGACAGGATGCAAAATTGTATGTCTTGATAAGCAGGGCAATCTTCTTCATAACGAAACTATCTATCCTCATCCTCCCCAGAATGAGAAAGCCCTGTCAATTAAAAAAATAGTTAACCTTGTAAATTCATATAAAATAGAAGCCATAGCTATAGGAAACGGAACGGCAAGTCGCGAAACGGAGGAACTTATAAGATGGATTAAATTCGACCGCGACATTCAGGTATTTGTTGTTAATGAGGCAGGAGCTTCGGTTTACTCAGCTTCTAAAATTGCCAGGGAAGAGTTTCCGGATTATGATGTAACAGTTAGAGGCGCCGTTTCAATAGGCAGAAGACTCATGGATCCGCTTGCGGAACTGGTTAAGATTGATCCGAAATCAATCGGAGTCGGACAATATCAGCACGATGTTGACCAGGCAAAACTTCAGAATGCCCTCGATGATGTGGTGATCAGTTGCGTAAATGCAGTCGGAGTGGAGTTAAATACCGCCAGCCCCCATCTTCTTACTTATGTTTCCGGTCTGGGTCCCCAGCTGGCAAAGAATATAATTGAATACCGAACTAAAAACGGACCTTTCAGGTCGAGAATGGAGCTTCTCAATGTCAAAAGAATGGGAGAAAAGGCATTTGAGCAGTGTGCAGGATTCCTTAGGATAAGAGGTGCAGAAAATCCACTTGATTCAAGCGCAGTCCACCCCGAAAGCTACCATATAGTCGAGAAAATGGCTGCCGACCTCAATGTGAAAGTCTCAGACCTTATGGCAAGCGAAGAACTGAGGAAAAAAATCAGAATAGAAGACTATGTAACTGAAAAAGCCGGACTTCCGACATTAATGGACATTATGGAAGAACTGGCCCGCCCCGGCCGTGACCCTCGTCCCCGGATTAAAGAATTCAAATTTGCCGACATTCATTCAATAGAGGATGTCAAGGAAGGCATGATTGTACCCGGAATAGTTACAAATATTACAAAATTCGGCGTTTTTGTGGACATCGGTGTAAAACAGGATGGGCTTGTTCATATATCGAACCTGGCGAAAGGCTTTGTCAGAGATCCTTCCGATGTGGTAAAACTTCACCAGCATGTGATGGTAAAAGTTATAGGAGTAGACCTCGAAAGAAATAGAATTCAACTGTCAATGAAAGACATACCTTTAAAATAAATTCTCATGAAAAAGAACTCATTTATTTTTTTATCTGCCATAGCCGCAATAATCTTTGCCTGCTCATCTGAAAATGAAATTAAACCTCCTGTAGCAGAAAAAATTCCTCACGAAGTTTTCAACGGAAGAATTGATAACTATTACTGGATGAGACTGACAGATGAACAGAAAAGTTCTTCCCGGCCTGACGAGCATACAAGAAAAGTCCTTGCCTATATTGAGGCTGAAAATGAATACGGCAGGGCTGTTCTTAAACATACTGAAGAACTTCAGAAAAAAATATATGATGAAATTACAGGCAGAATGAAACAGAATGATGAAACTGTTCCCTATTTTGACAGAGGTTATTACTATTATACGAAATATTACGAAGGGAAGGAATATCCTGTATTCTGCAGAAAAAAAGAATCGCTGAGTGCACCTGAGGAAATAATGCTGGATGTTAATAAGATAGCCGAAGGGAAAAGATATTGTTCCGTTTCCGGCGTTACTGTAAGTCCCGATAACGGAATACTGGCATATGGAGCAGACTTCCTGAGCAGGAGAAAATATTCCATTTATTTTGTTGATCTGAAGACCGGGACACTTCTCCCCGACGTTATTGAAAACACTTCGGGTAATATGGTATGGGCAAACGACAGCAGACATCTGTTTTATACCGTCAGAAATCCTCTAACACTCAGAGCTGAAAAGGTTATGAGACACAGGCTTGCTACACTTGTTTCAGATGATAAGGAAGTCTACTTTGAACCGGATGAAACATTCAGCGTTTATATCAACCTGACAAAAAGCAGAAAATACATCCTGATCAATTCTACTCAGACGCTTTCAACGGAAGTAAGGTATATCAATGCCTCAAAACCCGAGAGCCAGCCTGTGGTTTTTGAACCCAGACAAAGAAATCATGAATACAGTATAGACCATACAGGTAACGAATTCTACATCAGAACAAATACCGACAGCGCATATAATTTCAAGCTGATGAAAACATCAGAAAAAAATACCCGGAAAGAAAACTGGATTGATGTTGTACCCCACAGGAAAGATGTTTTATTGCAGGAATTTGAATTGTTTAACAATTTTATCGTATTAAATGAAAGAATAAAAGGACTGCCCACCCTCAGAATACTGAACAAAACAAATAACAGTGACCATTATATAGATTTCGGAGAAGAGACTTATACATGCGGCATAAATGTTAACCCCGATCCGGCGTCTTCAGTTCTACGTTACAGCTATTCATCGTTAACAACTCCCAGTTCAATTTATGATTACGACATGGTTACCCGTGAAAAGAAACTGATGAAACAGGATGAGGTTCTTGGCGGTTTTGCTTCAGCTAATTATGAATCAAAGAGACTCTGGGCAAGAGCAACTGACAGTACAATGGTTCCAATATCGCTTGTTTACAGGAAAGGATTTATTAGAAACGGGAAAGCTCCTCTGCTGCTTTATGGATACGGAGCCTACGGCAATTCGACCGATCCCTCTTTCAGGTCAAATATAATAAGCTTGCTCGACAGAGGTTTTGTGTATGCCATTGCACATGTGAGAGGCGGAAGCGAAATGGGACGGTACTGGTACGAAGATGGAAAGTTGCTTAAAAAGAAAAATACTTTCACCGATTTTAACGACTGTGCACAATTTCTTGTCAATGAAAAATATACCAGCCCCGACAGACTCTTCGCTCAGGGCGGAAGTGCGGGAGGCTTGCTAATAGGTGCCATAATAAATATGCGCCCCGATCTCTATAGAGGTGTCATTGCCGCTGTACCGTTTGTTGATGTTGTAACTACCATGCTCGATCCTACGATCCCGTTAACAACATTTGAATGGGACGAATGGGGTGACCCGCGGAAAAAAGAATATTATGATTATATGTTGTCGTACTCACCGTATGATCAGGTGAAAAGACAGAAATACCCTAACATTATTGTGACGACAGGTTACTGGGACTCACAGGTACAATACTGGGAACCTTTAAAATGGGTTGCAAAGCTGAGGGAGATGAATACAGGCAAAAGTCTGATAGTTATGGATATAAATATGTCGGCCGGGCACAGCGGAGCATCAGGCAGGTTTGAAAGAAACAGGGTGACGGCACTGCAATATGCCTTTATTCTTGACCTTGCGGGTATAAAGGAATAAGGCACAAACAGAAAAGACGCCCTTTGCGGCGTCTTTTCTGTTTGTACTGAATCAGAACCCCGGAGGCATACCCCTTTGTCCCTCTCCGCTTCTCTGGGGCATTTCTGGTTTCCCTGGGAGTTTAACGTCTCTTTGTGCAGCAAACCAAGCAAAGGCTGCAGTAATTATTGCATTATGTCTCAGATCACTGAAAATAAGTCTTTCGTAAGTGTCCATTACTGTATGATAACCTCTTCCGTATTCAAGAGGATCCTGAATGAACTGAAAAGCAGGCAAACCTGCAGCATCGAATGACAGGTGATCAGTTCCGCTGGTGTTTCTGATAGTTATTGTGGTGAAGCCCATATCAACAAATGGTTTCATCCATTCCTCGAATACAGGCCTTAACAGTTCGTTTGACTGGAGATAAATTCCTCTGTATTTTCCTGAACCGTTATCCATGTTAAAGTAACCGGCAAATTTGTTCCAGTCGGGTTTCTTTGCTCTGGACTGTGAGTCCATAAGGTATTTTTCGACGTAGCCGCGTGAACCATGTAAACCCTGTTCTTCACCGCCCCATAATGCTATTCTTATTGTACGGCGGGGCTGGGCATTCAGTGCCTTGAGTATCCTCATGGCTTCGAGCATCACGATGCATCCCGATGCATTGTCGGCTGCCCCGGTACCTCCGTGCCATGAATCAATATGAGCACCTATCATAACAACTTCATCCTTCAGAAGCTTGTCAGTACCCGGTATTTCACCTATTACATTATATACTTTCGGGCTTTCAAAAAACCTGTTCTTTATTTCAACTTCCATAATAACCGGTACACCGTGGTTTATCAACCTTACCATTCTGCCGTATGCTTCAATAGGAATATTGAGCTGAGGGGTCGGTTCAGGATCACCCCATCGGTAGTTGGCTCCGTTGGAACGCGGTACATTAAAGGTTCCCGCATTATTAATAATTACTGCAACGCTTTCATTCTTAATTAATTCCTGTATTTTATTCTGAAGTTCCCTTTGTGCCATCAGCTGGGCAATATCACCTTGAGGTCTCCTGTCCCTTTGTCCCCCTCCGGCAGCCATCGATAATTCTTTCAACTGTTCATCTGTATAACGCGTTGCCAGCGGAGTGAAACTCATTTCATAAGTTGCGGTCGAAGGCATCAGCACAATCTTCCCTGCAAGCTTTCCCTTATATTTTTCAAGATCAGATTCATTCTGAACATTCAGCAAAATTACTTCACTCTTTACCAGCCCGTTTGTACTGCCGGTCCACGCAACCGGATTACATGCAAAATTTACATAATAAGGCTCAACCATCGCCGCATAGGTCTTAAGATTATCCCAGCCTCCGCGTGTGAAATCCCTTGCTTCTTCAATCCTTACATTTTGAAGTCCAATCTCTTCCATCTTCTTTTTTGCCCATTCGTTGCCCCGCAGACTACCCGTTGAGCCGGTAAGCCTTGGCCCGACAAAATCCGTCAAACCATAAGCAAATTCTTCAATAGAATTACTTCTTGAACCTTCCTGCTTGATTTTATAAACCATCGCAAGGTCCAGCTTCTCACTTTGTGCATAAAGCACATAAGGAAGAAACAGTAACAGAATCAAACCTGAACGAAATTTTTGCAGATTCATATTTTTCTTTGTTTTAAGTTTAAATTTCTGAGTCTAAAAGTATGTAAAAATATAAGTTATGTATCAGAGTCATTTAAATAATTTAACAATAATTAACTTTACTTTTGCGAAAAGTATCACAGCAAAGAATGATTTATCCGCAGGATTTTGAATTTAAGACGGGCTTTGACAGAATCAGGAAAATGATTTCCGATAAATGTCTTGGCAGGATGGGTGTTGAATTTGTTGATTCGATAGCTTTTATGACAGATTACAATGCCATCCGGAAGGAACTGTTAAAAACCCTGGAATTTCAGAATATACTCTCTTTTGATGATCCTTTCCCGGCCGAAAATTATACGGATATTTCAGGCATTATGAAAAAACTCAGGATTGAAGGCACTTATCCTGAAATACATGAAATGTTTGAGATGAAAAAATTTCTCGAATGCCTGAAATCCGTTCTGAATTATTTTAAAAGCAGGGAAGATGCCAGGTATCCTGAGCTTAAACGTCTTGCTTCAGATGTAAAATATTATCAGTATGTGGCAGATGCAATCGACCGCATTGTAGACAGGCACGGGAATATCAGAGATAATGCTTCTGCGGAATTGAAAAGAATCAGGGCAGAGCTTTCAGTAAAAAATGCAGCAGTTTCGAGAAAACTCAATGCCATACTCAAACAGGCACAGGCAGAAGGGCTGGTTGATGCCGATGCAAATGTCTCTATCAGAAACGGCAGGGGAGTTATTCCGGTAAATGTGACAGGAAAAAGAAAAATACCCGGACTCATTCACGACCAATCTGCAACAGGTAAAACTGTTTTCATCGAACCTGCTGAGATAGTGGAAATAAACAATGAAATAGTCGAACTGGAACATGAAGAGAGAAGAGAAATAATAAGGATTCTCACAAAATTTGCCGATGACATAAGAAACTACCTTGATGACCTTCTGGAGTCGAACAGGTTTCTTGGTGAAATAGATTTTATAAGAGCAAAAGCATTACTGGGCATCCAGTTTGGTTCGATAATGCCCGAACTCTCTTCAGTCCCCCGGTTAGTATGGAAAGGTGCTGTCCATCCTCTTCTGTTTGAGACATTCAGAAAAATACCCGGACGCCAGATAGTTCCACTCGATATCAGCCTTGACGAAAGGTACCGTTTTCTGCTTGTTTCGGGACCTAATGCAGGAGGGAAATCGGTATGTCTTAAAACGGTGGGATTATTACAGTATATGCTTCAGTGCGGTATTACAATCCCCGTTCAGGAAGGAACCTGTGCGGGCATATTCAGGGATATTTTTATTGATATCGGTGATGAGCAAAGCATTGAAAATGACCTGAGTACATATAGCTCACATCTTCTTAACATGAAATTTTTTCTAAAAAATGCCGGAAAAGAATCACTGATTCTTATAGATGAACTTGGCGCGGGAACAGAACCGGTTCTGGGAGGAGCAATTGCGGAAGCAATACTTGCAGAACTTATTAAGACAGGAGCTTATGGTATAGTAACGACACATTATTCAAATCTGAAACATTTTGCATCGGTTACCGAAGGTATTGTAAACGGCGCAATGCTGTTCGACAACCATCTGATGCAGCCTCTCTATAAACTTGATATTGGCCGGCCCGGCAGTTCATTTGCTTTTGAGATTGCAAAGAAAATAGGTCTCCCGGAAAACGTTATAAATGATGCAGTAACCAGAGCCGGAGCAGACCATGTGAGTTACGACCGTCATCTGAAAGATATAGCCCGGGATAAACGATACTGGGAAAGAAAACGTGAAAATATCCGCCAGCACGAAAAAAGACTGGAAAAACTGGTTGAAGAGTACGAAAAGGAACTTGCAGGAGTAAAAAACTTCAGAAAGGAAATCATAACAAAAGCAAAGGAGGAAGCACAGAGACTACTGGATGAATCGAACAGGATGATTGAAAATACCATACGTCAGATAAAAGAAGCTCAGGCAGAAAAGGAAAAAACCAGAAAAGCAAGGGAAGAACTCGAGAAGTTTAAAAAGGAAATGACTTTAAAGGCGGCTGATACGGAAGATGGTAAATTGTCTGTTCTTGACGAAAAGGTAAAAAAGGTTAAAAGAAAAGTAAAAAAGACCGTAGAAGCAGAGGTAAAGACCGAGGATTCAGGCTTGAAGGAGGGTGATGCTGTTAGAATGATGGATACTATGGCGGCAGGTGAGGTGGTGGAAATCAGAGACGGTATGGTAACAGTTGAGACCGGAGCCTTCAGATTCCAGGTTTCGGCAGATAAACTGGAAAAAATAAGCAAAGCGGAACTGAAGAAAAGCCTCCGGCAGGGAAAGGTTGTTATGCAGACCGATCCTGTAATATCACAGCGAAAATTAAGTTTCAAACCTGAAATTGATATAAGAGGTATGAGAGGGGAGGAGGCAATAAACATAGTGCGTAACCTGATTGATGATGCGATAATGGTTCAGCACAGGCATCTGAGGATCATTCACGGCAAAGGCAACGGCATACTTCGCCAGCTTATCCGCCAGTATCTCTCCACGGTTGATGTCGTTAAATCATTCTCCGACGAACATGTAGAAAGGGGAGGTTCAGGAATTACCCTGGTTGAACTTGATATTTAGGATTAGTTAAACCCGGTACCTCTGTCTTCTGATTCTGTCAATAATTGTTCCGGTGATGAAACCTGTTATAAATATCGCAGTTGTTCCTGCAACTATAGAGAGGTAACTATGTAACGGACAGGCAAATTTCTGCAGAGAGCCTTTGAAAAGTACAGGTGATAAACTCATCCATCCTATTATAATTATTCCTGTTATTACTCCTATGATTGCAGCAAAATTGCTTATTCTTTTTGAAAAAAAACCGAGCAGAAACAGTCCGAGCATACCGCCGCTGAAGACAGATGCCAGTTTCCACCATGCGTCTAAAGCGCTCTGAACGTTAATCATAGCTATACCTATAATAATACCTGCCAGACTGAATAGAACTGAGGAGATATACAGAATCTTCATAGATTTCTTTTCATGTTCTTTTACATCCGGTGAGAGCCTGAAATAATCGGTAACTATTACGGTAGCTGAACTGTTTATGCTTGTTGATATCGTACTCATTCCGGCTGAGAAAATTGATGAAACAAGGAGTCCTGTTGCACCGGCGGGTAACTGGTGAAAGATAAAATAAGGGAAAACCCTGTCGCCTGTAACACCAGAGGCCAGAAGCTCAGGCCTTGCAGTATAAAAGCTGAAAAGAGCAGTACCGATAAAAACAAACAGTAATGACACCGGTATGTAAATCAATGAACCTAAAAGGGCTGATTTTTTTGCTTCACTGTTGTTTCGTGCGGTTAAATATCTCTGTATGTAATTCTGGTCAATGCCGTAGTTCTGAAGATTTATGAATATACCGTAAATAAGCACAACCCAGAAAGTTGAAGTGGTTAAGTCTGGTTTAAAGCTCCCCAGGCTGAATTTATTATGTTGTGCTGCAATGCTGAACACTTGCTCCGGTCCTTCAGGCATTGAAAAAAGCAGAATTACCGAACATACAATAGCGCCCGTAATCAGAATGATGGCCTGGATTGCATCGGTCCATAGTACTGCCTGGATGCCTCCAAGGACTGAATAAATCATTATACTTATGCCGGTAATTATGATAATGGTTGCAGTATCCCATCCAAGTGCGGTATTAAGCAACAGGGCAAGAAGGAACAGAATGGTTCCCGTGCGCATAAGCTGGGTTAGAAGGTACATTACAGAGGCATATATACGCGCCCACCGTCCGAAACGTATCTCAAGGTATGTATATGCCGAAGGACTGTTTACTGACCGGTACAGCGGAACAAAAAATTTTACCGCCATATAAGCGGCAAAAGGGAGGGATAGACTGAACACAAACGGATTCCAGTTAGTCTGGTATGCCTGACCTGGTAAGGCAATATAACTTATACTGCTGACAAAAGTTGCAAAAATCGACATACCCACGACCCATGTGGGCATGTTTCTGTTACCAAGGGTGAACGCTGTGGCACTTCTGTTCCTGCGGTAAAATGAACTGCCAAATATGATTATTCCCGCAAGGTAAGTGAAAAATATTGCTATATCTGCAATTCTCATTCTGCTAACCGAACCTGTAATGCTTCTTTACAGCTTTGTGTATCTTCCACCTGCACTTTAACCCTTCAGGAAAAACAACAAGATCACCTTTGCCAAATCTTACAGGTTCTCCTTTTTCCGGTGTTACGGTAACATCACCCTCAAGAATGTAACAGGTCTCCTTTTCATCATATTCCCATGGGAATTCTGATTCTTCCTTTGTCCATACAGGCCAGGAATGTACTCCAAGCTGTTTTAATTTTTCTTCCGAAGGTTTTTCAACATGTATCATATCATATATTCATTTAGATGGTATCAAAAATATCAAAATCGCTGAAATTTTTATTGAATGATAAAAAATAACTGCCACACACAGGTCTGTAACTGTAGATGGTTCATGAAAAAATCAAAAGCAAAAGGCGCAAGGTTAACTGCTTTATTTTACAGGTTCCTTGCGTCTCTGACATTTTGACTATTACAAAATTTAATGCTTTTTATCCTTAAAGGATTATTGACGTTAATATATTATCAATATCAATACAATCTTACTGTTCCGTACGATGTAGTAACGTTGATTATAGCTGATGGTGATGGATTCTTTCCAACAATTCCTTCAAGTTCTGATGAAGTGTTCCCGATAATTCTTTTTTTAACATTGAATTTATCGTCATCAATTTTTATTTCTCCGTATGATGCCTTTCCTGTTAATTTGTAGCTTGCCGACTCGTCAATACCAATTCTCACCCCTGTATATCTTGTATCAAGATTTATTGATTCAAAACCATCAGGAACATAACTGACGTTTACTGAGCCATAGCTTGCTTCGATGTCAAACTTTTTCATGAGTTTATTCACATTTATGGATGAATATCTTGATTCAATTACGATATTGTTAATTTTTTCTATGTTATAATTATCATATCCCGACACAGCTACAAGCGAACTCAGCTCACCGGCTCTAAATTTTGAATATTTACTGTCTATGACTATTGCCTTAGCTGATGTCATGTCAAATGCCGTAGCATATCTGAGGTAAATGTCGAGCCATCCGGCTTCCTTTATCAGGCCTTTTCCGTATGAAATTGAGATTTTATTGAGAGGTTTTTCGTCTTCCCTTGTGAGTTTTGTAACAGTGAGATTCCCGTACCTGATGTCCAGATTTACACGGCCCTGTATTTCATCTATATCGGTGTTGCCATACCTGTTTGCGAGGTCAAGGCTACAATAATATGGTATTTTGACCGTGTAATTTATGCTGAATTTTCTTGAAGGAGTTCCCCATCCCGAGAAACTGAACTTCTCGTCAATTACGGTTCTGGCAGATATCAGATTCTCACTTTCTGTAAACTCTATATTTATAAGGTTGATGAGTTTTTCTGCACGGGTCCTGTCTGGCATCTCTATGGTGACCTTCACATAGATATCCACTTTGTCACTGTCCCAGCTTGTAACAACAACATTGCCGTACCGGTTGCTGATTTCCACTGTTGTGTTTTTGTTTGCAGTGTATTCCTTTCTGAATTCCTTTGTTACTTCCTGTGGTCTGACCGACAGTGCACAAAGGCTAATTGCTGTAATTACCAGCAACCATTTTTTAAATACTGGTGCTTTCATTTTTCTGTGATTTTTGGTTTTGGTTTCTTATTGTTTTCAGCTGGTTGATAATATAAGATAACACTTCCACCTTTGCCTGATAGTGTTCAATCATTGCATTAATGATTCTTTCATCGTTCGGATTTGCTTTCAGGTCTTTCTGGAGCTGTACATATACCGAATCCATGCTTTTTATTTCCTGTTCAAGCATCTTCTTCTGCTCAGGGTTGTCGCTGAGATAATATGTGTCGAGCTCTTCTTCCATCGATTTAACCTGGTGTACATAGTAGTTTTCAACCTCCCTGTATTCGGGGGAGACATCGCCCAAAGCCATTCTGTCTTTATCCTGGCGGATAAAATTATCCCACACCCACAGTGATGACAGTGTAACAAGCACAGTAACCACGGCTGCTTTAAGCAGATATGGAACAATGCTTCTTTTACGTGCCTGCGAATGAAGCCTTCTCTCGAGTTTCCATTCAAACCTTTCGAAGTGCCCTTCAACAGGCTCCCTGTCGTCGAAAAGGTTCCGGTTTTCCCTGATTATGTCCTCTATTGTTTTCATTGCAATAATTTTTTACTGGTTCTTTTTTAACTCACTCAGGAGTTTTTGTTTTGCCCTTGAAAGCTGTGACCTCGATGTACTGCTCGAAATAGAAAGAATTTCAGCTATTTCATCATGGTCGTAACCTTCAATCAGATAAAGCGAAAGAATAATCCTGTAACCGTCAGGAAGTTTTTCTATCGCTTTTTTCACCTCTTCCACCTTCGAATCTATGTCATCTACAAACATCGTTTCCTCACTGCTTGTATCCTTGATTCCCTGGTGATACTCAATATCTTCAAAGATCATCTTCCTTCTGTTCAGGGCATCAAGCGACCTGTTGATAACAATTCTCTTTAACCATGCCCCGAAACTTACGGTGCCGGAATAGGTTTCAATTTTTTCAAAGGCCGACAGGAAAGATTCCTGCATAATATCTTCAGCTTCCATCGTGTCGTTTACAATCCTCAGGCTCGTATTGTACATTGCTTTGTAATAAAGCTTGTAAATCTGAAACTGAGCCTTCTGATCCCCGTTTTTACAACCTTCTATAAGATCCTGGTGGATGTTCCGGTATGTTGCGTTTACATTGTTCTCCATTTTTTTATTGAATCTGGGACTGATATGTAAGGCTGCATCCACTTTTTGTCTTTTTCTGACTTAAAGACGGACAAAAAATATGTATGATGCATTAACATATAATTAATTTATTTTAAAAAATTAATAATACTGCCCTGTATTATTTTTCCGCTCTCATAATCCAGTTCCGAACCAAACATGCTGTGGGGAATGGAATATACGAGTAGAAGAACTAACGCAGCGATGGTTGCAAATAAAGGTCGCTCTTTCTTTCTGTTTGTAATTACAGCAATTGCCCAGAAAATAAAAGCAATCAGAGTCTTATTATCGGTCAGATCCCATCCGAATGGAATGCCTGTCCAGAATTCACCGAATGCATAATGCTGAACAACTGGCCCCAGTACCATTCCGCCTGCAGTCAGAAGGACAAGAGTCAATATCGAAAACCTTTTGTAGGAAGGATGTTTAACCAAACTCATTATTCCTGCGGCTGTCGAAAAGAGCATCGCAAGAAACATAAGAAGGATATGAGGAGTTAATATCCAGCCGGGAACAGAACCCTTGAACCTGACAACAACTGGATTAGTTTTAAAGAGTGTTAACGTGCCGGTGTTGTCCGTAATTTCAATATAATACTGCAGCTTGCCGGCAGGCGGCTGTACGGGCAGTTCGGCAAAAAATCCTTTGATCTCTTTAAGACCAAAGATTTTATTCATTATAAACGAATGAACCGGAATAACCCTATACCTGAAACTGGTTTCAGTGTATGGTTCAGAAGTTTTAAATCTTTTGTAAAAGAGCCTTGCCGAAACTGTTGTGTCATAAACCGCAAGTCTGACAAACGGTTTTTCATCAATACCAAGACTTCTGACCAGTTTTATTTTATACAGTTTACCATTAGCTGTTAATTCAGCTCTGGCCGGATAAGTGGGCCCTGTAAGTCTTTGATATACTGCTGCTGAAAGTGTGATAATTATTGCAAGCAGCCAGATGAGAATGTTTTTACTACTTTTTTTCACACGAAAAGATTTTATATATATATTAAAATACTCAAAGCTGTATCAGAAGTTCTATTTTCTTTCCGTCTCTCAGAACTTCAACAGTTACTGTTTCACCCCATTTTAGCTGACTCAGGCGTAACATATATTCTTCTATATTGTTCACGGGTTTGCCGTTAATGGATGTTATTATGTCTCCTTTTTTCATTCCTCCAAGGTCGGCAGGTTTGCCAGGTGTAACCAGATCGGCCCTGAGTCCGTTTTTCACGCTTCCTGTGATGTCGGGCATAATGCCAAGCGTTACACCCTTGCGGCCAGGCATACGTGAGAGATAATTTGCCGGACCGGCTTCCTGAAAAGCAAGCCTGGGAGTATCACATGCAAGTGCGGAAGCAATCCTGAAAACATATTCTGACACATTTATCATGCCCTGATAATTAATTTTATCGGGTGTGTCTCCGGGTGTGTGATAATCTGTATGGGCACCTGTGGTAAAGAACAAAACAGGAATATTTTTAGCATAGAATGAAGAGTGGTCAGATGGACCTGAGCCTTCAGGAGTATAAACCGGTTTAATCAGGTTTGTGTCAGCTAACCGGCTGATTTTTTCCTGAAGATTCCGGGCAGTACCGGTTCCGCCAACCTGCATGCTGCCTGTCTCTTTCAGTCGCCCTACCATGTCCAGGTTAATCATTGCATTTATCCTCGAAGAGTCAAAGGGCATATGGTCGGTAAAATATTTCGAACCCAGTAATCCTTTTTCTTCTCCCGTGAATGCAACAAAAACGATATTTCTTTTATGACTTTCTTTTGTGCCTGAGAACCTGCCTGCCAGTTCAATCAGCATTGCCACACCCGAAGCATTGTCGTCGGCTCCGTAATGAACAGCCATAGTATCAGGTCTGCGACTTGAAGAATTTTTGCCCCCCATACCCAGATGATCAAAATGAGCACCTATTATCACACATTCTTCTTTAAAGAGAGAATCTTCCCCCGGGAGAACCATCACAACATTACGGGTAACACCTTTTTTCTGAATTATTTCAACTCCCGCTTCAATTTCCACACCCGTGGCAAAACTGTATATTATGCCAGTTTCATTAAGTTTTTTTTCAAGTAATGATATATTATGTCCTGAATTATTAAGAATCATGTCTGCTATATACCTTTTAATCCTTATTACCGGAATACCTGCCGGAGAATCTGTTACCGTGAGGGGTTCAAGAATATCCTGCTGGTCAAAAGCTTCACCGGAAACCAGTATTATACCCGATGCACCAAGGTCCTTAGCCATCAGCGCCTTGTGCCTGTCTCCGGATAATTCGGTGAGGTTATCTGAAGGATTACCGGAATTCAAGCTGCCTCTCAGAACCATCACCCATTTACCCTTAATATCGATACCGTAATAATCATTTCTTTTGATGGAGTCAGTATTAATGTTGAATCCATACCCGGCGAAAACCACCTCTGCTTTTAGGATGCCGTTTTCGCTGAATGATGCAGGCATAAAATCTGTCCCCAGGGTAAATTCTTTATCTTTTATTTTCATGAAGTTGTTTTTTCCGGGTTCGGCAGATGTAACAACTTCAAATCTTTGAAAACCGTCTGATATGAGTGGTTTCAGACCATATTCCATAAGCCTGTTTTTGATATAATATGCAGCCAGACTGTCACCTGCAGAACCGGTCAGCCTTCCTTCGAGACGGTCAGAGGCAAGGTAGCCGATGTGCTCCTGAAGCTCTTTTCCAGTAATTTCGTAGTTAACCTGCATCCGGGTGCAGAAGACAAACGCTATAATAAAAATGGCAACGCTTAAAACGGCTTTTATTTTCATTCCTGAAAAACTGAACTTAAATTTCATGTGTAAGTAATTTAATTTTAGATACTATCTGCCTCGTCTGGATTGTCTTTATTAGGTTCTTATGAAAGAGACATATAAACTCCGAATGTTAAATTATAGTATTTGTTAAATCATAGTATATCAATATATCCCCTTTCAGGGGACTCAGGGGTGGAAGCCCAAAAGAAGGCATTTTATACAACCTCTGTGTATTAGCGATTTCTCACTTATTTGAGTAAAAGTCATTTTCATTTTTATTTTGTCTGTTAAATCATCAGGGTTTGAAATTTCTATTATTATTCAAAGTTAAAATCTTTTTTCTGTTTTGCCTTCAGGATTATTGTTAATATAATGATTAAAAATAAATGAAGGAGCCTGTTTTTAAGGACTCCTTCATAAATAGTAAAGCATTGAAATATTTCGCTCTTATTATTCAAATAATCTGAAAGCTTCCTTAATTCTTTCCATGGCTTCTCTCAGCTGTTCTTCTGTAATTACGAGGGGAGGAGCGAAACGTATTATATGTTCGTGAGTTGGTTTTGCTATAACTCCTTTGTCTTTCATAGCCAGGCACACGTCCCAGGCTGTTTTGCCGCCTTTTGGTCTTATGCCCACTGCGTTTAGAAGACCTTTACCCCTGACGAACTCAATCATATCAGATTTAATTTCCGAGAATTCCTTGCGGAAAATTTTGCCAAGGCGCTCAGCATTTTCGGGAAGTTTTTCGTTTTTAATGATTTCGAGTGAAGTAATTGCTACTTTAGCTGCAAGAGGATTGCCGCCGAAGGTCGAACCGTGTTCACCGGGTTTAATTGTCAGCATGATGTCATCATCGGCAAGAACAGCTGATACCGGATAAACACCGCCTCCGAGCGCTTTGCCCAGAATAAGAATGTCGGGACGCACATTTTCATGATCGCAGGCAAGCATTTTTCCGGTTCTGCCAAGACCTGTCTGTACTTCGTCGGCAATGAACAGAACATTCTTTGCCTTGCACATATCATAAGCTTTTCTGAGATAGCCCTCATCAGGTACCACAACACCTGCCTCACCCTGTATTGGCTCTACAATGAAACCTGCAACGTCGGGATCTTCAAGAGCTTTTTCAAGTGCTCCGAGATCATTATATGGAATTGTTACAAAACCCGGAGTATACGGACCGTAATGATTCCTTGCATCAGGGTCGGTCGACATCGATATTATTGTTATTGTTCTTCCGTGAAAGTTGCCGGCACAACATATAATTTTTGCATTGTATTCCTTTATCCCTTTTTTCAGGTATGCCCATTTTCTGCATAGCTTAAGAGCTGTTTCATCACCTTCAGCCCCGGTGTTCATCGGAAGAACCTTGTCATAACCGAAATACTTCGTTATGTACTCTTCATACTCCCCGAGTACTGAATTGTAAAAAGCTCTCGAGGTTAATGTAAGCTTTCTGGCCTGATTAACCAGGGTTTCAATTATCTTTGGATGGCAATGGCCTTGAGTTACTGCAGAATATGCCGAAAGAAAATCGAAATAACGCTTTCCTTCAATATCCCATACAAACGGACCTTCACCCCTGTCGAGTACAACGGGAAGAGGATGATAATTGTGAGCCCCGTATTTTTCTTCTCTTTTAATGTAATCCTGAGTATTCATTTTTATTGATATTAAGTTTTTAAACAATATTATTTAACTTTCTGTTTTTCAATATATTATAATAGATTGAAATTCAAGGATATATAATTATTAATTGCCTGAAGCAGTAAATTACAGGCGCCTTATTTGCCGGCTTGAATATGCAAATGATATGAACCATACATTACGGGGAGATCTGATTTCTTTCTCAGATAACAAAAAACAAACTTTATATAAAACTTTCCCCATTAAGGCAATATTAATTTTTTTAAATGAAGTTGCAATTCTACAAAAGAGTTTTCTCATTTCAAAATGAAGCGAGTAAAAATATTCATTTTTTCTTCTGCTCTCGCTGAACATAAAGGATCCTGACATCACCGGTGATTCCGGAAGGCACAGGTGGGTCTCCTTTTCGGTAATACCGGTGTGTGGTAAAGGTAAATCTTTTTGTCGGTCTTTTTTCGCTTTTAAGAAGCCATTCCGGCCATTTTCCGTTTTCAATGCCGTCCCATGGTTCTTCTTCATCACCAATCAGTCTGTTTATCCATAGATTTGTCACTTCAATCTCGATAAGGTTTTCATTTTCTTTCAGATAATCTGTAATTTTCAGTTCTCCGGGAGAAAACCATATTATGCCGGCTGTCTTTCCGTTAAGCTTTACTTTTGCCATTGAATTGGCAAGATTGACCCTGATATAATATTCGTTTGATTTTTTATTAATTTTTTCTTCCGGTAAATTGAAACTGCGTCGGTAAACTGCTGTACCTGAGTAGTATTTTATGCCCGGTTCAGGTCTTTTTGTCCAGTCGGCGAGAGAATCGAACACAACTTCTCCCGGTCCGCCCCATGCAGGATCAAAATATACGTTCCACTTCCGGTTCAGTGAAAGAAGCTCATTCTTTTCAGGGAAATCATTTTCCAATCCTGTTCTTATTTTAAAAGTGGCAGCATCGGTTTTATCAAATACAACAAAAAAGCTTTGATATGGCTCCATCTTAACAGGAAGCTCAGTTACCCATCCACGGTAGAAAATATTCTCGAGTTTTTTAATTTCTCCGGTTACAGGATCCCAAAGCTCTGCATCATTTGACCCATCCCTGAATAAACAGGTGTCGGTAATGGTTTCATCTGTTCTGTTCGAAATGAAATATATTTCCTTATCATTCAATTTCCGGTGATGCCAGCGTATTTTTCCTGATTTACAGGTGAAATCGGGCTCTCTTCCCAGTGCCTTCATCAGCGAGACCAGAGTCTCGTATGACGGATAAATGTCATATTTATCATGTTGTGTTCCGCTATTTTGTTCATTTATATATTCCTCAAGTTTGAAAAGTGTTCCGTTAAGATATTTTATCTGACTTTTTCCTACACTCCATTTTATGCCCCATGTTGTTTCCGATACTCTTTGAACCTCTTCATCGCAGCCGGGATATTTCGACAGTGATGGCGATTTTACGGGTCTCCACCCTGCAATCGTTGCCCCTGTTCTCAGCAGTTCATTTATTTTTTCAAGAAGCTCCGGTGTCATTGTATTCAACCGTGGAAGTACAAGAAGTGAATAGGATGTACCCGACTGAAAGATAATTTTTCCGTTCTGGACATAAGCGTTTTTGATAAGATAGTCCGGTGAGCAGGCATCGAATGAGTAGCCTTTTTTATCCGGTAAGGTATCATCGCCCTCAAGTGCTGAAGCAGGCGGTATGAAAACATTTGGAGCTCCTTCGGGTGTGAGAAACAGGATGTCGGCAACAGGCACACCCTGCATCAGCATCAGCTGGCATCGTGAAAGGTACTTATGATATTCGCTCACCAGAGGCCACCATGTCTGTCCACGATCCCAGTGCACACCGTAAGGGCCCATGGTCATACCGGGAAGATATTTGTCCGGGTGGGGTTTATGTGCAAAAGTGTGAAAGATTAATCTGTTTATTCCAAGAGCAAGTGCCCAGTCTGTCTGGTTTTTCATATTACCCGGGTACATCTTCCATGCTTCGGTATGATTGGCAGTAAAGGCTTCCGCAGCAATTACCGGTTTGCCTATTACATGTCCGACCGACGTTGCTTCAATACAGCTGAAGGCAGAATTAAATCCATGACCTTTTGTCCAGAATTCGCACATGGGTATGTCGGCAACTGCTCCGAGATCAAAGTCCGATGCAGGGTTCATATCGTAAGGTTCAATGGAAAGAAGAAATCCGTATTTCCGTCCGAGAGACTTAAAATACCCTGCATGGTTTTCTATAATCAGCTCACTTGCAGTCTGTCTGACATCCCATAGAAATCTTTCGCTCTCTTCCGTTGAATTGACCGTGTAACCTGCAAACACCGGCAGATATAATACGGGATCGTAGCCTCTGCGTTTGATAAATTCGTCAATAAAATTGTGGCTCCAGTTCTGGGCTCCCATCTCCCAGCTGTCTATATGCAGCATTGTCCAGCCCGCTGCAGAAGGTTTTCTCCCTCTGTTTACCTTTTGTATAAGTTTTCCAGTGAAAGCCCTGAAATGTTCACCCAGTGCCGCTGTGTCAAATTTATCCGATTCAAATCCCAGTCCGGGCAGCGGTGCAGGCCGGGTTACTGCTCCGTTATTTCGTTTGACGAAACGGACTATCACCCACTTGCCAGGCGGAATACTCCACGTCAGTTTTCCGTTTCCTCCGTAAACCGGGGTAAGGTCTATTATCTTATCTTTTCTTACTGACGGTTCTTTTGATTCTGCTGTACTGTCGAAGGGCGTAATAAAAGGCTCTACACCGGGTTGTGAGGTGTAAGGAGCCCTGTAATAGAAGGCTTTCTCATCAAGATTTTCAATTTCAATTTTTTTATCGGGAGCGGGAAAGGCAAGAATCCTTATATCTTCATACCAGTTATCTCTCAGTTCTTTCAGTTCTGCTGTAAGGGTTTTCTCGCCAAAGAATGGCTTTCTGGGCGCTGGTAGGGGAAGGGTTGCATCGAAGATGCCAGGACCTGTTACTAAAGTATCGGCTGCAACAATATGCATCATGCTCTGCCCGGGCTTTACCCATGGCCCGCCGCTGCCTGCCCACCCCGGACCAGAACCCAGGATTATTTTTATGCCAAGCCTTTCGGCTTCCCTCACAGCGTGAGAAAAAAGCTCCATCCACTCCTCACTCATGAAATCAACCTTGCCGCGGGGTATTCCGACATTAACTTCAAGGAAGAGAGCATAGCCTATTCCTGCTTTCTTCATTGCCTCGAGATCTTCTGTAATTGCTTTTTTGTCAATATTACCGTCCATGAAGTACCAGTACACTCCGGGTTTAACTGAATCAGGCGGATTAACGAATCCCTTTCTCAGCAGCTGGTCGTAAGAAGGCTTCTTACATGAATAAATGAGGCAACACAACAAGCCGGCAAGGATAATAATCAATTTTAAGATAAGCTTATTTCTCATCTTTAAGCAGATCAGGTCTTAAACGTTTGGTTCTTTCAATTGATTGTTCCAGTCTCCATTTTTCTATTTCCGGTGTGTTTCCCGAAAGAAGTATGTCGGGTACTTTCCAGCCCATGAAATCGGCAGGTCTGGTATATACGGGAGGGGCAAGCAAATCATCCTGGAATGAATCGGTGAGTGCAGACTGCTCGTCGGAGATGGCTCCCGGGATAAGCCTTACCACTGCATCGGTAATGACAGCAGCCGGAAGCTCTCCCCCCGAAAGAACATAATCCCCTATCGAAATCTCCATTGTGATAAGATGCTCCCTGATCCTCTGATCCACCCCTTTGTAATGACCGGCAAGAATGATAATGTTATTCAGAAGTGAAAGCCTGTTGGCAAGCTTCTGGTTAAACTTTATACCATCAGGTGATGTATAAATAATTTCATCATATTGCCTCTCTTTTTTGAGAGCTTCCAGAGCCCTGTAAACTGGCTCAATCATCATTACCATGCCTGCCCCTCCTCCATAGGCATAGTCGTCAACGCTCTTATACTTATCAGTAGCATAATCTCTGAGGTTGATAATATTTATCTCAACCAGCCCCTTTTCCTTTGCTCTCTTTACTATTGAATGATTAAGAGGACTTTCAAGAAGCTCCGGGAGAACAGTTATGATATCTATCCGCATATCCGGAAATTTGCGGTAAAAATACAAAGAATAAAGCGGATTTGCATCCTGTTTTTATAAACGTCGGATGGATATTATCTTACAGGGAGACGGAACAGGCAGCAGCCAGTAGCCAGTAAGTAGTAAGTAGTAAGCAGTAGGTAGAAGGGATTGACTATACTATTTTTAATGCTAAGTATTTTTATTCAGAATCGCTCGTTAACCACATTATTGTATATTGATCCGAAAGTAAACCGGAAACCAATCTGACTCCTTATTTCATACGTTGATGCCAGTTTGCGTCTCCTCAGCAATATGTCTTCACGTGATGCATCTCCTTTTGGAAGATATAACTGATCATGGACCATCTCCGTCTGCATCTCACAGAAAACAGAAAGGTTTCTTGTAAGGCGGACTGAAAAATCAGATTCGAATGTTAGCCTGTTCTTCGAAAAGTCGTGGAAATAGTGTTGTCCTTCCAGTCCTGCGGAAATTTCACCCCACGGCTGTATAAGTTCCAGATTAAGCTCCAGCGCTTCGGAAAAAAGCGTTTCCTCAAGTTTGTCATAAATTGTCTCTTCCAGATATCTGGTACGGCTTACACCTGCTATGTATCTTATAACCAGTACCCTCCGGTTGCTTTCTTTCCATGGGAAAAAATTGTACTCAATGCCTGATGAGACCCTGAATCTGTAATCGGTATTGAGATATGTTCTTGATAAGTAATCACCAAAGAAACCTGCTGACCATTTTTCTGTAAGACTTTTAATAAAATTTGCAGAAAACTGGCGTGTATCCTGTTTGTTTATTATCTTCTCCCCGTCATCATAGTAATTCTCACGGTTAATTTCGTAGGCTGCTTCAATCCTTGTTTTCCACTCCTCGGTAACTTTCCTGGCACTGGTATTAAACCTTACTGAAAATTCATTCTGACTTTCCTCCTTCTGCAGTTCTCCGCCCGACTCAATTCTGAAAACCCATTTATTCCACTTGTCGGTAACCATCTCATCAGCCTTTTTATTCTCTGAATCCTTAATATCTATTACCATCCTGTCAATTAGACTTGTTCTGGAATAGTAGGAAAGGATCCCGATTTTAATCATTTTTAGCAGATTCTTTCTGATATCATCATCCGTATCAAATTGCCGGGTGATCATCGTATAATCATAGTTGATTCCACTGAAGTCTTTCAAACCAATGAAATTCAGAAAATACTTGGTACCACCGCTTCCGGTACTGGAGTCTGTAACCAGGATATGAACATCAGCCAGACCCGGATCTCGCACAAATGAAACGAAAGTGAGTTCCTGCCTTACAAAAGTAAAGTCACAATCATCACAATCAAGAAAGAAATTTATGGAAGTTACCTGTTCATTTCTCCCCTGCCCACAGGCATTAAACTGCCCAAAGGCCATTTGAATGAGAATAATTGCGCTGATAAAGATGGATTTCATAGAAGATTATCAGTTTATCTGTTTTTAAATTCAAGTATCTTCCCTTCGGAATCTATAGTCACACTAACTCTTGTCTTTGATTTACTCAGGTCAAGGTTATATATGGCCTTCCCACTTTCCTCTGTCAGATCAGCATCCCGGATCTCGAAACCATTGTATGCCGTTAATATGGCATTTAAAACCTGAATGGGTATTTCACTTTTTCTGAGTTTCTGCTTATGCTTTAGAACAGTACCTTTTTCATCAAATATAAAATAGTGATCCATATCATTTATCTCGCCCTCTACAGTGTAAACTATTCTGCCGTTTTCTTCTGTATATATTACTTTATCTGTTTCAATAGCTCCATATTTGTTTTTAATCATTGTGGAAACCGTTACAGGCAGTTCGCTGCTTCTTAATTCTTTAACATACCTGAGCAGTTTTCCTTTTTCATCTATTGTGAAATCATGAGTTTTCCCGTTTATTTCAGAACTGATTACGTAAACTGTTTTACCACTTTCCTCAATTCGGTCGGCATCGCTCACATCAAAGAATGGTACTTTTAATTTTATGGTTTCAAGAATGGCAGGTGGAATTTCACTTACGTATAAATCGCGCTGATGTTTTAAAATTGTTCCTTTGTCGCTAATAACCAATTCATTAACCTTGTTGTTGAGTTTAAACCTGACATGGTAGTTACCGGTTTCAAGCTTCCATCTGGTATCAGTTGCATTGGGAAACTTCAGCTGAAAAGCATTTAGTACGATAGCTGGTATATTTTTCTGCTGAATCTCCTGCGCATAGGTATAAAACTGACATAAAACCAGTAAAAATAATGCTATGATCTTTTTCATGACTTTTATTTTTTATTGCAAATAAATATGTTGAATCTGGAAAAAGACTGGAAAGAATCTGGAAAAATCCTGGAATTTATTGGAAATTGAGGATTAAAAGAGTTTTACTTCATAAAAAATAGAAGGGTGATGTGTAAATTATGGCAGAATAGGGCTTACTTTGAAAACATGTTTATTGTCAAATGCATAGGTTACATTTAATCCTGACACATCAGCAATTGTTTTTACAATGGCCAGCCCCAGGCCTGTTGAACTCTTGCTCTCAGTGTTTTTGTTGAACCGTTCAAATAGTCTTTCAGCGGGAATAGCCGGGTTGTTACTTGTGTTTTCAATAGTAAAACTTTTTTCTGACATATGGATTACAACTTCACCATCCTGTTTATTGTGCACTATTGCATTTTTAATAAGGTTCATGACAAGCAGGTAGGCTAAGTCTTTATTCATTTTTACAATCCATTCGCTGTCGCAGTTGTATTTTATTTTGATTCCTCTGTGTTTAGCATAATCACCGAAATCATTAATTATCCTGTTGAAAAGATGGGCGAAATTTACTTTTTCCTCCTGTGCAAACTGCTTATTTTCAATTTTTGAGAGAAGCAGCAACGATTTATTAAGGTTTGAAAGGCGATCAAGAGATTCCAGAATTTCGCCGATTTTCTGTATATGCTCCGGAGAGATATCTTTTTCTTCTGCAAGCAGTTCAAGTTTATTGGCGGCAACAGCAACAGGGGTTTGCAATTCGTGTGAAATGTTTTCAATAAACTGCTTCTGGCTGTTGTAAATCTGAACGTTGGCTTTCAGGAGATTTAATACTGATCTGTTCAGCATCGAAAACTCCCTTATGTTTGATTCAGGCGGTTCATTCTGAATTCCTCTGTCAAGTCTGAATTCATCCAGGTACTTAAGTAGCCGGTAAAAAGGTTCCCATGTTTTTTTCAGAGCAAAATTATTAACCAGTAAAATGCTGATAAACAAAAATAAATATAGCCATAAAAGTGAAGTTACTATTTTCCCGATGAGTTTCCCCTTATCTATTTCCTGGGAGATCATTTTCATTTCATAATATTTACCATCAGTTGCAGCAAACGCTGTGGTAAGCATGCGGGTCTGGAAAAAAGACTTTTTTAGTGTAGAATATATTAAGGTGTCTTTATATGAATCCCTTATCTGCAAAGCATAATCTTCACTTATATTTTTAACAATGTAGTTATTTGCAGCAAAATTGTCATTCTGAACAATAAGAGAGTCATCTTTCAATTTATCTATAATTAAAATTTTGTAATTCGCCAGACCTTCGTCTATTGTGATCTTAACCTGGTTCAGAAGCTGAAAATAAAAAAGCACTGCCCATACACTGATATTGATAAACAATAATGCAGAGAGAAGAAGCAGTGTACGGTTGATTAGTTTCATAGGGTTATTAATTTGTATCCTATTCCATAAACGGCGGTGATATCAATCATTGCGCCATAATCTCGGAGTTTTTTTCTGAGATTTTTTATCTGTGAGTAGATGAAATCAAAGTCATTTACCCGGTCAATATAATCGCCCCAGACATTTTCAGCAATTGCCGATTTGCTTGCAATTCGGTTCCTGTTCATCATAAGAAAGGCAAGGATATCGAATTCCTTCCGGTTCATCTCAACCGGTTTACCACCTATATACACCAGCCGCTCTTCCATGTTCATTGTCACATTCTGAAATTCAAGAACCTTCTTTCCTCCTGATTTCTTCCTGCGGATAACAGATTTAATCCTCGCATTTAGCTCGGCCAGATGGAACGGCTTTGCCAGGTAATCATCAGCACCAAGATCCAGCCCTTTGACCTTGTCATCAGGAGAGTCTTTCGCTGAAATAATAATGACGCTGTCGGCTTTATCCATATTTTTAAGTTCCTGCAACAGTTTCAGTCCGTTTCCGTCGGGAAGCATAACATCCAGCAGAATGCAGTCATAATCGTAGGAAATGATTTTATCCAGTCCTGTCCTGAAATTAGTAGCCAATTCAACAACATAATTTTCAGCTTCAAGGAACTCTTTTATTAATCCTGACATTTCCGGTTCATCTTCGATTATAAGTATTTTCATCTTATTATTGAATCATTTTTTGAATCAGGTAATCTAATCCAATCTTCCTTTCCTGCGTCTTTAGCCAGACAAAGTTAATTTTTTCTGACTTAAGTTATAGTTTTGATTCTGGCTTAATTATATTTCTGCACAAATAAAATTTATGCTTCAATTTTAAAACTTTTATATTGTTATGAGGATGGTATTAATAGCAGAATATGGAAGAACTTTAAGCTCCATGCAGGGAGATAAATGATTTATTTATTTGTTCTCAGATGTTTTCTGAACAACTTCTTTATCTGGCTGGTCACAACTTTTTCACTGACAGGGTTCCCGGTTGGTCGGGAAGATTTTTAAAAGCATGAACCCTGTTTTCCCTCGAGTCTACATGGTTGCCGATACAAAGCAGTTTATAAAACCGGAAATAAATTTTGCTATTATTGTATTTAAAGAAATTTTTAATTTCTACTTTTATGACATTGATACTTCATTATTTATTAAACTTTTTAAATATTTTAATATGAGATACTTAATTTTATTTTCTTTATTCTTCACCTTCCTGCTGGCTCCCATTCAGGGACAAACCAGAAACACATCTGACAGGGCGGTTATAACCTATATAAAGGGCAAAACCACTGTAAATACAAATGAAAATGGAGAATTAATTATTAATGTGTCTGAAAAAGATCTTCGTAAGTTTAAAACCAGGGGATATATAAAATACAGTGATTTTGGGGCCAGGGGTGACGGTAAAACTGATGATATTGATGCCATTGCAGCTGCCCATGCTGTTGCAAATGAAAATAATCTGCCGGTTAAGGCCGATAAGGGCGCTGTATATTTTATCAGCGGGAAAAACCGAACAGCGGTTATTCGGACAGATACCGATTTTGGTACGGCATCCTTTATTATTGATGATACAGAAGTTGAAAACAGGAATGTAAATGTGTTTCTGGTAAGTTCGACACAGAAACCCTTCAAACCTGAGGGAATTACTTCACTTAAAAGAAACCAGGAAAAAATTGATATCACCCTGCCGGCAAAGTGCATTATTACTGTCACGAATTCAAATATCAGGCGTTACATACGTTTTGGCCCGAACCAGAATAACGGTTCACCTCAGACAGATATTTTCATAGTTGATAAGAACGGAAATGTGGATATGAATGCTCCAATTATCTGGGACTTCGACCAGATTACCGAAATAACGGCACTCCCGCTTGACGAGACTATCCTTACCATTACCGGAGGGCGTTTTACAACCATAGCCAACCAGGCTGAATCGAAATACACCTACTACAGCCGGGGCATTGCAATCAGGCGTTCCAATGTTGTTGTGGACGGGCTGGAACACCGTATAACCGGCGAAGGAGACCATGGTGCACCTTACGGGGGCTTTATTAATATTGGCGATTGTGCCTATGTAACAGTTCGCAATACCATTCTTACAGGCCATAAAACTTATGAAACCATTGGTTCGGCAGGCGTCAGGGTTTCTATGGGAACATACGATATCTCTGTCAACAGGGCAATAAATGTATCATTTATTAACTGCAGCCAGACAAACGATATTAACGATAGCCGATACTGGGGAATACTTGGTTCCAATTACAGCAAGAATCTTGTTTACGATAACTGCACCTTTTCGAGGTTTGATGCCCACATGGGAGTTGCCAATGCCACCATCCGGAACTCGACACTGGGACATCAGGGAATTAATGCCATAGGCAGCGGTACATTTCTTGTTGAGAATTCCAGAATATATGGAAGGAATCTGATCAATCTTCGTTCCGACTATGGCAGCACATGGCAGGGAGAATTTATCATACGTAACTGTGTATTTGTCCCTGCAGCCGGCAAACCGATAACTGCCAGCCTGATCGGCGGCTCATATTCAGGCCAGCATGATTTCGGCTACACCTGTTATATGCCTGAGCGGATCATAATAGAAAATCTGTTTATCGATGATTCCAGCCATCCGGAAAATTATCAGGGACCGGCCATTTTTGCCAATTTCAATCCTCAGATGAAGGATGATTCATATGTAGAGAAGTATCCTTATGTAATAACCAGGGAAGTCATTCTGAAGAATGTCACCACAAGCAGCGGTAAAGCTTTGCGGGTAAGTGATAATACTTACATGTTCAGAAATGTTAAGGTTATCACTGAATAGCATATTTCAGGGCGGAAACCATACTGCACAACCCCAGATTGTATATGTCAGATTAAATGATTTAATTGCAAACATATTTCAGATGCTGTATTCAGGGAGGTCTAAAAACTACAGGAGTTAATTTGTTTTTAACAATTTAACACCAGATATCAATAGAAAGATTCTTAAACTACTGTTGTTTAATGAAAAACGGTAAGTAAAATTATCTTACCTGTCTGTCGGCTATTCGCAGGAAATGGTTTTCAAGGTGTGCCCTCATTGCTGTGCGGAATTTATCTGCATCTCCTTTTTTTAATATATTCACAAGTCCTTTATGGGAAACATATTTTTTTCTTTTGATAGGCTTATTTATTAAGCCGCTTTTATATACGTAATTGAAGAGGGGGAGAAGAACAGACTGAAACTGTATAAGGCTTTTATTGCCGGTTATTTCATAAAGTTTCCCATGAAATTTTATTTCATGATCGACATCAAAAAGTACAGTATCAGATTTTTCCGGCTCCGATTGAACTATTTTTTCAAGTTCTTTAATATCTTTAGGTGTTATTCTCATTAGAATAAAATCGGCAAGTCCGACTTCAATTATTAGACGCAACTCAAAAACATCCATCAGGGTACCGTTATCAAGAATATTAGGTATCATTGATTTCTGAAAAATGTTGAAAAAATTGGGACTCTTTATTACCGTACCCTTATGTTTTTTTGATTCTATAATACCAATTGTCTTTAACCTGTTAAGAGATTCTCTTATTACTGTCCGGCTCACACCCATTGCTTTTGCAAGTTCTATCTCTTTTGGAATAGGGTCTCCAGGCTTTAATTCCTTCTTTATAAAGATATCAATAAGCTTCATTTCTGCCTTGTCAACCAGATTACTTGTGTCTAAAACAGTAATTTCATTTTTGATATCTTTTTCGTTCATTTTTATTATATGAGTTTTAAATAGTCGCATAAAAATAATTCTTTTTTTATTTAAAAACTGTTTATCCGATTTTAAAAATTAACTCAGTTACATGGTCATTATTTCCTCAGCTTTTTTGTAAATAATTAATTTATTGCATAATACATTCATCTTATTTTTTTTCAAAAAAAAATTGAAAAAAATTTTGTTGTGTAAAATTATTTAATAAATTTGCATTATGTAATACATAAATACATATTAAATAAATTTATAAGACTTTAAAATTTTATGGAAATGTTAAAATCGAAATTAAATCGCTTTATCATGCTGTTTTTTGCGTTGATATTAAGCGTAAGCCTTCTGGCTCAACAACGAATTACAGGTAAGGTTACCAGCGCAACTGACGGAAAGCCACTGGCAGGAGTTAACGTAATTGCAAAAGGAACCACATCTGGTGTTATGACCGACGCTGACGGGAACTATGATATCACAGTTCCCCCGGGTACATCATACCTCGACTTTTCGTTTATTGGATTTATAAGGCAGTCTGTACCTGTTGAGGGCAGAACAACAATTAATGTTGCCCTGAGTGAAGAAGTTCAGGTTTTGAATGAAGTGGTTGTTGTCGGATATGGAGAGCAGTCAAGATCGAAAATTACAACATCGATCTCAAAGCTCGATACAAGAATCCTTCAGAATGCTGCAATTGCTAATACCGGATCAGCATTGCAGGGTACAATTTCAGGACTGAGGGTTATAAATTCCACAGGGATGCCAGGTGCCATGCCCAGTATTCTGTTACGAGGGGGAGCATCAATTAATAGCCCAGGCGCACCACTGGTAGTAATCGATGGAATTGTAAGATCTATGGCAGACTTAAACCCTTCTGATATCGAATCTGTCCAGGTACTTAAAGACGCCGCTTCAACAGCCATTTATGGTGCACGCGCTAATAACGGGGTTATCCTTATTACTACAAACAAGGGAAAATACGGAATTTCCGAAGTGACCTTTAAAATGAAAACAGGATTCAATTTCAGACGTGAAGGATATAATTATTTAGGTGCAAGAGACTACATATATTATAACAGACTGGGGGTAGCCCGTCTTAATGTGGCACGTGCAGCAGGCGGAAACAGTACATATAATCCCAATAACAGTAATGGTTATGGACTGACATTGACCCCACTTCAGCAGGCAATTTTCTTTATAAGACCAATAAATGCATCAAATCGTTCACAGTTTCAAAATTTTATAAATGAAGGCTGGCAGTTTATGGACGATCCTTATACATCTGCTGCAGATACAATAATCTTCAAAGATTTTAACGGACAGGTTAGAGATGCTGCGTTCACAAAAAATCCGTATACCCAGGATTATTACCTTAATTTCACAGGCGGCAATGAAGTTTCAAAATTTGCTGCCAGTATGGGATACTACGATGAGGATGGACTTGTTATCGGAACTAAATATAAACGCTATACCGGGGAGATTAAAGGTTCGTATCTGATAAGGAAAAACCTTGAGGTTGGAGGAGGATTTTCAATAAATCAGGCAAAATACCCCAGACTCTGGACTTCTGAGGCTAACCTGTTTTATAGGGTAATGTCACTGTGGCCTACTTTCAATCCTTACGACGCAGAAGGAAAGCCGGCTTCCGGCAACGGCCCGGCTGACGGAAACCCTCTTTACTGGCTTGACAAATACATATATAAAGACAATACCAGAAGAACAACCTTCTTTTTTGAGGCAAAATGGGATATTCTGAAAAATTTAACCCTGAAATGGAATTCAAGTTATTATTTTTATGATTATTCCTATGAATATTTTAACAAAGCCTCTCAACGACAACTTACTACTACACCTGATGTTACAAGAACTTCTTATGATCAGTCAGACAGAAGTCTGCAGCAACAACATAACCTGACAATCAATTATAATAAAAGCTTTGGAAACCATAATGTCAATATCCTCCTGGGCGGAGAACTTTTTGATGTATATTCTTCATATTTCAATGCCACCGGACAAAAAGCCCCGACAGATGATATTTATACTCTTAATGCCTCTACCGAAAGAGTTAGTATATATTCAAGTAATTCCGGATATAGAATGCTCTCAGGAATAACACGTATCAACTATGATTTTGCAAGCAGGTTCCTGATGACATTTGTTACCAGATATGACGGTATTTCAAGGCTTAGTAGTGAAAACAGATGGGGATTCTTTCCGGGAATTTCTCTTGGCTGGAACCTGCATCAGGAAGGTTTCTTTAAAAATTCTTCACTTAATTCATATTTATCAACCTTTAAACCAAGAATCAGCTACGGTGTCAATGGAAATGTAGCAGGTCTTGGAGATTATGAAGTTCAGGGCATTTACAGTATTCAGACTATCTATTCAGGTTATCAGGGGTTTCTTAATACCGGAATTGTTAATCCCGGACTAAAATGGGAAAAAAGTTATTCATTTGAGGCTGGTGCCGATTTAGGCTTGCTTAAAAACAAAATAATGGTACTTGTCAATTATTATAACAGGGTAAATACAGACCTCCTTACAAATCTTGCACTTCCGGGTTATACTGGCTTCACAAGTTTCAGAACCAACCTTGGAAGCCTGCAGAATTCAGGGTTTGAAACAGAAGTCACAGCAAATATTCTGAATATGGATAGTGGCTTGAGATGGGACGTGTCGTTTAATGCATCCTATAACAGAAATAAAATACTCAAACTTCCTGATAACGGAAATGAAAAGAACAGACAGGGTGGGATTCAGGTTTATGACCCGAAATCCGGAAAAGTTATCTGGGTAGGAGGTTTGCAGGAAGGAGAAACCATCGGGGATATTTATGCATACAAGCAGGAAAGAATTCTCAGAGATGAAGCAGATGTACTTGCATCCGCAGGTAACCGTTATGACAAAATAGCTGAACTATACGGACCTGTAAGATGGGCTGCGTTAACTAATAAAACAGGCAAAATGCCAATTGAACCAGGCGATGTTCTCTGGGCTGACCTTGATAAAAATGATACTATTGATTATCGTGACCGTGTAAAAGTTGGAAATATATATCCCAAATGGACAGGAGGTTTCTGGTCATCAATTTCATTTAAAGGAATTTCACTTTATACACGATTCGATTATGCAATAGGTCATACAATTTATAATGATCTTGCCGCAAGGACACTTGGACAGTACCAGGGTACCTTTAATATAATAGACTGGGTGTTGAGAAGCTGGTCGCCAGATAACCCCGACACTGATATTCCCAAGTTTTATTATGCTGATCAGCTGGCAAAGAAGAATTTTACAAGGGAAAACAATGCCAATCCAAATCTGGACGGCAATAATTCACGGTTCTATGAGAAAGGCGATTATCTGGCTCTTAGAGAAATAACCCTTTCATGGCAGCTTCCGAAAATACTTGTATCTAAAATTTCAATGTCTTCGGCAACAATTTATCTGACCGGGCAGAATGTTGCATATTTTACGAAATATTCAGGTACTGCCCCGGAAGCCGGTGGAGTTGACAACGGACGTTATCCTCTCCCCAGAACTGTAATTATGGGACTTCAGGTTAAATTTTAATTATCTCTAAATTTTATAAATATGAAAAAGAATCTTATATACATAATTGCAGGTTTAAGCTTGATACTTTTTGAATCATGTGAAAAGTTATCACTTGACCTGTCTCCTGAAAGCGTAGTTACTGATGCTAACTACTGGAAGACCCCTGATCATTTTGAAGCATTTATTACCGGGATTCATTCCAGGCTAAGAACCTATGAAATGAATTTTATGATTATGGGAGAATTGAGAAGTGATGTTTTTGGAGATGCTCCTTTCAGTGGTGAAGCCACACAGGGATGGGAGCGATTCTGGTTTAATACATTAAATTCCGAAAACCCGGGATTATCAAATTATGCAGGTATATATAACAATATAAACCAGATCAACCTTCTTCTGGCAAAAACAATTTCAGCTACGGGCCTTAGCGCGCCAAACAGAAACTATTATCTCGGACAGGCCTACGGGCTGAGGGCTTTTAATTATTTTCACCTTCTCAGAACATGGGGAAAAACTGTTATAATTACGGAACCAAGTATAAAATTCGATCTTAATAATCTGGCAAGGGCAGCTTCACCAGAACAGGAGGTAATGCAATTGATCAAAAATGATATTGACAGCTCACTTAAATATTTTGCAAACAATTATTCGTTTAAGTATAACGACAAAGCATTCTGGTCAAAAGCAGCCACTCTTATGCTTAAAGCAGAGGTTTATCTGTGGTCCTCAAGACAAATGGGGGGTGGAACTGCCGATGCCTTATTGGCAAAAAATGCACTTACAGATATTCAAACTAACTTGCCTTCACTTGGTTTAATGTCCAGTTTTAAAGATATATTTAATTCCTCTTCTGTTCCTGCAAATAAAAATAATAAAGAAGTAATATTTGTACTTCGCAACTCACTTCTGGAATATCTGATGGGCGGTGGAACGTATGCAAGCACTTTTCTGCCGCAAGCAAGCATGATTGGTAATTATTATGACTCAATTTCAGGAACTAAAATCTCAAATGCTGTTGAAAATTACTACGGTGGCATTCTAAGAGCTCCAGTTAAGAAAACAACTTTCTGGAAATTCAGAGACCAGGATACACGCAAACTTGCTACAATAAAAGGGGCCTATAACTTTAGCGGCGGAGTTTATACCCTTGCAGGATGTTACCTTGTAAAATATCCTGGAGTGTTTGACGCAGGTTCAAGAAAAATCGCTGATGACTATATAGTATATCGTTATGCCGACTTGCTTCTCATGCTAGCCGAAGCAAAGTCTATTCTTGGTGAAAATCCTGCAAATGAAATTAACATGGTTCGACAACGAGCCTATGGAACAAATTATACCCTTGAAACATACGGCTTCCCAAATCAACCAATTGATTCAGACATTAATGAGTCTTTATTGCAGGAAAGATTCTTTGAATTCGCAGGTGAGGGCAAAAGATGGTACGACCTTCGTAGATTCGGTAAATCCTATGTCTTTAAATATACTACTGTAACTTCAGAATATCAACTTTTATGGCCTGTGGATAAACAAACGCTCACAAATAACAGATTGCTGGAACAAACCCCAGGTTATTAATTGTCTAATTTTCTATGCAGGTTAGGTTAGGTTAGTTGTTTGTCCGGTGCAGAAAATTTCCTGCACCGGACTTTTTAAAAATGAAAATTTCTTATCAGGACTGAATGTTTTGTCAAAAACAGACAGATATGAGTTAATAATTCAAAAAACATGTGGGTTCAATGTACCCATTAAAAAATTAAATTATTTTCACATAAAATATTTTAAGGTATTCACTGATAATAAGATTTATTTATTATTCTGATTTTTTCAACATAAATAGTTTTATGAATAATATGAATAAAAAGTATTTTCTAATAGCTATATCATCTTTTCTGTTTTTTAGTTGTTTTTCCTCAAATGAAGAATCCCGGATACAAAATAAGGGACTTAACTTAAAGTTTACTGAACATATTATTAGACCACTTTTTACAGGTCATTATGAAAATCTACTAACAAGTTTCACAATTGTGAGTCCGGTTGAAGAAAATAACATATACATCGAAAAAATCATCCTGTTATTTAACGAGGAAAGTAATACTTCAGATATAACTTCTGTTAAAATTGTCTGCAGTAATGGTTCTGTGGAAAATTTAGGAACACAGATGCTTGATAATTTTTTTTTCGGAACAGGAGAAATAATAGTTGAAGGAAAAGCAAAACTCCGGCAGGGTGATAATTTCTTTGTGGTAAAAGTCTCATTATCAGAAAATGCAGACCTTTTGCACACTTTAAAACTTAAAAAAATAAAAATTTTATTTAATGACGGATTTGAACTTATTAGCCCTGAAATTGAGTTTCCCAAATTGCGATTTGCTAAAGTCCTTCGTGCTGCCGGTGAGGATAATGTTAATACATACCGGATTCCGGGCTTGATTACAACTAAAAATGGAACACTTATAGCGGTTTATGATGTAAGACATAAAAGCGATAAGGATCTTCAGGAAGACATAGATGTTGGAATGAGCAGAAGTACTGACGGGGGACAGACATGGGAACCTATGAAAATTATTATGGATATGGGTGAGTATGGTGGCAAACCTCAGAATCAGAATGGTATCGGTGATCCGTGTATACTGTACGATGATTTCACAGGTTCAGTCTGGGTTGCTGCTTTATGGATGAACGGCTCTGAGAATGAAAGAGTATGGTGGAGTTCTAAACCAGGAATGAGCCCGCAGGAAACAGGCCAATTCATGCTTGTAAAGAGTACAGATGATGGAATATCCTGGTCTCAACCTTTTTCGATCACCAACCAGATTAAAGACCCATCATGGCAGCTGCTGTTTCAATGCCCCGGACGTGGAATTACAATGAAGGACGGAACTCTTGTATTCCCTGCCCAGTTCAAGAAAGATATTGGAGAAAAAGCCCTTGATGGAGGTCAATATACCAGTCATTCAACCATTGTTTGGAGTAAAGACAGAGGTAACAGCTGGCATATTGGATCAGGAGCGAAAACCAATACAACTGAGGCACAGGTTGTGGAATTGTCAGACGGCTCATTAATGCTCAATATGCGCGACGACCGCAACAGAAAAGATAAAGGCGAAACAAATGGAAGGGCTGTTTCTATAACCAGAGATCTCGGTAAAACATGGATTACACACCCTTCATCAAATCACGCCCTCCCCGAACCAAATTGCATGGCCAGCCTGATTACTGCTGATATAGAAATTTCAGGTTCTTTGAAAAAAGTGCTCTTTTTCTCAAATCCAAACAATAAAATGGAACGTTCAAATATGACCATTAAAGCAAGCATGGATGAAGGATTTACCTGGCCTGAAGAATATCAGGTGTTGCTGAATCAGGATCTGGGCTACGGATATTCCTGTCTTACAATGATAGACAATAATACTGTAGGGATCGTTTATGAGGGAATCAAAGAACTATATTTCCAGAAAATACCGGTTAAGGATATATTGCAGGGAATAAAATAATATTCTTTAAATTATTTCTATCTCTGCATTAATTTGACCAAATATGTAATCAAAAAGTTAAAATAAAAAACATATTTATGCTTAAAATAGAAAAATTTGAAGGTTTAGTTGCAGCACCTTTTACACCAGTTGACAGGAGGGGTAACCTGAATATTGATATTATACCATTGTATTATAATTTCCTTCAAAATAATGGTATTGCAGGTGCATTTATAAATGGCTCTACGGGTGAAGGTGTATCCTTGACACAAAAAGAAAAACAACTTCTTTTGACTGCATGGGGTAAACAAAAAAAAGCAGGGGGTAAAATGAGGCTAATTACCCTTGTGGGAGGTACATCATATCAGGAATGCATTGAAAATGCAATTTTTTCAAAAGAAGCTGGTATATCTGCAATTGCGGTCATAGCTCCGTTTTATTTTAAGCCCAGAGATGAATCTGCCCTTGCTGAATTTGTTACTAAAATTGGCGAATCAGTACCGGATATGCCAATCTATTTTTATCATATACCAGCCCTTACCGGTGTATATTTACCTATGCGAAACTTTCTTAAAAAAATTTCAACAATGCTACCCAGCTTCGCTGGCATAAAATTTACTCATGAGGATTTTATGGATTTTTTTTCATGCCTGCAATATGAAAACGGCAGATATGATATTCTCTGGGGAAGGGATGAATGTTTGCTGTCTGCCCTGATACTTGGATGCAAAGGAGCTGTTGGTAGTACATATAACTATGCTGCACCACTTTATCTTAAACTCATAAGTGCATATGAGAAAGGTGATTTTGAAGAAGCCCGAAAATTACAGATGAAATCTATAGAAATGATTGAATTAATTAATAAATACGGAGGTATCGCCACAGGCAAAGCTTATATGAGATACATCGGAATCGATTGCGGAAAGTTCAGACTACCTGTAAGAAACATGACTGATGAAGAATATAAGAATTTTATTCAGGATGTAAAACAGCTTAAAATGGACAGGTATTTCTCAAAGTTTAATAAAAATGAAATATGACCGATAAACTGGAATTACTTGCAAGACAATATAAAAATGAACTGCTTGAGAATGTTATACCTTTCTGGATGAAACATTCTCCTGACAGAAAGAACGGCGGCTATTTTACCTGCCTCGACAGAAAAGGAAATGTATATGATACAGATAAGTTTGTATGGCTTCAGGCACGCCAGGTCTGGATGTTTTCATCACTATTCAATAACTTCAGCAGAAAACCTGAATGGCTGGAAATGGCTATACTCGGTGCACGTTTCCTTGAAACAAACGGCATGGATGAAAATGGAAACTGGTACTTTTCACTAACGGCTGATGGTAAACCATTGATATATCCCTATAATATTTTCTCCGACTGCTTTGCAGCAATGGCATTTGGCCAGCTCTCAAAAGCAACCGGTAATGAGAATTATTCAAAAATAGCATTAAACACATTCAATAATATTATTAATAGATACGATAATCCTAAAGGAAAATTTAACAAGTCTGTTCCCGGTTCACGATCGTTAAAAGGATTTTCTCTTCCAATGATCCTATGTAACCTGACACTGGAAATCGAACATCTTCTGGAAAAAGAAACGGTTGAAAATATAACTGACCGGTGTTTGCATGAGGTCATGAATGTATTCTACGATCCTGCTTCAGGGCTGATCAGAGAAAATGTCAATTATGACGGTTCATTTTCCGATACTTTTGATGGTCGCCTCATTAACCCCGGCCATGGAATTGAAGCAATGTGGTTTATCATGGACCTGGCCGAAAGAAGAAAAGATAAAAAACTGGCTGAAAAAGCAACAAAAATAACTCTGGATATACTTAATTACAGCTGGGATAAAGAATATGGTGGGATATTTTATTTTCTTGATATTAAAGGATATCCTGTTCAACAGCTGGAATGGGATCAGAAACTCTGGTGGGTACATGTTGAAACCCTGGTGAGTCTAATCAAGGGATTTTATCATACAAATAACCCGGAATGCATGAAATGGTTTGAAACAGTACATGATTATACATGGTCACATTTCCCTGATCCGGAATACGGTGAATGGTTTGGCTATCTTAACAGAAGAGGAGAGGTTCTTATTCCTCTGAAAGGAGGAAAATGGAAAGGTTGTTTTCATATCCCACGAGGATTGTTTCAGGTATGGCAAACATTAATTAAACTGAATGAAAATAAAGGATAATCCCTGGTACCCATGGCTTGTGGTAGCCCTTCTCTGGGGAGTGGCTCTGCTGAACTATCTCGACCGCCAGATGCTTTCAACCATGAAATCAGCCATGATGGCTGATATTTATGAACTCAGAAAAGCAGAAAATTTCGGCCGGCTGATGGCTGTTTTCCTCTGGACATACGGACTGGTCTCACCGGTGGCAGGTCTTATAGGTGACCGTATCAACCGTAAATGGCTTATCGTCGGAAGCCTCGGCGTATGGTCGGGTGTAACCCTTACCATGGGTTATTGTAAAACCTTTGAACAACTTTATGCTCTCCGCGCATTGATGGGCCTGAGCGAATCTGTTTATATTCCCGCAGGCCTTTCCCTCATTGCAGATTATCACCGGGGAAACACACGATCCCTTGCTGTCGGAATACACATGACAGGTATTTATACCGGACAGGCACTCGGAGGATTCGGGGCAACAGTGGCACATTCATGGTCGTGGCAGACAGCTTTTCATTCCTTAGGATTAATAGGCCTTTTATATAGCGTTTTATTGATTTTTCTTCTGAAGGAAAAAAGAGAAAAACTATCTGAACCAGTAATTCGTGGCGGATTTAATAAAGAACTGAAATCAATTCTAAATTCACTTGGAATGCTTCTTGGCTCTGTAAGCTTCTGGGTAATACTGATTTATTTTGCCACCCCCAGCCTGCCGGGCTGGGCCGTTAAAAACTGGCTCCCCACACTTTATGCCGACACTCTCGGTATTGACATGTCATTGGCAGGCCCTTTAAGTACAATAATAATTGCAGCATCATCTTTTACAGGAGTGATTACCGGAGGTATAATAGCCGACAGATGGATTTCGAAAAACCTCAGGGGAAGAATCTATACAGGAGCCATTGGATTGTTGCTGACAATCCCTGCACTTGTTTTTCTTGGTTTCGGGGATGGGCTGTTTACCATCATGTGCGGAGGTATACTGTTTGGAATAGGTTTTGGAATGTTCGACGCCAATAATATGCCTGTACTCTGTCAGTTCGTCTCTCCCCGCCACAGGGCTGCAGGATATGGATTTATGAATATGACCGGAGTCTTTGCCGGTGCCCTGATCACTCAGCAACTCGGTAAATCAACTGATGCCGGCAATCTTGGCCACGATCTGGCTCTGCTTACAGTACCTGTGGCAATCGCTGTGGTTTTACTTCTGATTACACTCCGCCCGGTAGTGGCTGATAAACTAAACGATTGAATAACTTAAGCCGTAATAAACGAATTCCCGGTTGCCGGTTAAATTTCATTTTTTAACGTTGTTTCCTGTACACAAAACGCATAGGGAAAAATGGCAAAAAATCAGAAAAATTATTTTTCAGAGACCTGAATTTAAAACTCATACCTTAAAACCAGTATTTCATTCTTTTCTGCTATCATCTGGTATATCTGACCACCCTGGGTTACCTTAATTGAATGGAAGATTTCATAGGGTGCATTCTGGTCAGCAAGCTTTATCCTTCCTGTTTCTTTCATTTCCGGAGAAAAAACAACCATCACTTTCTCAAACGTACTTTTCCCTGTTTCATCACTATTTTCCAGAAAGGCACCAAGGTATATGTTTCCTTTTTTGTCATTCCATGGGCCGTAAATTTGTATAAGACCCTTGTCGAAACCTACAGTCCGGTCAGGCTCCCACCTGCTGAGGCTTCCCTTCTCCGTGCGCCGGATCACAGCAGTTATATCTCCCAGTATCTCAGCACCCAGAAGATAATCACTTTCAAAAGTCAGCTTTCCCGGCACAGATACACGCGTTACCGTTTTGCCGTCGGTATCGGCAAGCTTAACTGACCGGTCGTTCACCCTTACCCAGACACCTGCGAATTTTCCTTCTTTGACCACATTTATTTCCGTTACCTCGGGTGCGTACTCAATAAGCTGACCCTCAAGTACTATGGTGTTGATTAATTTTCCCTGATTGTCAATGATAAATAATGATTTCTCCATAAAATTATCCAGCAAGGCTATTTTTCCACCTGGCAATAGTTCAATATCCAGGACTCCTTCCGGTTTAACCGGCAGTTTTATTGTCCCGGTTCTTTTGCCGTTACTGAAAACCTGTATTCGTGAATTCAGTTGATCAAGTATAAATATTTCACCGTCATCGCTAACTGTGAAACTCATGGGACCAATTGCTTCAGCTTCTGGAGGGCTTTCCGCTCCTATATTTTCGGCCCCTGTACCAATTTTAGCCTTCACAATGGTTGTCACCCTAGCCTGAAGTGTGTTAATTACCTGTTTAGCTGAGTTTACATTTTGACCCGGAACAGGTATCATTAAAAAATATAGAAGAATCAAACAAAAAATGCCTGCAATATAGACTGTTGTTTTCATTTGCGGAAAGTTTTAATCTTCTACATAATATTCATGATTTTAAGCTGATACTATTTGCTTTTGTAAAATTAATATAAATTTTTTTCAGTTACCGGTGCTTGTTATGGCTAATACTGATGGATGAGAAGGTGGATATTTTATCTATAAATTTTGTTGTTACGTAGATGAAAAACCGTTTAAGGGGTGTAATTTTTATGAAGGAAAATTTCCGGCATGTTTATATTATTTATAAAAACAGTTAAACATAACTAGCCCATATTACGTCATTTTTGCATTATCTTTCTTAATCATAATCTGCTGAATTAGTTACCTTTGTAATACTTTGAATTAATCTCGTTGTACCAATGGAATGCCGTCCATACTGTGGAGCCTGTTGTATTGCGATTTCGATATCATCACCTATACCAGGAATGCCAGGAGGCAAACCCGCAGGGGTAAGATGTATCCACCTCAACGACGATTATCAATGTTCGTTGTACAATAGTGAACTGAGGCCGAGAGTATGTATCGATTTTCAGCCCGACCCGGAGATATGTGGCAGCAGCAGGGAAGAGGCTATGAGAATTATGGGTGAGATGGAGAAGGAGGTGGATAGTAATCAGTAAGCAGTAATCAGTAAGCAGTAAGTAGTAAAACCTTGAAACTTAAGTCTTGAACCTTGGACTCCATCAGCAGGAAGATAAGCCCATTGAATCTTTTACAATATAAACCCGGCATCTATTATATTATTTACAATGGCATCTATGATATATTAACAATACAAAAAGTTAACAAATAAGAATTAAACTAAAAACAACGAAAAAGGATTTAAAAATTAAGTTTTCAGCGAACTGCAATTTCATTATACTTAATATCAGCAAGATCTGATTTCAGCCAGGTCCGGTCTCCATCTACAAGTTTCCATGTGGCTGTCATTTCGAAGGCACTTTTATACCTTCAATAGTAGTATATCCCTCCGCCAGTATTACCCATTCGTAGCGTCGTTAATCCGGTTTATTTCCCATATACTGTAATACCGAAAACTTAACAAAATCACTATCGGCATTGAAATAAAAAGTTCCGCTTCCTGTTGTTCCCTTATAACTCATTTTTGCAACAACAGTACTACCCACTTTCTGCCAGGTGATATAAGGGATGAGTGCCAGAGAAGGAAACCATATTATGTCATCAAGATAATATTGTAAAGCTCATTTATTGAGTTTTCTGATAATCATGAGAGACAAAACATTCCTCTTTTTATATTGACATGAAATTTTGTATTTTAAGTATTTTAGTATTAACTTGTAATGTCGATCTAATTTTTTATAAACTATGATAACAAAAATAACCTCATGCATTGTTCTGTGCATTTTCTTTGGGCTATTCAGGTTTATTCCTCTGTCAGGCCAAAGTGGTGAATGGATTGCTCAAACCCTTGACGCAGAAATGAGCGGAGACTGGCTGGTTGATGCCGGTGAATCCGTAGCAGCTGTTACCAGAACTACGGCAAGATATGTTTATTTCTTTGATATTTTATCTTCTCAATGGTCGGTTCTCGATTGCGGAACTCAGCAGAATTTCAGCCGTTGTATGGCTAAGGGACATGTGGCATTAATATTCGGCCAGAATCTTCTTGCAGCTTACAGCGGAGTTACTTCTTCGTGGGATACAGTATACTTCAAAGGTGACCCCCTTGACCTTAATCCCACAACTGGAGACCCTTCATATGGTTGTGGCAATAAACTGGCATGGTTCGTTACAAATACCCGCATTTATATTTTTGATGCCGAGCAGGGATTATGGAAAGTAACAACATATAACCCGGGATTGAACTATGTTTCGGGAAATGGAAGATTTTGGGCAGGAACAAATTATGCAGGCATAGTTCTGGCTGATCCGGCTGAAAACGTTTATTTCAATGCTGCCTATAGTCTGGTGCGCCATAATTTTGCACTTTGCAGTTTTGCAGGGTTCTATGATCATAGAGAGTGGGGATTTGATTATGGTTTTGTATCTTATTGGAATTCAGGGGGTAATTACAGATTTTTCGGATATAGTGCGTACACAGGTCATTTTGAAATGCTTGAAATTACTCCTGCATCAGGCTTGCCTAAAATTTCATATTCTAAAGATCTTGTAAGCCTGAAAACAGTTTTTATGGTTTATTCTCTGGAATTGATCGCAGCCCCCAGTTGGACATGCATGCATATGTATGGTTTTGATACCAGGACAGGTATATGGGAATATAAAAAATGGACTTACGATGAGAAAGATTGGGATATTAGTATAGTAAAGCTGGGAGGTCAGTTTGCTGTTGTAAATGCAATTAATGCCAGAGATTCTTGCTATATGTGGATTTATCCGACTTTTGGAGAATCATTTACTTTTTACCAGACAAAATTGAAAGCATTACCGACTGGTGGTGTAACTCCCTCATACAGCGGAACTGTAGCTGCTGAAATAGATTTAAGCAATATTTTCTTTTGTTCTTTTCCGTCAGGCTGTGGATTGCTTGTTCCGGGGTCACGTGATAACCTCTCTGGCAGTACAGGGGGTGAAAACTATAATATTCTGACATTTACTTACCCGGGAATTACTTCTGCTATGGATCTGGTTGCTTTCAACAGCAAGATTGGTCCTCATAAATTACTTACGATTCCTTTCCAGATCGGATCCTCAAAGAGCAGTCCGTGGATGACAATGTTCAGAACCTCAGGTACTGAAAATGAAGTGTTTTGTTATTCAGGTATAACTCATGATTACAGATTAATACCTTTCCCCGGCGATCCTGTTTTTTACAGTTATAATGTAAATAATGTTCTGGCTTCCGTGGAGACAAATGAACAACTGGTAGTTTATGATGCCACAGCAAATGTTTTCTATTCTGTAAAACGACCGGCTGGAGGGGTAAAAATTGCCCTTGGTGAGCATGCTGCACTCATCAAACTCGGAACAAATAATGTCCAGACATATAGCGTAAATACCGGAAACTGGAATGGGGAAAATATTGTTGAAAATATCAGTGATGTACTTTGCGGAAGGTATATAGGATTGATTACAACTCCGGCATTAGCAAACAAAATTTATGCTTTCAATGGATTGGATAGCAAACTTGTTCCACTATTAATGGATGGCACAGCAGTTATGGGGGGATTAAAACTTGGAGGGCTTACTGCAGTTGTAGCCCGGAACAATATTGCCTATGCTTTCACACCAGGTGCAGGTACTGTAAATATTAACTCCCCTGAAATACAACTTAAGCAATCATCCGATATTCTTAAGGTTTTTCCCAATCCCTTTACCGAAAAAATATTTATTGAGGCTGAAATCTTTTCCCGGTCATATGTTAATTTAAGCATCTACAACCTGATGGGAAAGGAAATTTACTGTCAGGTATCTCATATACTCGAACCCGGAAAGTATCAGTGGACCTGGGATGGATGTACCCGGAACGGAATACCATTGCCGGCAGGTTTTTATATTGTTCAGCTCAGAACGGGAACAACCACACAATGCCGGAAAATTATGTACCTGCCTTCAGTACATTTTTAAAAATATGTTCTATTTTCCGGCTGCGCTATGCAACCATTCGGGCAGGGATAAAAGGTTAATCAAAAGTAATCATTTTCCCGCGTCAGCCGACGGATACCTGAACAGCGGCTCCATTTCCGCACCTTTTAACTTGATGGCTTCAACCTCACCGGGAGATAACGGAGTCAGTTGGTCTCGCAGGCTCAGGGCAACCTTAAAAAGCTCTCCCTGTCCTGATGTCATCAGGTCAGTGATAGGGTGGGAGAGGGCAAAACGCATTCCTGTCTTTATATCTTCCTCGCTGGTAAAAGGTTCATACCAGCATTTGGGGTATTTTGACCGGTCGGCTCCCTGCGGCCAGGGGCCCTTCGCCATTGACTTCAGACTGATAATTCCCATACCCTTCTTGTGCGCCATGTCGAGAAGCTGCGGACCAAAACTGCCTGCATGCCAGCTGGAGATGTGCAACGGATACATTATGGTGTCGAAGTCATAAGCCTCCATAAGTGCCATACCAGCTTCAGCAGAATGGACCGACATGCCTATGTACTTTATCAGTCCTTCACTTTTTGCCTGCAGGAACGCCTCCAGTGCTCCGTTTTTACCGAGAATGGTTTTTACATCACTCATGGTGGTTACAGCATGAAGCTGATAAAGATCAAAATAATCGGTGCGCAGGTTTTTCAGCGACTGCTCAAGCTCTTTGTGGGCTTCATCTTTTGTCCGTTTTTGCGTCTTGCATGAAAGGAAGACATTCCTACGGTATGGCTCAAGTGCAGGACCAAGCATCAGCTCGGCATTGCCATACGAAGGTGCAACATCAAAATGATTCACACCTGCATCAATGGCCATTTTTACATAGGCTGAAGCTTCTTCGGGTGTTACGTTCATTACTATTATTCCGCCGAAACCGATTACTGAAAGCATCACTCCCGTGCGGCCAAGAGAGCGGCGTTCCATCTTTCCGGGGCCCTGTTGCTCAATGATAATTGATGAAAGATCAGCAGGGAAAAGGCTCAGGGCCGGTACTGCAGCTGCAGCTGCTTTGATAAAACTGCGACGTTTCATGGCTTAATATTTTAATCAAAGATAAACCTGAATCGTAAATAATGAATGGCATATGCTCAAAATTATTTAGTCAAAAAAAAAATTGCCGCAGAGATAAAAAAATAGATATTCTGATCTTTCGGTAAAGCAAATAAAAAATAAATGAATTTTACCGGATACGGGAAGTCACCATCAGAATTTTTTATGAAGTTTATTGTTGAGCCATTAAAAATATCAGAAAATATTTGGAAAATTTAAAAATATGTTATATCATTGCGATATCAAAATGATATCACAACAGAATTTAAATTCATGAGTCATGGAAAAAGAGAAAAAATTAAACCCGAACCTTGGTTACCTCGGATTGCTGCTGGCATTAGCATTTCTTATCGGACCTGTGCTTCTGGCAATATTTTTTAATCCGTGGTATCTGCTGGCTCTGATTCCCGATCCTTTTCTGTGGATGAGTCTGGTAGTCATTAATCCGAACGAATCAGTTGTGCTCATACTGTTTGGTAAATATTCCGGTACGCTCAAGAAAAACGGATTTTACTGGGTTAATCCCTTTTACGTAAAAAGGAAGATTTCGCTGAGGGCAAGGAATCTCAATTCGGAGCCAATAAAAGTGAATGACAAACTCGGCAATCCTATCATGATCGGGATTGTGCTTGTATGGAAAGTGGAAAATACTTACAAAGCTGCATTTGAGGTTGATGATTACGTCCGGTTTGTCGACATTCAGAGCGAAGCTGCAATCAGAAAACTGGCAGGAGTCTATCCCTACGACAATTTTGATGATGCGGAATCTGAAATTTCTCTAAGGTCGGGTGGGGAAGAGGTAAATCATCAACTCGAAAATGAACTGAGGGAAAGGCTCTCAATTGCAGGAATTCATGTTATGGAAGCCCGTATTGCTTACCTGGCATATGCTTCCGAAATTGCCAATGCAATGCTCCGCCGCCAGCAGGCCACTGCCATCGTTGCTGCACGGCGGAAAATAGTTGAAGGCGCGGTAAGTATGGTTGAAATGGCACTTGAAGAGCTTTCTGCCAAGGAAATAATACAACTCGACGAGGAGAAAAAAGCCACCATGGTCAGTAATCTGATGGTTGTACTCTGTGCCGACAAAGAAGTCAATCCGGTAATCAATGCTGGCTCGCTTTACTGAACTGTGAGCTTTTGACGGTCTATACAATGTGGCTGCTGCCATGCAGAAGAAAGCATTTGTCATAAGGATCAATCCGGACATAATGAATGCACTGGAACGCTGGGCTGCCGATGAGTTTCGCAGCGTCAACGGACAGATAGAATGGATTCTCACCCGGGCACTGAAGGAAGCCGGCCGGTACAAGGAGAATCCGGCCGGCAAACCCGGAAAAACCGATAGTAAAAAATAAACATCATGGAACCGGATTACAGGAAGCTGCTCATAATGCACACATATTTCCCGCGCAGAGTCCCTTTTTTAAACCAGACAGGTTTAAAAACAGTGTTTTTCTACGCCTGTCTTTTTGAACTGGTCTCGTCAGGGTATCTGAATATTGAGGATGAGAAGCTAATAGTAGAAGAAATAACAACCAGAGATCCTGTGCTCGACAGAGTTCTGGAACTTATGAAACCTCTTTCCGGTTCAAAAATTTCAAAACTTCAGATACTTGTGCCGAATAAAGCACCTGAGGTTTACCGCAGGCAAATGGAATTAATGACAGAAAGAAATTACATTACTTATGACGACGTAAGCTTTCTTTTCTGGACACTATACAGAAAGTACAGGGTGGTAAAACAGAATCTGCTGAAACCGTCTCTGAAGGAGCTTGAACGTATGCTTGTTTACGGACGGAAGCCTGATCATACAGTATGGAAGTTTGCCCTGCTGGCATTCGAGGCCGGATTATACAGAAATATTTTTCCTTCTCCGGAATTCAGAAAAAGAGCACAGCGCAGAACCAGGGAACTTCTTAAATCGGATTTTCATCTTGAGGATCAAACCATTGTTGCTCTTCACAAAAGCATGCGCCGTACCCTCATGGCCCAGAAAGCCTCAAGATCCTAAACATATTGTCGTTACATTATGCGACTGATATGCCTTCTTTTCGCAAAATCGCCCCCTCACTATGTCAACCCCACGCCCCACGCCCTTCGCCCCATGCCCTTCGCCCTTCGGGCGGGTCATTTGCTGCGCGTCATTTGTACCTCACTTCGTTCGGTACGTCATTCGGCCTGCGGTTGTCATTCGCTTCGCGGTCATTTGTACCTCACTACGTTCGGTACGTCATTAGGCCTTCGGCCGTCATTTGCTTCGCGGTCATTTAATTGCACGCGGATTAACGCGGATTTTCTAATGCTGATTGACGCGGGACGCGGAACACGAAACGCGGAACGCACTAATATGGAACTCTGGAACCTGGAACATGCCCTCCGCCCTTCGCCCCATGCTCTTCGCCCTTCGCCCCTATACCCCATGCCCCATGCCCCATGCTCCATGCTATAAGTCACTCGCCCTCCGCCCTTTTTACTCTGATGAAATCATTAAATGAAATCGGGTGTTGAACACAAGCCCTGATGGCTTCTGCCCTTGGGCCTCCGGCAGAAATTAATGCCTTAAATTGATTTTCAAAGAAAGATAATCCCGGGTAGAAATAAATCTGATAATGTGGTTCCATATTTTTCCGTTTTTTTCCTGAAAATTCCTTATTATTCCTTAAAATTCCGAAAAATTTTTTTCTCTGTTACATTTTAGAATATAATTTTGAATAAATCAAGTTATAACCTTAAATGAGATTAAATCAAATAGAGTGTTACATAGTTATTTTCGTTATTTTAAATATTTCAGCCTGTAAGAATAATAATAGACAGGATAATATTAAAAGTATAGATTTAAGTGTTTTTTTTAACAGGGATATTAAATTAAATCTGTCTGATTATTTTGAAAACATCACATATATAATTCCCGAATTCAGAAGTGACGCAATTCCCGGTAATTATCAAAAAGTAAAAATAATAAACAATAAAGTTTTAATCCTAGATAATTTTGACAGGTTATTTATTTATGAAAATAACGGTAAATTCTGCGGCATCATTACGAAGAAAGGGAGGGGGCCTGGAGAATACAAACAAATAGTTGATTTTATTTTAATAAAGAATAAAATATTCGTTCTTGATAATGCTGAAAGAATAGTTGTATATAATCTTCAGGGTGAATTTATTTCAGAAAAGAAGCTGGATGCTTATTATGTCGGACTGGCAGATTTTTATGGTCAGTTAATGGCTTATACGATACCACCGTGGACAAAAGAAAATTCTGATTATAAAATTACCCTCTTTGATGAAAATTTAAGTGTTGATAGGAAAGCATACCTTAAACAATGGGAAGATAATTTTGGTAATAATTTACTTCATACATTTATTTCATTATACATGTTTGACGGCGTTTTTTCCATCCTGGAGAGTGGCGTTGATACAATATACCGTTGTTACAGGAACCTTAACAGGGTACCGGTTGCAGCATTTAACTTTAAAAAATTAAACCTCAATGAACACAAGTCTAATTCAATTATCCTTGTACCGCCTATGCTATTTACGTTCTTTGAAACGCCGGGATTTTATTTTACCAGGTGTGTATTTAATAAACGGTCTTATTGTTTATTTATAGATAAATCTGATTTAAAAGGGGGAAATGTTGTTTTTAATTACGATATCATAGATAATGGATTCCATAATGACATTGACGGGGGATATCCTTTCTGGCCGGAAGGAATATCTGACAAGGGAGAATTATTTACCTGGTTTGATATTATGGCATTCCGAGAAAGAAAATATCTTAAAAATGAGGAATATTTTTTATCATTAAATGTAAAAAATACCGAAAAGGCTGATGCATTCAAAAAAATGCTGGAGTCGGCAGGTGAGAAAACCAATCCTGTAATAATGCTATGCACATTAAAAAACCACTAAATTTTAAATGTTAAAGCTATGAAAAAATTTCTTGTTGTTTTATTGATCAGCCAGAGCATTATTTTTATTTCTGGAGTTTTTTCGTTAAAGACAGCTAAAGCTAATATGGGTGAGAATGTATGCAGAAAAACGTGCGATTGGCAATCAGCTAGTAGCTTTGTCTATACTGGTACTTGCATGAGGGATGCTCCGGGACCAGACGTAACAGAAGGGCCTATTGGCGTTTGTGCGGGTGGGGGTCCGGGCTGCAATAAAGCTTATTGTAGGACAGATTATGGTTCAACCTGTTGGGTTACTGGCTCTAACTCGCCAGGTTGCGATGGAGGCGGGTTGCAATAAACTTACTGTAGGACAGATTATTTTCGGAACTTAGGTTACTTTCTTCTCTCGCTTACCATGTTGCGATAGCAATGGTGGAATGTTTTAGGGTGTTTTAATAATTAAGTTTATAAAAATATCTATTATGAATATGAGAAAATTGTTAGGATTACTCATATTAAATTTTGTCTTGTTTTTTTTATTGGTTTTATTATTTATCATTAAACATTATAAAAAACAGTTATATGAAGCTAAAGAAATAAATCTTAAAATTTCTAATGATTATTTTAATTTAGAACATATTTATTCAAATTCGTTAATTATTAATACATGGTTCATTGTTTATCGCTTTTCTCCGGATTTTAACGTTATTTCAAAAAAAGGTAAAATAGACTTTATTAATGAATTCAGGAGTGATAAATGTAATTTAATGATAGTCTTTTCAGATACTGAATGCAAATCCTGTGCTGAAAAAATCAATAATTCAGTTCTGTCGGTTCTGGATACTTGTTCGATATATAATAACATTTACATTTTCACCAGGTTCAATTCAATTAGAGATTATCTTATCTTCTGTGAACTTAATAATACATTCAAACAAAAAATTTTTAACATAGACTTTGATTTTTTTAATATCAGTAATTATTCTTATTGTTTTTTAGTCGATGGTGATTTAAAAATTAGTAATTTCTTTATCCTTGATCCTTTGACAGTTCATTATTTTAAAGATTACTTTAATAATTTATATGTTTATTTGAATAAATGAGGTTTTTTTGTTCTCAGAAAACGGACTAATAATTTATTTATAACTGAAGAACAACTTTTTATTGTTCCGAAAGAACAGAAGAAATTGTATTCTGCATTGAGGCCGATGGCAAGAATTAATAACCTAAGCTAATTTACAGAAAAAAGCAGGTGCCTGACCGGTGAAATTTCATAATGTGTTTCCACATTTTTCCGTTTTTCCCCTTAAAATTCCTTATTATTCCTTAAAATTCCGGGAAATTACTTGGTTTATTATTTAATATTGAGGAAATTAGTATTGGAAAGTAACAGTATTAGTTAAAATTAAAATTATGGAAAATTTAAAGTTAATCAAAGGTCTGGCAGTAATTTCATTATTATTGCTTTTATGGATTAATATTAAGGTGGACTTTTCAATACCGGTGAAAATTTTTAGTGGTGAACCAGTCTTTGCTTCTCAACCTGTATATGGTAACGGGTATGACGGGAAGTGCTATAGATGTGAAACCAGCTGGCCTCCAAATTTTGCTCTGATTTCATGCTGGGAATCTCCGAATCATTACTGTGTAAATGCGGAATGTATGTACATGGCAGGAGGATGCTAGTACTAAATCATTCCTTTTATTTCTACAACCTGCCGGAGGGATATAATTTGGCAATCGGAGGAAAAACTGCTTTCAATAATGAATAGTTTTATATTCAGATTTGTTTTGGTAATTGATTGCTTCGCTTTCTGTTTGCTATTAAGCCAGTGCCACAGGACAAATAGACCCGGAATCAGTAGAAGAAATCAGGTTGAAATCATTAAAGTGCCTGAGGATTACAATAATGTATTGCCTTCAGATTCTTTGATCAGTAATATCAGGTTTATTACTCTTGAAACAGACAAAAACTGCCTTATAAGCAATATCTCGGGGTTATCGTTTTTTAAAGACAGATTTTACATACTAGACAGAAATGTTCAGCAGATACTGATTTTTGATGCAACAGGTCATTTTATTAATAAAATCTATTCAATTGGCCGTGGCCCCGGAGAATACTCGCAAATAAGAGATTATAAAATAGATCATAGTGGGAATATTTATATTCTTTCGTTCAATAAAATACTGAAATATTCAGATTCGGGTATTTTTCTGAAACAAACAGATTTTAACTTTCTGGCAGATGATGCTACTGCATTTAATCCTGTACAGTTTGCTCTTGCAGGTGATGGGGGTTTTTATTTATGGAAAGGTTCTTTTGGATTTAAAGAAAACAGCAACCAGGAATTTTATGCACTTTATCGGACAAACAAGAAAATGAAAATCATAAATAAATATTTCCGTTTGGAAAGGAGCACATTCGAGGGATTAAATATGTTCTATGGCGTAGAGGGGAACTATTATCTACAGACTCTTATGGGTAACGATACCCTTTATAACATTAATGAGGGTGGAGTAAGTGAAAAGTATATTATTGATTTTGGAAGAAAGAAACTTCCTTACACAATATTAAAATCTGAAGGGAACATCAGTAGGCTCTATTCTGAAATTCTAACCTCTTCTAAATACAGTATGAATGCAGATAACATTTTTGAAACGAACAGATATCTGTATTTTTTGTTTGCTAACGGAACTCGGTGGAGGAATGTATTTTTTTCAAAGTATTCCAAAAGAACACTTGTAGGAACTGTTGATCTGCTGGTTTCTTCCCCGGTACAATGCACATTCAACGATGCATTTGTGTCAGTTTTATATAAGGGGAAGTCTTCTGGTGTCTTATTTACCGGCAAAGAAACAGAAACAGAAAGAAAGATAGAAGAGTTTATGAATAGTGTAAAGGAATTGAATAATCCGGTTTTATTTGTTTATAATCTGATTGATTTTTAGTGATGGATTAACTATTCTGAAATGGCAAAAGAAAAATTCTGGATGTTGTTGATATTTATGCTGCTGGCTATTAACGTAATCTTTTTGACGCTATCCAGGATAGGATTAGCAAAAACAGAATCTATTAAACATGATTTATATGATATAAAAACCAATCTGGAACAGTTACTGAAAGTAAATACAGTTCTGAAAAATAATATCAGACTAAGTTTTATGTCTGATTATGTTAAGATAAAAGATGATCTGTCCAGAAATATAAATGACAGTTCAAACATTTTGACATTATTCTCCTGGAATAAACCTAAGCTTATCTTCAGATATACTGCATTAAGCTGTCATCCCTGCATTGATACTCAATTAACTCTTCTTTAAGATTTTTCTAAAGAAATTGGTGATGAGAATATTTTGATTATATCGTCATATACAAACAGCAATGAAATGCTGAATTTTAAAAGAATTAACAATCTTAGTTTACCAATATTAAATATTGATAGTTTGGGTTTTACTATTGAGAAAGAAAATATCCCTTTTTATTTTATGCTTGATTCTAATATGATTGCTACTTCTTTTTTTATTCCGATTAAAGAGATGCCTGATTTAACAAGTGAGTATGTATTTCAAGGCAATAAAGGGAAAATATTTTAAATAAAGGTTTATCACTTCATTTTCTTAAAAAGAGGGAGTTATACAGTGATCCTTAATAAAATTAAGTATATCTTATGCAAGCTTTCCTGATAATATTTGATTATTGTTAGGGAAAAATTAGTCCGATTAATAGTTTTAATACATTTTTAATACATTCCTCATTTTGATTCAACTGTTAATAAATTTCTTTAATTTTTTTTTTTTTTTTTTGAAAAACTTATAATATCTTGCCCCTTAAATGTCAATGTCATAGGATAAATAATATATCGCCTTTTTGCTCTGATGAAACCATTAAATCAAACCAGGTGTAAAACAAAAGCACAGATGGCTGAGGAATATGGTGTGTGCCTGAAGACATTTTCTAAACTTCTTAAGGAACATGGGATAATCATAAAAAGGCATATAATAACCCCGAAAGAACAGGAGAAGATATATTCTGCCCTTGGGCCCCCGGCAGAAATTAATACCTTAAGTTAATTTTCAAAGAAAGATAATCCCGGGTAGAAATAAATCTGATAATGTGTTTCCACATTTTTCCGTTTTTTTCCTGAAAATTCCTTATTATTCCTTAAAATTCCGGAAAATTCCTTGGATAAAGAAGCTGTATTTTTAAACTTTAAAAAAAGTATCCAGCTATAATATTTGTTATTAAATTTTCTTGTTCATGCTTTTTTTTATAATTTTAAAAACTGATTATTATGAAAACAAAACTGAAGAAGGAAAGGTTTATTAAAGTCCTTACCACTATTGCTGCAACTGTATTTTGTATTAGTGCTTTTTCCAGTTATCCTTATCCTGGTGATAAGGTTTGTGAAATTAAGAATAAAAAGGGAGATGTAATATTTTCATGTTCCCCCACGGAAAATGAAACATGCTCCAAAACCTATTTAGGACATACTTTAACATGCAACAATGCAAAAGAGGACACAAATAATGGAGGAGGTGAAGAATAAGAAATGCAATAAGTAATATTAGCACTTATTTTAAATTTCTTCTTATTATTTGTTCTCTAAATAAATGCTTACCCGGCGTTTTTATTCATCTGTAAAATCACATCCTGTGAGGGAATTTCTATATTATTTTATTATTTCCTTTTTATTTTACGGATGTTTAAGAACTCCCCATGAGGAAGATATTGAGTTTTTTACCAGGAATGACTTCAAAGAGACAGAGTATTTAGAAGCTGACACTGTTACTTTCCAGGAACCTTTGAACCCAATGTCCTACCTGATTCTTAAAGACACATTAATTCTGGTTACAAACCTTTCACATCCGGAGCATTTTGTGGAAATTTATGACCTTAACAGAAGAGAGATTATCTGTGCAGCCGTAAAAACAGGACGTGGTCCGGGCGAATTTCTCAGCTGTGAGGTATATTACAATAACAACGAAAATCATTTTTCTGTATTGGATATTGTTGCAAAATCATGGGCAAAATATAATATTGATTCTTTAATTTTTTTAAAAGAATCTTATATGCCCGAAAAATTCAAAATACCTGACTTTATAAAAAATGTTTCTGAACTGGATTCTGCTACATTTATTGGCTATAATATTTGGTATCTCGATAACAGGAAGTATTTTAACAATACTGAAAAATTGTTTATATGGGGAAAAAACTCCGAATTTTATCTTAATGTGGATAATACTGAAAAGTTCTATGATGTTTTAAACTTAACCGGTGCATATATAATTGTTTCGCCCCTGAAAGATAAAATTGTGCTGCCTTATTATTATGATGACAAAATTGAGTTTTATGATAACAAAGGGGATATTTTAAAAGTACTTAAAGGTCCGGATAATTTTAAAGTTGAATTTAGTGAATCAAACGATAAACATATTGTTGTAAAAGACAGGAAATATTACCGGGCATTTTACCCGTTTTATTATGTTAAAGAAGGATTTTATATAATTTATCTCGGTGCGAATGGACTAAAAAGTGGTGAAAATTTCAGAAAACCTGTTGAGGTGTTCAAAATAAGCTGGGAAGGGGAATTACTCAGGCGATATCAGCTTGATAATTACATTTTTAACATTTCACTCGACAGTAAACAGGAAAATATTTACGGTACTCACATTAAAAAGTATGGAGATGCTCCGGTATTGTTAAAGTACCGTTTGAAAAATTGGTAGGATTTTTCTTAAAGTGAAAGAAATAAGAACTTCCATTAATATTTCAGTCCTGACTTCAATACTTATAGTCTTTTCATATCTGTTGACCAGTTGCTGCAAAGCGTCACAGGCAGGAAGTAAAAATGCTTTTATTAATTTAAAATTTCTGTCCTGTCTCGAAAATACAAAAGAGAAATCTTATAGTTCTGGGACAGAAATAGTGTTGAAAGATTTCATTATACTTTATTCTTTCAATGGTGATTGCGCTGCCTGCATCCTTGAGTTTATTAAGTTTCTAAAATTATGCTCAGAGAAGAAAATATCTGACAACTGCTCATCCGTTTTTCTTATATACTCAAGAAATAAAGATGCAGATTTGATTATGTTTTTTATGGAGAAATACAGTATGAACCTTCCACAAAATTCGTATATGTTTTTAAACAAAAACAACTGTTTTGAAGAATTCAATCCGGCATTCGAAAAATCAAAGGGGGTAAATTTTTTATTTCTGGTAAGGAGCACGGGTGAAATAATTACAGAACTAGATCCATATGATTACCGTCAAAATTTCCGGATTTTTAAAAAGGCCGGCATTTTATCTCCATAAGGGTTATATAAAGATGATTGAAACTTTTGCCTCGATTCCTGAGTTGATAAGTTGTGTAATAGTTTTAGAAAACATAAAGCACAAGAAAGCAGGATGAGATTGCCATCTCCAATTAAAGGTTCATCAGTTTTCCCATAAATAAGATAACCGGTTAATATTCATTCTGAAAATTTTAAAAAGACTAACATTTTAGTAAAAATTATTTTTGAATATTCATAAAAGGCAATTTCAGTTTTCCAAAAAAATCATTGTAATTTTATGTTTGGGTTTTCAATTCTGCACTTAAGATGCTTTCAATATGAAAATTTACTTTTATCTTTTTCTCGTTACAGCCTTCCTGCCTGTTCCATCGTGCAAACAGAAGCCTTCTCAGAACCTAGAGGAGATGGCCCGCCGGGCAGCACGGCCCGAAGCCGTGGTCGTTAAAACCGTAAAAGCCGAAAAAACCACCTTCTACCACGAACTGATCAGTAACGGCAAAATAACCTCCTCCCAAAAGGCTGTCGTGCCTTTCAGAGTTAACGGAATTATAAGGGAACTCTATATCCAGAATGGTCAGCATGTAGCGGAAGGACAACTGCTGGCAGTAATAGAAGACTTTGAATATAGTACCCAGCTCCGGCGTGCAAGGCAAAATCTCGAAAAAGCGGAAATAAACTTCCGCGACGACATTCTTACCAATTTCTCGGCAACCGATACAACCGGGCTCTCACCATCGAAGATAAAACTATCACGGATACGCTCGGGCCTTGATGAGGCGCTAACCGCCCTTGCCCAGGCCGAATATAACTTCAACAATACCCGCATAACAGCTCCCATTGCCGGTGTGGTAACCGCACTCGAAGCCCGCCGGTGGAACCCTTCACAGAACTATAAGAACCTCTGCACAATTGTCAACGACGAAATCATGGAAGTGGATTTCCCTGTCACCGAATCGGAATATATGATGCTCAGAAACGGCATGCCCGTAAACATCATCCCATTTGTTAACGACAGCATCCGGATAACAGGAACCATAACCCAGATAAACCCGCAGGTTGATGAAAACGGGATGGTCAGAATAAAAGCTTCATTTTTTAACAGGGCACGTCTGATTGACGGCATGAACGTGAAAGTACTGATAAGAAGGCCGGTTCCTGAGCGTATCGTTGTGCCGAAGGAAGCCCTGGTGCGCCGGCAGGGGAGAGATGTGATATTTATCAGACAGGATTCGCTGGCAATCTGGAAATATGTGACCGTTGAAGCCGAAAACAGCTCCAGCCTTGCAATAAAGGAAGGAATCGAACCGGGCGACCTTGTCATTGTAAGCGGAAACATAAACCTTGCCCACGAAACCATTGTTAAGGAACAATGAAGGGAAAAAATCCACCGGGCGGTTTCTTTTCTGCCTTCAAAGTAAATATTTTCTTTGTTGTGCTTGTCATTACCGGAGCTGCCGTAATGCCCCTGCTGTCGCTTCAGCTTAATCCTACACGGTACCTCCCTTCAATCACCGTAAGCTGGACCTGGCCAAATACACCGGTTCGTGTTGTGGAACAGGAAGTTACGACTGTCATCGAAGGCGTCCTCTCAACGGTGGCAGGAGTCACAAAAATCAGGTCAGTTACTCACGAAGGCTCAGGCTCAATTACAATTGAGTTAGATAAGAAAACCGACCTGCAGGTAAAAAAATATGAAGTAGCTTCTCTCATGAAAGAGGCTTTCAAACACCTGCCCGAAGGAGTATCCTACCCTTCGGTAAGAATGAATATGCCTTCTGCAGGAGCATCAGGCTCCCTGATTCTCAGCTATCAGATCAACGGAAACGCAAGCCAGTCGTATATTGCAGAGGTTGCCGAAGAACTTATAAAACCGGCAATTGCCATGGTTGACGGAGTTTACAGCGTTGATGTCTATGGTTCCTCCCCCCGTGAATGGGAAATAACCTGCGACATTAACAGGCTTAATACCCTTGGAATATCCCAGAATCACATCCTCTCAGCAATAAGGAACTATATGCTTGAACGGGAACTTGGAGGAGGTTACGAGGTTTCAACCGCAGGCCCGCTGAAAAAAACCTATATTACCCTTACCGGCAATAAAAGCGACACTTTAAAATGGAATGAAATACCCGTAGCCGGCAATGCCGGCCGGATAATCAGGCTGGGCGATGTGGCTTCCGTACGTCTGAAAGACCGGCAACCAACAGGATACTACAGGATAAACGGACTGAATACTGTAAACCTCAATGTAAGCGCCGGTAAAAACGTAAATAACATTAAGGTTGCCGACGAGGTGAAAAGAATAATAGAAAAGATTAAAAAAGAACTTCCTCCCGGATACAGCATCCGTAACTCATTGGACAACACCCTGTTTATAAAGGAGGAAATCTCCAGGAACATATTCCGCACACTACTGTCGGTAGTCCTGCTGCTTTTATTTGTCCTGGCAATAAACCGTGAATTCAGATACCTTCTGATCATTGCTATAAGCCTCTTTTCAAATATTCTGATAGCTTTTATCTTTTATTACCTCTTCAGCCTTGAAATTCATCTCTATTCCCTGGCAGGAATTACTGTATCATTCGGGATAATAATAAACAACACCATAGTGATGGTAGATCACCTGCGTCACCGTAAGGACATGAAAGTGGGCATCTCACTTGTTGCCGCTACTCTTACCACAATAGGCGCCCTTTCGGTGATTTTTTTCCTCGATGAGGCATCAAAACTTACACTGTCCGATTTCGCTGCAATTGTCATCATAAACCTTTCCGTATCACTTGCCGTGGCTCTGTTATTCATTCCCGCATTGATGGAAAAAATCAGGATGAAACCAAAACTCAGCAGGTATGAGGTAAAGAGAAAAAGAAATGTGGTTAGAATGACATGGCATTATTCAAGGATGATTGATTTTATTATACGGTTCCGTACGGCTTTCATTATTCTTGCAATACTTGCTTTCGGACTTCCTCTCTTCTACCTGCCCGACACCCTGCCGGCAAACCGTAATATCAATATGCCCGAAGAGAACCTGACTCAGTTCCAGAAATTGTATAACAAGACTCTCGGAAACACAAAATATGTTCAGAAGATCAAACCAGTAATAAACAAAGCGCTTGGCGGCACTCTCAGATTATTCAGCGACAAGGTGAAAAACAGCAGATACTACTATTACGGAAGTGAGGCAGAAGTACAGAGGACTCAGATAACTGTAAATATCGGATTGAGCGAACCCGGCCTGACTGTTGACGACATAAACAATGTTTGCTCAGGGCTCGAAAACATGCTGGCCGCGTACGATGAGATTGATCTTTTTACAACAACTGTTTATAGTGCCGAAGATGCAGTTGTAACAATTACCTTCAAACCCGAACATGATTTTACAATTTTCCCTTATATCCTCAAATTCAGGATAGAGGATTACATGAATGCCATAGGCAGTTATCATGCCACTGTTTACGGTGTGGGAAAAGCATTCAGCAATCAGGTTTACAGCGATTACATCAGGGGTACATACACAATTGCCATGAGAGGATATAACTACGATGAACTGTACCGCCATTGTGAGGGGTTGAGGGAGAGGCTCATTGAAAGCTCCCGCGGAAGAATCAAAGAGGTCTATTTCCTGGCAAGCGAAAACCGTTTCAACGTAAGAAAAAATTACCGTAACATTCTGGAAATGGACAGGGAGTACCTGGCAGCCGGCAACACCGATATAGTTACTGCCTTTGCAGGCGCATACCGGTACTCAAAAAATCCTGTTCCTGCAGGGAATGTTTATGTTAACGGTTTTGCGGCTCCGGTATCACTTAATACCGTTCAGGCCGAATTATCCGACTACTGGGATTTAATGAACGAACCGGTTCTCCTCAGAAATGGTGCAGGAATTAAGCTGAAAGATTTTGCAGCCATTACCTCAGAGGTGTCGGATAATACCATCAGCAGGGAGGATCAGCAATATGTTATTTACGTGACTTACGATTTTATAGGAAATTACGAACTGGGACGGATGATACTTGAACGGAATTTAAAGGAAACCAATTCCCTGCTTCCGCTTGGATATACGGCACAGACTTCAGCTTACTCCTTTTCATGGAACCAGAGAAGAGCCAATTACCTGCTTATTTTCCTTGTAGTGCTTATTATATGGATTATCTGTGCAATCCTGTTCGAATCACTGACACAGCCGGTTATTGTAATCAGCCTTATACCCTTCTCCCTGATAGGTGTATTTGTAACATTTTATGTTTTTAAGATCAACCCCGATGAGGGTGTCTTTGCGGCAATGATACTTCTCTGCGGTATTGTTGTCAATTCTTCTCTGTATGTTCTGAACGATTTTAACATACTAAAGAGAAAACATCCCGGGATGGACGAGAGGAGGCTTTATCTTAAAGCATTCAACAGTAAAATCATTCCGGTAATACTTACGGTTTTTGCAGCAATTGTGGGCCTTGTGCCGTTTCTTCTGACCGGGAAGGATGAACGCTTCTGGTTCAACCTTGCCTCAGGCACAATAGGCGGACTGATCTTCAGCATGATCGGACTCCTGTTTTACCAGCCGATGATGCTCAGTAAGAGGCATGGAGCATGGAGCAAGGAGCATGGAGGAAAAACTGAATAATTGAACAGTTAAAACTTAATAAAGATGGCTGATTTCAGATTTGAAGACTTGGAAATTTGGCAGGATGCCAATGAAGTTACCGATTTTCTATTTGATTATGCTGATAAAGCTGAAGAAAAAAAGTATTTTAAATTTGCTGAACAGCTTCGGGCGGCAGCTATGAGTATTTTCAATAATATTGCGGAAGGTTCAGGTTCGTTTTCTGACAGGGAATTTGCCAGTTTTCTGAATATTTCAAGAAGATCTGTATTTGAATCTGCCAATATAATCCACATTTTCCTGCGAAGAAAGATTATCAATCATGATGAAAAGAAGGCAATATTCTCAAAATTAATTCCTTTAAGTAAAAAGATCACCAACTTCCGTAAAACCCTAATCCATTAAACCCCATGCCCCATGCAACATACAATCCCATGCTCCATGCCCCATGCCCCATGCAAAAAGAGTCCCATGCAAATTCTATGTAATCAGCTAATAATAATATATATGCCCCTGTAAATGGTACGCTTCCTCATAACCCGCCCGATTGCAGTTCTGATGACCTTCATCTCGGTTATTATGCTTGGCATTATTTCTTCCGGGAGACTTCCCGTTTCGCTTTTGCCGGATGTTGACATCCCTGAGATTACGGTCGCGGTGTCGCGTCCCGATGTGAGCGCAAGGGAAATTGAAAATACCGTTGTGAGTGTACTGAGGAGGAACCTCCTTCAGGTTCCGGGACTGGCCGACATCAGGTCGGAGTCGCGCAACGGGAGCGCCCTCATAAGACTGTCGTTCCGGTACGGCATGAATATCAACCTCGCTTTTATGGAGGTGAACGAAAAGATAGACGGGGCAATGAACAACCTTCCCCGCAATCTTGAACGGCCGAGAATAATAAAAGCCAGCGCCACCGACATACCTGCATTTATGGTGAATATAACCCTTGCCGGAGGATACGAAAGCGAAGAGAAGTTTATGGAACTGAGTGAGTTTGCCGAAACTGTGATTAAAAAAAGAATTGAACAGCTGCCCGAAGTGGCAATGGCCGATATAACCGGACAGGTTAAAAAGGAACTCTTCATCCTGCCCGACAAAGCTAAAATGGTGAGTCTGGGAGTGACGGAGCAGGACATTATAAGCGCTGTTGAACTCAATAATCTGAACATCGGGAACATACTTGTGAAGGACGGGAAATACCTTCTGAATCTCGAATTCAGTTCTTACCTGAAAGACCCTGATGATGTCAGGAATATTTTTGTTAATGCCGGAGGCAGGATGTTCAGGCTCAAAGATATTGCTGAAGTGGGTATCAGACAGGAAACACCACGCGGGCTATACTATTCAAACGGAAAGAGAGCCGTTACGCTGGCAATAATAAAAGAGGCCTCAGCACGTATGGCAAACCTCAAAACAAAAATGGGAGAGATGCTGGCTCTCTTCAGGAATGATTATCCCCAGATGGAATTTGAGATTTCACAGGATCAGACCATCCTTCTCGATTATTCAATTTCAAACCTTAAACAGAGCCTCTGGGCCGGAGGATTGCTTGCATTCTTTGTGATGTTCTTCTTTCTTAAGGATGCCAGATCGCCTCTTATTATAGGATTCAGCATACCCGCCACACTGGTCATAAGCCTTCTGTTCTTTTACCTAACAGGTCTTACTGTGAATGTTATCTCCCTTGCCGGACTGATACTCGGCATAGGAATGATGATTGACAATTCAATAGTGATAATTGAAAACATTACGCAATGGATCGACAGGGGCGAAAATCTGCTCAATGCATGCGTTAAGGGAACCAATGAAGTAATAACGCCTCTTATTACATCGGTACTTACGACCTGTGCAGTCTTTATCCCACTTATTTTTCTCAGCGGCATTGCAGGCGCATTGTTTTACGACCAGGCCCTGGCTATAGTGATAGGGCAGGGGGTGTCGTTAATGGTTGGAATAACACTCCTTCCCACGCTGTATTATCTTCTTTATAAAAGAAACAGGGAAGGATTTCTTGCAAAACTTGTAAAGACGATAAACATAAAGGGAATTGAACGGAGCTACGAGGGGGGAATGGATTTCTTTTTCCGCTACCGCAAAACAATGCTGGTCTCTTTTCTTCTGCTTATTGCACTCATGGTATGGCTTTTCATAACAATGGAAAAAGAAAAATTTCCATCCATCCGGCAGGATGAACTTGTTGTTACGGTTGACTGGAATGAAAACATAAATACGGGAGAAAATCATACAAGGTGCCGCAAAATGCTTGAGTCATCTGCCGGAGTGATAAAACAGGACAACTCATTTATAGGCGAGCAGCAGTTTCTTTTCAACCGCGACTACGACCTTTCATATACACAGGCAAAAATATATATTAAAGCATTTGATTATAAATCTATTAATCAGATAAGAAAAGATATTTCCGGATTCATTGAAACAAGTTATCCGGATGCAGTAATTGAGATAACCCCACAGCAGAATATATTCGAGAAGATATTTGCAGCAACAAAAGTTCCGCTGGTGGCGGAGTTAAGTCTGCTTAAGGAGAAGAGAATTCCTTCACCTGATAAACTCACCGAAGCGGTCAGTAAGCTCAGGACGGTATTGCCAGGAACTGAAATTTCTGTTCCCCCATTTGAGGATAAAATACTCCTGCGGCTTGATCCCGGGAGGCTGATGCTTTATGGTGCCGACCCCAATGTGGTTTATACGACTCTCCGCACTGCACTGAACAGGAACAACATAGGTGAACTGAGAACTTCAGGGGAGATAATTCCTATTGTACTGTCGGGTAAGGAGATGCTGGTGAGTGAGGTAGTGTCGTCGGAATTTGTGCAGACCCGCAAGGGGGTGATGGTTCCGCTGAAGGAACTGCTTGAGGTGAGGAGGGTTTATGATTATAAATCCATTACCGGGGGTATGCACGGTGAATATGTACCTGTAAACATAATGGTAAACACAAATACTCCGGCCAGGCTAATGTCGGAAATACGGTCGGTTATTACGGAGGATGAGGCTCTGGATGTGCAGTTCAGCGGTGGTTTGCTTGAGGGGCAGAGGCTTTTCAGGGAGCTTGCCGTCATACTGATTGTGTCGGTACTCCTTTTGTATTTTATACTTGCCGCGCAGTTTGAATCGCTGACACAGCCGCTGATTGTGATGCTTGAGCTTCCGATTGACATTGCCGGTGCCTTGTTGCTTGTAAAGGCCACGGGCGGTACAATAAATATTATCACGATGATCGGGCTTATAGTAATGTCGGGTGTGATAATTAACGACTCGATACTGAAAGTTGACACTATCAATAACCTGCGAAGGGGTGGAGCAGGGTTGGTGGAGGCGATTTACACGGGAGGATCAAGGCGTCTGAAGCCGATAATTATGGTTGCCATTGCGGCGCTTGTTTCGACCTTCCCGATGCTTGTTGCCGGGGGAATGGGTTCGGAGCTTCAGCGGCCAATGGCACTTGCGCTGGTAGGGGGCATGTCGCTCGGCACCGTGGTCAGTCTTTTCTTTATACCGCTGGCATACTGGTATATATTCCAGAAAACGGAAAAATAAAGTTTCATACTTTTTTCCACCGGGAATAAGATATATGAGCTTTAAAAAATTCAGTTCAGAATCAGAGTAAAATATCTGTAATTAAGGCTATTAATATAAATTCTGCTGTAAGAATTATCCTGAGATAATGAAAGATTTTGAATAGTTTTATTAATTGGCAATTTGCGTTAAAATCATAATTTCCTGTATTGAATTGCCACGGCAAAAGAACAACCCTTGCTGTTTCTGTTCTGATTAAGAACAAGTATCATGTCTTCAGTTTCTTTCAGGTAATATTCAAATACTGATATCTCTTCATCTTTGCCTGAATTCCGGATTTCTTTAACAACAAGCCGGGGTTCTGTATTAAGCTGTCCTGAATTGGTAATCAGCTTCAGGCATGATTGGCCGGGTTCCATACCTTTGGCAATCAGATAAAACCTCAGGTAGCAATCTTTTCTGAATTTAAAAAACACAGTGTCATTGAACAGGTCTCCCTTCCATTTTTTCACATTAATGCCTGTACTGATATTAAACAAATAAAAACTTGTGTCCTTGTTATTGAGATTATCTAATATAATCCTGTCAGTAATTTTCGATTTTAAATAACTAATATCGCATTGAGCTTCAATATTAACGCAGAAGCTGAATAGTAGATTTATATATAATAAATACTTAACCATTTTCTTTAATCTTTTTATAATATAGATTTTTAATTTTCTGATTATATACAGGATTTCCGATCAGAAGAATTTTATTATTTTCATCAAGAAGAAAAGTTCTTAAGTTCCAGTCGGAAGGCAAGTTAGGTGGAAAGATAAATTTATTTAAAATACCAAGATAAGGATTAATACAATCCGGAAGTCTGGGCAAGTAATACTCAATAAAATGGTCGGGGTTTGATGTTATAAAAACGGGTATAAAGTCAATTGACGATTTTTGGTTTACAGAATCTAAGAATGTACACCAACTTTTTGCACCAAAAACACATTTTTCGCAATCTGCAGGTATGAACGTAAGTATTTTATAATTTTTATGATATAATGGATTGTTACCCAATAATACCAGAGTGCCATTTTTAAGGACAAAGACTGAATCGGGCATCACAATTTCTTTATTATACCAGTTTTTTACAATATGTTTTATTTCCCGTTTATTTTTAAAGGATTGGCAGGAATTAAATAAATGTATTAACGTACAGCATAACAGAAGCAGGAAATACCTCATTTGAATTTTTTTATTTCATCCGGATAATTATATACCATAAAAGAATCCATATCAGGAGCATAGGTAATTATTTTATTGTTTTTTCTGTCAATAGTGAAGGTCTGAACAGGGTGATTGAAATTTAATTGAGCAACCGGATTCCCTGACCAGTTATAGACGTTAATTTTATTGGTATAAACCGGCAGGTTGGTTTTTTCATCAATTAAAGGTTTATTTTTATACAGGCAATAGATAAAGTCATTGTCTGATTTTATCAGGGTATTTGTCATTATCTGCATAGTTTTTTTATAGTCAGGCGTCTGTATGATGTTACCCGGACCGTATAACTGTCTCACACAATTCCCTCTATAATCGAGAAAGCTTACAACATCACAGGTTGAATATGATATTGTAATCCTTTTAAGGGAGTCGTTAATTGCATACAGAAAGGAGGCCATATAATTTTTGGATTCAAAATTTAATTCCTCAGTGGGGTATGGGGATACTATATCTGGTATATCCAATGAGTCAACAGTCTGGCCGTTACTGTTAAAGAATGAAATTAATGTTTTTTCTTTATTGGAAATAAATGAGAACAGCGAATCATTTTGGTAATCAAAAAACAGAAGGACAGCTACTTCCGGCATTTTAATTGCTTTTTGTGGTCTGTAATTGGGGTTCTTAATAATGCTGTCAATTTCGAAAACCATTAGCTGGTGTCTTGAAACATCTTCATAATAAAGACAGTTATTTTTGAAGCAGGTAAATGCAACAGTCGAAATTTCTCCGGGGCCTCTGCCTAAATAACCATTGGAAGCTACAAAATCAAATGATTTTAAGCTATAAATATGAACCTGCTGGTCTGATCCTCGGATTGAAGAAAGAATTAGCAGAGAATCGGTATTGTACATTAAACATCCCGTAATTGGAATTATTAATTTGTAAAGCGATCCTTCAAGATTTAAGTTCAGTGGGAACTTTGAAAAATATGTCTTACAGTCTTTAGTATGATTACATGAAGGAAATAACAAAAGAATAACTATCAGATAAAAGATCCTTTTTAACATAAAATCCTTAATAGGGGTTGATGTAAGTGAAATCAAGACTTGTCAGCTCAATTAAAATATAAGGTAAACAATAAGTCTTATTCTTCCGAACCTCCACATGTCCAGTTATCTCCTATACCCCGGTCAAAAAACTCAATTGTACAGGGAGCGCTGGGGTTTATCCCGCACATTACACATACGTAAAAATATTCGACCATCTCGCAGCCCATAGTGCATGCCATTCCAAGTTTCTTTTCAGTTGTCAGTAATGCATTGACATTTTGCATAACATAGTTTCTTTCCTTTTGCGAAGGGAAAAATGAAAAGTTGATTAAAAAAAGCATTACTAAAGTAAGAGTAATTCTTCTTTTCATTAAGTTGATTAAAAAATAAATTGGTTTCATAATAATACAATATTAAGTTAAACAACATTTATTAATGGATTAAAATTATTGTTTAATTTATTTTATGTCAAGTCATTTTCTCATTACAAAGCACGAAATGCAGATTTTTGTTTCATGAATGATTCAATTTTGTGCATGAGCGTACAAATTTTCCGGATAAAGTGTATTCTGTAAAGAACGCCTTTACAATATTTCTTTTCAATAACGGATATACTGTGACAGATTCTTTTGGGGGGGAATTGTAATGATGTACAGTATAAAGTAATGAAAAACGACCATCAGCTTTGAACATAACAATTTCGTCATAATCAAAAAAAGCATACCCTTCTGGTGTTTTTAGCATAACAGGTTTGAATGCCAAATTCTGAGTATTGTCCATAAAAACAAAAGGTTACTTAAATAGTTCCTCCCGCTCCTTAACGATATGCAGACAACTAATACAAATTTATTTAAAAATTGTAATTAAACCCAGATCCCTGGAATATTTTTTAAAGAAATTACAGACTTTCAAGTTGAATTCAATTAATAAACAATTCACCTCATCTGATAATATTAATTCCAGGCATCTTTTTTTATGAAATAAACACTTTTCCGATGTATGTTAAGGTGGCTGAGGAGGGCAGGGTGGTGGAGGCAGTTCTGCTGTAATAAAAGGGTTGTTTTAATTTCACCTAAATTATTGCGGATTTTGACGAACGAAGTGAGTCAATCCCGATCGACCGGAGAGAGAATCGGGACCGACTCACTTCGTTCGGTACGTCATTAAGCCTTCGGCCGTCATTATGCTGCGCGTCATTCGCTTCGCGTCATTTGTACCTCACTACGTTCGGTACGTCATTAGGCCTTCGGCCGTGATTTGCTTCGCGTAATTTAATAGCACGCGGATTAACGCGGATTTTCAAGAGCTGATTGACGCGGAACGCGGAACACGAAACGCGGAACCTAAAACTGCCTTTCTCCTTTCTCCTTTCCCCTTTCTCCTACCTCCCGGCCTCGTAAACAACTCTCCCTCCCACAATCGTGTATACAACCCTGGTCTTCATAATTTCGTTTTCAGGGATTGTCAGCAGGTCTTTGTCAGTTATAACAATATCTGCCAGATAGCTTTCTTTTATCATGCCTTTTCTGTCCTCCATGAACTGAGCATAAGCTGAACCCCAGGTGTAGTACTTTATTGCTTCCTCCATTGTGAGCTTCTGTTCGGGGAACCAGCCATCGCCTTCTTCTCCCTGCCGGTCTTTGCGGGTTACTGCTGCATAAAGGCCCTCCATAGGATTGATGGGCTCTACCTGATAATCTGTTCCAAAGGCAAGAATTGCCCCGGCATCAAGCAGACTCCTCCATACATAAGCTCCCCTGCAACGCTCCGGTCCGACCCGCTTTTCATAAAATTTCTTGTCCGAAATACAGTGTGTGGGCTGCATGGAGGCAATCACACCAAGCTGTCCGAACCTCGGTATATCACTCTGCTGAAGTGTCTGGGCATGTTCGATACGGTGACGACTGTCGCGTTTGCCGTTTACCGCCTGTGATTTTTCAAAGGCATTAAGTGCCCAGAAATTGGCTTTGTCGCCGATAGCATGTGCTCCTATCTGAAAGCCCATCCTGTCGGCTGTTATTACCATTTTTTCAAGTTCCTCATACGGCATCATGGCCAGACCGGATGTTTCCGGTCGGTCGTTGAATGGCTCAAACATCAGTGCTGTACCTGATCCCATTGAGCCGTCAACGAAAACTTTAAGATATCCAAATCTTATCCAGTTTGAATCGCGGGGATATTTTGCGCTCAGTTCGAGGTAGTGTTTTAACTTGACAGTGTCTCCTGTAAGTGGCTCTCCGATATCAATACGGCAGGTAAGAAGTCCTTCATTCCTGAGTCGTTCATAAATGCTGAAGTCGGCACTTCCCGGTATCTGAATGCTTGTAACGCCGTATTCTCTTGCTTCCTTAAGTGCCAGCAGATAACCTTCCCATATTTTCGCCTTCTGTTCCTCAGGTGTCAGGCTTACCGGAACATCTCCCAGTTTAATCAGGTCTTCAGCCTGATCCTTAAGTATCCCGGTCGGTTCACCCGTGAGAGAGTCTCTCTGAATCTCCCCGCCCGGAGGATCGGGAGTGTTTTTTGTTATTCCTGATTTTTTAAGGACATAACTGTTAACAAGTACTGAATGACCGTCAGCACGGCTCAGTATAACCGGGTTGGCGGGTGATACCTTATCAATAAGCTCTTTTGTCGGCCATTTTTTATCTCTAAACATCTCATGATCCCAGTGTCCGCCCCTGATCAGTTGGCCTGGTTTTGACTTTGCAACCTGTGCCGCAACCTTTTCAGTAATTGTCGAAGGGTCGGTTGTATACCTCAATTCTATGTAATCGGGATCGAGCGGACCAAAGTGGATATGCGCATCATTAAAACCCGGTATCACAAGACGACCCTGTGCATCAATCACACGGGTCAGCCCCTTTGTTTCCAGTCTGCTTATTTGCCGGGTTGTCCCTACCTTGACTATTTTTTCCCCTTTTATTGCAATGGCTTCAGCAAATGGTTTTCCGGGATCAACGGTAAAAACTTTACCGTTTATTATGATAAGATCTGCTGTTTCTTTTTCTTTACATGTGTAATTTGTAAGCATTATAATTACTGATAATAAGATAATTAATCTGTTCATAAAAGTAATTTTACAACATGTGAAATATAATTAAAAAAAACAGGTATTTTAGCGAAAATTCAAAAACTATGAACATAGCACTTGTTGGATATGGCCGGATGGGCCATGAAGTTGAAGAGATGGCAAAGAAACTGGGCCATCAGGTAATAATTAAGATTGATGTAGATAATCAGGAAGATTTTAATGCAGAAAAATTCACCAATGTAGATGTGGTGATAGAGTTCACAACACCCGAATCAGCTTTCAGAAATATAGTAAAGTGTCTTGAGATGCCTAAGCCTGTAGTTTCGGGTACCACCGGGTGGTTGAAGCACTACGACGAAGTGGTGAAAATATGCAGGAAGAATGAGACCTCATTCATACATTCTTCAAATTTCAGCATTGGTGTCAATATTCTGTTCAGACTGAATTCAGAACTTGCACGTTTGATGGCAGGTTTACGCGATTATGTGCCGTTTATTGAAGAGATTCACCATACTAAGAAACTTGATGCTCCGAGCGGCACGGCAATAACTCTTGCCGAAGGAATTAAAGCGCAGCATCCCGTTTATGAAGGATGGTGTCATGCAGAAAACCCGCGGGAAAATGCAATACCAATACGCTCTGTAAGAGAAGGTACGGTACCGGGAACACATATTGTGACATGGGATTCTGAAATAGATACCCTCAGCATAAAACACGAAGCAAAGGGAAGAAAAGGTTTTGCTTTTGGAGCAATAATTGCTGCTGAGTACATCAAGTCACGAAAAGGAGTCTTTACAATGAACGACATACTTGGGTTCTGACTATTCTTTGTACCTTTGTAAGTTTTAATTAATTATTCTTTATATGTTGAAGTTTCTTACGAACAAATATTTCAGATTTTCTGTTGCAGCAATTATTTACATTCTGGTTGTCATATGGATTGGCAATTACTGGTTCCTGTTGGGTCTGGGAATTTTGTTTGACCTTTATATAACGGAAAAAGTCAACTGGACTTTCTGGAAGAAGCGGCATCAGAAAAACAGTGCACTTATAGAATGGCTCGATGCTTTGATTTTTGCAGTAATAGCCGTTACACTTATTAATATATTTCTTTTTCAGAACTACCGTATCCCTACAGGTTCGATGGAGAAGTCGCTTCTGATAGGGGATCATCTCTTTGTAAGTAAGGTCGCATACGGACCCAGAATGCCGAATACCCCTATCGCTTTTCCGTTTACGCAGAATACAATGCCCATATTTAAGGGTAAATCATGGTCTGATTTAATTCACTGGCCTTATAAGCGGCTGGCGGGGTTCGGAAAGATAAAGAGAGGGGATCCGGTTGTGTTTAATTTTCCGGCAGGAGATACTGTTGTTCTCGAAGAACAGGCAACCAGCTATTATGAAATTGTAAGGAGAACAGCACGTGAACTGATAAGCAGGGAAGCAATGGCAGGCACCCGTCAGGGAACGTGGGAATATTATATTGACCGTGCAAGGAAAGAGATACGAACCAGATATAATATAGTCTACAGGCCCGTTGACAGAAGAGATAATTATGTTAAAAGATGTATCGGAATTCCCGGTGATACCATTCTTATAGATGACGGAGTGATATATGTGAACGGAGAAAAATTTCCCGAATCCAGATACCAGCAAACTACATATGTAGTCCAGACAAACGGAACATCAATCAATCCGAAAGCATTTGAACGTCTCGGTATCTCAAGGTCGGATTACCAGTATTTCGTAGGTTCGGCATATATTATGCCTCTGACAAAAGAAAATGCGGAGAAGTTAAAAGGTTTCTCGAATGTAGTAAGCGTTCAACCGGTAATATCGAGAAAAGGAGAATTCGCACCTCACATATTTCCGTATAAATCATCACTCAAATGGAATGAAGATAACTTCGGGCCGTTATGGATTCCTTACAAAGGTGCGACCGTGAATATTGACACTTCTAACATTGCACTCTATGAGAGAATTATCGATGTTTATGAGAACAATGACCTGAAGATTGAGGGAGCAGACATTTACATAAACGGCCGGAAGGCTACTACCTACACCTTTAAAATGGATTACTACTGGATGATGGGAGACAATCGCCACAATTCAGCTGATTCGAGATTCTGGGGTTTTGTTCCGGAGGATCATATTGTGGGTAAACCCAAATTCATCTGGCTTTCAATAGATAAGGAAAAAAACGGCCTTCGTAAAATAAGATGGGAAAGATTCTTCATGAAAGCAGGATAAAAGTAAATGAAGTACTGCATCTCCCCGACAAAAAAAAATCCATACAACCCCCAATCCATAAACGATTGGGGGTTGTTAGTCAATGTGGTTTATCACAGATTTTTTACTTTACTTTTTCCACGACAGCCTTGAAGGCATCAGGATGATTCACTGCAAGGTCGGCAAGAACCTTACGGTTGAGTGAGATGCCTTTTTTGGCAAGCTTGCCCATGAATTCGGAGTAGTTCATGCCGTACTGACGTACGCCCGCATTAATTCTCTGAATCCAGAGCGACCTGAAGTTTCTCTTCTTTGTTTTTCTGTCGCGGTAGGCATAGGTGAGCCCTTTTTCCAGTGAATTCTTTGCTACGGTGTAGACGTTCTTTCTTGAACCGAAATAACCCTTTGTCTGATTTAAAATTTTCTTTCTTCTTGCTCGTGATGCTACTGAGTTAACTGATCTTGGCATAACATTTTGATTTTTTGGATGCAAGCGTTTCGTTTATGCGAAAACTTGTAAGCTTTGCATCCTGGTTAATAATAACTTATTTTAATCCTAATAAAAGTTTAATGTTCTTTTCATCAGCCTTATCCACAAAAGTATAGTGGGTCAGATTTCTCTTTCTCTTTTTTGACTTTTTTGTAAGGATATGGCTTTTATACGCGTGTTTGCGTCTTATTTTTCCTGTAGCTGTAAGGGAGAATCTTTTTTTTGCTCCCGGATTTGTCTTCGTCTTAGGCATTTCTCTATATAGTTTTACTTTTTACTTTTTCTTTTTTGGCGCTATTGTTATGGTCATTCTCTTCCCTTCGAGCTTTGGTAATTGCTCTACTTTACCGTATTCCTCCAGATCATTTGCGAACCTGAGAAGCAAAATTTCACCCTGCTCACTGAAAAGAATAGACCTTCCCTTAAAAAATACGTATGCTCTCACCTTGGCACCTTCTTCAAGGAACTTAATTGCATGTTTAAGCTTGAAGTTGTAATCGTGATCGTCGGTATTGGGACCGAACCTGATCTCTTTTACAACAATCTTTGCAGACTTCGCCTTGATTTCCTTTTGCTTCTTTTTCTGCTGATAAAGGAATTTCTGGTAATCAATTATTTTGCATACAGGCGGATCTGCATTCGGTGAAATTTCGACGAGATCGAGTTCCATCTCGTCTGCAAGCCTAAGAGCCTCCCTTATGCTCATAATTTGAGGCTCAATATTTTCACCCACCACTCTTACTACCGGGGCGGTTATGCTTTCATTGATCCTGTGGGCAGATAATCCTTCTCTGCCCTGAAAATTTTTCTTTTGCAAAATAATAACTGTTCCTCCTTTTTTGGTTAATACTTACTTTTTAATGCCTTCAGCTCAAACCTCCGTTTCTCTCTTTATTTCGTTCTTAATGTAGTTTACAAATTCTTCAGGCGTCATGGCACCTTTGTCTCCTTCTCCCTGCCTTCTAACCGAAACTGTACCGTTTTGTTCCTCTTTTTCACCCACTATCAGAAGGTAGGGGATCCTCTTTAATTCATTATCCCTTATCTTTTTACCTATCTTTTCGTTCCTTTCATCAATCAGAGTGCAAATATCGGAATTATTTAATAATTCCAAAACTTTTTTTGCATAATCGTTGTATTTTTCACTTATGGGCAGAATGACTGCTTTCTCAGGTGCAAGCCAGAGCGGGAATTTTCCTGAAGTGTTTTCAATAAGAACGGCCACGAATCTTTCCATCGAGCCGAATATGGTACGATGGATCATAACCGGCCGGTGCTTCTGATTATCGCTTCCGGTATATGTAAGGTCAAACCTTTCAGGCAGGTTATAATCAACCTGAATAGTCCCAAGCTGCCATTTTCTGCCGATAGCATCTTTTACCATAAAATCAAGCTTGGGACCATAAAAGGCTGCTTCGCCAGGCACTACAACCGTTTCCAGGTTCTTTTCTGCTGCAGCTTCAATAATATCTCTCTCAGCTTTCTCCCAGTTTTCTTCAGAACCGATGTATTTTTCCTTATCATTGGGGTCCCTCAAGGAGATCTGTGCTGTGAATTCGTTGAAATTCAGAATCCTGAATACATAAAGCACCAGGTCGATGATGCTTTTGAACTCCTCCCTTAACTGATCAGGCCTGCAGAAATGGTGAGCATCATCCTGTGTAAAACTTCTTACCCTTGTAAGTCCATGTAACTCACCACTTTGCTCGTACCTGTATACTGTTCCGAATTCGGCAAGTCTGAGCGGCAGGTCCTTGTAGGAGTGCGGAGTAGCATTATATATTTCGCAGTGATGCGGGCAGTTCATCGGCTTCAGCATAAACTGCTCACCTTCCTGAGGCGTCGATATCGGTCGGAATGAACTTGCACCATACTTTTCAAAATGACCCGAAATTTTGTAAAGATTAACATTGCCTATATGTGGCGTTGCAACTATTTTATATCCTCTCTTCTTCAGTATTCCGGTCATGAAATTTATCAGAGAATTCCTGATTTCAGTTCCTCTCGGCATCCAGAGAGGCAATCCCATCCCGACTCTCTGTGAAAATGTAAAAAGATCAAGTTCCTTTCCTATCTTTCTGTGATCGCGTTTTCTAGCCTCTTCAAGAAAGACAAGGTATTCATCGAGCATCTTTTGCTTTGGGAAAGTGATGCCGTAAATCCTGGTAAGCATCTTGCGCTTTTCATCACCCCGCCAGTAAGCGCCTGCAATGCTTAATACTTTTATTGCCTTAATCGGTTCGGTTGATGGCAGATGAGGCCCGCGGCAAAGGTCCACGAAAGTTCCCTGTGTATATAATGAGATTGTCCCGTCTTCAAGTTCACTGATAAGTTCGAGCTTGTATTCGTCTCCTTTCTTTTCAAAAAACTCCAGTGCCTCCTTTTTACTTACTTCTTTTCTGATAATCGGCTGATTAAGAGCAGCAAGCTCTTTCATTTTGTTTTCAATAGCAATCAGGTCATCATCTGTTATCTCGTGATCCCCGGGATCAATGTCATAATAAAAACCGTTCTCAATGGCAGGTCCGATTCCGAATTTTGTACCCGGCCAGAGCTGCTCAATTGCTTCTGCCATGAGATGTGCCGATGAGTGCCAGAAAGCATGCCGGCCTTCCTCATCTTCCCACTTATGAAGCTTTATCTTTGCATCTGTCCTGATGGGTCTTGTCAGATCATATAACTCCCCGTTAACCGATACTGAAAGAACTTCTTTAGCAAGCTGCGGATTTATCTGCCTGGCAATTTCCAGACCTGTTATTCCTTCATTGAATTCCTTCACCGTACCGTCGGGAAACGTAAGCTTTACCATTACTTTATTTTTATATTTTAGAGGTGCAAAGATAAATATATTTTACAATCTTTTTACCCTGTGCTTCAGGAGTACTGTTAAGCTTTTTTAATTCTTTGAAAAAGATTTATACTATTCATGTTGCTCAATAATTTTTATATTAGCGGCCATGTTGTGTTATATAAATAATATAAAAAACGGTAATTATGAGTAATTCCGCAACGGGAAAACGTGAGAGTTTTGGAAGTAATATCGGTGCCATCGCTGCAATAGCCGGGTCAGCCATTGGACTAGGAAACATCTGGAGATTTCCTTATATAACCGGAGAAAATGGGGGCGGAGCTTTTATACTTATATATTTGATTTTTATTTTACTCATCGGCATTCCTGTAATGACTTCTGAATTTGTGATAGGACGCTCGGCGCAGAAAAATCCTTACGGAGCTTTCCACCAGCTTGCTCCCCGGAAACCATGGTTCCTTATAGGTATAATGGGTGTGCTTGCTGCATTCTTTATCCTTTCATTTTATACAACAGTTGCCGGCTGGACACTCGAATATTTTTACCAGGCACTCATAGGGAACCTTTCAGGCAAAAGTCATGATGAACTCTCTTCAATGTTTAATGATTTCCTGAATCACCCCTTTCGGCCTTACCTGTGGTTTCTTGTTTTTATGGGCTTAACAGCTCTTATTATAATTTCAGGGGTTAAAAATGGAATAGAAAGGTATGCAAAGATACTGATGCCTTTTTTATTGGTTCTTCTTATAATTCTTTGTGTACGCTCTCTTACTCTCAAAGGAGCAGGTGCAGGACTGAGATTTCTGTTTCAACCTGATTTAACTAAACTTACCCCTAAGGTAATACTGGAAGCTCTTGGTCAGGGCTTTTTCTCCCTCAGTATAGGAATGGGAACACTTATTACTTACGGCTCCTATATCCGTAAACAGGATAATCTGGCATCAACAGCTTTTTATGTCTCCATTTCCGATACCCTGATTGCGATTATCGCCGGAATAGCCATTTTTCCTGCCGTTTTTGCTCTCGGAGGCTCACCCTCTTCCGGTGAAGGTCTTACATTCATTGTACTTCCCGGCGTCTTCCAGAGGTTACCTATGGGAAATATTTTTGCCCTCTCATTCTTTGTCCTGCTTGCTGTTGCAGCCCTTACTTCAACAATATCAGTACTTGAAGTTATAGTCGCATTTCTGGTCGAAGAAGTTAAAATGGCCAGACGAAAGGCAACAATTGTAGCTTCATCAGCAGTTTCAATACTCGGACTTATTACGGTGGCATCAATGGGTAAACTTGGCAGTTTCACCATCCTGGGTAAAAATATCTTCGGAGTTCTTGAATATCTTACTTCAAACATTATGCTGCCACTCGGCGGTTTATTCATAGTTTTATTTATAGGCTGGTTTCACGATAAAAACCTTACAAAACTTGAAATGACTAATAACGGTCAGATCAGGTCACGCTATTTTCCCGTGTATTTCTTCCTGGTAAGATATATTGCACCAATAGCAATAACGCTTGTCTTCCTCTACAGTCTCGGCATTCTGAAGTTCTGACATAACTTCCTTCATAATTTTTATATTTTTTAACATGCTTTTCAGACTTTTTTCTTATCGGGAAATTGTTACATTTGCCATTCATCGTTTGAGTCTTTCTTTATTATTAAATTATGATGCAGAGTATCAACGACTTTCTTGTAATGCTCGATGGTTATATCGGAGGGCATCCGTGGTTTGTATGCCTTCTTCTGGGAACAGGAATTTTTTTCACGTTTTATTTAAGATTTCCTCAATTCAGGTTTTTCAGACACGCCATTGATATTATCAGGGGGAAATATGATCATCATCTTGATGTGGGGGACACTTCCCATTTCCAGGCTCTTTCAACCGCACTTTCTGGAACTGTCGGTACGGGAAATATCGCGGGTGTTGCACTTGCCATTCATCTCGGAGGTCCTGCAGCTCTATTCTGGATGATGGTGACAGCAGCAATAGGGATGTGTACCAAAATGGTAGAAGTTACGATTTCACACAAATACCGTGATATTCTGCCCGATGGCACCGTGTCGGGAGGTCCGATGTATTACATGAAAAAGAGACTCAACATTAAAACAAAATCCGGAAAAATTATCAGGACAGGAGCCGTAATAGGTGCATTTTTTGCCGTAGCAACGGTTCTTTCATCATTTGGAACCGGCAGCCTTCCCCAGATAAACAGCATTTCCAATGCTATCTTTTCAACTTTTGGAGTAAATCATATCATTACCGGTGCTATCCTGGCTTTTTTACTGGCTCTGATCATAATAGGCGGAATCAAAAGAATTGCTCAGGTAACAGAAAAACTGGTGCCAGGAATGGCAATATTCTATTTTATAGGTGCACTGCTGGTGATTTTTACCAATTACCGGAACATAATCCCTTCTATAATATCAATATTTACAACTGTTTTTACAGGCACTGCCGCTATAGGTGGGTTTCTCGGTGCAACAGTAGCATATGCTATCAACAGGGGAGTTAACAGAGGTCTTTTTTCTAATGAGTCGGGCCAGGGCTCGGCACCTATCGCACATGCTTCAGCAAAAGCCCCTGAACCTGTATCCGAAGGCCTTGTTGCTCTTCTCGAACCCTTTATCGATACCATTATTATATGTTTTCTGACCGGACTGACAATATTATCCTCAGGTGTCTGGCACGAAAAGGTGGTAAACAAATTTCAAACTACCGACATGATATTTCTTAATGATTATTACGATGAGAAAATCCCCGAGCAAAAGCAGAAAGTTATTGAATTTGTCAGAGATAAAAAGCCTTTGCCTCTTTTCAACGGAAAACTTAAAATAATTGACGGCAAGATCGAAAACAGGATTACACTTATTGTATCGCGTTCAATAGCAGAGGATTACACTGTTTATGATAATAATAAGCCTTTTACGGGAGAAATTGAGGTTGTAAACGGTAAATGGCTACCCCCATCATCTTCAATCAATATTATCGGAAAGTCGTTGGTGCACAGCGCTCCTCTTACAACCGAAGCATTTAAAAGAAGTATCCTCGGCGATTGGGGCAAATATGTTGTAGCAATCGGTTTGCTGCTCTTTGCCTTTTCAACGGCAATTTCGTGGTCGTACTACGGCGACAGAGCCATTACATATCTTTTAGGGCCAAATTATGTTATTTATTACAGGGTTATTTATGTCATAGCTTTCTTTATAGCTTCATTCACCGATACAACTATAGTATGGTCACTCTCGTACATAACAATTGCACTGATGACCGTACCTAATTTAATAGGATTGTGGATTCTCAGGAGAGAAATAAAAGAAACGATTAATACTTACTGGACTGATCTCCTTGCAAAGCATCCTGAAGATAAAAAGCTTCAGCATTACGTGAAGAGAGACATGCTAAGGAAGAAAAATAAAAGTTAATCTTCCGAAAAAACTGAAGGAGGAAGATCACGCAGGTTATATCTTGAGGCCATTGATTCGCCATATGCTCCTGCCGACCTTATTGCAATGAAATCACCCCGTTTCGTCTCAGGCAGTTCAACATATTTTCCGAATGTGTCAGACGATTCACATATTGGTCCGACAACATCATAGTGGCATTTAAGGCCTGTAGAGGTGAGATTCTCAATTTTATGGTATGCCTGGTATAATGCCGGACGTATAAGGTCGGTCATGCCGGCATCAACCACTGCAAATTTCGTATTACCGCCGTTCTTGATATAGAGGACTCTTGTTATGAGCGTTCCGCATTGTCCTACTATAGCTCTTCCTGGCTCAAAGTGAAGTTCCTGACCCGGATAAAGCTTTAGTATTTCCCTGAAAACCCCAAAGTATTCCCTGAATGCAGGCATGCTATCCGGTTCATGATAATCAATTCCAAGGCCTCCACCAACGTTTATTATCTTAAAAGAAACATTTCTTGAACTGAACCATTCAGTCAGTTCATTAATTCTGGCACAAAGGTTTTTAAAAACCTGCATTCTTGTTATCTGGGAACCGACGTGAAAATGTATTCCTGTAAGATTCAGGTAGTTTGCTGAGGATAATATATTTAATGCATCGTCGAGTTCCGATATGATTATTCCAAACTTGCTGTCGTCAACTGCGGTTGTTATATGTTTATGAGTGTGGGCATCAATATTGGGATTGATTCTTAATGCTATCCGCGCCTTTTTTTGAAGTCTTCCTGCTATTTCATTTATCACTTCCATTTCCTGAAGTGATTCAACGTTAAAACATAATATATCCGCTTTTAGCGCATTCTCAATCTCGTAATCTGATTTTCCGACACCTGCAAAAACTATGCTATCAGGTCGGAAACCGCAGGATAATGCTCTTTCAATTTCGTTCCACGATACGCAATCGGCACCAAAACCGTAAGATGAAATAATTTTCAGCAATACCGGATTGGCATTTGCTTTAATGGCATAATGAACCCTGTATCCCCATTTATCGGTTTCTTCCTTAATCAAATCGAGTGTCTTTTTCAGAACGCCGATATCATAATAGTAAAACGGTGTGCGCAGTTCTTCGAACCTGTTTAAAGGAAATTCAGTTGTCATTTTATTTTTCAAAAAGGTGTTTATTAAGCAATCTCAAAGCCTGAACTTTGTTTTTTGTGTCAACAAGAAGTGAAAGGTTGTACGGGCTGCCTCCATATGCTATCATTTTGATCGGCAACGTATTAAGAGCTTCGAATATTTCCGGTGCCGAACCTGTCGTCTCAGGCCTGAAATCTCCAACAATGCAGATAATAGATTGATTCTCTTCTATTTCCACTGTGCCCAGATTCTGAAGTTCTTTTAAAATATGGGGCAGGTTTTCCGGATTATCTATTGTAAGAGCTACCGATACTTCCGAGGTTGTAATCATGTCAATGGGAGTCCGGTAAACTTCGAATATTTCAAACACTTTTCTCAGAAACCCGTAAGCCATAAGCATCCTGTCCGACTTTATCCTTATGGCTGTTATTCCGTCCTTAGCAGCTATTGCCTTATAGTCTTTGAAAGTTTGTTTACGCGATATTAGTGTTCCGGGGTCATCGGGTTCCATGGTGTTTTTCAGGCGGACAGGTATATTTTTCTCACGTGCCGGGTTTATCGTTGACGGATGAAGTATCTTGGCCCCGAAATATGCCAGTTCAGCAGCTTCGTCGAACGAAAGTTCACGAACAGGATAAGTACCTTCCACATACCTCGGGTCATTATTGTGAAACCCGTTGATGTCGGTCCATATCTGTATCTCAGTGGCATCAAGGGCTGCACCAACGAGCGATGCAGTATAATCACTTCCACCTCTTTTCAGATTGTCAATTTCCCCGAATGCATTTCTGCAGATAAAACCCTGTGTGACAATGATGTTTGTATCGGGGTAATTTTCCAGCTCCCTTTTTAGGTTTTCTGTAATATAAAATATGTCGGGCTCGCCGTATTTGTCTATACGCATAAAATTCAAAGCCGGAATGAGAGCCGATTTTACATTCAGTTCCTGCAACAGCAGGTGAAAAAGAGACGTTGAAAGAAGTTCTCCCTGAGCTACAATAGCCTTTTCCTGTGTTTTTGTAAATGATCCGTTAATGAAACCAGAAATGTAATTGAAATGAGAATCAATTATTTCAAGCCCCGTTTGTTTTGTTTCATCATGAGTGTAAAGATTATTTACTATATCATGATATCTTGCCCTGAGTGATTCAATTTTTGAACCGGCTTCCTTTGAGTTCCCCATATACAGAAAAGAGGAAATCTCTATTAGAGCATTTGTCGTTCCCGACATTGCCGAAAGGACAACTATTACTTTCTCTCCTGTATTAATCAGGGGAACTATTGACCTCATTCTTTCAGGAGTTCCTACTGAAGTCCCCCCGAATTTCATTATTTTCATTTATGCTTTTAAATTTATAATTAAACTGGTCTGATATACTGATATTTATTAATGTAACATTTGAATTTTATAAATATCTTCTTCTTATTAAATCGGGAGCAAAAATAAATTTTTTATTTAATGTATCTTTTTTTTAAGGTAATTTTTTTACACCGGAGCAGGTTTAAAAAATCCATAGATGAAATAACAAAATGTTAATTTTCTGAATGTATGATCACCATCAGATCAGTTTGCAGTTCATGAATCAATTTCATTGTACAAAATGATGAAGTTCAGGCTTAAAAACAAAACTTATTATCTGGAGTAACCATAAAATATCTCAACCTTGTAAAATTTTCTAATTTTTTATATTTTTGCATTCCCGGATCGGGTACTTGTACGGTTCATTGAAATATTGTTGCCTGGAATAGGAAGTACCTGATTTTGACATAAGTATAAGGCATTACAGTTTAGCTGGACCCGTAATCTGTATGCCCAGATGGCGGAATTGGTAGACGCGCTAGTTTCAGGGACTAGTATCAGCAATGATGTGCAGGTTCGAGTCCTGTTCTGGGCACAATAAAAGGCAAAAGGAGAAAGTAAAAAGGCAAAAGTAGAAAGGCAAAAGGAGAAAGGAGAGGAGCTGATTGACAAAATTATGATTTCGGGAACCTGTAACAGAAGTACCTTCTACTTTATCCTTTAAACTTTTAACTTTATCCTTATATTACGCCCAGGTGGTGGAATTGGTAGACACGCTACTTTGAGGGGGTAGTGCCGGAAACGGTGTGCAAGTTCGAGTCTTGTCCTGGGCACCAGAAACAAGTATAAAGTAAAAAGTAAAAAGTAATAAGGAAAAAGGGAAAAGACGAAAGGCAGTTAACCTTTTCGTCTTTTTTCATTTTATGGGCCTGGTTATTTTGATTACAGGATAGGGGAGACTTATTTTTTCAGCACCCTGAGCAGGGAGATATTCATCAAAAAAATTCCAGTATAACAGTCCGTCATCCGACTCAGGTTCGAGCATGTAAAAAGCAAGCCATGCAAGAGGCTGACGCATATCAACAAAATAACTGCCTTTTGCTGCAGGGAATCTTCCCTTTCTGTAACTGCCTTCAACAGTTACCGGATTATGCCCGCCGTAAATAGCTCTGGTTCCTCTGGTATATTTTGAAATAATGTATTGTTCACCTTCAAATACCTTGTTTTTTTCAATAACGGAAACCTTAATGCCGTGCTCCTTCAGTTTTTCTGCAATTCCTTTCAGTTCTCCCGGAAAAACATATCCGTAAGGTACTTTTGCGGTTTTATCAGGTATAAAATGATCGAAATATCTCACGCTGTCGACCCAGTAAAGCTTACCTGTCGCCCTCAACCTCAATCTCCCGTCTTCACCCTTGTACTCCTCGGTCTCTCTCATAAGCAACTGGACAGGTTTATCTGCTTCAGCGATCCTGTATGTAACACCTTTTTCTATATTTCCTCCATTTTCAGAAATAATTCTTACTGTTTCCTCATCTGCCCGGTTAATTATTTCCTTAATCTCTTTTGCATGCAAATTTGTAAATTCCAGAACTGAAACAAGGAACAGATAATTACTCAGCACCCTCTTCTCAAAGCTGTCGTGCGAAAAAGTCTCACACAGGATTGCCATCCTGTTCCTCAGTCCCATGTAGTTAACAATATACCTTGGCTGATGCGAATATGTAGAAAAAACAGGCATTTCTCCCGGCTTCTGGGTGAGATTGCCGAAAAACCATACCGGGATGCCCGACCTTTTATGCATTGAGGCAGTTGCGGCAGGAAGTATCTTGTCCTTTACATAATCTGTAATAATGTCAAGCCCTGCACTTTTGTAACATGGTGCATAATTTATTGTATATCCGTGCCATGAACCATTATCGGTATGAAGGTCTATCAGCAGGGCTGGATTCCATTTAAGGATAATATTTTGAACAAGTGATTTTACTTCAACGGCTTCAAGTTTGATTCCTTCTCTGTTAAGGTCATAACCTTCTCCTGATAATCTTGCTCCTGTAAGTAACGGACTGCCGTCCTGGGAAGGCCTGTTCGTTGCACTCAGCTTGTCGTTTCCATCAGGATTGAAATTGGGACAGAAAATAAGTATCTGGTTGTCAATTAACGAAGTTTTGGGTCCGAAACATATCTCCCTGATAAGCTGCAGACACGCCTCTTTGCCTTCTACTTCTCCCGCATGTATGTTTCCCTGGATGTAAATGACAGGCTTGCCTGATGCAAAAGCTTCTTCAGCGGTCGTAACCTTTGGATTCGAAAGCACGACCATCATCAGGTCATTCCCCTCCTTTGTCTTTCCGAAAGATTCAGTGTGAGCAAAATCGCTCAGTTTCCCGACAGCTTCACAGAATCTTTTCACATCAAGGTTCAGAGATGTTTCATTGTAATTGGTTAACTCTGCTCTCGAAAATAATTCCTGTGGAATTTTAAACTGTTGTGCCGACAGTGTGAATATTGCACCTGATATGCAACATATAATAATTAGTGACATTAACTTTTTCATTATCCGGCTGATGTAAAATTATTTTATAATGGAATCGTAAATTGCCTGAAGTATTCCTGTTCTGATGTTCATATCCGAAAGTTTGTTGTTGTTCCTTGTCGGATAAACCCTGTTTGAAAGAAATACATAGCTGATTTCGTAAACGGGGTCAACCCATACAAAGGTACCTGTAAAACCTGAGTGTCCGAAGCTATCGGGTGATGCACCATATGTGGGATATGTTTTTCCGGGCGGCAATGTGTCATTTTCCAGCAGGGGCTTGTCAAAACCCAGGCCTCTCCGGTTCCTGTTCTCAGGGAACTGAACACGGGTGTATTCCTTAATCACCTCTTCGCTTATCAGTTGTTCACCACCGTATCTGCCCATGTTGCGGTATAGCTCCATGAGTTTTATCAGATCGTTTGCTGTGGCAAATAACCCGGCATGGCCTGATATGCCTCCAAGCATCGCCGCCCCTTCATCGTGTACTGTGCCATGCAATTGCTGTTTCCTGAAAAGTGAATCATATTCGGTAGGGACAATCTTTTCGGGAGGATATTTGAGATAAGGATTAAAACACAAATTGAAAGCACCTATTTTATGATAGATGCTGTCTACCACCAGTTTATACCACTTCGTACCGCTCAGTCTTTCAATAATTTCGGGCACAATGATAAAGGTAAGATCCGAGTAAAGATATTTTTTCTCCTGGCTCACCGGACTTTTTGCTATCTCTTTGAAGATTTTATCTTTATAATTCTTATGGATATATAAACCTTGCGCTACTTTCAGAGGGTACTTTTCAGAAAATTCATAACTGAAAGTACGTGATTTGAATCTACCGTCTTTTTTAACGGTTGATTTCCAGAAAGGTATCCAGGCGACCAGACCTGCCTGGTGGGCAAGCATGTCTCTAATGATTATATCCGATTTGTTTGACCTTTTGAATGCCGGAAAATATTTGCCGAGTTTTTCGTCAGGATTAAAGTTTCCTGCTGACTGGAGAAGCATCAGAGCAGGAGTGGCAGCTGTTACTTTGGTTACAGAGGCAAGGTCGAACATGTCGTTTTCATCAACGGGTGTCCTTTTTTCGTAGGTATGGTATCCGTAACATTTGTGGAAGATGACTGTGCCTTTTCTGGCAACCATAACTTCGCAGCCCGGATATGCCTCTGCCTGAAGACCTGCAACAGCAATGGAATCAATTTTGCGCTTTAGTACAGCCGATGAAACACCTGCATTTTCGGGTAAGCCGTATTTAAGCCGCAGGTTCCCCGGTGTATCGAACCCTGAACCGCACGGGTATCTTTCATTTATGGTAACAGGCAGCCTGCCTTTAGCTCCGATTCCACCGAATATAAGCTGTGCTGAAAGGTCTTCAGTGATTGCATTGTTTTGATATGTAAGTACAAGACCGGCTGAATTGCTGAATGATTCCATCCTGGCAATCAGGTAAGGATTTCCGAACCAGACAAGAATGCAGGTGGTACGGTTGTTCAATTTATTTGCAAGAGCGTTGAAATCTGATGCTGCGGTAAAATTGGCCAGAACTCTGTCGGGTCCGTAAAATCCCGCTATAACAATGTCGTATGATGCAAGTTTCTCAATAATTTCACTAATCGTTTGCTCATCGAATGAATTAATAACAAAATGGTCAGCTTTTGTATATGATGAAACTCTTTTCTGAAAATCTGTTATTTCCCCTTTTCCGGCAACCAGAGTGGCAACCCGGGTTTTGTCGAGATTTTTAACAGGAATAATGTTTTGTTCGTTATTCAGAACTGTCAGGGCATTTGCATAAAGTTCCCTGATAAGAGCCGATATAGATGGATTGGTAAGATCAGTCATAAGATTTTCTGTTTTCAGTGGTTCCGGACGATAAAGCCCTGCCCAGTATTTCATGGCAAGAACCCTGCGACATTTTTCATCAATCTCAGTTTCGGCTATTTTGCCTGCTTTAAGATTACTTAAAATTGATTTAACGGCCAGGTCAGGATCAGGGACATACTCCAGAATGTCCATTCCGGCTTTGAGGGATTTTGTTTCTGCCTCGCCGGGGGATGAATATTTAACAATCCCACCCATATTCATTGCATCCGAAATAGCTACACCGTTAAAACCCAATTCTTTTCTTAGCAGATCCGTAAGAATTGCTTTTGAGAGTGTAACGGGCAGGTTTTCAGTCAGGTCAAGATTCGGAATTGAAAGATGACCCGGCATTATTCCTGCAATACCGTGTAGTATCAGGTTCTTGAAAGGAACAAGTTCAATTGAATCCAGTCTTTGCCTGTCATGTTTTATAACGGGCAGGTCGAGATGTGAATCAACTTCAGTGTCTCCGTGTCCCGGAAAATGTTTACCCACTGCAATAATACCATTATCCTGAAGTCCTTTCATGTACATTAATGCTTTACGGCTGACATTTTCAGGATCTTCACCAAACGACCTGACATTTATGACGGGGTTTGCAGGATTGTTATTTACATCGGCAACCGGAGCAAGATTTATATCAACACCTGTTCGCTTTAACATTCTGGCAATCTGTGCTCCCATAAAATAAATAAGCGAGTCGTTTTGTATGGCACCTAAAGTCATCTGGTACGGAAATTTTTCGACTCCTTCCAGCCTCATTCCCGGTCCCCATTCGGCATCAATGGCAATAACCGGAGGAACTTTCGATATCCTTCTGAGGAAATTAATCATTTCAACCTGTTTCTGAGGCGTTCCCTGAAAAAACACAAGTCCCCCGGGAGTAAGCCGCTTTACGGTGTTACTTAGTTCAAAATCATATTCTATTCCACGGTTTGAATATGCTGAAATCCATATCAACTGGGCAACTTTTTCTTCAGCAGTGAGAGATTTAAGCACTGAATCAACCCACGGGTGGTTAATATATTTCAGAAAAGGAGGTTCAGAATTTTGTGCATTTACCGTGATGAATTCCAGAAAAAAAAGACATGAAATGATAAGTCCGATAATTCTGTTATTCATAAAATTGCTGTTTTTAAGCATATTACCTTGTTTTCCGGTGTCAGTTACTGTTCTATTGAGGTAGTTTCTGATTTGTGAGATTTTGCTCTCTGTAATATTCAAGAGCTTTTTTTACTGAGCCGTGTTGAAGAAGAAGCAGCCGTGCAGCTTCACGCTGGATATTAAGTTCTTCAACCAGCATTCTTATTCCCCGTTCGACCAGTTTCTTGTTTGTCAGCTGCATGTTTATCATTTTGTTGCCTTTGACCCGACCGAGTTTAATCATTACAGTTGTACTGATCATATTCAGCACCATTTTCTGAGCGGTTCCGGCTTTCATTCTTGTACTGCCCGTTACGAATTCGGGACCTGTGACAACCACGATGGGATAATCTACAACTTCAATTATTTTTCCTTTCGGGTTACAGGTTATGCAACCTGTCAGGATACAGTTTTCGCGGGCTCTTATTAACCCGCCTATAACATAAGGTGTTGACCCGGAAGCAGCAATCCCGATGACTGTGTCATTTTTATTTATTTCGAATATCTGGAGTTCTTTCCATGCCTTTTCAGGGTCATCTTCAGCTGCTTCCACGGCCCGCCTGAGTGCTGTTTCGCCTCCTGCTATCAGCCCTATAATTCTGTCGTGGACACCAAAAGTTGGAGGTATCTCCGAAGCATCAAGCACTCCGAGTCTGCCGCTTGTTCCGGCACCAAGATAGAAGATTCTCCCTCCCTCAGCCATCTTTTCGACAATCCTGGTAACAAGAGCCTCAATCTGCGGTATTGCTTTTTTTACAGCCAGATGAACCTTTGAATCTTCCCTGTTAATATTTACAAGCAGCTCATGAACAGTCATTTTTTCCAGATTGTCAAAATTGGATGGCATTTCAGTAATACTCAGATTTTCTTTATGCTTTCCCATCAGGTTTTTATAATTTATTCATGTTATTAATGTGAAATTTAACCAGTTCGGACATCGGATAGAGAATAAATTTTCCGGGCTTAAGATTGTTTGAAACAATAATATCTTCAAGAAAACTTCTGAAATTCCAGGCTATGCTGCCTGTAAAATGAATTGGAAGAAAATGGGATTCCGGATACTGAAGGACATTTCTCTGTATGAATTCGTTGAAAGAGGTTCTGACAATCTCCTGAAGTTCCGGCATCCCGATGTTTTCGGAGATAAAATGTGCAAAACCGCCGAGGAACCGGTTGGGAAAGGGCATTGAATATACATTTTCAAGTATCTGGGAAGGGGTTATTTCATATGTGCTGAAAAACCTGTCGATTATTTCTTTTGACACCTGTTTTTTAAGTACAGCCGACAGCAATTTTCTTCCAAGTACCGCAGCTCCTCCTTCATCGCCAAGAATATAGCCGAGCGGAGCTACATTTGAAACAATTTTCTCTCCATCATAATAGCATGAGTTTGAACCGGTTCCTATAATACATGCAATTCCGGGTTCGTTCTGACATAATGCACGTGCAGCACCGAGAAGATCGCTCCCGATAAATATCCTTTCAGCCCTGACAAACCTGTTAAGAGCATATTTAATAATGTCTTTTTTGGCTTCGGTATTGCATCCTGTGCCATAAAACCAGACTGCACTGAATTCGCTGTTTTCCAGAAGAGGGATTTCAGTTTTAAGCAGACTTACTATTTCTTCCGAACCTAGAAAATAAGGATTGATTCCTGAAGAAAAATACGATTCTCCCGGATTACTGTCCTCAATTACTTTCCATTCAGTTTTGGTCGAACCGCTGTCGGCAATTAATATCATTTTTGCTTTATTGCCCTGCTAAATTAATTTATTTTGAATTATCTGGCAGCAATTAATCTTTAATCTTTGGAATATGATTAAACATTTAAATATGGAGTCGTTTTTTATATATTTGGCAACAGAATTATTGGAAAAAATTATTTTTTCTTATATTTTTTTGTTTATTTGAAAAGAAATAATTAGTGAAGTTAATTATCCGGTTTTTATCGGATCAGAGAGTAAAAACAAGAATTTTAAATACGTAATTTATGAATTCGCAGTTGTTTACAAGTGTTGAAAAGAGTTTTTTTGAGCGTTCCGGAAGGAAAGGGTTCACAACTTATCTCCCGTACATTGTAGTTCCGAATATTCCTTCACTCGGGCTGCTTACATCACTTAGATTTCTTGAATGGGTTGCTGAGAACCCGGAAGGTGTTATAAGTCTTCCTACCGGTAAAACACCTGAATATTTCATTAAATGGACAATTAAGCTGTTGAATGAATGGGACAGGAAGGAGACAAGAAAGAAAATGGAGGAAAATGGGTTTACGGTGAAGAAGAAACCTCAGTTAAGTGGTATTCGTTTTGTTCAGATTGATGAATTTTACCCAATAAATCCGCTACAGAGTAATAGTTTCTATAATTACGTAATTAACTTTTACATTAAAGGTTTCGGATTGAATCCTGAGAGGTCTCTTCTGATCAATTCCGAAGAAATACCTCTTGTAAACGGAAAACATTATTCCGAGGTTTTCCCGGATAATATGATTGATCTGACCCTGAGGCACAGGGAACCACTTACACCTTTAGAGAAATTACAGCAGGAGTCTATTTTCAGGATTGACAACTGGTGTATGGAATATGAAAATAAAGTGAGGGAGATGGGAGGCATCGGTTTTTTCCTGGGCGGTATCGGGCCCGACGGACATATAGGGTTCAACATCAGAGGCAGTGACCATAACTCTACCACTCGTCTAACTGCAACCAATTTCGAAACACAGGCTGCTGCAGCCGGTGACCTTGGCGGAATAGAAATATCAAGGAACAGACTTGTAATTACAATCGGGCTGGGAACAATTACCTCCAACCCCGACGGAGTCTCAATAATTTTCGCTGCAGGTGAATCGAAAGCAGGGGTGGTAAAGGATGCACTGGAAAATAAACCCGATAACCTCTATCCTGCTACAGTATTGCAGCGTCAGAAAAATGCAAGGTTTTATCTTACTGAAGGTGCAGCAGTTCAGCTGAACGACAGCATTGAAAAATATTACCGTGAAGGGGAATGGAACTTCGAGAAAACAGAAAGGGCAATTTACGACCTGTGCCTTAAAATAAACAAGTATGCCCATAACCTGACCGTTGAAGATCTTAAAAACGACAGATACTGTTCCATGATACCCGGCGTTAGCATCAATACGGTAAAGGAGGTGATTGAATCAACAAAAAAGAAAATAGAAGCAGGCGGAAGTAACGAATATAATCAGGTCTTTCTGCATACAGGTCCGCACCACGACGATATTATGCTGGGCATCTTCCCCTGCATAATAAGGCAGTTAAGGGAAAAAACCAATACATTCTATTTTGCAATAATGACCTCAGGCTTCACTTCTGTGACAAATTCACTTATCAAAGACTTGCTCCTTGCTACTTTAGACCATATCAGAAAAGGCAAGATTCAGATGCTTAAATATGAAGATTTCTTTGATACAGGCTATAAAATAAAATTTGACAAAGATGTAAGCCATTACCTCGATAAAGTTGCAGATAATGATGAAGAAGGTAAGTTGAGAGGTGTCTGCCACCGTATAACAAGGGCACTTGTTGACATATACAGGGTGAAGTCGGTAGAAGAACTGACGGCTACAATCGAGAGGATTGTGAGTTTACTCGATTTAAGTTATAGCGGCGAGAAAAACCCACCCGACATTCAGAAGCTTAAAGGCATGCTGAGGGAATTTGAAGAGGAACTTGTGTGGGCTCATTATGGAGTAAAGGTCCAGAACATTGAACACCTCAGACTCGGTTTTTATACGGGAGACATATTCACTCCTTTACCTGAACGTAAGCGCGATGTTGAGCCGATCCTCAATCTGCTGAAGCGTGTAAAACCTACTGTGCTGAGTCTGGTACTTGACCCCGAAGGCTCAGGACCTGACACTCACTATAAGGTACTTCAGGCAATTGCTGAAGCACTGAGACAATACAGAAAAGAAGAAGACATTTCATCACTCAGAATTATAGGTTACAGAAATGTCTGGTATCGTTTCCATCCTGCTGAAGCAAATGTTTTTACACCTGTATCCCTTAACTCTATGGCCGTGCTCGACTGGTCATTCAGAAACTGCTATATCAGCCAGGTGAAAGCTTCATTCCCGAGTCCGGAACATGACGGGCCTTTCAACCAGCTGTCACAGAAAATATGGGTGGAACAGTTTAAAAGGGTACAACTGATTCTGGGAAAAGATTTCTTCTATGATAACCCGAGCCCTAAAATCAGAGCAACACACGGCATGATCTATTACAAGGAAATGAATGTTGAAGAGTTCCTGAAGTATGCCCGTGAACTCGAAAGGAGCATTGAAGGCGAATTTTAATCAATTACAGGAAATAAGACCCGGTTAAATTTTGCCATCATTTAATAATTGATTATTAATCAGATGTAATACCCGGAGTGATGGTTAAGGATGAGTTATTGAGATTGCTGTTCAGGGAGTTTACAGGCAAAAGTCCTGATTCTGTTACAGTCCTGCCAAAATCAGGTTCCGACAGAATTTACTGCCGTATGGTAAGACAGGACTTTTCGGTACTGGGCGTATGGAACCCCAGCCGGAAGGAAAATGATGCTTTTACCGGCTTTGCGGAAAGCTTTATCAGGACAGGCTTGAGAGTCCCGAGAGTATACCAGTATCTGCCGGATGAGATGGTTTATCTGACTGAAGACCTTGGGGACATAGACCTTTGCATGTGGGTTGAGGAAAAAAGAAAATTACCGGACGGTGAAAAAGAAATAACGGAGATGTATAAAGCTGTCCTTAAAGAACTTATAAGATTTCAGTTTGATGCTGACAGGGAAATTGACTACAATCTCTGCTATCCGAGGAGAAAATTTGACAGGAATTCGGTAATGTGGGATTTGAATTATTTTAAGTATATGTTTCTGAAACTTTCAGGTACTCAGTTTAATGAACAGCTTCTTGAGGAAGATTTCGTGAAACTGGCTGACGAAATAGACCTGGTATGGTCCGATGGCTTTCTGTACCGTGATTTTCAGTCGAGGAACATAATGATTAAGGATGGAATCCCGTGGTTTATTGATTTTCAGGGAGGCAGAAAAGGTGCACCTCATTATGATGTGGCTGCCCTGCTTTTCGATCCTTATGTGGAACTTGGCAGGGATATGCATGATGAGCTTCTCGATTTCTATTTCAGCCTGCTTGCACAGAAAATAAATACTGAAAAGGAAACTTTCTTGAATGAATACAGGTTGTTCGGAATAGTCAGACTGCTTCAGGCACTTGGAGCTTACGGATTCAGAGGTCTTTATGAACGAAAACCCAACTTCACTTCAAGTATCCCTCCAGCAGTCAGGCAACTTGAAAAACTGTTTACAAACGATATAATTCGTAAAAAATTTCCTGAATTATGGCGTATTATAAACAACCTTCATGAAAAGTGGGGTAAGGCGACCTATGAATCCCGACCTAAACCGGAAGTTATAATTGAGAGTTTCAGTTTTGAAAACGGACTGCCTGCAACTTTTACAACAGATGGTGGATTTATGTTTGACTGCAGGCATATTGTAAGTCCGGAGAGTGATGAAAAACTTAGTAATCTGACAGGCAGGGATAAAGATATTGCCGGGACTCTTGATGACAGGAAAGATTTACAGGATTTTACAGAAAACGCATACAGGATACTTGCAGGAGCCCTTGCCGCAGAAGGAATAGGAAAAGTCAAAACACTCAGAGTCTGCTTCGGATGTTCAACGGGAAGAATTGTATCTGTATATTGTGCAGAAAAAGTGGCTTCAATGATCAGACAGGATAAACTTGCCGAAGTGATTGTTTTTCACAATCACATAAGGTAAATAGTTCTGAAATTGAGTAATATATTAAATAACTGACAGCAGAACAGGTTCAGTATGAAAGCTATGATTTTTGCTGCAGGAAAAGGAACAAGGCTGGGAGACATTACTGCTGCCAGACCCAAAGCACTGCTCGAAATCAGGGGGAAAACAGCACTCAGGTTGGCTGTGGAAAAACTGACTTCTCATGGTTTTGATGACATAATTATTAACGTACATCACCACCCGGATCAGATGATTAAAGCAATTGATGACCTCAGGCAGGAGGGTTTCAGGCTGACTGTTTCGGATGAAAGTGATCTTCTCCTTGAAACAGGCGGTGGATTGTACAAAGCGAGATGGTTTTTTGACGACAGACCTTTTTTACTTTATAATGTTGACATAATAACCGATATTGATTTAAACGAACTTTATAGTTATCATATCACTATGGGAGGAATTGCAACTCTTGCTGTCAGAAACCATTCTGATATAAGGGTGTTCCTTACCGATAAAGAAGGTATTATTCGAGGATGGAGAAATAAGTCAACAGGGGAGGAGATTATTAAAGTGAATGATAAAAATCTTACTGAAAAGGCATTCTCAGGTATTCATGTTGTTGATCCTGCAATTTTTAAATATATGTGGGAAGGCATTTATTCAATGACTACTTTTTATATTAAACTGTCAGAACATCACAGAATTTATACTTTTTGTCACAGCAGCAATTACTTTTTCGATATTGGGACTCCTGATGACCTTGCAAAAGCTTCTGATTTCCCCGGGTAAAAAAAATTGTGAGAAATTGATTTTTTCTATAGTTATTTTTTCCAGAATGATCTGGAGAACAAAACCATAACTGTAAAAAATTCAAGTCTTCCAAATACCATCAGCATACTTAAAATTATTTTACTTATATCCGGAAGATGTGCAAAATTATTCATAGGTCCTACTGTAGATAATCCGGGTCCTATGCCAGCCATGCATGTAGCTACTGAACTTGCAGATGTAACCAGATCAGATCCGTTAATAACTAATAATAACGAACCAATGAGAAATACCAGAATATAAAGTAAAATAAATGCCATAATTGACATGCTTATTTTTTCAGGTATTGCTTTACGATTCATTCTTATCAAGGAAATAGACCCGGGATGAGATAGTTTGATGAAGATATTTTTGATGTTTTTCAATGTAATAAGATGACGTGCCATTTTAATTCCACCACTTGTTGAACCAGTGCATCCTCCGGCGAACATAAGCAGAAAAATCAGCATTAATCCGGCATGAGGCCATGATAGGTAATCGGCAGATGCAAATCCAGTGCATGTAATTATTGAAATAGTCTGAAAGAAACCTTCTCTCAGTGCACTCTCAAAAGGTTTATATGAAAATGCATGAAGGATAACTGAGGCAATTGTACCCGCAATGAGAATCACTGCAATGTAAAAGAATAATTCATCATTATTTTTTATTTTTTTAAAATTCAGTTTAATAAGGTAATAATATACAACCTGGCTGACGCCGGCAAGGAACATAAAAATCATTACAACATATTGACTGTATGGAGAATAATATGCCAATCCGCTGTTTTTTGTCGAAAATCCTCCTGTTGCAATAGTACCAAAGGCATGGCAAATGCTATCGAACAGATTCATATCTCCAACCCAAAGAAAAATAATCTCTACGAGATTGAGACCTATGTAAATTAATAACAACCTGATAATAACAGATCTTGTTTTTGGCACTATTTTTTCTTTCAGCGATGACTCAAGAGTAAAAAGCCTGTATCCTGTTACCCTTATTGACGGGAAGACAATGATTACCATTGATATTATTCCAAAACCACCAATCAAGTGAGTCAGACTTCTGTAGAAAAGGATTGAGTGCGGGAGTGATTCAACATCATTGAGTATTGAAGAACCAGTGGTGGAAAATCCTGATGTGGATTCAAATAATGCGTCAATGAAAGATTTTGTTGCCGAACCAGCAATATACGGAACAGATCCTGCAGAAGATAGTACTATCCATGATAAAGTCACAAGTAAATAAATATCTCTTATGTTTAAATTTGAAGTATCTGATTTTGCGGCTGGAAAATATAGAGATAGTGCAAATGCAACTACGGTTAAAGCGGAAACAATAAAAGGAGTAAAACTTTCCTTATATATCAGAGCAACTGGAATGCAAACGAGAAAAAAAATGCTTTCAATCATCAGGATTATCCCGATAAATCTTGAAATTAACAAGGGATGAATATTTTTCATGTAACTGGATTAGTTATCTGAAAAACCGGGCAAATGTACAATAATTACAAGTATGGTATTACTTTAAATACTTAGTTTATCAAAGGATTGCCGAAAGACCCAAATTGTCACCTTTTCCAGAAGGTCGGAGTAAAAAGTACAATTATTGTGATTAGTTCAAGCCTGCCAAATATCATAAGGAAACTGAGAAATAGTTTTACATGATATTCAATATCTGCGTAATTATATGACGGACCAATAGATCCGAAACCTGGTCCTATATTTCCCAGCGCTGAAGCGACAGCGCTTACGGAAGTCATAAGATCCAGACCGCTGAATGATAAAATGACTGATGAAATAATAAATACAAAAAGATACAGAATAATAAAACTTATTATGGAAATATTCAAATTCCAGTCTAATATTCTGTCGTTTAGTTTTATACTTATAACAGCATTTGGATGAATGACCTTTTTAAATATTTCCCTTACATTTTTAATTACCAATAAATGTCTGGCCATTTTAATATTTCCGGTGGTCGATCCGGTGCAGGCACCGGTAAAAAACAGAAGAAAAATCAGAATTGTGCCAGTGGAAGGCCATTTGAGATAATCAGCTGTCGCATATCCTGTTGTGGTTAATATGGAAATCACCTGAAAGAAACCTTCCCGGAAGGCAGTGGTAAAAGGCATTCCGGCCTTTGCTGCCAGTATTGATACAGCTAACGCTCCAAAAACAACAGACGTTCCCAGGTAAAACCATAACTCCTCATTGTTTTTTACTTTCCTGAAGTTTAATTTGATTAGATAATAATATACCACAAAACTTATTCCTGCTAAAAACATAAACACCATAATTACATACTGGCTGTATCCTGAAAAAGATCCTATACTTGCATTTCTGGTTGAAAAACCTCCCGTAGCTACTGTTCCGAAAGTATGGCATATACTTTCAAAGAGATCCATTTCTCCCAACCAGAGAAGTATTGTTTCTGCAATAGTCAGACCCAGATATATGAACAAAAGTCTGAATCCTATAGCTTTTGTTCTGGGATGGAACTTTTCCTTTAGTGATGATTCCATACTGAAGATGGTATAATTGGTAACCCTGAAAGATGGAAGTATAATAATAACCAGCACAATTATACCCAACCCGCCTATCCAGTGGGTTAAACTCCTCCAGAAAAGAATCGACTTAGGAAGTATCTCAACATTCCTGATAACAGAAGCCCCCGTAGTTGTAACTCCGGACGCTGTTTCAAAAAAGGCATCTATTATGTTTGTAAGAGTTCCGGTCAAAATAAACGGCAGCGAACCAAACAGAGAAAAAATAATCCAGGAAATTCCAACTGAAAAATAACCGTCTTTAAGCGTAATGTTATTTATCTCCGGATTGCCCGAAATTTTGAAAAATAAAACAGATACAGAAATTGTTACTGCTGCAGAAAAAAGAAACGGCAATACAGGTTCATTATATATAATTGCTACAATAACACATAATAGAAATGATACTGTTTCAATAAGAAGTATATTGCTCTGTATCCTAAGTATAACCGGAAGATTAATAATCTTCATAAAAGAAGTGAAAAGCGTTCAAAGATAAGAAATAAAACCATTTGCTATTAAGTAAATATTATTGCATATGGTTCATTTAAATTTAAAAACTTTGATTGACCAGCAGGTATTTTGAACGGGTAAAAATAAACTTCAGTGGTTTTTTATTTTACTGTTAAGTATGTTATATTTGAGTCCCGGTGTTTAAATACCGGTTATCATTTATATTAATTAATAACCTAAAAATTAATCATATGGGAAGAGTTTTAATAATCGGAGCCGGTGGTGTCGGAACAGTGGTTGCTCATAAGACGGCATCATTGCCTGATGTGTTTGAGGAGATTATGCTGGCCAGCCGTACCAAGTCAAAATGTGATGCTATCGCTGAAAGAATAGGAGGGAACAGGATCAGGACTGCGCAGGTTGATGCAGATAATGTACCCCAGCTGGTCAAACTGATTAAATCTTTTAAACCCGATATAGTTATAAATGTCGCTTTGCCCTATCAGGATCTGCATATTATGGATGCATGCCTTGAGACAGGCACTTCATATCTCGATACAGCTAATTATGAACCGCTTGACGAAGCAAAATTTGAGTACAGCTGGCAATGGGCATATTTCGATCGCTATAAGGAAGCCGGCATAACGGCAATACTTGGCTGCGGGTTCGACCCGGGGGTGACTTCAGTTTTTACTGCATATGCGGCAAAACACCACTTTGACGAGATTCATTACCTTGACATTGTTGATTGCAATGCAGGCGACCACGGGCGACCGTTTGCCACAAACTTTAACCCCGAAATCAATATCAGGGAAGTAACACAGAAAGGTAAATACTGGGAAAACGGAAAATGGGTATACACCGAACCCCATGAGATACACAAACCGCTTACCTATCCCAACATCGGACCCAGAGAATCCTACTTGATTTATCATGAGGAACTCGAATCGATTGTAAAAAATTTTCCGACAATCAAGCGTGCAAGATTCTGGATGACTTTCAGCCAGGAGTATCTTACTCATCTGAGGGTAATACAGAACATTGGTATGGCAGGGATTGAGCCGGTATGGTTTGAAGGACGCGAAATTATTCCCATCCGTTTCCTGAAAGCCGTACTACCTGACCCAGGAGATCTGGGTAAAGATTATAAGGGTGAAACCTCTATCGGATGCCGCATCAGGGGAATCAAGGACGGGAAAGAGAAGACATACTATATATATAATAACTGCAGTCATGAGGCAGCTTATGCCGAAACCGGAACCCAGGCAGTAAGCTATACCACGGGTGTTCCCGCAACAATAGGTGCAATGATGTACCTGAAAGGACTATGGAAAAAACCGGGAGTGTATAATGTTGAAGAGTTTGATCCCGATCCGTTTATGGAACAACTTAATAAACTTGGACTGCCATGGGTCGAACTTCACGATATTGACCTCGAACTTTGAACCCTGAATATTTAAACCTGGCATGACGATTGACTACTTAAAAATACCTTCCCCGTGCTATGTTATAGATGAGGAACGATTCAGAAAAAATCTTTCCCTCATCAGACATGTGGCTGAAGAATCAGGAGCCGAAATAATACTTGCCTTTAAAGGTTTTGCAATGTGGGGGGTATTCAACATACTTCGCGAATATATATCCGGAGCCGCAGCAAGCTCACTGAACGAAGCCAGATTATGTTTTGAGGAAATCGGTACTAAAGCACATACCTATTCTCCGGTTTTTAAGGAAACAGAATTCCCTGAAATACTGAGATACAGTTCACACATAACCTTCAATTCGCTTAATCAATACAAAAAATTCATTCAACAGATAAGAAAGTCGCCGGTAAAAGTTTCCCCCGGAATAAGAATTAATCCTGAGTTTTCATTAATTGATGTCGGCCTGTATAACCCCTGTTCACCGGGTTCAAGGCTTGGCGTTACTGCTGAATCACTGGCAGGAAATCTTCCCGAAGACATTGAAGGTCTTCATTTTCATGTACTTTTCGAAAATGATTCATACGCCCTTGAAAAGGTACTAAAGGTTGTGGAAAAGAAATTCAGCAGGTTTTTCCCGTATATAAAGTGGATAAATATGGGGGGAGGCCACCTGATTACGAGAAAGGGATACGATGTTGAACATCTTATCTCGTTACTTCGAAAATTCAGAGACAGATGGGGATTGAAGGTTATTCTTGAACCTGGAAGTGCTTTCGCATGGGAAACTGGAGAACTTGTTGCGACAGTTGAGGATATAGTTGAAAACAATGGCATTAAGACTGCCATGCTGGATGTTTCTTTTACTGCTCATATGCCCGATTGCCTTGAGATGCCTTATAAACCCATTATTCTGGGTGCAAAAGACCCCTCTGAAGGAAAATTTGTTTACAGAATGGGAGGTAATTCATGCCTCTCGGGCGACTTTATGGGCGACTGGGGATTTGATCATGAGCTTAAACCGGGCGAAAGAATAGTATTCTGGGATATGATTCATTATACAATGGTTAAAACCACTACATTCAACGGCGTTCAACACCCCTCAATAGGAATCTGGACCAAACAGGGAAAATTCAAACTTATTCGCAGTTTCAACTATCTTGATTATAAATCACGCCTGTCCTGATTTTCATGAAAAAGATTTTCTGAGGGACATACATCTTTCTCTCTTATCGCTCACAACTCATCACTCACTGCACCCTTCTCATCGCTCATTGCTCACTACTCATCGCTCACTACTCACTACTCACTACTCACTACTCACTACTTTTTGACTTACTACCTACTACCTACTACTTACTGCCATATCACCCCCGACCCGATAACCTCCTCGCCATCATACCATGCTGCAAACTGCCCGGGAGTGATACCTCGCTGTAACTTATTGAAGATTACATAAATACCATCTCTGCGCATGTAGAGCCTGGCTTTCTGCAGCGATTGTCGGTACCTGATACGAACCATATACTCCCGGCTCTCACCTTCTACCATCACCAGGTCAGGCCTGACCCAGTGAACCTCATCTTTCCTTATGAACAGACCTTTTCTGTAAAGTCCGGGATGTGACTGACCTTCACCCACATATAATATATTATGCTCAGCATCAATACCGATAACGAAAAGAGGCTCACGATACCCTCCTATATTTATCCCTTTCCGCTGCCCTATGGTGAAATAATGCGCACCGTTATGTGTTCCGATAGTTCTACCCATTTCAGGATAATAAATATACGGAGATACTGCTTCTTTCAGTTCCTGTTCAATTATATTTTCGGGAGGCAAACCTGCATGCCAGGAATGTGATATTGCATCCCGCGGTATCTCAATTATGATACCCTTTCGTGGAGCAATCTTTTGCTGCAGAAATGTCGGCAAATGAATCTTGCCTATAAAACATATTCCCTGAGAATCTTTTCTGTGAGCTGTCGGCAATTTAAGCCTGGCGGCGGTTTCCCTTACCTCTGCTTTAGTCATGTTCCCCACAGGAAAAAGCACATCTTTAAGTTGTTCCTGATTTAACTGGCAAAGAAAATAACTCTGATCCTTGTTCTCGTCAATGCCGGCAAGAAGCCTGTACACAGGTTTATTGTTTATGACAGTTTCTTCTTTCCTGCAATAATGACCGGTTGCAAGATAATCTCCTCCCAGCTTTCTGGCTTCCCTGGCAAACGAATCGAATTTTATTTCTCTGTTACATAATATATCCGGATTGGGTGTTCGGCCTTTTTCGTATTCCGAAAACATGTAGTCTACAACCCGCTTCCTGTACTGCTCACTCAGATCCACAAAATGAAAAGGAATGCCCAGCTTCTTTGCTACCATCTCGGCAAACATATAATCATCCTCCCAGTGACACTCACTTTGAATAAGACCCGTCGCGTCGTGCCAGTTCCTCATAAACAAACCCTCAACTTCATAACCCTGCTCCTTTAATATCCATGCGGCAACACTCGAGTCAACCCCTCCAGACATTCCAACTATTACCTTCTTCGCTCTCACAATTAAATATTTTGTATGATATTAATTATCAGTATATTTTTTTGTTTTTCTTCAGCTTTACCTTTGCATTTAAATGAAAATGAGTATATGACTTAAATCGACAAGGTTAGATGCTTCAGAACCTTATCTGAACAATTTATTGTTAATATAAAGATTGAAAGTTTCATGAACGCAAAGATAGATAATTTGCAAAATTCATACCTTTACACATATGGGAACAGGTTCAATAATAAAATACAGCGCTTCGGCAGGTTCAGGAAAAACATTTGAGCTTGCAGCCAGATACCTTCTTAAACTTTTTACTTCGGAAGGACAGGCATATAAAAAAATTCTTGCAGTTACCTTTACCAATAAGGCTGCAGCCGAAATGAAACTTAGAATAACCGACCATCTCTTCAGGATATCAAGAGGAGAAAAAACAAATATGTCGGAACGCCTTACAAAACAAACCGGTTTGTCACCTGATGAACTGAAAAATAAATCAAAACAGATATTAAATACTATTTTGCACGACTATTCCTTTTTCAATGTAGGCACAATAGACAGATTTTTTCAGCGCATTATAAGATCCTTTGCAAAGGAATTCGGACTTCAGTACAGTTATCTTATCGAACTCGATCATAAATATCTCCTGGCAAAGGCTATAGATGAAACAGTGGAAAATGCAGCCCATGATGCTAAATTGCTGAAATGGCTTACCGAACTCAGCCTGGAAAAAACGGAAGAAGGAAAGAGCTGGAATATTAAATGGCATATCAGCGAAATTGCGGGAGAAATTTTCAGGGAAAAATTCCGGTTGATTCCTGAACAGGATCGTAAAAAACTTGAAGACAAACAACTGCTGGAAAACTATATCAGAGACCTCCAGAATCTCCAGAATGAGTTTTCTTCAGGAATTAAAGAACGTGCCGGAAAATGTCGCGATTTTCTTGACAAATACCATGTTTCTGACGACATGTTTTATTATGGAACCAGAGGCGGTGTGGGAGCATTTATCAGTAAAATCCTGAATCTTAAAAATGAATACTACCCTGAACCCGGTGACAGAGTGATGAAAGTAAAGGAGAACATATGGAGCGCTAAAAACGGCCTCTCACCTGAACTAAGAGCAGCTCTTGATGGGGGTTTCGACGGGCTTTTCCTGGAATTACTTAATTATTACATTGATAACTACAAAACCGCTAATACGGCAAAACTGATTACCGAATTTGCCTATATTCTGGGCATCTTCTCTGATATTCTCAATAGCTTTCGCAATATTACCATAACAGAAAACAGGTTTCTGCTATCCGATACAGGGGAACTTCTTCTAAAGCTTATTGGCGATGACCAGACTCCTTTTATATATGAAAAAACCGGCAACAGTTATGATAACTTTATGATTGATGAATTTCAGGATACTTCCGTAATACAGTGGAGAAACTTTCTTCCCCTCATTGAAAATAGTATAGCAGGCGGGCATGATAACCTTGTAGTAGGTGACGTAAAACAGTCAATTTACCGCTGGCGCAACAGCGACTGGCGCATAATGAGCGAGTTTCTTGAACAGCAAATTGACAGGTCCAGAATTGTAACTGAGAGACTCATTACTAATTACCGGAGCCTCAGAAATATTATTGCGTTTAATAATTCTCTGTTTTCAGTCCTGCCTTCTTTGTTCGATGAAAATTCTGAATTTTCAGGGGATAGAATGAAATTAAGAACTATCTATTCGGATGTAAAACAGTATTGTACAGAAAACGGGAAAGGAGGATACGTCAGAATAGAACTTATTGACTTCAGCAAAAATAAACCCTTTGACGAAATTGTGCTCGAAAGACTTCCCCTGATCGTTGAAGAACTTCAGGATAAAGGCTACAAAGCTTCGGATATTGGTATACTTGTAAGGAAAAACAGGGAAGGCGTAAATGTTATTAACTCCTTCATAAACTACAGGGCTACTGCCTCTAAGGAAAAAACAACACGATATAACTACAGTATTGTTTCGGGTGAATCACTGCTCCTTAATTCTTCACCGGCCGTGGCATTTGTTATTGCACTGCTGCGGTTTTCAACGGATCCTGCCGACCGACTCAGCAAAGCCTTCATGCTGAGAAACTGGCTTATTGCAAATGGAAGAAACCCTGAAGGAAGTGACCTCTCAGATATTGACAGCGACTTTGACCGGTTTTTCCCTTCAGACTGGAGGAATTTCATTGAAAATTTAAAACATTTACCTGTATTCGAAGCAGTTGAAAATGGAATTAATTACTTCGGACTCGGAAATTCAGGTGAAAATTTTGCCTTTCTGAGTGCTTTCCAGCAATCCGTTTTTGAATATTCAGTAAATAATTCATCAGATATTCCTTCCTTTCTGGCGTGGTGGGATGTTTACGGTTATGACCTGTCGCTTTCTCTGTCGGATCGCCAGGATTCAATACGGGTTATGACAATACATAAGGCAAAAGGTCTTGAATTTAAAGCCGTAATAGTTCCTTTCCTGAACTGGAGTATGACGTATGAAAGGAAAAAATACCCGATCATCTGGGTTAATCCCGTTGAAAAACCTTTTAATACTGTTACTCTTGTGCCTGTCAGGTATAAAAAAAGCATGCTGCAAACACATTTTGCAGAAGATTTTATGTATGAAAAATACTGTGCAACAGTTGATAACCTTAACCTTACGTATGTTGCTTTTACCCGGGCAAAAGAAGTTCTTATTGGCTTTTGTCCAGGAAAAGACATGGATAAAGAATCAAAAAACAACAGATCACAAAAAGAAACAGCAATAAAACTGGATTATGTATATGAATGTTTATACAACGCTTTTAAAAATACTGTACCTCCGGATAATAAAGTTCCCTTAGTTGATCTGAAAAGCCATTTTGAATGCCATACAGGTATTTTTGAGTTAGGTGAACTATCAAAAGTGGAGCGGGATGAAGAAAAGATTTCAGAAGAGGATTTTTCTGAGATAAATTATTATGTAAATAACGAAATACCTGCACTTCGTATCAAATTTCACGGAGAAGGACTGCTAAGCAAGGACAACGAAAAGCAGGAGATAAGACTTAACTATGGAAACCTGATGCATAATATCCTCTCTTCAGTGATTACTCTTGATGATATCCCTTCGGCAGTCAGTCGTATGGTACAGGAAGGAAGGATATCTGAAGGCGACAGGGATGAGATTGAAAGGCGTATTAAAGAAGCAACTTCTTCAGATGAAGTTAAAGAATGGTTCAGACCGGGCCTGCGAATCATTACGGAAGCAGATATACTCACTACAGGGGGTACAATAAAAAGGCCTGACAGAGTTATTATTTCAGATGACAGGGCAATAGTGGTGGATTTTAAATTCGGTAGGGAGAGGAGTGAGTATAAAGAACAGGTTAAAATATACCGTGACTTGCTTCTTAATATGGGATACCGACATGTGGATGCATATCTGTGGTACTTCGATCAGGGTAAGATAATATGCGTGAATTAACAAACACTGAAAAAAAAGATGTTTCATTTCCATGGGGTACATCCCGCAGGTATAATTCCTATGGGGATTTCCTGCGTAAAACTTTCAGAGGAAGAGTGCAGAAAATAAGCATCGACGCGGGGTTCACCTGCCCGAACCGTGACGGTACAAAAGGTACCGGAGGATGTATCTTCTGCGATAACCGTGCCTTCAGTCCGCCATACTGCAATCCTTATAAAGGCATAACCGGGCAACTCAGGGAGGGAATAGCTTTCTTCAATAAAAGATATAATAGAACAAAAGGTTATCTTGCTTATTTTCAATCATTTTCCAGTACTTATGCTGATTTAGGCAAACTTCAGAATATCTGCCATGAAGCACTTGCTTTCCCCGGAGTAAAGGGAATTATCGTAGGAACACGGCCTGATTGCATCGACATGAAAAAAATTGAATTTCTCAGCCGACTCAGAGAAAAACACTTCATTGCAATAGAATACGGTATAGAATCATGCTACGATCATACATTGAAGAGAATTAACAGAGGACACACTTTCAGCGATTCTGTGAAAGCTGTTAATATGACTTCGCAGGCAAATATCCATACCACAGCCCATCTCATTTTCGGATTACCGGGAGAAACCCCGGAAGATATGCTTAAAGAGGCGGAAATTATTTCTGAATTACCACTCAATTCAATTAAGTTTCATCAGCTTCAGATACTTAAAGGTACAATTGCTGAACGACAGTTTTTTAAAAACCCTGGCGAATTTAAAATTTTTACGGTTGGTGAATATATTGATTTTATTGTTGCATTTCTCGAACATCTCAATCCCCGGATAGCAATTGAACGCTTTATCGGAGAAGTCCCTGTAGAAATGCTGGCTGTCAGCCCCTGGAGTAATACACCGTCGGAATTTATTAATTCAGGAATTGAAAAACGAATGGAACAATTAAATACATGGCAGGGAAAATTGTGTAAATTATAAATATATCTGATAAATAAGGAATTAATGGTCCAATAAAAACAAAAAGAAAAAAGGAGCAATGACATACTTTCTGGAGCAAATAGCAAAGCATATTTTTGATAATTACGGCGACAGACTGGAAAAACAGTGTCTCGTTTTCCCTAACAGAAGAGCAGGGCTCTATTTTATGAAATACCTGTCGGGTGTTATTAAAAAACCCGTTTGGTCTCCCGCAGTCAAAACCATTAACGAATTGTTTAGTTATTTATTGCCTCTGACGATTGCCGAAAACGAAGTTCTCATATTCGAGCTTTATAAAACTTACAGGGAGCTTTCAGAAAAACTTAATAAGAAACCGGAACCGTTTGATGAATTTTATTTCTGGGGTGAAATGATTCTTAATGATTTTGATGATGTGGATAAATACCTGGTTGATGCCGGTAAAATTTTTACTAATATTTCTGACCTTAAAAGAATAGACGCTGAGTTTGGTGAGCTGACTGAAGAACAGATCGAAATCATAAAGAGATTCTGGGGAAATTTCAATTCCGGAAATTTCACAGAACATAAGAAAATTTTCCTTGATTTATGGACAATACTTCCGGAACTTTATATCAATTTTCGCAATAACCTGATAAACAAAGGACTGGCATACGAAGGTATGATTTTCCGGGATGTTGCTTTAAAATGTAAATCGGGTGAAACACTTAATCTTCCGTGGGAAACATTACATTTCGCTGGTTTTAATGCTTTGAATAAATGCGAAAAAGAACTGTTCAAATATCTTCATAATAAAAAAATTGCAAGGTTTTACTGGGATTATGATGAGTCATATATAAACGAATATTCGGGTCATACGGCCGGCTATTTTATAAGAGAAAACCTTCGGCTATTTGGGAATGATATGCCTGAAAACTGGAGTTATGAAACTTTGCTTTCATCTCAATCCTGTGAAATTAAAAGAGAAATTATCAGTACCTCAACTGATATTGCCCAGGTTAAACTTATACCTGAATTGCTTAAAGGACTCGGAGAACTAAACGGCAATGAAGCTCATCATACTGCAATTATTCTTGCCGATGAAAACCTTCTTCTGCCTTTGCTTAATTCTGTTCCCGAAACAGTTAAAGATGTAAACATTACCATGGGCTATCCTCTTAAATTCAGTCCGGTTTACAGCTTCCTGAGATTACTTCTTTTACTGCAAAGAAATAGCAGGAAAGAAAATGGCAATGTCCTGTTTGACTATTCAATTGTTTCAGGTTTGCTTCAGCATAGCTTTTTATCTGACGAAACGAAATACCATAGCAGGGAAATTCTGAATAACTTAAAATCAGAAGGGAAACGATGGATACCGGCTTCAAAGTTGTGTTTAAATCAGGAACTTGAAATGATTTTCAAAAAGGTTGAGTCTCCCGGAGAAATAGCTTCTTATCTTAAAACAATCCTTGTTTCCTTTTATATTGCAGGTGAAAATGAGGCGGAAATCACTATCAGGAATAAGCTTCATAATGAATTTATTTTCAGATCTCTACAGGTGATTAACAGGCTTGAGAGCATTACCCGGACATCTGAGATTCCAATGAAGACCGAAACGTGGTCATTGCTTCTCGATCGCATCCTGAGAAATATATCAGTTCCCTTTACGGGCGAACCTCTCACCGGAATACAGATTATGGGACTGCTCGAGACCAGAGCCCTTGATTTCAGGAACATAATAATGCTGTCTGTTAACGAAGGTGTCCTTCCGCGAACATCTGCAGGATCATCTTATATTCCGTATTCTCTCCGTGAAGCATTTGGGCTTCCGGTTATAAGGCACCAGGATTCGATTTATTCTTATTATTTCTACCGGTTGCTCCACAGGGCTGAAAATGTAATATTTATGTACAATTCCAATGCTGAGGGTCTGAAAACAGGGGAGATGAGCAGATTCTTAATGCAGCTGACTTACCTGTATGATAATCCTCCGAAAAATTTAAGTACCGGATATAACATAGGAGTAAAACAATCACCTGCCGAAATAATTGAACGTAACGAAAAACACTCGGAAATTCTTGAAAAAATATACTTTGGAAAAAACAGGGACTCTCTGTCACCGAATGCTATCAATACATGGATTTCCTGCAGGATGAAATTTTATTACAGATATGTATGCGGTTTGAAAGAACCTGAAGGAATAATTTCTGCTGCTGATGCATCGGTTTTCGGAGAAATACTTCATCAGATAATGAAAGATTTATATAACAGCTATGTAAGTAAAACACTTACAAAAGAGGAAATAGAAAAAATAGCGGGAAAGAGTGGTGATATTGATGAATTAATTAAAAAACAGTTAAAGTCTGGATTTCATTCAAATTCTGATGCCAATCTCTCAGGCAGTGAATTGATTGCCGCCAGCATTTTGAGTTATTATGTGAAACTTATTCTTAATTTGGATGCAAATAATGCACCATTCGAAATATTTTGCCTTGAGCAGAAAATGTCTGTGCCCTTTGAAATTGATTACAACAATAAAAAAGAAGAAATTTCAATAGGCGGAATAATCGACAGAATAGATATAAAATCAGATGCTTACAGAATTATTGACTATAAAACAGGAACGATAAAAAACCTGGAAATAAAATCAATTGCCTCACTTTTTGATGAAGATGAAAAAGACCGCGCTGAAGAATGGCTTCAGGTCCTGATCTACTGTGAGGTATTTTTAAGTAAAAACAACAAAAAGGTTTTTCCTTTAATATATTCCTTGAGAAAGCTGGTCGACAAAGAGTATGACGGAAGGCTCAGAATTATAAATAACGATAGCGAAATAATGATTGTCGAAGACTATTCACAATTCAGGGAAGAGTTCCGCTCATTGTTGAAAAATACTGTTTCATCAATTTTTGGCAGAAACGAGCCATTCAGGATGACTGAAAACAAAGATATTTGCAGGTACTGTCCGTACAGGGAACTATGTAACCGCTGAATCATTATTTTGCTAAATTTGAGTTGCTTTAAAATCTGAAGAGATGCTTGCAGATTACGACCATTACAAAGTTGAAATAAAGAATGTAAAATATTTTACTGACGATGGAAGAACTTATCCCAGAACAGCCATAATCAGCTTTTTTGATTCTGCCGGGAAGGAAATCGGCAATGAATTATTTGGTGTGATTGATAAGCAGGATATTTTTAAAATGATTGAAGAAGAAAGAGATCTTATACTTGATAATCTTTATATTAGCGACTTTTCTCTGTCAGCTTATCGGAGGGTACATAATCTCGACAAAAAATTTTATGTAAGAATCAGTAACCTGTCTGCAAAAAATGCATTTTTCGAGGCTGCGACGGCAACAGATTTCAGTTATGCATTATTCAATGAAGGAGATATAAGCTTCGAAGGTTCTCATTTTGCCAGAGGGAAGGTGTTATTCACAGGGTGTAATTTCGGAAAAGGAAATGTGAATTTCTCCAATACACTTTTTAGATGCGGTGATATTGACTTTTCAGGTTCAGTTTTTGGTGACGGAGATTTTCTTTTTAAGAATGCAGTTATTAAGGATGGTAAAAAAGATTTTCAGGATATACGATTCGGAAACGGCGAAATAAACTTCTCAAATACGGAATTTAACAGTGGAGAATTGTTATTTATTAATACACATTTCGGAAACGGACATTTCAGTTTTAAAGTAGTCAGAATTACCGGAGGGAAGGTTGACTTTCACTATGCATCATTTGGAGATTGTAATGTATCATTCGAAAGAACTGAATTCGGAAACAGTAAAGTGGATTTCAGAACTGTAGATTTCGGTTCAGGTAAAATAAACTTTAACCGTTCGGTTTTTGGTAACGGCGAGGTAACTTTTGAAGGAGCTTCATGCCGTTCGGGCAAGATCCAGTTAAAGAGAGTCGAAATGGCAAAAGGAAACAAAAATTTTAGCCTTATGGAAATGCCCGACACTGAACTTAATTTTGAAAAAACGAATTTCGGTGAAGGTGACCTTACTTTTTATAATTCTCAATTCAAGGTTCTTTGCCTTCGTTCCTGCAACTTTAATCATTATGTTGACCTACGCCTTGCCAGAGCTGAAATCCTTGACATCTCCGATACCATAGTTAGAGATATCATTGACCTTGAACCTTATGATTTTGATATAAACATCGATGTTATTAATCTGACCGGCATGAGGCTGGTCGGTAAAATATATATCGACTGGATTAAGAACAGGTGCCGTGAAATAATTATGGCCCAGAAAGATACTACTTTACGTCAGAAAGCTGAACAGTTCAGAACACTTAAGGAAAATTTCAGCAATACAGGTAAGTATTCTTTTGAAGATAAAGCATATATAGCTTTCCGGCGGCTTGAATCCATTGCAGACCTGAAAGAAGCAGTTTCAAAGAATAAATGGTCAGCTTTATGGGAATATCCTGCATATGCTTTTAAATGGCTTGTATTCGATAAAATAGGCCTTTATGCTACCTCGCCCGGAAGAGTTTTGCTTAGTGTAATTTTAATCTGGTTTTTCTTTGGGACCTTATTCTATATCAATGAAATCCTTGGTACAGGTCATACAATGTCGTCAGTGGGCAACCCTGACCATCTTTCAATACTTTCACAATCATATTATCATTCGGTAATTACCTTCTTTACAATAGGTTATGGTGATGTATACCCGCAGGGCCTGAGCCGGATCTTTTCTGGAATCGAAGGTTTTATCGGAGTTTTTATGATGTCGTATTTTACAGTGGCTTTTGTACGAAAGGTACTGAGGTAATACTATTCCGTCATGTCTCTTTTTAGTGCCGCCATCTTTATGGCGGTTACTGCAGCTTCATCTCCTTTATTTCCATGTTTTCCACCCGACCTTTCTCTTGCCTGCTCGATGTTGTTCGTGGTCAGAACACCGAAAATAACCGGAATGTTGTAATCAATATTGAGCTGGGTAATCCCCATACTCACACTCTGGCAAATATATGTGAAGTGAGGAGTTTCACCCTGAATAACGCAACCCAGACAAATTATAGCATCAACGTCCTCATTTTCAGCCATCAACTGAGCCCCCAGGGTAAGTTCAAAACTGCCGGGAACATGCTTTATAACAATATTCTCTTCCGTGACTCCGTGTTTAAGCAAAGTATTTATGCATCCCTGAAGAAGTGAAAACGTGATTTCCCTGTTCCAGTCAGAAACAACTATACCAAACCTCATTTCAGAAGCATCAGGAACTTCTGTCGGATCATATTCTGAAAGATTAACAGTAGCCATTATTTCAAGGGCAACATTTATATTCTGAAATTTAATTCTCTATGTTCAAAAAAGAATTAAATTATTATTCCTGTAAGAAAAAATAACCTCAGTTGATTAAAAGTTTTACCCTGGCAATGTATTTATCAATAGTCGCACCTTCAGTGCTTTCCGGATATTCATTTTTTATCCTCTCGTAAAGTTTCAATGCTTCAGCATATTTTTGCTGCAATTCAAGCACCTGACCGGCCTTCATGAGGTATAGCGGAGTGTTAAACGAATTATTCGCTGTTTCAGCTGCTTCGATATATCTTTCAATTCCTTCATCAAGCCTTCCAAGCTCTACAAGGGCATCACCCATCGCTCCAATTGCAAGAGAGCCAATAACCTTATCCTTTATTGAATACTTGCTTAAATATTCCAGAGCCTCTTCATATTTGCCGAGATGAAGATAACATATACCTGCACAATATTTTGCAAGATTGCCTGCCTTCGTAAACCTGTATGTGCTGGCAATTTCTATAAAACCTAAATAATTACCGTCTCCGTTCAGAGCAAGATTAAGCGAATCCATCTCCATCCACCTTTCCGCCTGATACATCTGCGATTGAGCTTCCTGATTCCTCTTGTTCAGATAAATTCTGCTCAGATAAAATAAACCTACCAGAACAACAAGAACACCAAGAGCTATCAATACCGCCTTATAATTTTCTTCAAGAAATTGTTCTGTCCTTGTAAGAGTCTCTTCAACACTTTTTATTGACTGCGGATTTTCGATTTTTGATTTCTTTGCCATATTGCTGTGTACTCAAAATTTAACTCCGCAAATGTAAATTTATTTGCTCATATTTTAAAATAATAGTCTGGAATTTTGATAAATGTATGTAAATGAATATCAAAGGCCTTTACAGATAAAGTATTCATATCAGTAGTGTCCGGATAAAAAGAGAAAGAAAGTTTAACCACATTGTAAAATGGACACCAGAGGGTATAGTGAACATAAAGGGGATATTATATCTCTGGCCTCAGGTGTACCCCTGAATCCCCTGTAAGGGGACTTTTTACTGTAAACAGATTGAAGCCCCCTGCCAGGAGGGTTGGGGGTTGAAAAACATTGAGATGTGGTATTGGTGTACCATGGGAAAACAGAGCCTCGTACAAAAGGAATAAAGTACAAAATTAATTAGCCCTGTGAATTAAAAATTTTATCCGGACACTACTGTTTTTCATATATAAACCGGCGAATGATATTCTTTTAGTAACTTTGTTGACTGATATCCGTTAAATATTTTGTATATATCTGATTTTATGTATCTTAAACAACTGTCTCTCACAAATTTCAAAAACTACGATTCAGCCTTTCTGGAATTTTCTCCGAGGATAAATTGTCTGGTGGGTAATAATGGAGTCGGTAAAACCAATATACTCGATGCAATTTATTATCTGTCACTTACAAAGAGTTTCTACAATATAGTCGACAGTGCAAACATTAAACATTCCCGGGAATTTTTTATCATCGAAGGTGTCGTTTCCACAAACGGGAATGAAGATACGTTGTTATGTTCATTCCACCGTCAGAAAATGAAAGTCTTTAAACGAAACGGCAAGGAATATGACAAGCTGAATGAACATATAGGCAAATTTCCTGTGGTAATGGTTTCGCCTGCCGATACACTCCTAATAACAGGAGGAAGTGAGGAGAGAAGGAAATTTCTCAATAAAATTATCAGTCAGTACGATTCCGTTTACCTTGATGCGATTCTTAACTACAATAAGGCTCTTCAGCAGAGAAACAGACTGCTGAAAGATTTTGCCGGCAAATTGCCTTCCGACATGGAAATCCTTGCAGTATGGGATGCCCAGCTGGTAACATATGGCGAATATATCCACCGGGAGAGAAACAGCCTGGTTAGGGAATTGATACCTGTTTTTAATGAATACTATTCATTTATTTCAGGAGGAAATGAAAAAGTAAATCTCAATTACCGTTCACAATTGTCAGAATCGGATTTCGGCGAGTTACTTAAACAATCTCTTAACAAAGACCTTATACTGGAATATACAACTGCCGGTATACATAAAGATGATCTTATTTTCGAGATGGACGGACATCCCATTAAAATAACAGGTTCGCAGGGCCAGCAGAAATCATACCTTGTAGCTCTCAAACTTGCTAAATTCGATTACATAAAACGAAAGGCCGGATTTCCCCCGGTGATGCTTCTTGACGATTTATTCGATAAATTTGACCTTGAAAGAGTCGAAAAAATAATAAAACTCGTGGGTAACCACCGGTTTGGCCAGATATTTATTACCGATACTGATGAGGAACGCATGAAAAATATTCTTTCACGGCTTAATGTCGAACACAGACTTTTCAGAATCGGGGTAAACTGTAATATTGAGGTAATTTCTGATTTAAACAGCAGCAGCAATGAGAAGGAGTAAAACAATATCACTCGCCGAAGCAATCAACGATTACATTAATGAAATGAAAATCGGAGGAAAATTAAAGGAAATTAACATTATCGATTCGTGGGAAAAGATTGTGGGAAAAGCTATATCCTCCCGCACATCCAAGGTTACTATAAAAGATGGTGTCCTCACTGTTTATTTAAAGTCATCAGTTGTAAAAAGCGAACTTATGATGATACGTGAAGCCCTCAGGGAAAAAATAAACAAAGAAGCCGGAGTTGATTTCATTAAGGAGATAGTACTTAAATAAAATCAGGTTATCTGATATTCGTAACCCTTTATTCTGATCAGTTTTTTTAAAACTTTTGAAGAAGAAAATCTGTATTTCTGTCCGGAATAATTTAATTCCACGTTTTTATTGTCAATAATTAATTCAATCTCCGCATTTTTCTCACGTTCAATAATATTATCTGCCAGTAAAAATGCCTTTTCTATGCCGTCGCCTCTTCTGTAATTCCAGACTTCATCGGGCATTGCAAGCCTTCGGTCATCATAAATGCTCTCACTTTCCAATTGCAGTAGAAGATTGTAAATCTCCTGTATACTTAAATTTTCAAAGTCTTTAAAACTTACAGGGTTCCTTTCAATTGCTGCCTTTACGAAAGGCAACCAGTCTATTCTGTCCATTTGCCTGTAAACATACATCGCCAGCCGGCACATCTCAGATACATCAGCCATACCAGTAATTTTATCTATTATATCTTCCCTCGAATCTTCAGGTGTTATACCGGGAACCGGTAAAGCGACAAATTTTTTATTTTCCGACGGAAGCCTCGGTTCAGTAATTAGAAACTTTCTGATATCTGACATCATTTCCTTTATTAATCCGGCCTGGCTTTCATCAGTAATTTTCAGAAATTCTTTTTCAATATGATCAGGTGAATTATTTTGATTTCTCTCAAGTATTTCTTCATAATCGTTGAGTATCAGTTTACCGGGTAAAGGGCTCAGATGAAATTCGTCTCCTTCCATTTCGTCAAGGAGTAAACGCCTTGTTTCAGGCCCGGCATGATACTTGCTGCTATGTTCATACTCGAAAATTTTTTCCAGAGCAACATACTTTGAATACCTTTGACAATCACATCTGAACTGAAAAAGAGGTTTGTATTTTGACTTGAATCTCAGGAAATTTATGAAAAGGGAAACATTAAGATCGGATTTCAGAAAACCTCTTAACTTTTCTGAAAAAATTCTGTAATGCTCCGGATCTATCGTTGCTGTATCGTAGAGAATGTGAATATATCCTGATATATTCGAAACTATCGTTACTTTTTCGTTTTCCAGCGCCCTGCGTGCCTTTGCTGAAAGTGAAGTACCGTTAAACCACATGTTTTTTGTCAGTATCCTTCTGTTATTTGTGAGAATACCTTCTCTCTCAGTTATAAAATTCTGTGAATGCAGCGGTGTCGCCATGAGAAATATTTTTTCCAGCGGTATTCCGGCAATAATAAACATGGCAGCCGCATATAATGCAGATAATGAAACACATTCCCCTGCACCTGTTGTGAACCCCTCCTTAAACCTGAAGGCTTCCATAGCTTCAACAGTTTCAGTCTTCCAGTAAGGAATAACGTCCGAATCATATTTGTCAAGACCGAAATGCTTTCTTATGTCTATGTCGAAATAATATTTGTCACCTTCATATCCGAACAGGGCGTTCGATTGCCTGAGAGTATCCATGTCAATAAACTCACGAAACCTCTCAATCTCTTTTGTCTTGGTTGTTAACCCCCACGTTGCAAGATCCAGATTAAAAATGTAATTCTGAATAATATACTGTTTTATCCTGTTTATTTTATAAAGCAATTTTTTATTGTCAATATCTTCAAACCAGGGATCTTTTCTCCACTTCCAGATGACAGGCGACATAATATTTGCAAGGACAAGCGGATAGAGTAAATCGGGAAAAACAAACACTTCCATATCTGAAAGTGTGAAAGCCGAAGAATATTTTTCAAGATTTCTTTTTTCACTGAAATCAACAGAATATACCCCACTCATGTTTAAAATTAAATTTATACTCGAATACCTTAATTTGTGTAGTGAAAAAAATTAGATTATTACTGAAATATCAGATTTACTGTCTGGCCGGTTGTTAGTAAAATCTTTCGATTTCGGAAAAGAAGAAATCAGCTTCCCTGATCGCATTCTCATCCGAATCCGAACCGTGCACAGCATTCATCTGCACAGATACACCGTATATTTTTCTTATTGTACCGGGTTCAGCTTTTGCCGGATCCGTATTGCCTATAAGTTTTCTGAATTCATTCACGGCATCTCTGTGTCTGAGGATCATCGCAACAATTGGTCCGGACGACATAAATTCAACCAGATTTTCATAAAAATCTTTTCCACGATGAATCTCATAAAAATTTTCCGCCTGCTGCTTTGTGAGCTTTAACATTTTCATGGCTAAAATTTCAAAACCCGCTTCATTGATCATGGCCAGGATAGGGCCTGTTTTACCGGTCCTTACAGCATTAGGCTTTATTATCGCAAGCGTAATTTCATTTCCCATACGAACATTTTTTATAGTTAATGTGTTAACCTGAATTATGCAATATTAATATTTAATAACTTTACCGCCTTTAATATATTAATTAAAGTGCTGGAACTTGGCAAATATAAAAAAGAATTATCGGATTATCTGAACAGGTCTGATAATATACTTCTGATTTGTCACATTAATCCCGATGGTGATGCAGTCGGTTCAATGCTCGCTCTTTTTTATTTCCTCTCATCAAAGGGAAAGAATGTTGAAATGATTTCACCCAACTATCTTCAGGAGTTCCTTTTGTGGATGAAGGGTTCTGAAAGGATTAATATTTTTATCAGAGACCGTGATAAATGTCTCAGATATATTGAAAAAGCCGACCTGATAATAATGCTTGACTTTAACCAGTCAAACCGTCTGGGCGAAGCAGAAAAACCTGTCCTGAAATCCTCTGCGATAAAAGTTGTAATAGATCATCACCTCGACTCAGATACTTTTTATGACCTTCTGATCTCTGACCCCAACCGTTCATCAACTGCGGAAATTGTTCATGAACTTGTTTGCATGCTTAATGATGGATTGTTTGCTGATATAAAATATGCCGAAGCAATTTACGTGGGTATTATTACCGACACAGGTAATTTTGAACATGGATCATTTACCGGAAACACATTCCGTCTGATTGCCGGAATTCTGGATACAGGTATCGACAAGGACAGGATTTATAACCTGGTTTTCAATAATTTTACCGAATCGAGAACAAGACTTCTAGGCTATGCATTATATGAAAAAATGGTTGTTATCCCTGAATATAAAACTGCATATATTGCTCTTACCCGTGACGAACTGAAAAGGTTCAATTACCGCAAAGGAGACACGGAAGGATTTGTAAACCTTCCTCTTTCAATTAACGGTATCGATTTTTCAGCCTTATTTATTGAAAAAGAAGGATTTGTAAAGATATCTTTTAGATCAAGAGGGGATTTTTCCGTAAATTCTTTCGCAGGAAAATATTTTCAGGGAGGCGGCCATTTTAATGCTGCCGGAGGTGATTATTACGACACCCTTGAAAATACCATTAGTTATTTCCTCGATATGCTGAAAAAAGAAAGAAAAAGTGAAGAATGAAAAATGAAGTATTCTATTCTTCATATCATAATTTTCTGCCAGTTAATATCTTTCGCATGCAACAACCGGCCAGGGGAAACAGAAATCAAAAAAAAGCCCGGATATAAAGAACTTGAAAAGGTTAATACTTACCTGGCCGAAAAGGACAGGGAAAGAATTCTGAATTACATCGAAAGAAAAAACCTTAAAATGAAAGAATCAAGTTCGGGACTGTGGTATTGCATAATACATGAAGGGGAAGGAGATTATTTCAAAGATAATGACCTGATTGTGATGGATTATGAATGTACCTTGCTTGACGGAACAAAATGCTATTCATCACAGCTTACAGGTCCCAAAACTATTATACTCGGTAAAAGCAATATTGAAGCCGGACTCGCCGAGGGTTTGAAAATGATGAAACCCGGAGGAGAAGCAATATTTATTATTCCGCCATTTCTGGGATGGGGACTTCTCGGAGACGATAAGGCAATTCCCCCACGAGCAGTTATCGTCTATGAAATAAAAATACATGGTAAAAGCAATAAATAAGATTCAGATTGAAGAATTCAGTCAAAAATGAATAAATTTGTATAAAAAAATAACGGGATAAAAAGATAGTATCATGAGTTTCAGATTAGTTGCGGCAGGTTTTTTATGTGCTGCCATTTTAGGTTCATGCGATATAAGCAAAAAGTATGAGAGAGAAGAAGAGATACTGATCCAGAATTATCTGCAGTCAGTGGGCGATACGGTTTATACCAGAACTCCCAGTGGGTTATATTATTACATCATTTCCGAGGGTTCCGGCACGAATCCTGTAAATGGGGATACTGTGTCAATCTGGTATAAAGCCAAATTTCTTTCAGGTCAGCTTTTTGATTCCAATTTCGAACAAACAGACCCATACTTTTTCATTATCGGTTCCAATACTGTAATTAAAGGTATTGACGAAGGGGTCAGACTTATAAAAAACGGGGGAAAAATTAAACTGATTACTCCTTCCAGCCTCGCTTATGGAGCTTCAGGACTATACGGGTATAATGCTTATGGTTATTATCAGGTTATAGTCCCGGGTTATACGCCCTTTGTATGGGAAATTGAAATAGATAACATCTGGACTGGCTCCAGATAGAAATCATTTTCATAGAATGTTCATTATGTACCGGAAAATTTTAAAACCCGTTATTTCAGTTTTGGCCTCAATTGTTCTGATTGTGGCACTTTTATCAGGATGCGGGGAAATCGGAACATGGAAAGAACAGGAAGAAAAGATGATCCAGGATTATCTCGATAAACTTGGAGATACAGTTGCAATCCGAAAACCCAGCGGGTTGTATTATATTGAATTGAGGGAAGGTACCGGATTGTCTCCGGTACCGGGTGATTCGGTGAGCTTCTTTTATAAAGGTATGTTTCTTGACTATGTGATTTTTGATACAAACCTTAAAGACAGCATTCCTTATAAAAGCAAAATAGGTTCAAACGATCTCAGGGCCGGAGTTGATGAAGGACTTCAGTATATGAAAGAGGGAGGGAAAGCCCGGCTTCTCACACCGTCGAACCTCGCTTTCGGACCTACCGGAATATGGGGTATAATACCAGGCTATACACCACTTATATGGGAAATTGAACTTATTTCCGTTAAAAAAGCCAGATAAATTTTAAAACAGATTTTATATGCGAAGAGTATAAATTTAATTGAAATTTAATTCTCTTCGCATTTAATTTACTGATTCGGAAATAAGCTGACAATAAGTTAATTATTTTAAATTATCAACCTTCTGTTCAGTAAAAAATTAATTCAGCGCGTATTATTCCGTGATTGCAAAAGGAAAATTACAAGATGATCATTCAAATCCGGAACATTAACCTTCCATTCAGATATTTTCTTAGTTTCAATCCTTTCACTTACCAGTGTAATGTCAACAGCAATACATAAATCTGTACTTGACATGCATGTTTCCAAAATGTATTTGAGCAACCTGTTTGCCCGGTACGGAGCTTCCATAAAAATCTGTGTTTCTCCGCCCATGGATTTTCTCTCAAGTTCCTTTACCTTCTTCCTCAGACTTTCTTCTTTCACCGGCAGATAGCCGTTAAATGCAAATCTCTGCCCATTAAGTCCTGATGCAGCCAGGGCAAGATAAATTGAAGAAGGTCCGGGCAGTGGTATTACCCTTATGCCTTTCTGGTGAGCAAGTCTTACTAACCCTGAACCAGGATCTGCAATACAGGGAATACCTGCCTCACTTATCAGTCCGGCGTTATGCCCCTCCTGCAAAGGTTGCAGAAAATCAGAAAAATCCTTCGTGGAAGTGTTCTCGTCAAGTGTGAAAAAAACAGCTTCATCAATAGGAAAATTCTTGTCGAGAAGTTTTAAGTACCTTCTTGCACTTCTGACCTTTTCAGCAATAAAAAACCGTAACGAAAGAGTAATGGCAATAACCTCATCGGGTATTGCTTTTCTGAAATTTTCACTGCCAATCGGGACAGGTATCAGATACAGATTTCCGGTCAATATATTATATTTTTAATGCTCTAAAGATATATATTAAAAAGTTTACTCTTGTTCTTAAAAACAGAATATCTGTTATTGACTGTTTGTTAATTTTGAGTTAGGTTTGTGTATCAATTTTTATTAAAGTGAAGATTACTTTTCTGGGAACCGGAACATCGCAGGGAGTACCGGTTATAGCCTGTGATTGTAAAACCTGTCAATCGGATGATCCAAGGGATAAAAGACTGAGAACCTCCCTTTTGCTTAGAAGCGAAAAGGCAATTATAGTATTTGATGCAGGACCCGATTTCAGGCAACAAATGCTCAGGGAAAAAGTTGCTCATATTGACGCAATCATTCTCACACACGAACACAAAGACCATATTGCGGGAATGGATGATGTGCGGGCTTTTAATTACAAAACCCGCGATGCAATCGATATCTATGCCGAGGAAAGAGTCCTCAGGGAAATCCGGAGAGAGTATTCTTATGTCTTTGCTGAACAACAATATCCGGGTATACCAAAAATGAGACTGAATGAAATAAATACTGAAAAATTTTCAATCAAAGGACTGGAAATTATTCCTGTCAGAGTAATGCATTTCAGACTCCCGATTCTGGGTTACAGAGTTAATGATTTTGCATACATTACCGATGCCAACAGTGTCCCGGAAGAGAGCAAAGAAAAATTATATGGAGTTAAATATTTGGTAGTTAATGCTTTAAGAAAAGAAAAGCATATATCACATTTCAGCCTCTATGAAGCAATACAATTTATCAGGGAAATTTCACCACGGCAGGCATTCATTACACATATCAGCCATCAGATGGGATTATACAGGGATGTATCAAAAGAGCTTCCTCCGGAAATCAGACTTGCCTTCGACGGGCTGAGTATCGAAATTGATTAAGCCGTTCTTTCATTTTTTCTTTTTCATACTCTTCTGGAGCTTTTTCTGATAATTTGTTGAAAAATAATATCTGTTTCTTCCAAGTTGTGTGGTACTTACATAGGAAGCTTTTGCTCTTTTGGCAGCCCATGGATTCTGCCGGGAAGAAGCACATCCTGTAAATGTAATCAGGGAAATAAACAGCAGAAAAGTATAATTCCTTATTATTTTTTCTATAATTTTCACCATTTATGAATTATCAATTCAATGATATAAATTTAAATATTTTAATTATTTAACGAAATAAAAACCATCAAGGTTAACATTTTACTGTAAAAAATTTTTTCTTTTATTGTTAACTCACTAATTTTCACTGAAAATAGAAGAATCTCATGGAAGTGAAATTAAAAACCCGGATAAATTCATTTAATATGAAAATAATAGAGTTATCATTTGTTTTTATTTTCGCAATACCGGCATCGGTAAAGGCCCAGATGATATCAGATGTATATTTTACAGATTTACCCGGATTTTCAGCAACACGTATTTTATTATCCGACAGCACAATATATAACTTCAGGAAAGCACTCCCTGCTTTTGCTTTTGAACTGAATGGAAAACAGTTAAGTTCCATGGATTTTGATGTGACATTTTTAAATGGTTCCTGGAAACAGATTTACACGCAGGGAGTAACGACAAAAATGAAAAAGTTATCCATGGATTCAGATGATCTGAGATATGAACTTTTATTCGAAAACATGGGTGTTGATACAGTAACCATTGGAAATGTTGTTCCTTTTGGTACTGATGAGAATTCTGTTACTATAACCGGTTATGGCCCGCCGGATCTTGCAAGGGCTTATTTATTCCGGCCGGGATATTCAAAAGTGAGAATAATTTTGCCCGATAATGCATGGGAACTGGGATATTCTTCTTTCAACGCAGGAAAATATTCGGTATGTGCTCTTGCCCGACGCCAACAAACAGAAAACGGCCGTAAAAGAAGATATGAAACAATACTTCCTCCCCGTGCAAGTGTTACATATTATATATATGTAAACATATTCGAAGGTGAATGGCAGAATGGACTGAAATATATGTTTCGCGACAGATATCTTTTTGATCTTGAAAAATTTGATGATGAGTTATATAAACGGGAAGACCTTCAGTGGATTAAAAGCAGTTACATCATAATTCTTCAAATGGCATGGGACAGAGATTTTATTGACAGAACCACCGGGAAATATACTTATCCGGTTGAGCTTTCAGAATGGAATAACCTGTTCGGACATGTAGATGTTTTCGGAATATGGCCTACGTGGCCAAGACTCGGACTTGATATGAGAAATCAATGGGACCTTTACAGGGACCTTCCCGGAGGAACTCAGCAACTCAGGGCATTTGCAAGAATGTCACGGCTGTCAGGAACTAAATTCTTTGTTGCCTATAACCCATGGGATAGAAGCACCCGTGAAGAAGACCATATGAAAGGAATGGCGCGTATAATAATGGAAACGGAAGCTGATGGCGTTGTACTTGATACAAGTGGCAAATCAAGCCGTGAAATTCAGGCTGCGGCCGACAGCGTAAGAAAAGGCGTTGTTATGTACTCCGAAGGTATGGCAGTTCCCGCTGATATGCCGGGAATAATTTCAGGACGGGTACATAATGCTATATTCCTTAGTCCGGAACTTAACCTGAATAAACTAATCAAACCTGATTTTTCGATATTCCGCGTATGCGATGTCGGGGAAGAAAGAATACATCGGGAAATTGCAATTGCATTCTTTAATGGTTACGGAACAGAATTGAACCTTTTCAGACCAGGTGGAAGAAACTCCGAAGACCTTGAGTTCCTCGCACAAACAACATTTATCCTCAGGCAGAATAATGATGCTTTTCTTGATTCAGACTGGATACCATTGATACCGACACTGATAGATAAAGTTTATGTCAATTGCTGGAAATCAGGAGATAAGAAAATATTTACAGTGCTAAATATGAGGCACGAAGGTGTTTATGGAGATCTGTTTGAAACTGAAATCCCTGAAGAAACACACCTGGTGTCCCTGTGGAATCATGAGGAAATTACACCATCTGTTACAGGTAATAAAGGTAAGGTAAAAGTAAGCGCACAGGGATGGGATCCGTCCTTATCGGGAACCAGACTGGAAGGTTCGGTTGATTGCATTGCACAGATTCCAAAACTTATTAAATCAAAGTTGAAAGGGGATAGCCTTTTAATAAAAAAGCCAGATTCTGGAAACATTGTCCTATGGCAGGGGAACCCCTCCTATACAAATAAGAAATTTTTTAACCTTAAGTTCAGAACAGATACAGTCTTTAATATTTTTAATCTTACTTCAGGTTATGAAGGTAAAATTGTAATTCAATTGCTTGAATCCGGTATTCTTAAAGATGAAAATATAATTTATTTCAAAGGCGGAAAACCGTGGCTGGTAAGCAGGGTTACCCGGACAAAAGAAGCGGAATATATACCGGATAATATGGTACTTGTTCCCGGAGCCAGAATTACCTATACCCTCTCCACAGATGAAGATTTTATCCCCTATCCAAATATTAATCAACCTGTTACTGTAGAAGTAGATAGTTTTCTGATTGACAGGTATCCGGTTACCAATGCTCAGTTTTATGAATTCCTGATTAGTTCCGGTTACGTCCCGTCGGATACGACAAATTTTTTAAAACACTGGTCAAATGGGATATATCGGGCTGGTCAGGAAAAATATCCGGTTGTTTACGTGAGTTATGAAGACATGCAGGCTTATGCGAAGTGGGCAGGGAAGAGGTTGCCAACTGAAGCAGAATGGCAACTTGCTGCACAGGGTACCGACGGAAGAAAATGGCCATGGGGGAATGAGTTCAGAGGTACATGGTGCAATAATTCGTTTGGCCGTCCCACTCCGGTAGATTCCTTTTCGAAAGGAGCAAGTCCGTACGGAGTTATGGACATGGTAGGTAATGTGTGGCAAATGACTAATGATATGTATTTCAACGGCAATTACTATTTTACAATAATCAGGGGTGGAAGCTTTTTTAATCCCGAATCGAGCTGGTGGTATATAAAAGGAGGTCCACAGCCACTCGACCGGACTCAGATAATGTTGATGGTATCACAGGGTTTCGACAGATCCGCAACTGTTGGCTTCAGATGCGTAAAAGACATAGCTCCCGGTTCAATACGACCCGGGAAATGATAATTAAAAGCGAAAATCTTCTGATAAAATAATTCCGGGCACTATGTAAATCTGTTTCTGAAGCCCGATAACTGGTTAATCTTTATTTACAGCTTAAGCCTTTTTTCAATTTCGTGTATTTGATTTCTGAAATGCTTATCCGTATCTATCAGGTTGTTTACGGTTTTACATGCATGCAGGACCGTTGCATGGTCTTTGCCTCCTATTTTTGATCCGATACTTGCTAGAGAAGCCTTCGTAAGGTTCTTGGAAAAATACATCGAAATTTGCCTTGCCTGAACAATTTCCCGTTTTCTGGTCTTGCCCAACATCTGTTCAAGAGGTATTTTATAATAATCACATACTACCTTCTGAATGTATTCAATGGTTATTTCTTTTCTTGATGTGCTGACAAGCTTTTCTACCATCTTTCTTGCCAGATCGATGGTGATCTCTTTTTTATTAAGAGTTGCCTGTGCATATAAAGAAATAAGAGCAGCCTCCAGTTCTCTGATATTGTTTGTGATATTTTCAGCCAGATATTCAAATATTTCATCGGGAAGTTCTATCCCATCATTGTAAGCTTTCTTTTTCAGTATTGCCAGACGTGTTTCATAATCAGGCTTTTGCAGGTCAGCCAGCAATCCCCATTTAAACCTTGAAAGCAAACGCTGCTCCATGTTCTGAAGTTCAACCGGAGGTTTATCGGACGTAAGAACAAGCTGTTTTCCTGACTGGTGCAGATGATTAAATATATGGAAGAAAATATCCTGGGTTTTTTCTTTTCCAGCAAATTCCTGTACATCATCAAGTATTAATACATCTACCATCTGGTAGAAATGCAGGAAATCATTCTTGTTGTTGTTTCTGATAGACTCCGTAAACTGAGTTTGAAACTTGTTTGCATTTACGTATAAAACAATTTTATCGGGATGCTTTTCTTTTACCAGTATCCCTATTGCCTGTGCCAGATGTGTTTTACCGAGCCCGGAGTCACCATAAATCATCATCGGGTTGAATGCTGTACCACCTGGATTATTGCCAACGGCAATACCTGCCGAACGTGCAAGCCTGTTGCATTCTCCTTCAACAAAATTATTGAAGTTGTAATCCGGATTTAACCTCGGATCGAAATGTATCTTTTTAATTCCGGGTATGACAAAAGGATTCTTTATTGAAGGCTGTGTAAGTTCAAAAGGTACCTGTATGGGCCTGTTCTGGAGATCCGTTTTGTTTCTGGACGGAAATTTGACAGTATACGGCTTACCGTCAGCATAATTCGAATTCTCCATTATAACATTGTACTCCAGTTTTGCATCGGCTCCTATTTCACGCCGCAGAGTTTTCCTGAGAATGTCAATATACTGCTCCTCAAGATACTCATAGAAAAACGGACTCGGTACCTGAATGGTAAGAATGTTGTTTTCAAGCTTCAGAGGAACAATAGGTTCAAACCATGTCTTGTAACTGACTGATGGAATAATGTCTTTAATGATTTTCAAACAGTTATTCCAAACTTCAGTATGCGATTTGTTCATAGATCTTACTTTTGATTTTTGAACCTTAATTTGTTCTTTTCAGATAGCAATATTTGCAAAAAAAAAACTAAAAAAAAAAATTTTTTTTGCTTGATTTTTTAAAAAAAATTATATGAATTTAATCATCAGCAACTTAAAGTTGAAAAATTTTTTATTATTGATAAATTACAGTAAAACAATATATTAGAAAAATATTTATTCATTCTTACATGTATTACAATGCATTAAAAAATTATTCAAAAAAATGATTTAACCGGCAAAAAACTGATACTATTTTGACAATCTTTTTTCTGAAAAATTAAAATTATGATAAAGAGATACTTAACTATTTTCCAAAGGTCGTTTCACTTACGTCCGAAAACAGAAAAATGAACATACTTTTTTGGGTTTTCTTTTAAATCGCGGAGTAAGTTATCAAGACTTTCCAGACTGGATGAAAGATTTCTGTAAAGAGTGTCACTGGTAATAAGCTTTCCTGCTGTTCCTTTCCCTTTATTCATGCCATCAAGAAGCTCCCGCGTTTCTTCAAGTGTCAATTTAAGCTTATTGAGAGATTCATATAAACCTGATGCGGAGAGAGAGTCAGTGATCGACTGTAAATTGGTGACGGTTCTGTCAATTTTACCTGAACTTGATGCCAGCATGGATGAAAATGAAGTGAAATTATCAATTGCTTCTTTCAGATCTGTCTTCTTTGTACCTATAATTTCATTGATGCTTGCAGTTGTCTGGTTTATGTTTGAAAGACTCCCTTTCAGGTCTGACCTGAAATCTGGCGAAATCAAATCATTTATTCCTGAAATAGCAGTGTCAAGCTCATCAATCAGATTGTTAACCTTCTCCCTGATAACAGAGAAATCTCTTTCAAAGGTTGTAAGAAGAGGGGGAGACAGCCTTCCCGGAATTGTATCTCCGTTTTTGTATACACCCGGCCCCTGTCCGTAAAGTATCCTTATCTTCATGCCTGCTATCAGCGATACACTCGTTATCTCTGCCACACTCCCCTCAGGTATAACATAATTTTTCTTTATTGATAATTCCACAAGCAACCTGCCCGACTTGTCATTAACCAGATTGATCGACTGAACCACACCTGCCTTGAAACCGCTGATTTCAACTGGACTCGATTCAGTCAACCCGCTGATGTCATCATAAATGACATAATAACTGGCCATGGTACTCAAAAGGTCTTTTCCTTTCAGATAATTATAGAGATATATGAAAGCCAGTATCGTTAATATTGCAATAACACCAACCTTTAATTCATTTGAAATTTTAAATTTCATGTCTTCTCTGTTATTTTTTTCTTAATTCGTTAAGAGCTTCCTGCAAAGGTAATATTTTGTTTTCTTTAACAGCTATTACAAATGCATCGGGAAATAATGATTCTATTTGTCGCCTGTAAGCAACCGCCTGATTATAATCCGAAAATTTCCCTGTGGCATATTTATAACGGTTATCTGCATGGATTTCTGTAATGTCAGTCAGGTTTTTAAAGTTGCCGGGTTTGATTTCTATTCTCTTTGATGATGAAAGAACCTGAACCATAAATACTATATTGCTTTGAGTTGCACCATCACTTCTGGATGTAACTGTATTACTTTCTTCACTTCTTATTGCGGATATTTTGCTTTTTTTATCAACCTCCGTTATATATTCCCTGCATGCTCTGAAAATGGCTTCTGCAATTTCAGCCTGTCCCTTTTTTGAATTCAGGTACTTCTCTTCGGCAGAGTTTGAAATAAATCCGGTTTCTATAAGCACACTCGGCATTGTAGTCATATATAATACCCAGAATCCGGCTTGCTTTACACCTCTGTCAAACCTTTTAATCTGTTCCCTGAACTGAACCTGAATCTTTGATGCAAGGTCAGTACTCTGCTCAAAAAATGCAGATTGCATCAATGTAAATATAATGTATGATTCAGGTGATTTCGGATCAAATCCTTCATATTTGGTTGTGTAATCTTTTTCAAGGAGTATTACCTCGTTCTCCTTCATTGCGACTTCAAGATTCTGCTGGTCCTTATGATGACCCATTACATACGTCTCAGCACCATATGTATTCCTGAATCTGTGCCAGTTAGCATGGATTGAAATGAACAGATCGGCTTTATTCTTGTTCGCCAGATTAGCCCGGTCGGCCAGATCCATAAAAACATCGGTCTTTCTTGTATAAATCACCCTGGCATTACTTATATTTTTTTCTATCAGTTCGCCAGTTTTTAAAGCTATTGCAAGCGTAATGTCCTTTTCGTAGCTGAAAGAACCAATTGCACCAGGATCCCTGCCACCGTGTCCGGCGTCTATTACAATAACCCATTTTTCCTTTACGGGTTGCTGTAATTCAAAGCCGGCATACAATGAATCAGAAAAGGATAATACAAGAAAAATCAGATAAATGTAAATAATAGAACTGTTTTCTATACCGTTTTTAATTGTTATGAACATTTATTGTACATTAAAATGTGTTAGTTTTGCCGGAAATATCTTTAAAATGCTACAAAAATAGAATTTAAAGTTGCATTATTTTTTTAAAATAAAACGATTTTCACTTGCATTTCTGATTTCATTCGGTTTTCTTACTGTGTTTTCACAGGAAGAAAAGTTATTTTCCGATACACTTATTATACTGAAAGACAGTATAGAAGTTGATACTCTCCTGAAGCCTTTGAAAATATCTACCGACGCTGTTGACAGGACAATAACCCATACGGCTAAAGGATACAGGCGGACAGATATGGTGAATAAAAAAGTTTATCTGGTTGAAGAAGCTGTTGTAACATATGGAGATATAACTCTTACCGCCGATTCGATCGTTCTGAATACTGAAACGGGAATTATTTATGCTACGGGCAGACCCGATTCAACAGGAAAGATGGTTGGCCGGCCTGTCTTTAAACAGGGAGAGGAATCCTTCGAGTCGGAAGCTCTCGAATATAATTTCAGAACAAGAAAAGGAAGGGTTTTCAATATTCTCACAAAACAGGAAGAAGGATACCTTAGAAGCCAGTTAACCAAAAGGCTGGAAGATGGAAGTCTTAATATAGGGAAAAGTACATACTCAACATGTGATGCCGACCCTCCGCATTTTTACATAGGATTTAACAAGGCAAAAGTGGTTCCCTCCAGAAAAATTGTAACAGGTCCGGCATACCTTGTACTTGAAGGAATCCCCCTTCCGGTTGTAATACCTTTCGGATATTTTCCTCTTTACAGAAAAAATGCCGCTTCATCCGGAATAATCATACCTAAAATAGGAACCACTTATGAACTGGGCTATTCATTGCGCGACGGAGGCTACTATTTTGCCATAAATGATTATATGGACCTTACTCTTACCGGAACACTTTATACAAACGGTACCTGGATGATCAGTGCAACTTCGGGTTATTTCAAAAGATACAAGTATTCAGGCCGTCTCTTTCTGAGCTTTGCCAACAATGTTACCGGCCATGCAGGCCTGCCCGATTTTTCAAAAACAAAAAACTACAGAATTGACTGGAACTACACGCAGGACCCGAAGGCTAACCCCGGCTCAAGATTTTCAGCAAGTGTGAGCATGACGTCTAACCTTTACGACAGGCAAAATAGTTATGCGGTGTCAGAACATGTCACAACAACAAGGCAATCAAGCATCAGCTATTCAAAAACATGGGAGGGAACACCTTTTAATTTTACTGCAAGTTTAAACCACAGCCAGAATGTCCAGAATAAAACCATGAGCCTTAATCTTCCTCAGGCCCAGTTTTCGATATCGAGAATATACCCCCTTAAGAACAGGAAAAGAGTCGGCCCATCAAGATGGTACGAGGACCTGCAGTTCCAGTATACAGCCAGACTTGATAACCGGATTAATAATATTGCCGATAGTCTGCTTTTTTCAAAATCGCTATTCAACAATATGCATAACGGATTCCGTCATGATGCACCCCTCAGCCTCCAAATAAGACCCTTCAAAAGGATACCTGGTTTTATTATTTCCCCCCAGATATCATACACCGGCGTACTTTATACACAGAAATATAATAAGCGGCTGGTGACCGATTATTTCGATCCTGAACTGGGCAGTACAAGACCTGTTGTAATTACCGATACAATCAGGGGATTTTTCTACGGGCAATCGGTTAATGCTTCAATAAGCACCGGTATAAATCCTCAATTATATGGGATGTACCAGTTTAAACCAGGTTCAAGACTAGAAGCAATTCGTCATGTAATAAAATCTTCTGTTTCATTCAGTTACATCCCCGAAATTAAGGGTCTTACTTCAAACATGTACCGAGAATACACCGATGTTAACGGTGCTGTAAGGAGATATTCAATATTTGAAGGCAATGTCCATGGTACACCTTCTGCAGGCAAAAGGACCGGCGGAGTAAGTTTCAGCCTTGTAAACATTGTCGAAGCTAAAATACATGAGAAAAATGACACAACAGGTATTGCTAAGAAGGTGAAATTAATCGAAAACCTCAGTGCAGGTACCTATTACAATATTTTTGCCGATAGCCTCCGGTGGTCGCCAATTGGCGTAAGCTTTCGTACAGTGCTCTTAAACAATATAGGTATAGCCGCAAACAGTTCCTTTTCACTCTATGGAACCGATGATAACGGCCGCATAATAAACACATTTTATTATAAACAGACAGGTAAACCACTCAGGCTTACAAGCTATAATGTAAGTGTAGATCTGGATGTCAACCGGCTTTTCAGCAAAAAGACAGGCAGTACAGCAACACGGTCACCGGGAATGGAAAGCAGGGGTGACTTTAATGAAGACGAAATTGCAAATCCGTTATCACGTCAGAGACCTTACCAGGAGGAAAGAGAAAATGATTCAGACTATCCCAGATTCGATATGCCATGGACCATGCGCATGGCATTCAGTATTAACTATTCAAAAGAAGGACTCACTCCTTCGATTGTCGAAACTCTTTCACTTTCGGGTGATTTGTCCCTCACAAAAAAAACAAGGATAAACTACGAAACCGGTTTTGATTTTAAAAGTATGCAGATAACAACTACAAGAATAGGCATTTACAGGGATCTTCACTGCTGGGATATGAATTTTGAATGGATACCTGTAGGCACAATGAAAAGCTGGTACTTTACAATAAAAGTTAAAGCATCAGTTCTTGCCGACCTTAAATATGAAAGAAGAAAAGATTTCAGAGACCAGTTTGAATATTAGCTGAATAGCATTAACTTAAAAAAATAATAAGGTATGAAAAGAATAATCTCTGCTAAGAACGCTCCGGCGGCAGCAGGCCCTTACAGCCATGCTGTGGAAGCCGGTGGAATACTTTTTGTTTCGGGTCAGGTAGCACTTGACCCTGCTACAGGAAAGCTTATTAATGGCGGTATCCGTGAACAGACAGAACAGGTTCTAAGAAATATCGGAGCAATTCTTGAAGCAGCCGGATACAGTTATGGCGATGTAGTAAAATCAACTGTCCTTCTGAGTGATATTGAAGATTTTAAAACAATGAATGAAATCTATTCGAAATTCTTTCCGACTGAACAACCGGCGAGAGTAGCATATGCTGTAAAAGATCTGCCCCTTGGAGCACTTATTGAAATTGAAGTAATTGCAGTTAAATCAAAGTAGTTAAACATGAGCAAATTATTTGTTTTACTGATAGTTTCAGTAATGTTTTTCTGGTCATGCAACACCGGGTCAGAAAAACAGAAGGTAACTGAAAGCAGAGTCATAACATTTGAGAATACACCTGCCTCAAGACCTTACAGCCCTGCTGTCGAAGCCGGAAATATGCTGTTTGTTTCGGGACAGATTGCACTCGACCTCTCAACAGGCAAGCTTATTGAAGGAGGGTTTGAGGAACAGGCTCGGCAAACACTCTCCAATCTTAAAACGGTTATAGAAAAAGCAGGATATAAGCTTGAAGATGTTGTCAGATGTACGGTTTTGTTAACCGACATCAACAATTATGCCACCATGAACCGCATCTATATGGAGTTTTTCCCTTCGGATCCGCCAGCTAGAATGGCCTTTGCTGTCAGAGACCTGCCGATGGGAGCCCTGATAGAAATAGATGCTATCGCAGTAAAGAAATAATTCCGGATTACAATTCTTACACTGAGACCACTTCAAATTTGATCTCAGCCTTCACTTCACGGTGAAGCTTGATTATTGCTGTATATGTGCCCACTTCCTTTATCTGGTCGGAAGGAAGTATAATATTTTTACGGTCAATCTCAAACCCTTTTTCCTTCAAAGACTCAGCAATCTGAATTGCATTTACTGATCCGAATATTTTTCCGGTACTGCTTGTTTTCGCTCCGATAACCAGAGTAAGACCCTGTAATTTCTCTGCCAGAGCTTGTGCTTCAAGACGTATTTTTTCTTCTTTATGAGCTCTTTGTTTCACGTTTTCGGCATGGACTTTCTTTGCCGATGGAGTGGCCATTATTGCCAGACCTTTCGGAATAAGATAATTACGTCCGTATCCATCCTTAACCTTTACTATATCGTCTTTATGTCCAAGCTTCGGAACATCCTGCAATAAAATAACTTCCATCTCAACCTCCTTATTTTAACAAGTCAGTAACGTATGGCAGCAACGCCAGATGCCTTGCCCTTTTAACCGCCTTCGCCACCCTTCTCTGGTATTTAAGAGAAGTTCCGGTAATTCTGCGCGGTAAAATTTTCCCCTGTTCATTTAAAAATTTTTTTAAGAATTCAGGGTCTTTGTAATCAACATATTTTATTCTGTTCTTCTTGAAACGGCAGAATTTCTTTTTCTTTATCTCAACTGCCGGAGGGGTCAAATACCTGATTTCTGATTCGTTCTGTGCCATTTTTTATTCCTCCATAATTTTTTCAGCTTCCTTTTGTTTTCGCTTTTTTTCAGCATACTCAATAGCATACTTGTCCATTTTGAAGGTAAGAAATCTCAATATCCTTTCATCCCTTCTGTACTGAAGTTCAAGCTTTTCAACAATATCGCCGGGCCCTTTAAATTCGATCAGATAATAGAAACCGGTTGACTTCTTCTTAATAGGATAAGCCAGTTTCTTCAGACCCCAGTTTTCCTCATGAACAATTTCACCGGAATTTTCGGTGATAATCTTCTTAAATTTCTGTACCGCTTCCTTCATCTGATTCTCAGATAAAACGGGAGTTGCAATGAAAACGGTTTCGTAATGGTTCAACATAAATTTATTATTAATAATTAAAGTTAATTGACTCGCAAAAGTACAATATTTTTAAATTTTACAAAAATATTCTATGTCAATTTTTTCAGGTTTTATCAATGAAATTAAGGATTTGTCAGGATTTTATTAACAATAAAAAAACTGATACTCTTTTTGATTATATTTGCTCTAGTCCCGGCTAAATGATAAAATAACTGAAACATTGATGGAGAATTTTATTGTCTCAGCAAGGAAATACCGACCTTCAACATTCGATATGGTGATAGGGCAGGACCCTATAACAGGTACCCTGAAGAACGCTATTAAAAATAAACAAATAGCCCATGCATATCTTTTCTGCGGGCCCCGGGGCGTTGGGAAAACAACATGTGCAAGAATATTCGCCAAGACAATTAACTGTTTCAATCTTCAGGAAAACGGGGAAGCGTGTAACAAATGTGAATCGTGTGTCTCGTTTAACACACTCAGATCCTTTAATATTCATGAGCTTGATGCTGCATCAAATAACAAAGTAGAAGATATCAGAACACTTATCGAACAGGTCAGAATTCCTCCACAGGTTGGTAAATACAGCATCTTTATTATTGATGAAGTACATATGCTTTCATCGGCAGCATTCAATGCATTCCTTAAAACACTTGAGGAACCTCCTGCCCATGCCATTTTCATACTTGCTACCACCGAAAAGCATAAAATAATCCCGACAATACTTTCAAGATGTCAGATATTTGATTTTCAAAGAATTAAAGTAGAAGACATTGTTGAAAGATTGAAATACGTTGCAAAAAATGAATCTGTAACTGCCGATGAAAATGCTCTTCATGTTATAGCCATGAAAGCAGACGGCTCAATGAGAGACGCTCTTTCTATTTTTGACCAGCTGGTCAGTTACAGCGGGAATTCCATTACCTACGAAACCGTTCTTGAACACCTCAATGTACTTGATTATGAATATTATTTCAGAACGGTTGATGCAGCCCTGACAGGCGATATATCAAAAATACTGCTTACATTCAATGAAGTCCTTGCCAGGGGATTTGACGGCCATAATTTTATTGCCGGATTGAACAGCCACCTTCGAAACCTTCTGGTAAGCAAAGATGAAATTACTCTTAAACTTCTTGATACAGCTCCCGCTATAAGGGAAAAATACCTTAATCAATCGCGTAAATGTTCAAGGGAGTTTCTGTATAAGGCACTGGAAATAGGAAGTAATTGTGACCTTGGGTATAAAAGCAGTAAAAATCAGCGCCTTCACGTTGAACTGGCATTAATTAAACTCTGTAATATTTCAACCACTGAAGCTCTCGAGACTGAAAAAAAAAAGAGTGAATTGAAACCTGAAAAAAAAGAAATTCAGGTCAATAAGTCCCAGGAACAGAAACCTTCTCATAAACAAGAAATTAAGAATGAAATTCCAATTGTAAACGAATCAAAAAAACCTGAAAAACCTGAAAAAAAGAAAGGTAATGAAAGTAATGAAAGATCTCTTTCAATTAAGGACCTGATAAGCGGTTTCCATTCTCCCGAACCCGTGGAAAAAGCCGGAGAAATATTCCATCCTGATGAATTGATTTTAGATAAGCCTTCTGTCAGTAAATTTGCTCCTGATGAATTTTTAAAACTCTGGCATAAATTTAAAGATACAGTAAAAAACGAAGGTCCCAGAGTATCAGGCATGTTCAAATCTATTAAAGTCAAAGTACACAGTGATAATATAGTCACTCTTCATGTGAGTAATCTGGCACAGAAGGAACTGTTTAACCGGAACTATAAACAAAGAGCGGTTGCATTTCTGGAAGAACATTTCGGCAAAAGTTCGTTTGAAATCGAAATTGTTGTAGATCCGGTAGAATCAGAAGAGATTATTTACTCTGATGAGCAGAAATATCAGTTCCTTACTTCAAAATATCCCATATTAAAAGATTTCAGAAAGAAATTTAATCTTGATTTTGAGTAATATTTTAATAATGAAAAGATTATATTAAAAATTATATGACTGTTGAAAAAAATTACATAGACAGGCATCTTTATGACCACCTCATAAATAACTCGAGGTCAATGTTGAGCGTCATCAACAGTAATTATTGTTACGAAAAAGTTAATAATACATTTTGCAAATACCATAAATGCAAAAAGGAAAATGTTGTTGGTAAATCTCTTATTGACATCTGGGGTGAGGAAACATTTAAAAATAACATCAGAGAAAATATTGATCTGTGTCTGAACGGAAATATTGTCAGATACGAAGCAAACTTCCAGATACCTCTCTATGGTGAAAGATTTTTCGAGGTTATTTTCCGTCCTTTGCCCGGTGAAGAGGGCAATATTACCCACGTGCTGGCTGAGACAGTTGATATAACTGACCTGAGACTTGCCCAGAAAGCAGTGAACGAACTGGAAGAAGAATTCAGGCTACTTGAAGCACATCTTCCTGTTGGTATGCTCAGATGTAGTCCTGACGGTACCATAATTCATTATAACAAAACATTTTCAAAAATACTTGAGAACTATGAAGATGAGAATCTTGAAGGTCTGAATATAAAAGATTTTTATAAGGAAAAATCTATTTTTGATGTACAGATGCTGCATGCAACCGACGAAAAAATCAGTACCTTCAGAAGAGTTCCTATTATTACCTGCAAAGGCCGCGAAATCAGATGCAGGGTAAATATCTATGTTGTTACGGATAAGGAAACAAAAAAACCGTTGTATGCAGATTTTGCAATTGAAGATTCTACCAGAGAAATAATGATTGAAAACCGTCTGCTCCAGACTAAAAAGATGGAGACAATCGGTTCACTTGCAGGAGGCATTGCACACGATTTTAATAATATCCTGTCGTCTATTCTCGGTTATTCCGAAATGCTTCTGGAAGAAATAAGAGAAAATCAATCAGGAACCGAAATGGTCGGAAAAATCATCAAGGCAGTATCAAAAGCCAGAGAACTTACAAATCAAATACTTACATTCAGCAGGCAGGTCGGACAGGAAAAAATACCTGTTAAAATCTGTGATGTACTGGAAGAAGCCGTTAGCTTTGCGGAATTAATAAAAAAACCTGATATATCAATAAGAAAATTTTTCAGGGATATAGATGCGCAGGTTTATGCTGATCCAACTCAATTATTCCGGGTCTTTATAAATCTTATGATTAACGCACTTCAGGCAATGGAGAAAACAGGAGGGACCCTTACCGTTACCCAGGAAAACATAAGTGCGGACCAGTTCAGGAATGAACTGGGAAAAAGCATTGTGGCTGATGAGTATACAGTAATAGGTTTTGAGGATACCGGAACAGGAATGGAAGATTCTGTAATGAGCAGAATTTTTGAACCATATTATACAACAAAAGATGTAGGCAATGGTACAGGTCTTGGCCTTTCCGTGGCTTATGGAATTATATCGGAGCTTGACGGGGAAATAACAGTTAAATCGGTAAAAAACAAAGGTTCTTTGTTTAAAATTTATCTGCCGCTGAATGTCGATCTGCATCCGCCGGAAAGCATAACTGATGCATACAATAAAAAAGTACTTTTTATTTCATGTTATAACCACGAGTTAAGGATTTTATGTTCAGCCCTTAAAAAAATCGGATTTGCTGTTGATTGTGCTTCTGACGTTGATGCCTTGATGAAATTATCAGGCGATGAAAATGTGAAACCTGATATTGTAATCTTTACACAGGATAATGAAAACATAAGCTCCGATATTCTGTCAGACTATTTGATGGAAAAGAATATCGAAGTACCTGTCATACTTATTACTGACAGCAGCAAAGACCTTTCAAAAGAGAAACTTGTAAATTCCGGAATTGTAAAAAATGTTCTTTTCAAACCTGTTTCATTGCGGGAAATAATTGCATCAATTCAAATATCTTTAAACAAATAATTTATTTTCTATGGCCGGTATATTGATAGTTGAAGATGAAAAGGACGTTAGAGAAATGCTGAGAGACGCTCTGATAAGAAGGAAATATTCAGTAATAGAAGCTGCTAACGGTAAAGAAGCCTTAGCAAAATTCAAAGCTTCATTCATTGACGTTGTAATTACTGACATTCTTATGCCTGAAGAAGACGGGCTGAAAGTAATTATGAAACTGAAGGAACTGAAGCCCGAACTGAAAATTATAGCTATCTCAGGTGGAGGAAAGTTTGGCCCGGTGGATTATCTTAACATGGCAAGAACTCTTGGAGCAGATGAGGTTTTTACCAAACCTTTCTCATTAAAAAAGCTTGAAAAAAGAATTGATGAACTTCTTACCTCATAATTTTGATTGTAATTTATTAGAATTGATTCCTTTAAATACAGGAAATTGAGAAATATTACCATGGTTTCAACTTGAACAATTATCCGCATATCAACTGATCGATTGGTTTTTACTTCTGCCTCTGTTGCAGCAAATGTTTTTATTTTATTTAAACTGTAACAATTTTCCCCTTGGAGATAATATAATGATCTATATCTCTGGCAGGATATTAGGTTTTTAGTTTATTAGCCTCTGAAACAAGGCATAATATATTATGATTTATAATAATTTAATAGATTGTGCCTTTGGGTATCATTTATCGTCATATTATGTAAATAATAATTCACTGTTAAGAAAATAACCCTAACTTTGCAGGATATTAAAAGAAAAAAATAAGAAAGTCAAAATGAGTGTCATCGGTAAAATACTTGGTCTTTTTCTGGGCAATAAATATGAGAGGGATTTAAAAGAGTTGTATCCTTATGTTGAGCTCATAAACAAGGAGTTTGAAAAGCTCAGGGATTTATCAAACGACCAGCTCAGGGATAAGTCGGAAGCCCTGAAGAATGAAATAAGGGAAGCCTTGAAAGATGATGAAGAAGAAGTCAGAATGTTAAAGGAAAAGGCTGAGGCAGAAGAAGATGTAAATGTAAAGGAAGAGATATATAACAGGATTGACAAACTGGAAAAAGAAATTGATAAGAAGCTTGAGAATATTTTAACTCAGCATTTACCCCTTGCTTTTGCCATTGTTAAGGAAACAGCCCGCAGGTTCAAGGAAAACAGCCAGCTCGAGGTAACGGCAAGACAATACGACAGGGACCTTGCTGCCAAAAAACCGAATGTTACAATCAAGGGAGATAAGGCTTACTGGAGTAACCGGTGGATGGCAGGCGGGAATGAGATAGTCTGGGATATGGTGCATTTTGATGTCCAGCTTATGGGAGGTGTGGTTTTGCACCAGGGCAAAATTGCAGAAATGGCTACAGGTGAAGGCAAAACTCTTGTTGCCACATTGCCGGTTTTTCTTAATGCTCTGGCAGGTAGAGGTGTCCACATAGTTACCGTCAATGATTACCTGGCTAAGCGTGACTCTGAATGGATGGGGCCTATATACGAATTTCACGGACTCACGGTTGATTGTATCGATAAACATCAACCCAATTCCCAGGAGCGCCGTAAAGCATACCAGGCCGACATAACTTATGGTACCAATAACGAATTCGGATTCGATTACCTCCGCGATAATATGGCAATTAATCCGGAGGACCTTGTACAAAGGAAACACCATTATGCAATCGTCGATGAGGTAGACTCGGTGCTGATTGATGACGCCAGAACTCCTCTGATTATCTCAGGTCCAACCGCTCAGGCTGAAAATCAGCAGTTTGAGGAGCTGAAACCATTTGTTGAAAAACTTGTGTCAGCTCAGAAAAAGCTTGTTAACCAGGTACTTATTGATGCAAAAAAATATATAGCCGAAGGCAATCTTGAACAGGGAGGAATGCTTCTTCTGAGAGCATTTAAAGGACTGCCGAAGAACAGTGCACTTATTAAATACCTTAGTGAAGAAGGCATAAAATCTTTGCTTATAAAAACCGAAAATTTTTATATGCAAAACAACAACAAGGAAATGCCTAAAGTTACGGATGAACTATATTTTATTATAGATGAAAAGGCTAATACAATAGAGCTCACTGATAAAGGCATCGATCTTATATCCGCATCTGTTTCAGATCCTTCGTTCTTTGTTCTTCCTGATGTCGGCAGCAAGATAGCAGAACTTGAAAAATCAGGCCTTAGCGAACATGAAAAATTGAAAGCCAAGGATGAAATCCTTCAGGAATACTCTGTCAAATCTGAGAGAGTTCATACTCTGACCCAGCTTCTAAAGGCATATACACTGTTTGAGAAAGACGTGGAATATGTTGTAATAGACAACAAGGTTAAAATTGTTGATGAACAGACAGGACGTATACTTGAAGGCAGAAGGTATTCTGACGGACTTCATCAGGCAATAGAGGCAAAAGAAAACGTTAAAGTTGAGGCAGCAACCCAGACGTATGCCACAATAACGCTTCAGAATTATTTTCGTATGTATCATAAACTTGCCGGAATGACAGGTACTGCGGAAACAGAAGCGGCTGAATTCTGGGATATCTACAAACTGGATGTTGTTGTAATACCCACTAATGTACCTTGTATCAGAATCGATAAAGAAGATATTGTTTACAAAACAAAAAGGGAAAAATATAACGCAATAATTGACGAGATTACTAAACTTCATAAACAGGGCAGACCTGTCCTTGTGGGAACAACATCAGTTGAAGTGTCAGAATTGCTGAGCCGGATGCTTAAGATGAGGGGATTAAAGCACAACGTTCTAAATGCTAAACTTCATCAGCGTGAAGCAGAAATAGTTGCAGAGGCAGGAAAAAGCGGGACAATAACTATTGCGACAAATATGGCCGGCCGGGGAACGGATATTAAGCTTACCCCGGAAACAAGAGCTGCAGGAGGTCTTGCAATTATTGGTTCAGAACGCCATGAATCAAGAAGGGTTGACCGCCAGCTCAGGGGAAGGTCTGGCCGTCAGGGAGACCCGGGTACATCACAATTCTTCGTTTCCCTAGAGGATGAATTAATGAGACTCTTTGGTTCGGAACGAATAGCAGGGATAATGGACAGGCTGGGCCTCAAAGATGGTGAAATGATCCAGCACCCGATGATTACAAAATCAATCGAGAGAGCCCAGAAAAAGGTGGAGGAGAACAATTTCGGTATAAGAAAACGCCTTCTCGAATATGATGATGTAATGAACTCCCAACGTGAAGTCATCTATAAACGCAGAAGACACGCCCTTCTGGGAGAAAGACTATCGGTTGATATTGCCAATATGATGTATGACGTCACCGAAGCCATTGTTGATTTCTATCATGAAACAGGTAATTTCGAAGAATTCGAATTTGACCTTATTCGCTCCTTTTCAATGGATTCACCTGTATCGAGAGAAGACTTTCTGAAACTATCCAAAGAAGAAATTGTTGACATTGTCTATAAAAAAGTGCTCGAAGTATACAGGAGAAAGGAAGAAATTATTGCAGGCCAGGCATATCCCGTACTGAAAGATGTTTATGACAGAATGGCACACATGTATGAAAACGTTGTAGTGCCGGTAAGCGACGGCATAAGGGTTTTTCAGGTTATAGCAAATCTGAAGGCAACTGTCGAAAGCAAGGGCAGGGAAATTATGAGAGCATTCGAAAAGACAGTTGTGCTTGCAACAATAGATGAAGCCTGGAAAGAGCATCTCAGGGAAATGGACGAACTTAAACAGGCTGTTCAAAATGCTACATACGAACAAAAGGATCCGCTGCTTATTTATAAGTTTGAATCGTATGAGCTGTTCAAAACAATGATTAACAAGATTAACCGGGAAGTTGTCAGCTCACTGATAAAAGGCTTCATCCCTATACAGGATTCAGAGCAGGTGAGGGAAGCTGAACGGCGCCGCAAAGTTGACACGAGCCGGCTGAGAGAAGAAAAAAGAGAATTTTCAAATTACAGCAGCACAGCAGCAGCCCCGGGTGGCCAGAAAAAAGTCGAACCCGTCAGAGTTGAGAAAAAAGTCGGACGCAACGACCCATGCCCCTGCGGAAGCGGTAAGAAATATAAAAATTGTCACGGTAGAATAGAATCACCTATTTCACCATCGGCGAACAGGTAATTAATTTATAGCCTCCATTGCCTTTTTTAGACGTGAATAAACCTGCTGACTGACAGGCACTAGAGGCAGCCTGAGATCGTTCTGACAAAGATTCATAATACTCATGGCAGCTTTTATACCTGCAGGATTACCATCGGCAAAAAGCAATTCGATTATCTCGGTAAAACGAAACATAATGTCACGTGCCGCCTTGAAATTCGATTTGAGACACTGGTTTACCATCTCACTCCATTCGGCTGGATAAGCATTGGCAATTACAGATATTACACCCGATCCTCCTGCAGCAATTATGGGTAATGTCAGAAGGTCATCCCCGGAAATAACATGAAAACTTTCAGGTTTCCCCTTAATTATCTTCATAATCTGTTCCATGTTGCCCGAAGCCTCCTTTACTCCTACGATTGTGTCAAATTCATGAGCAAGCTGCAAACATGTTTCTGCTGAAATATTACAACCGGTCCGGCCGGGTATGTTATACATAATTACAGGAACAGGACTACATGTTGCTATAGCTTTAAAATGTTCATACAGCCCTCTCTGTGTTGGCTTATTATAATATGGTGCCACCGAAAGAATCCCGTCAACTGATTTCAGGGCAGTTGTTTTAAGCTGAGTGATAATCTCCTGGGTGTTATTGCCACCTATTCCTACAACCAGAGGTACTCTTTTGTTTATTGTTTCCAGAGTGAATGAAATCAAAGCTTTCTTTTCATCTTTTGTGAGAGTGGACGATTCTCCGGTTGTTCCCATTAAAACAATGTAATTGACACCACCGTTAATAACGTGATTTATTACCTTCTCCAGAGAGGAAAAATCAATACTTGAATCGTTTTTAAAAGGAGTTATTATCGCTACTCCTGTTCCTCTGAATTTTTTCATATTTAAATAATTTTAGATATGACCAGATATCTTTTTTATTGTGTCTTTTACTTTAAATGACCCTATCCCCCCTGATTGCTTCAAACACTCTCCCAAAATTAATACCTCGGGATGGATAATAAAATTTTTTATAATTATTAAATCATCCGAAACCTTATTCATTTTTTATAAAAGTCGGGTTATTAATCATTTCCAGATAATACAATATATGTTCAAAATATTCATTGACATTAGAATTCTTATTGAGGTCAAACATCATATCATAAAGATAGGAATTGTCTCCTTCATTAAACAATCCTATTTTCAAAGACGCAACAGACATTGCTGTAATATACTGGAGTGGAAGTAAATCATTGAAATTAATATCAATCAGAACATCGAACGGAGTTTTGATGAAATTTTCTGCTTCTTCTGAAACAGGCAGGTAGAAAAAATTAAGATCATTTTTTTTAATACATGTAAGATACCTGATGGCCGTTAAACAGTCGGGGAGCAATTTATCTGGATAAAATCCTAATATTTTTACCTCTACTCCTCTTTCCTGCATCTTCTGGTGAAATTGTGCCAGATATTGAAAATCGGAAGCTCTTGTTGCATCCCAGACAATACCAATTAACTTTACATCAGTCAGATTACCTTTGAATTTGTTTCGCTTCACGTAATCCGCTTTTTTTCTGAGAATATATCTTCCTCTTTTAATCCTTAATTTTTTGAACAATTCCATGTCACAAACCTAACAGTTTTTTTCCAAAAATTCCCACATCATTTCCGTTATTGTTGTTCAATCATTTTCAAAAATTCATCTTCGCTTATTATTGGAATGCCAAGGCTTTCAGCTTTTTCCCTTTTACTCGGACCCATATTCTCGCCTGCAAGAACGAATGAAGTGCTCCCTGAAATTGATGATGAGTTTTTACCTCCAAGCCTTTCAATAATTTCTTTATATTCTTCCCTGGAATGTTTTGAAAAAACGCCTGAAATCACTATCGTTTTACCTGCAAGCTTTTTTAAGGATTCTGTCGGTGCCTCTTTTTCTGAACGGAAATTTATTCCGTATGACTTAAGTCGTGCAATTATTTCCCTGTTGTCTTTGTCTTCAAAATAGTTAACTATACTGCTGGCTATTTTAGGACCTATTTCCCTTACCGATGTAAGCTTTTCAGTATCTGCTGACATCAGAGTGTCAATATCGGGAAATTCAGCTGCCAGTGTTTTTGCAACAGTTTCTCCTACATGACGTATGCCGAGGGCGTACAGAACTCTATGATATGGTGTACTCTTCGACTTTTCAATGCTTGCAATAATATTCGAAGCAGATTTTTCTCCCATCCTTTCAAGAGGAATAAGCTGTTCCTTTTTCAGTTCATATAGATCAGCTATGCTCCTTACAAGGCCCTCATTAAAAAGAAGATCAATAGTTTCTTCTCCCAGCCCTTCAATATTCATTGCTTTACGCGAAATGAAATGCTCGATTCTTCCCTTAATCTGAGGAGGGCAATGAAGATAATTCGGACAGAAATGATTTGCTTCATTCTCCATTCTTATAAGCGGTGTTCCGCATTCAGGACAATTCTTTATAAACTCAACTTTTTTGCTTCCGGGCTCCCTTTTACTGGTATCAACACCTACAATCTTGGGGATAATTTCTCCTCCTTTTTCGACATAGACAATATCATTAAAATGGAGATCCAGCAATTCAATCTGATCCGCATTATGCAAGGAAGCTCTTTTAACAACTGTTCCGCCAAGCTGAACGGGAACGAGATTTGCAACAGGAGTCACTGTTCCTGTTCGTCCAACCTGAAAATCAACAGATATTAGCTTTGTGGTAACCTGTTCTGCTTTATATTTGTAAGCAATCGCCCAGCGTGGTGACTTTGCGGTAGACCCAAGTTCATCCTGAAGGGCGATAGAATTAACTTTTATTACAATGCCGTCAATATCATAAATCAGTTCCCGCCTGGCTTCATCCCAGTGATTGATGTATTCAATAACTTCATCAAGATTTCTGCACAGTTTCATGTGCTCTGATATTCTGAACCCCCATTCCCTGGCTTTTAACATATTATGGTAATGATCATCATATGGTAAATTTTCGCCAAGAAGATAGTAAAGGAAACAATCCAGTTTTCTGCTGGCAACTATTTTAGAATCAAGAAGTTTCAATGTGCCGGAGGCAGCATTTCTCGGATTGGCAAAAAGCGGTAGCCCCTCGGCAGCACGCTCCTTGTTAAGCTCGTTGAAGACCGGCCGTGACATAAGTATTTCTCCTCTGATAATAAACTCATCAGGATAGTCACCCGCCGGTAATTCCCGCGGAACCGATTTAATGGTAAGCACATTCTGTGTCACGTCATCACCTGTATACCCGTCTCCCCTCGTGAGTGCCCGCTCAAGCTTCCCCTTGCTGTACATAAGACTTATTGATGCTCCGTCGAACTTTAACTCACATACATATTCAACATCTTTACCTGCAACCTTTATAACCCTGTTGTGGAAATCCTTTACCTCTTCTTCTGAATACGTATTGCTGAGCGATAACATCGGATATTTGTGCGGGTACTGAACAAACTCTTTCGTCAGATCACTGCCTACCCTTCTTGTGGGTGAATCTTCAGTTACCAGTTCCGGAAACATCTTCTCCAGTGTCTCCAGCTCATTCATCAGTAAATCATACTCGAAATCGGAAATGACGGGATCATTCAATACATAATATCGTCTGTTATGTTCATTTATCTCCCTGCGAAGTTCTTCAATCCGTTTTTTTGCTTCACTCAGTTTCATTGTTCAGTTCAGTAAATAGCACTTTGTCAAATATTTAAGCCATTAAAAATTCAATTCCAGATTCCGTCAATTTTTTTACCGCACGACGGACATTTTCCATCGGAGACTTTATTGAAATCTATATGATATCCGGTTCTTTTAATCAGGACACTATTGCATGAGGGGCATCTGGTATCAGCCATTTCGTTTCCCGGTACATTGCCGATATAAACATATTGCATTCCTTCTTCGGCAGCGATTTTTGCTGCCTGATTCAGTATATTCAGTGGGGTAGGAGGAAGCTGTTCCAGTTTATAGACCGGATAAAACCTGCTGAAATGTAATGGAGTTGATGCAAATCCGTTTTTGAAAAGCCACCGGCACATGTTCCTTATTTCTTCAGGTTTATCTGTCCACGTTGGTACTATAAGGTTTGTAATTTCAAGCCATACACCATTATCCTTTAATACCTTGAGCGACTCAAGAACTGGTTGCAGTTTACCCCCTGATAACCTGAGATAGGTGCTATCATTAAAAGATTTAAGATCAATATTTGCAGCATCCAGGACCTTGCAAAGTTTTTCAAGCGGCTCTTTGTTTATGTAACCATTTGACTTGAAAACGTTCTTAATACCTGCCGCTTTAGCCAGTAATGCCGTGTCGTATGAATATTCATAAAAGGAAACCGGTTCGGAATAGGTATATGCAATTGATTTACACTTGAGATTCAGACACTCTTCAACCACTTTTTCGGGAGGCAATGTATAATTCCTTGTTTTATCCGGACTGGTCTGGGATATTGACCAGTTCTGACAGTTCAGGCATGCAAGGTTGCAACCGGCTGTGGCAATGGAATATGCTCTTGTGCCGGGAAAAAAGTGATAAAATGGCTTTTTTTCTATGGGGTCAACATTTACCGAACAGGGATTCCCATAAGCCATTGTATATAACTTCGATTTAATAACTTTCCGGTTATTGCATTTGCTGACTTCTCCTTCCTTAAGTTCACATTCATTTGGACAAATTCTGCACATTATACCCCTTGGAGTCTCCTCCTGGTACATTGCAAGCTTTAATCCGGTTTTCTGCCCGGAATCTTTATTAATGCTGAATGCCTCTGATGGAAAACAAACAAACCCGGCTGAAAATGCAGCGCATTTCTTTAAAAATTCCCGCTTACCTATTCTCCTGCTTTTCATAAAATCCCTCCCGATTTAAGATTTAAAATTTAACGAAATATTAATGCAAATATAAAACCTGCAAGAATTAAACCGGCTATTATCAGCATAGTAATTACTGAACCGGCAAGAGGAATCGTAACTCCGGATACTGCAATAAATCCAAGTGCCGATCCTGCCAGGTCAGAACTGTAAACCCCCGCAGGAGTTTGCTTCGTATTTTTCATTTCACTCATAGTCTTGAAAATGCAGCCGGTGAGGAACGAAGGAATCAAACTCATTAAAAGAAGTAAAGCAACTGCTAACCCCGGGTAATTCATTAAAATGATTCCGGGAATTAAGAACCCTGCAATTAAATAAAACAACAGCAATAATAACAAGGAATATTTAACCTGATTTTTTACTGGAAAAAAAGGTTTTACCCAGGCACCTGCAGAAAGTCCTGCCATTATAATAGCTATTACCAGCCCTGTAAGATGGTAAATATTGCCTGCCGATGACTGAATAGCCATAAGGATTAATATTTCAAATCCGGCTAAAGACGCTGCAGCTGAATACATCGGAAAATTTCCCGGTTTAATTGTAAAAACAGGGAAAAAGAAAAGCAGAAACATAATTACAAGTGCAGGAATAATTTTCCCTGCATCCCTTGTCAGATTATATGACTGAAAATGAAAACATGCAACCGGACGTTTAATCGTGTTAATATCTGTTTTATAATCAATTATGGAAAGGATTTCATCCGATTTCCTTTTTATCAGTTCATCATCAAGATAACTGGAATTCACATAAATATTTTTTATTCCTCTCTTTTCAAGCAGTGAGCAAATTTCTGTACTGAGTTCATTGTCGGACGCTATAAAGTATAATTTATAACCGGCAATAGGAAGGACTTTTTCAAAAACAGAGGCCAGTGTATTAAAGATAACAGAGTATAATGACGCCGACTGATAATTATAGTAGTTTTCAGCGACTCCCGGCGTGCATACGAAAATCCCACCATCTTTCATCTTTTTCTTTACACCATCAAAGAACTCTTTTGTATAATAACGATTAAGGAGTATTGTTGAAGGAGGAGGCAGTATCATAATAACAATATCGAAATTTTCAGAGGTCTTTCTTATAAAAGTGTATGCATCTGTATTTTGTACCGCCATGATTTCTTTACCGGGAAAATTTTCAGTCATAAATGTTTTTACCAGTTCGGGATCTCTTTCAACATAAAATATTTCTTTCACTTCGTATTTCAGAATTTCATTAATGCTTGATACAGGATCACCGGATATCAGAAGTACTCTTTCTGGTTTATCATGCTGTAACATAGCATAATGTATGTTCTCCTCCCGCTCTATTTCATCATTCTTCCATCTGATTATACGGTGATTATAATATGTTGATTCTTCTGATTCATATAATCCTTTTGTTATATTGCCGTATGGGGTATCTGTGGAAGACTCAATATGTGTTCCCTGCAGAAGAATTTGTCTGAAAAACCTGTCAGGACCCTGCCAGATGGTTAACAGAATAATGATTATTCCTGTAGCTATTGAAAAAAGCCTGAACCTAAAATCAGGTCTGTAATACATCATAATCAGAAACAGTACGAATAATACAACAGAAATTGTCAGAATCTGATAAGTGTTAAGAATACCTGAGGTCAGAAGTGTTACAGAAAGTCCGGCCACAATACCTCCTGTTGTTTCGATCGAAAATGATTTACCGCTGTTGAATATATTATTTTCCCTTGCTGCCATCAGAACTTTAATAAAAGCAAACCCTGAAATAAAGCAGGTTGGGGAAAGCACAATAAGTGTAAAAATTATGCTTACCAGAAAGGAAGGTGTTTCGCCCGGGTTCAGATACATTTTATTAAATAGTATCATCAGGACCAGAGAAACAACAGGACTGACAGCAAAAATTGTGTTAATTTTTTTTAAGTTGGTAAGCGTGGATTTTCCGGCGTAAAATGAACCTGTAGCAGAACTTATTAACCATGATGCCAGGAAGGTTCCCGTTATTAATTCGTATCCACCTGATGTATTAAGTATTTCCCTCATCAGCAGCAACTGTACCGATGAGCTCAGGTACCCGATAAAAAACAAGTTGGCGGCAATTTGCTTTGCAGTAAGTGATTCTGATGATATCGAAGCCTCTGCAGACTGAATATTTTTATGGCTGAAGAAGTCCTTGAAGTATTTAAGATGCCATAAAAGATGTATAATGCCCGTAAATGAGAAAGCAATGCCTGTTTCAACATGCCATTTAAGCAGGGAGATAAAGAAACTGTCTTCCCATTTGTATGTGACTTTCAACGCTAAGATTAACCCGGCAACCGCAGTTATAATGAATGTTACAGCGAGAATCAGATTCCATATTTTCCGGTGATCGGTAAGAGTCAGAAAACCCGATTTATAAAAGAAATGACAGATCAGATACAATGCAAAAACTGCAGTCCCTGTACTTATTACATGATACATTACCTGTTATTTCTTTTCTTCAAGAACCAGCGTTTCATAAACATATAATTCTGCGTCTTTCCATCCGTCCCATCCGAGTCCGGCCTTTTCTCTTGAAGTATATCCAAGAAACTCTTCCACTGTCCATTTGTTCTCGGTAGCCACCTGCGGAAGCATGGTACCCGACCTGAAATCTTTTTTTATGTATATGCCATGTTTTCCAAGAATAATTTCTGAAGTGTTATTTATTCTTTTCAGAGGCCCAAGCACGGATATTTCAATTTCAACCTTTTTAAACTCCTCCTTTGTAAGCGGAAGAAAACGGGTGTCATTGAAAGCCGATGCAATTGCCATCTCGTTTATTACTTCATACAGCGGTTCAGACGATACAAACCTGCCTATACAGCCTCTCAGTTTACCGTCAATCCGGAGAGTTACGAATGCTCCGAGATTTCTTTTCAGCCCGGGTAGAATCTCCGCAGGATTCAATACTACTCTCCGGTGTTCATTAAGCATGGTGGCAATCGAATTCCTTGCAATCTTAAACATCTGATCAATTTCTTCCTGTGTAAATTGCATCTCCTGTGATGAATTACCGGACGACGGGTTGCTTTTCGGGATCTCTGCAAGGGCTATCGCATGATATCCTACTACTTCCTCTTTGTTACCATACTGGGAATCGCCTGAATTACAATAACTTATTTTCTTAAATACAAGATTTGGATCATTATTCACTAGATAAAGTAACATTAACCCTGAAGTCCAGCCACACATACTTGTAGCAAGGTTTGGAATTCTTTTTAAAGAATTTTGTGAAAGAGTTTTAAGAAATAATTCCGGGTCTTTTGATACTATTGCATCAGCTGTTGCATTATCTACTTCCTTTGCCTGGTTGTATGGAGGGTAGTGAGAGAAATCACTGCTGATAATAAACAGATTCTCCGGGGTGAACCACGGCCTCAAAGCTTCAGCGATGCTTTTAATTGTGTTTTTGTTGTTTGTTCCTATAACAACAGGTACAATTTGCTGGGGATTCTTAAAATAATACTGAATAAATGGAATCTGTACTTCAAGGCTGTGTTCCTGAGAATGAGCATTTTCAGAAAACCTGAAAACACTATGTTCTTTCCTGAGTTTATCGGCTATTTCTTTATTTACTGTAATTTTTCCTAAAGGTGTTACAAAATCTCCCGAATAATAGACCGAAGCACCTTCGAATGCCATAATATGGCTAGAACCGATAAGGAATATATTTTTGAATTTGCTGTCGTGCGGTATTGTTGAAAATGCTGAAGCTGCGGTTTTGCCTGAGTAGATATAGCCGGCATGCGGAACAATAATAGCCCTTACCTTTAATTTTTCGGGATACTTGTAGCACGAAGCAAACATCTGTTCGAGATCATGAAGTAAACTCTCACGACTGGCTGAATAAAACCTTCCTGCTGCAGCAGGTTGCCGGTCTGCCGTTCTGCCCTGTGAAAATGTTTCCATTGTAAATAAAATTGATATTATTAATATGCATAAACGTAGCATACCACTGCAATTAAAATTCCGTATTAAAATTACAAGAAAAAAATGAAAAATCCTCGAAGTAAACGAACTGCTCTAGACAAGAACCATTGATTCTTTTATGATTTCACCGTTTTCATCGGTGCCATAAATTTTAATGCCTATGCTTATTGTTGCACCACCCAGAACATCAATTACCGGACTGATAGCATCCTTAATGTCTTCTGTCTCCATATTGTCAAATTCTTCCACATTGAAATAAAGATGAATGTAAAGTATCTTATCCGTCTCATCTATATGACTCAGAACCTTTACTATTTTAGCCAGCCACAATGACGATGCTGTGTTAAAATACTCAAGGTTAAGCCTCAAATTAGTTACCTGTCTGGGATTCTTTGCATATTCAACTATCCAGTTGTAAAGCGGCTCATATAATTCAGTTGCATTTTCAGGAATGGACTTTCCGGATAGGATAAGATTGCCCGTATATGAATCAAAATCAACTTCAGGGGTTTTTGAAGTTGGCTCCTTGTACAGATTTTTTAATTCTTTCATTACCTGGATCTCAAATAAAAACCGGTAAATTAATGTTAATTCAACTCAAATATAAGGTTATTTTATAAAGCCAGATTACTATTTTATCAAAATAAATAACACAATTGTCAAATTTTTTTATCAATTAACCACAATGGAGGAATAATTCAAAATCATAACCTTTAACTTAATTTTGCTTTCTTCCAAAAGCGGAAATGAATTATATTTGCCGCTGAATTTACGAAATTTATGGAGTTAATTCTGAAAAACAAGATAGCCGAAGCCGTAAAGTCACTGTATAACAGAGACGTTGACCTAAGTCTCATTCAGATTCAGAAGACAAGAAAAGAATTTAACGGTGATTATACACTTATCGTTTTTCCTTTAATACGTTGTTCTAAAAACACACCGGAAAAAACGGCGGAAGACATTGGTAATTACCTTATTAATAATTTGCCGGCTATTTCCGGATTCAATGTAATAAAAGGATTTCTTAATCTGAAAATTTCGGATAATTGGTGGATTAATTATTTCAAAGATTTCTGTTCTCAGAATGATATTTATTTGCCGTGTAAGGTCACAAAACCTGAAATTGTACTGGTGGAATATTCTTCACCCAACACAAATAAACCTCTTCATCTGGGACATATCCGTAATAATCTTCTTGGTTATTCTTTGTACAAAATTCTTAGATCATGCGGTCATAATGTTATAAAAACAAATATTGTTAATGACAGGGGCATCCATATATGCAAGTCAATGCTTGCATGGATTAAATGGGGCAACGGTGAAACGCCTGAAAGCTCAGGAATAAAAGGTGATCATCTTGTCGGGAAATATTATGTGATGTTCGAAAATGAATATAAAACTCAGGTTGAAGCCCTTATGAAACAGGGGGTTGATGAAGAAACCGCAAGGCAAACAGCTCCGATTATTATGGAGGCCCGGGAATTACTGGTAAAATGGGAATCCGAAGACAGGGAAACTGTTGAGATATGGAAAATGATGAATTCATGGGTATATCAGGGTTTTGATGAAACTTACAGGAAACTGGGAGTTGACTTTGATAAAATTTATTATGAGTCAGACACATATAAAGACGGTAAAGAACTTGTTCTGAAAGCACTTGATAATAAAATATTTTACAAAAAGGAAGACGGTTCAGTCTGGGCTGATCTAACTGATTACGGACTCGATCATAAAGTACTGCTCAGATCGGACGGAACGGCGGTATACATTACACAGGATATTGGTACAGCCGTTATAAGACATAATGAATACAATTTTGATAAATGTATCTATGTGGTTGGTAATGAGCAAAACTACCACTTCCAGGTTCTGAAAGCCATATTAAAGAAAATGGGATTTCCATGGGCCGACGGACTTATCCATTATTCCTACGGCATGGTGGAACTTCCGGAAGGGAAAATGAAATCACGCGAAGGTACTGTGGTTGATGCCGATGACCTTATTGAAGAAATGATAAATACAGCAAGGGAAGTGTCGCTTGAACTTGGCAAACTTGACGGCTATTCGGAAGAAGAAAAGAATGAAATTTTCAGAAAAGTTGGAATGGGCGCCCTTAAATACTTTATTCTTAAAATAGACCCGAAAAAAAATATGCTCTTCAATCCTGCCGAATCAATAGATTTTGACGGGAACACAGGGCCGTTTATTCAGTACACTTACGCAAGAATAAGATCGGTGATGCGGAAAGCACAACAGAACAGAATAAATACCAGCTCTGAGTTGCTGCTTTCGGCAAAACCAAATGCAAAAGAAATAGAACTTATTAAACTGATAAATAAATTTACAGAGACTGTTATCGAATCTGCACAGACATATAACCCTGCGGCTATTGCAAATTACTGTTATGAACTGGCAAAGGAATTTAACCAGTATTATCACGATTACACAATTCTGGGGGAAAAAGACCCTGCAACAAGAAATTTCAGGCTGATGCTATCCGATAAAATTTCTTTTGTTCTTTCGGAAGCCATGGGATTGCTTGGAATAGAAATGCCGGAAAGAATGTAATGTTTATTATATTGATATAAATATGTTTGAAAATCTGACAGAACGACTTGAAAGATCATTTAAAATCCTGAAAGGGCAGGGAAGGATAACGGAAATTAATGTGGCCGAAACCCTTAAGGATGTCAGGCGCGCATTACTCGATGCAGATGTCAATTTCAAAATTGCAAAACAGTTTACGGATACTGTAAAACAAAAGGCTCTCGGACAGCAGGTTCTGACGGCTGTCAACCCATCACAAATGATGATTAAAATCGTCCACGATGAGCTTGTCGAACTGATGGGTTCCGAAAAATCGGATATAAATCTTAAGGCAAATCCGGCAATTATTTTAATAGCAGGTTTGCAGGGTTCGGGTAAAACAACATTCAGCGGAAAACTTGCCCAATGGGTTAAAAATAAACATAGAAAAAATCCTTTACTTGTTGCCTGCGATATTTATCGGCCTGCGGCAATAGATCAGCTGAAAATAATTGGTAATCAGATTCAGATACCTGTATTTACGGGAGAACCCGGCAAGAACCCCGTTTCAATAGCCCTCGATTCGGTAAAGGAGGCAAAACTTAAAGGTTATGATGTTGTGATATTGGATACAGCCGGAAGACTTGCCATTGATGAAGAGATGATGCTTGAAATAGCCTCTATACGTGATGCAGTTAAACCCCATGAAATACTTTTCGTCGTCGACTCAATGACAGGCCAGGATGCTGTTAACACGGCCAGAGAATTTAATGAACGGCTTAATTTTACAGGTGTGGTTCTTACAAAACTTGACGGCGATACCAGAGGCGGTGCAGCTCTTTCCATAAAGGCAGAAGTAAATAAACCGATAAAATTTGTCAGCACCGGTGAAAAAATGGATGCCATTGACATTTTTTATCCTGAAAGAATGGCCGACAGAATTCTGGGCATGGGTGATATAGTGACACTTGTGGAGAAGGCCCAGGAACAATACAATATAGAAGAAGCCCGTAAACTTCAAAAGAAATTAGCCAGGGATCAGTTCGACTTTAATGATTTTATGACTCAGATACAGCAAATTAAAAAAATGGGGAATGTTAAAGACCTCATGGGTATGATTCCCGGTGTTGGAAAAGCAATAAAAGACCTTGATATAGACGACAATGCTTTTAAAAGAATTGAAGCCATAATACAGAGTATGACTCCCGAGGAGAGAAGTAACCCTCATATTATCAACGGTAGCCGCCGTAAAAGAATCGCCGCAGGAAGCGGTACTACAGTACCTGATGTAAACAAACTGCTCCGACAATTTGATGAAATGCGTAAAATGATGAAAACTATTGCAAAAGGCGGAAACCCTGCAAAACTTCTGAATAGAAGATAAACCGCATACAATGCAGATAATTAATGGCAATAAAATCGCAGAAGAAATCAAAAAAGAAATTGCTGCAGAAGTCGAATTAAGAAAATCAAAAGGGCTGAAAATTCCACATCTCGCAGCAATCCTCGTTGGAAATGATCCTTCTAGTGAAATTTACGTCTCAAATAAAATTAAAGACTGTAAAGAGGTAGGATTCAATTCAACCTTGCTTAGATTCGATTCCACTGTTCAGGAGGATGAACTGATACAAAAAATCAGGGAATTGAATAACGATAATGAAGTGGACGGCTTTATTGTACAGCTTCCGCTTCCTGCAACAATTTCTGAAAACAAGATAATTGAATCTATCGATCCCTCCAAAGATGTAGATGGCTTTCACCCTGTTAATGTCGGGAGAATGGTCCTGGGCATCCCTTCATTTCTCCCTGCTACTCCTTACGGAATAATTGAGCTGATTAAGAGAAATGATATAAAAACAGCCGGGAAACATTGTGTTGTAATAGGAAGGAGCAATATTGTAGGCCGGCCCGTAAGCATCCTTTTTTCACGAAAAGGCATTGATGCTACTGTCACTGTTGTTCACAGCAAAACAGAAAATATAAAGGATTATACATTGCAGGCCGACATCCTTATTGCAGCACTGGGATCACCGCAATTCATTAAGGCCGATATGGTAAAAGAAGGCGTTGTTATTATAGACGTCGGAACAACGAGAGTAAGAGCACCCGAAATAAAGTCAGGCTGGCGGCTTGTTGGCGACGTTGATTTTGAGAGTGTTGCGCCAAAATGCTCATACATAACGCCTGTCCCCGGTGGGGTAGGACCTATGACGAGGGTATCACTTCTTAGAAATACCCTGCTGGCAGCAAAATTGAAAGATTAAAGAAAAATAACTCAGTAAATTATCCTGGATACAGGCAAGGTAAATCCTGTAAAATAAAGATCAAATCTACCGCTACCTCCGGGTTTATCCGAAGAAAATAATATAGCCTGATTGGTAAAATCTTTATGATTGATTATTACCGGCCTGAATTCATTGTGTGAAGAATTAACAGACGGACCAAGATTGAAAGGAGAACTCCATTTTCCACTTTTATAAACTGAATAATAAAGATCAAACCCGCCCAATCCTCCCGGACGATTCGATGCAAAAACCATTATGTTCATATAAACATAAGGAGCCATGTCGTCAAAACTGCTGTTAATACTATCTACTAAAACCGCTTGTCCGGGATCTCCTGAGAGAAATAAATCAGTTGCAATACCGGCATTTCTTTTCATCACAAAGATGTCATAATTTCCGTTCCGGTCGGAACAAAAATAAATGGAGTCACCATTAAAATCGAAGGTTACGTAACTATCATTAAAAGAGGTGTTTATTACTGAAACAGGATAAGGTCCGGTAACATTTGGTATGTTATTGCCATATTTTGGTAGGTTTTTAACATAGAATAAATCCAGACCACCGCTTGAGGTCTCAGATGCATATATTAAATATTCATAGCCGTCAACTGAACTGAAATAACTGTACGGTCCAAAATCATTGAGTGATGTGTTGGCTTTACTGATGATAGTTGCATAATGAGGGTCTGTAGAAACAGCACTGTTCAATACGAAATTCCCTGTCTCCTTGTCGAAATCAAATGTGATAACTCCCTGAACAAAGTCAAACTGACCACCCTTGCTTTCCCTGTTGCTTGAAAATATTACGGGTAAATCTCCCGAAACTGTATATATATTTAAATTGTAATCATCATATTCCGAATTTAACCCCGAGAGATTATATAAAGAATCGGGAAATATCCCCATGGGGAATTTGATCGGATTATCCTTTTTCTTGCATCCGCCGGTTGAAAATAACAACAGAACCAGGATGTAAACAGCAAAATTTAACAAATATTGAGCTCTGAAAATAGCTTTCATATAAATCCTGAATATTAAAGCAAAAGTAAGATTTTATTTGAAAATCCTGATTAATAATCCTTAAAATACATGAAGAACCGGGTTTTGCCCGGCCCTTCTGCATAGAATTTAGGTTAATTCTAGGGTATATTGGGTATGAGGGTTTTTCCAATTAATAGATGATTTTTTCAAGCCTGGGGTTGCGTGAAGTTTTAAATTTTTAATTTTTTCACCAGTACCTGCTATTTATTAACAGTTTGAGATGTTTAATAAATTGTTAAATTGTTTATAATTGATGTTTGCTTAACAATTTAAGGAAAAAAATAATATTAACTTTGAAATGTTTTTACCGGGGATTTATGGAAGAAGAAAGACACTGGTTTTCACAGGAGGAAGAAGAAATCCGGAAAATCATCCAGAGATTTGAAAGGATGAAAAGAAATAATGAGAATTATTTCTTTGACGTTATTGAATTTGAGACAATTATAGATTATTACCTTGAACGAAATAATCAGGCAAGAGCATTTGAAGCAGCATCAATAGCCAGTAAACAGCATCCGAATTCAGTGCCCATACTTCTGAGAAATGCAAAGGTATTACTTGACAGGGGGAGAATAGCAGAAGCTCTTCTGATTCTTAAAAGACTTGAAACTATTGAACCAGGAAATCATGAAGTCTTTATCGTAAAAGGTACGGCTCTCGGAATGATGGGGGATATACAGGGAGCCAGAAAGATGTTTGACCTTGCTCTAGCAAAGGACTCAGATGATGTGGAGAATATACTTTTCTCAATAACTTCAATTCTACAGAATCTTAATTATTATGAGGAAGTTATACCTTATCTTAAAAGGCTTATAGAACTTGAACCTCATTATCCTGAGCATCTATACGACCTTGCATATGCTTATGAAAAGGTCAATGACTATGAGAACAGTATAAAATATTATACTCTCTTTCTCGACGAAGAACCTTTCTCTGACAGCGCCTGGTATAACCTGGGCATGATTTATAATAAAACCGAACGACATTCCGAAGCTCTTGAAGCTTATGATTATGCCCTTGCAATAAATCCGCAAAATGACTTTGCATTATTTAATAAAGGTGTAGTTCTGGCATACCTTGGCAGGTTCGAAGAAGCTATTCACGCTTATCAGGAATACCTTCAGATCGAACCTGAAAGCCATGAAGCCATGACATATATGGCGGAATGCTACGAAAAGACCGGTAATGCATCTCTCGCAAAAAAATACTACTACGAAGCAATTGAACTTGCACCTGAATTTGCTGATGCATGGATTGGTCTGGGAATAACCGAGCTTAATGGCGGCAATGCCGAAAAAAGCCTTGGTTTTTTCAGAAAAGCGGCAGAAATTGATTCCGGCAATCCTGAACTGTGGTACTATACCGGAAAAGCTTTTATGCTGACTGGCAATAAGAAAAGTGCTTTAAGATGCTTCAGGGAATCACTTAAAATAGATCCGTACTATCACGAATCATGGTACGAATTCGGTAAAATAATTATTGAAGAAAAACTTATCACCAAAACATTACCTCTTTTTAAAAGAGCTTACAAAATTATTGGTGACCTTCCGGGAATTAATTACCTGATGGCAGCCTTTTATTTCCATTCAGGAAATAACGAATCGGCTATTGTTCATCTTAAAAAAGCACTGGAACTTGATAATGAAATGTTTAAAAAATTTATAAACTTCTTTCCCGAATATATTGACAATAAGACTTTAAGAAATTTGTTAAAAAATTTAACCTAAAATAAATACTTTTTATGAACATAAAACTACCCTATATCCCTGAAAGACCCGCAAAACCCAGAACAAAGGGTCTGACAATGGTAATGGATAAAGGCTTGAGTATAAGAGAAGCAGAAGATTTTATGTCGGTTGGGAGTGAATATACCGATTTTGTAAAACTCGGATTCGGTACAGCAATTATTACTCCCGACTTGAAGAAAAAAATTAAACTCTATAAAAAAGCCGGCGTCATACCTTATTTTGGAGGTACGCTTTTTGAAATATTTATTGTCAGAAACATGTATGACGATTTCTTCAGATTTATTCAGGAAAACGAAATTACGCTGATTGAGATATCTGATGGTTCATATGATATTGATCATTCCCGGAAACTCGAGTATATAAATAAACTTTCAAAAATAGCAACAGTAATTTCAGAAGTCGGCTCAAAAAAGAAGGAAATTGTTTATTCACCGGAACAATGGGTGGCAATGATGAAGTCTGAACTTGAAGCCGGCTCGGTGAAAGTAATTGCAGAAGCCCGTGAATCAGGTACTATCGGAATTTATAACGATGACGGATCTGTAAATCATCCGGTAGTGGATGCAATATCAACCCATGTCAGCCTTGATAATGTTATTTGGGAAGCTCCGATGAAATCACAACAGGCATGGTTTATTAAACACTTTGGCGCAAATGTAAATCTCGGTAATATACCACCTAATGAAATAATACCCCTCGAAACACTCAGACTTGGTTTGAGAGGAGATACATTTTTCCAGTTCCTGCCTGACAACCTCAAAGAAGACTGATAATTGGCTTACTGAGAATGCTTTCATCCCGGTTATGATATGAGAAAATATGGTCTGATTGGTTATCCTCTTGAACACTCTTTTTCAAAGAAATATTTTGCTGAGAAATTTAAAAATGAAGGTATTAAAAATGCCTTTTACGAAAATTACCCCCTCAAAAATATAACGGAACTTTTAAAATTGATAAATGAAGAAAAAGAACTGGTGGGTCTGAATGTCACAATCCCATATAAAGAAGAAGTCATACCTTTTCTTGATGAAATAGACAGTGACGCAAAAGAAGTCGGGGCTGTAAATGTTATTAAAATACTGCGCTCAGGCGATAAAATTAAACTCAAAGGTTATAACACTGATATTTATGGTTTCCGGGAGTCATTAAAACCATTTATAGTGAAAGATATAAACCAGGCTCTGATTCTAGGAACAGGTGGCAGTTCAAAAGCTGTTGCATGGGTACTCGAAAAGCTGGGAGTTAAAGTAATTTTTGTGTCTCGTTCTAAAAAACAGGGCTCAATTACTTACCGGGATATTACGGATAATATTATCGGAGCTACTCAGCTTATAGTAAATACCACACCTCTTGGCATGTATCCGAACATGGAAAACAAACCAGATATTCCTTATAATTTGCTTTCACCATCCCATATTCTCTATGACCTTATTTATAATCCCGGGCAAACTCTATTTCTCAAGGAAGGCATAAGCAGGGGATGTACTGTAATAAATGGACTGACAATGCTGAAACTGCAGGCTGAAAAATCATGGGAAATATGGAATAATCCTGATTAGAGAAAAATATCTCCGGGGTATTCAATATCTTCCAGAAATAAACCCTTTGCCGGGACTGATTTGCCGGCTTTGCACCGGTCGCGTGCCGCTATAATCTTTTCAAAATCATCAAGGTTTAACCTGCCCCGGCCTATTTCAACCATCGTTCCGACAATTGCCCTTACCATGTTTCTGAGAAACCTGTTTGCCTTAATGGTGAATATGAGGTTGTCTCCTTCATCTTCCCAATCTGCGTAATGAACATTGCATATGTTTGTTTTGGCATTTGAATGCAGTTTGCTGAAGCTTGTAAAATCTGAAGTGGAAATGAGAATCCTGCATGCTTTGTTCATGCTTTCAACATTAAGCTGGTAGGGCAAATACCATGATGTGTCTTCCCTGAAAGGGTCCTTATTTTTTGTTATATAATACCTGTAAGTCCTTGAAATAGCACTGTATCTTGCATGGGCTTCATTTTTGACTTTTTTGATGCTATGTACAGCTATGTCGGGTGGAAGGAACCTGTTCAGCCGGATTAACAGATTCTTTCTTGTTTCAAGATCATCGTGGTTACTGTCAAAATGCGCACAGAATAATTTCGCGTGCACACCTGAATCTGTTCTGCCTGCACCTGTAGTGGCTATCTTTTCTCTTAATATAGTACTTAAAGCCTCCTCTATAACTGCCTGAACGGTAACTGAAGCAGGTTGTACCTGCCACCCGCAGTATGATGTGCCCCTGAATGAAAGAAATATGAAATACCTCACTGTCATGAGTTTTTCCGGCAGTAAATATATTTATTGTATGAAAACTATCTCACTACATTATTAACAATAATTAACTTATATGCATTTAGTAGTAACTGTAATTTGTTTATACATTGATTAACAGAAAATTATCAAACTTTATCTTTATTCATTAATTTTGTCTTAAATATTCAAAATGTTAATATTCAATCTGTTAATATCATAAATAATTACAATGAAATATGCCTGTCATCTTTTGAAGTCCGGCTTAATTAATATTTCAAAATTTTTGAAAATTCATCTTAAAATGTAAATTTACAATCGCAAAACTAATCACGACTGTTAAACCTTAAAACTAATATCGTTATGACAGAACAAAAAAGTACTCAAGCGGCCGGTATGGCTTTTATGGGGATGATTTTTTTCCTGTTTGGCTTTGTAACCACATTTAATATTACGCTTGCCGACAAGTTTAAAGCTGTTTTTGAATTATCAAATTTTGAAACTCAGCTGGTTAATTTTGCATTCTTTTTAACCTATTTTGTACTCTCCTTCGCAGCAGGGGGTATTATTAAAAGAATTGGGTATAAAGGAGGAGTTATTCTTGGACTTCTGCTGGTAGCAACGGGCAGTTTTCTGTTCTTCCCGGCTGCCAAGGCTCTCTCTTTCCCGTTCTTTCTTTTTGCAATTTTTATTATGGCAAGCGGCGTGGTATTTCTGCAGGTTGCAGCCAATCCCTATGTTACCGCTCTGGGCCCTTCAGAAACGGCATCGGCCCGGTTAAATCTTACACAGGCACTTAACTCAATAGCAACTTACCTTGCTCCGATTATTGCAAGTGTTTTTGTATTCAAAACTACCGCAGAAGCAGCGCTCACTGCAGCCGAAGCTGCCCAGTCGGTTCCCACACCTTTTATTATAATAGCCGTAGTGGTTATTGTTATTGCTGTAGCAATATATTTTATGAAACTTCCTGTAATACCTACACAGGGCATCGAAAGAAAGAGCGTGTGGAAATATTCTCATGTGATTCTCGGGGCTGTGGGTATATTCTGCTATGTTGGTGCTGAAGTCGGATCCGCTGCAATGCTTCAAAGATATTTCCAGGAAGCTATTAACATTGCACAATCAGATGCAGCCAAAATGATAGCTCTCTACTGGGGCGGCGCAATGATCGGAAGATTTTACGGGTCGTTCATGCTCTCAAAAATCGAAGCTTCAAAGAAATATCTATATACTGTAATAGTTATTGCCTTTGCTGTTTTCGTCGGCTGGTTCGTAAGATATAAAATTACAGATGGCCTTATCTTTGCCGGTATAGCAGTAGTAAATTACCTCGCATTCCTTATCGGAAAAGGCAAACCAAACAGATCACTTGCAGTATTTGGAATTATAGCCTCTTTACTGCTTCTGGTTGTAATGTCAGCTTCAGGAAATATTATTCTGTGGGTCGGCCTTTCAGTAGGGTTCTTTAATTCAATAATGTTCCCGAATATCTTTACTCTTGGCGTTGACGGCCTTGATAAAGGAGAACTCAGCATGGCATCAGGCCTTATTAACAGCCTTATAGTGGGTGGTGCCGTTGTTCCCGTGCTGATGGGCCTTGTGGCTGATAACATTGGCGTGAGGTTTGCATTTATTCTGCCAATAATCTGTTATTTATATATTGTGTTCTTTGCACTCGTGGGCAGTAAACACAAATAATACTTTACAGACATCTGATTTTAACCTGAAAGAGGTTGTCTTTAAAAATTAAAAGACAACCTCTTTAATGTAATCTGGTATTGCAATCAATCTGTTTATCTTTATCATAAATTAAATAATGAAATATGAAAACTTCTGAAAATCTCATCAAGGCTATTGATAACGGCGATAATAAAATATTCCGTGAACTTTACGGTAACGAAGAGGCTGATCTTAAAAGAAATGCAGAGAAGTATATCAGCCTTATCAGACAATTTGAAGAAAATTTCGGAAAAAAAGAAGTTGAAATCTTCAGCTCTCCGGGCAGAACAGAAATAGGAGGCAATCATACCGACCATAATTGGGGCAGGGTTCTTGCCGGAGCTGTAAATCTTGATAATAAATGTGTGGCAGCTAAGAATAATTCTAACGTAATACGGATTATTTCAGAAGGTTATCCGCGTTTCGAGATAGATCTGTCTTCACTGGCACCTGTTGCTGAAGAAAGGTTCACTTCAGCAGCACTGGTGAGAGGTATATGTTCACGCTTTAAAGAATTGGGATACAAAATAGGAGGCTTTGATGCATGTATCGACGGCGGTGTCCCCAAGGGTTCCGGCCTCAGTTCTTCTGCATCATTTGAGGTCCTGATAGGAGTAATTCTTAATGAATTTTTTAATGAAGGCAAAATGGATCCCGTTCAGAATGCAATTATCGGACAATATTCCGAGAACAATTATTTCGGAAAACCATGCGGACTTATGGATCAGGTTGCGATTGCTATGGGAGGACTGATTACTATAGATTTTAAGGAGCCCGCAAATCCTGTTGTGAAAAAAGTAGATTTTGATTTTACTTCTACGGGCTACCATCTTGTAATAACCGATACAGGAGGAAGCCATGCAGATCTGAACGATGAATACGCCTCAATTCCCGCTGATATGAAAGCCGTTGCAGCTGAACTTGGCGCAAAAGTTCTCCGGCAGGTAACACTCGAACAGATTCTCGAAATTGCTCCCGGAATAAGGGAAAAGGTAGGTGACAGGGCTATCCTTCGCGCAATACACTTTCAGAAAGATAACCAGAGAGTAGTTGACCAGGTTAATGCCCTCGAAAGAAAAGATTTCAAAGCATTTCTGGAAATGGTTGTCGATTCCGGCTACAGCTCATATATGTATAATCAGAATATATTTGCTGTAATAAATCCAAAAGAGCAGGGGGTCTCTCTCGCCCTTGCATTAAGTGAACTGGTTCTTAAAGGTCAGGGGGCATGGCGCGTACACGGAGGCGGATTTGCAGGAACAATACAGGCGTTTGTGCCGAAAAACCTTCTTGAAAAATATGTTAATACACTGGAACACTTTTTCGGAAAAGGTGCTTGCAGGACATTGTTTATCAGACATCAGGGAGCATGTAAAGTAGAGATTTAAACTTATAATGTCTTTTCATATGAAAATAATTTCAGAAGAAGCATTTAAAACTGTTCATAACGGGAAACAGGTTAATCTTTATACCTTAAAAAACAAAAATGGCCTGATAACCCAGATTACCAACTACGGCGCAATAATCGTAAGTATATACGTCCCTGACCGAAACGGTAAAATTTCCGATGTCGTTCAGGGTTACGATACAATAAAAGAATATATCGAGGGGAACGGTCCCTATATGGGAGCGGTTTGCGGTCGCTGCGCCAATAGGATAGGAGGGGGCACATTTTCTATTGAGGACAGGGAATATAAACTGGCTGTAAATAACGGCCCAAACCATCTCCATGGAGGAATAACAGGATTCAATAAAGTTGTGTGGGACGTAGTTTCTCTTACCCCTTCCTCAGTCGAAATGGAATATTTTTCTCCGGATGGTGAAGAGGGTTATCCGGGAAATCTGAAAGTTGTATTAAAATATACCCTGACCGATGAAAATGAACTGCGGATTGATTACAGGGCTGTTACAGATAAACCTACCGTGGTTAATCTTACCAGTCACTCGTATTTTAATCTGGCAGGAGAAGGTTCTGGTCCTGTCTATGATCATGAACTCATGATAAATGCGCAGTTTTTTACTCCAACTGATGAAACAAACCTCCCGACCGGAGAAATACTGAGTGTAAAAGGAACCCCAATGGATTTTACATCACCGAAAAAAATTGGTGATGAAATTGACAGTGATTATGTTCAGATAAAATATGGAGCAGGTTACGACCATAACTGGGTATTAAGTCATCGTTGCGGTACACTTGGCCTGGCTGCTGTAGCCCGTGATCCGGAATCGGGACGTATTATGGAAGTCCTGACAACACAACCAGGTCTGCAACTTTATACTGCAAACTGGATAGACAATGAAAAAGGAAAAGATGGGAAAAGGTATGGAAGACGATGGGCTTTTTGTCTTGAAACACAGCATTTTCCCGATGCTGTTAACAAACCACATTTCCCATCTGTAATATTAAATCCGGGTGAACAATACAAACATACGTGCATTTATAAATTTAAAGTTGAAAAGAATAAATAATTAGCCAGAGCTGTGACACTGACTGATGAGAACATATTTGGTAAATTAAATCTGAATTTAAATAGTTGATATTAAATTTGATAACTAAAAATTAAAATTATGACGAACGAAAAAAACAAATTTCTGTTTCCATTGATTGTAATGGCCTCTTTGTTCTTTTTGTTTGGCTTCATTACAACAATGAATAATTCGCTGATAAATTATCTTAAAGATGCTTTTGGTCTTAATGAGGTTGAGAAACAGCTTCCTAACACTTTTTTCTATGGGGCTTACATTTTTTCCATTCCAGTTGGTTATCTGCTTAACAGAATAGGGTATAAAAACGGAGTACTTTCAGGACTGGCTCTGGTAAGTCTTGGTTTTTTCCTTTGTATACCTGGAGTTACACTGGGATATTATGGCTTTCTCAGCGCAGTTTCGGTATTTGCGATAGGAGTTGTCTTACTTCAGGTTGCTGCCAATCCTTATGTAAATGCACTTGGCAAACCTGAAACTGCGGCCAGCCGACTGACTCTTACAAATGCGCTTAACTCACTTGCTACTGTAATTGCTCCTTTATTTGTTTCAATGCTTATTGTATCATCTTCCGAAGGAGAGACGGCAGATCCAAAAGCTGTTCAGGGACCTTTTGCCGGCATCGGAATTGTAACACTGGTGATAGTCATCATTATGTTCTTTCTTAAACTGCCGGAAATAAAAGAGGGTGAAAGAATTGACGGCGTTACGCAGGAATATAAATCAAGTGCATATAAATACGTGCATATGTGGCTTGGATCTCTGGCAATATTTTTTTATATGGGTGTGGAAGTAGGAATTCCGAGTTTTTTTGCAGATTATTCAGCAAAGCTTGGTTTCTCATTTGACGGTGAAATGAGAACAAAACTCCTGGCATATTACTGGGCAGGACTCATGGTAGGACGTATTGCAGGAATATTCATTCTGAGAAAATATTCGGCAAGGCTGATACTAAGTTTCAATGCAACAGCAGGAGCGGTAATACTGCTTCTTTCCCTGGTACTTGGATCTCTAGGAATGGATAATATAGCATTAGTGTTTTTCCTTGGCACAGGGCTGATGCACTCAATTATGTGGCCATGTATTTATAATCTGGCACTTGAAGACCTTGGACCTCACACCAAAGTAGGCTCCGGAGTTATCGCAACCTCAGTAATAGGTGCAGCGTTGCTTCCAATTATGATGGGAGGCATTCAGAAAGGTGTGGGACTTATTGCAGCAATATGCTGTCTGTTTGTGTATTACGCTTATATCACATTTTTTGCTTTAAAAGGTTCAAGAATCAGATAGGTGAAAGACAATATATTAAAAAAGGGATTTGCCAGCGATAACAATTCTGGTGTACATCCCCTGATACTTAACGAGATACATTCTGTTAATCAGGGCCATGCACTGGGCTATGGTGCTGATATCTACACATCGCAGGCAGAGGAGATTTTTAAACAGCAATTTGGCAGCAACACCGAAGTGTTTTTTGTATTTAACGGAACTGCTGCAAATGTTCTCGGCATAACAGGTGTTTTAAAACCCTGGAACTCTGTTATAACTGCTTTTACATCGCATATTGAGCAGGATGAATGCGGAGCTCTTGAAAACTTTGCCGGATGTAAGGTTCTTACAGTTGATACAGATAATGGGAAAATAAATACCGCAATGCTTCGAAAGCATATGCACGGATTTGGTTTTGAGCATCATTCCCAGCCAAAAGTTGTCTCCATAACCCAGGCCACTGAAATGGGTACTGTGTATACGCCCGAAGAAATAAAATATCTGGCCGATTATGTGCATGACCATGACATGCTCTTACACATGGATGGGGCAAGAATTGCTAATGCTGCTGTTTACCTTGGACTTCCCTTCAGGAATTTTACTACTGATGCAGGTGTTGATGTATTATCATTTGGTGGTACCAAAAACGGCATGATGTACGGAGAAGCAGTATGTTTTTTACATCCCGAGCTGGCCTCCGGCTTTAAGTATGTAAGAAAACAGGGCATGCATCTTGCTTCCAAAATGAGATATATTGCAGCACAGTATATTGCATATTTCAGAAACAATCTGTGGTATGAACTGGCAAGCCATTCAAACCGCATGGCTGGAATTTTATATAACAGAATTAAGGATATTGAGGGGATTACAATTACCCAGCCCGTACAATCGAACGGAGTTTTTGTTATAATGCCACCTGAGGTGGCTGAGAGAATTCGGAATAAATATTTTTTCTACACATGGAATGAGGTTAAAAATGAGTACAGGCTGATGACAACGTGGGATACAACAGAGGAAGATATTGAAATCTTTTCGGATTTGCTGAGGTCCGAAATGGAAAGTTTCAGACAAAGACAAAATAAAGTAGCGATGTTATAAGGTTTATATTGCTGTTTTCAATAAAAAAGGGACTCAAACGGAGTCCCTTTTTTATATTTCATGCTTTCCCTGTTTATTTTAACTGGAAGTTAATAGGCACACTGTACCATACATTGACAGGTTTACCGCCCTGTTTACCGGGTTTCCATGTAGGCAGCATTTTAATAACCCTGATAGCTTCGTTATCAAGTGAAGGGTCAACGCCTTTGATTATTGAAACCTGATCTACAGTTCCCTTATAGGTTACACAGAATCTTACCACAACCCTTCCCTGTATATTGTTTTCTTTTGCAATTTCAGGGTACTCAATATGGGAATAGATGAATTCCATAAGTGCCTGTTCACCACCCGGGAATGAGGGCATTTCTTCAACAACCACAAATACTTCGGTTGGAGCTTCTTCTTCCTTAACCTCTTCCTGGACTTCTTCCACTACTTCCACTAATGAAACATCTTCGTCCTTCACTTCAACCCTCGCCTCATCCGCCGTCATAAGCTGCTTTGCTTCCTCTGGTTTGACAGAGTCAACTACTACAGGTGCAACATATCTTGTTGTCTGCACAGCTTCTTCAGGTGGTGGGGGAGGAGGTGGAGGTGGAGGTTCAACCATGTTTTCAGGTTGATCTAAATTCTCCATCTGAATTTCAACCTGCCTTTCACTCCTTTTCTTGTAGCTTTCCTGTGCTTTAGCGTTAATATATGGCCCCACAATTGCGGCACTTGTCACAAAAATGCCTATAAGCATGCCTATTGTAAGATATTTGACATATTTTTTACGTAAAACATAGGCACCATATTCTTTGTTCCTGTTCTCAAATACTATTTCATCAAACGGAGGGGCCTTGATTTTTTCTTTTGCCATAGTAACTGTTTTTTTAATTATTTCTTCTACGGAGTTGATCCGGTCGAGGAAATTCCCAGAGTTTTCTCAACCATCTGCTCTTCTATCCAGCTTATATCAACAATCGCATAACGTGCAATACCCACTATTGACATTTCATCGAGTATATCGACGAAATTTCCATAGTTAGAGGATTTGTACGCTTTAATCAGAACAATTGGCCCTGTATCATCTTCTTTTTTCAACCGGGAGATAGCAGGTTCAATAGAATCCAGAGGCATTTTAATTTTTCCGGAAATGATATCGTTATTGAATTGTTCAATTTTCCGGAAAAGAGCCCTGTTTCTCTCAAGGAGAAGCGCACGGATCCCCGTTGGACTAAAGTCGGTAACCTGAAGTGGTGGAGGATTCTTTGGATCATCAACTGCACCGGTATACCATAGAACTTTGTTTTCGGGACCGAGTATAATATTCAGAGTACGGCTTTTAGCAATTTTTGGAGCTTCTTCTTTTTCCTTATCTTTTTTAATTTTTTCAGGAAGCACTATCTCCATTATTTTAGGTTTGCTAAAAGCTGTCGTAAGCATGAAGAACGTAATCAAAAGACACATTAAGTCAACCATTGGTGTCATATCGACACGCACTACACCCCTCCGGGCTCTTCTTTTTTTGCCGCCCTTTTTGCCTGTTTCTTGTGCACCACCAATATCTGCCATATCTCTTAATTTTTATTAGTTTTCTGTGTCTTCAACTTTAACAGCTCTAAGGCTGGTAACCAGATTAAATCTGTTTACGTTTTTATCCTGCAATATGTCAAGTATTCTTCTTACCGTGGGGAACTCAGTATTGGCGTCACCTTTCAGACTGGCCACAACAGCAGGATTAATCTGTCTGGTACATAATACCCAAACTTCGAGCTGATTGTTAAGCGAATCGTAAGGAATTCCTGTCTGAAGCGCTTCTCTTACACTCGGATCTTCTGCGTTAAGAAATTCCTTCATTTTTTCAATGGGTACACCTATTGAGGTATTATACTTTTCGAATTTTCTCAGTTCTTCAGGTGTAAACTGAATATTAAAGCGTTCGCCGACACACTCAAGGATTTTAGGCCTGTATTTTAGAAGTGTATCAGAACCATTATCAACATTGAAAAATACACGATTGTCGCTTGAAAAAACAATAGTCATGTTATTAAAGTCAGGTGTAGGTTTCTCTGATATCGAAAAAGGCGTATCAACAGGAGCCGGTTCCTGTGCTCTGAAGGTTCCTGTTAGCAGGAAGAAAATCAACAAAATTGAGAACAGGTCAACCATCGGCGTCATGTCGATAAAGGGCTGCTTTGTTGGTAATTTAATCTTTGGCATTTTTTTCTATTTTTTATTTCGACCAAAAGATAAAACCCACCTTAGCTTTTCAATGATGCTGCAAACGTCTGTACCAGGCTGAAACCAGCTTCATCAATTTTGAAGGTGAAATTGTCGACTTTGTTAGAGAAAAAGTTATATGCAAAAAGTGCAAGCACTGAACCTGAAATACCGAACACCGTATTGATTAGTGCTTCCGATATACCTGTTGAAAGTGCTATTGCATCAGGAGCACCTGCTCGTGCAAGAGCTGCGAAAGCACGAATCATACCAAGCACGGTACCGGCAAGACCTATAAGCACCGTTCCGGGTGCAAGGGTCGCAAAGAAAACCATATTTTTACTCAGCATCGGTAGTTCGAGAGCGGTAGCTTCCTCAAAAGCTTTTTGAATTGAAAGAATCTTCTGATCCTTCATCAGTGTATTATCATGCTGAAGCTCACGGTAACGTATGAGACCAGCTTTCATAACATTGGCAAGAGAACCCTTTTGTCTGTCGCATTCTTGAATAGCTTCTTCTATTTTGTCCTCTGCTAAAAGAGTCTGAAGCTTGCGGACAAAAACATTCAACCTACCCCTGCCTTTAACCCTTGTAAGGGTAATCCACCTTTCAATTGACATAATTATAACAACCATAACACATGTCATCAGCAAGGGAACAATAAACCCACCCTTGTAAATGATACCTAGATAGTTACCGGGTAGCGGCTGCCCATGTGGATTTCCACCTTCAAAATTGGCAGGATTACCCATAACCTGGGTATACAAGTACACCGATAATAAAAATGCTATCAAAATAGCACTTGTTGCAAATATGTTCTGCAACACATCCTTGAATGAACTTCCTTGTTTACTCATTTTTTCAGTCTGTTTTTAGTTAAATTTAATTTTATCAGGTTTTTAAATTTTATAATCCGCAAATATATACTATAATTGATAAATTCCAAACATGAACTAAAAAATGTTTTTAAAAATTTTTATTCCATTTAAGCTCGTATTTCACTTATACTTAAAAATGCAAGTATTCGTTAAAAAAATTAAAATTTTATTTCTCAAGAATTATGGTCTGAGGCTTTAATGGTCTGACAATAGGTATTTCCTTTGTCTGAAACCCTGGAGCTGAAACTATCAATGCTTCTGAAGCCTGTGGTATTTCAAATTTGAATTCACCTTTGGTATTGGTATAAGTTTCAGCAGCGGTATCCTTGACTCTTACTGAAGCATTTGCAATAGGCTCACCTGAAGCAGCTTTTACCACTCCTTTCAGCTCGTTCGGATTAATACCCTTTCTTACCTGTGCCTCATAATCCTGTGTCCATTTGAGCAAAGTCTTTGCCTGTTCATTCCCTGACTCGTAAGCCAGAATCTGCTTATAAAAATCCTGAGCATTCTTAAGGAAAGGAAGCTTTCCTTCAATTGTCTTTTCATTTATGGCAAGATCAACTTCAATGCTCGCAAGCCCGAGATATCCTTTCGTCTTGTTTTCATTATTGTTTGGATTCAGGTTAATCATCCTGTTATAAAAATCTCTCGCCCTTTGGTAATTGCCATTTGCTTTATAATAAAATGCAAGATATCCAAATGATTCCATCATTTCAGACTCATTTTTAATGGAGTCAGCAGATGCTACCTGTATAACCTTTTCAAATTTAGGTCTTGCCAGGCCTTCTTTCGGCTCTTTTTCCATTTTTGAATATGTTCTTGCTATATACAGATGAGCCTGAAGGTAATCTGGCTGCATTTTTACCACTATATTGAAGATTGAATCAGCAGCTTTAAAGTTTTCAGCCACATAAAATGCTCTTCCTACCCTCATATAATCATTTATATCATTCCTTCCGAGAGCAATGAGCTTTGCCCACATTCTTGCGGCATCTTCGTACCTTCTAACTTCATAATAATTTAATGCTATTTCATTAATCAGTGCGGCATCCTCAGGATCAAATGTTAAAGCCTTGTTGTATGCATCAAATGCTCTGTCAATCTCTTTTTCAGCATTTGATATCTGTCGGCTGATTCTTGTCAATTGTGCATTGAGAGTATCTACCAGAGGTTTGATTTTTACTTTTTCAGCAGCAGATGCAGCATTATATCTGCTCCTTTCTTTTTCAAGCTGAGATTTAATTCTCTCGCTTTCTTTAATCAGATTCTGATAGTTCTGATTTTTCTTTAATAGAATTTTTGCCAGGTAAGTGTAATCCCTTTTTATAATAAGGTCCGGGGAAACCCTTTCAAATAGAGTCTCCATGTATTTAAGAGCCTTCTCATAATCAGGATCTTTTTTCTCATAACACGAATAAGCTGCCAGTCGGTTCAGATAAGCTTTTGATTGGTCAACATTAAAAATCTCATCCACATTTTTTATAACCTGATCGTATTCCCCGGCAAAATAAAGTGATCTCACATAACTTATCTTTGCAGGTATATTTCCTTTGGTGAGTTCCAGGTATTTCTCATAATATTGCTTTGCCTGATCGTATCTTCTTGCCATAGAATACAGAGAACCGAGTTCCCTGTATGCAGGGGCATAATTCTGATCAAGATTAATGGCGTTTTCAAAGTACGGAATGGCAGCCTGAAGATTTTTTGCCCGCACGTAAATACTTCCTATTTTCATGTTGGCAGTCGGAGATGTCGGATCGTAATCCTGTGCAAGATTATAATTCTTTACTGCATTTGACCCGTCATTTACAAGATTATAAATATCTCCTGCAATCAGATATATATCCGGATTCTTGTAATCTATTCTTAGTGCTTCCCTTATAAGCGGCAGAGCTCTGGACGTATCGACCTGGAATTTTACATTAATGTATGACTCTGCCATCTTTGCTAACGTGAAAGCATAATCCTTTGCAGGTGGCTGCAGTTTTTTTATGTTTTTATTGTATATAAGGAGACTTCTGGCCTTAGCCCTCATATCATCGGCCGTTTTGTTGTCGCCCAGATAAAATGCAACTTTCGCAAGACCTACATAATTCAGAGGATAATTAGGATCCGCATTTACACCTTTTTCAAAAAGCGCTTTCGCTTCTTTCATGTATGCCTGAAGAGAGTTGGATATAGTGTCGGAGAAATAATCATAAAGCCAGTTTTCTCCATAATAAAAGTAATATCTGCTGTTATTCGGCTCTTTCTGGATCAGCTGATTAAAAACTTCCTGAGCCCTATCATAGGCTTCGCTTTTTGTATAACGTATCGCCGTATTTAAGTCCTGACTGTAAAGTTTTGATAAACTTATAATTGTCAGACCTGTTATGCATAACATTAAAAATTTTTTTGTCCACATTTTCGTTTTCATTTTATTGGTTTTTAATATTTTTGTTTTTATTCATTTTGTTCATTGTGTTCTTATTTGTACAAGCCTTATTGGCATCGTGGCAGGAACCAACCCTGACTTAAGAACTATTCTTTGACCCTGTTCAGCACATGCCCAGCTGATAAAACCTGAACCTAAACCCAGATGAGATTCTCTTTTTATAAGGTAAATTTCCCTTTTAAAAGGATAAGAATTATCATAAATTGACCCCGGTAACGGGCGATAATATGCGTCTTCTTCAAAATATGGATGTGAAATAGCCGCTACTTTTATTCGATTTATAAAACTCATACTCAATGAATCATCCGGATCGCTTATCCAGTTGACACTTATAATGCCAAGAGCATTTTTGTTTTTTTCAACATAATCAATTACTTCCGGATTTGAGTTAACCGCATAAAAATTTGAAGGCAGTGGATCATAATAATCAAATTTTTCCCTGAAATACCTTATATTTCCTGACTTCGCATTGTCAAAAATTACATATATATCACCAAGTGGTGATTTTTTGTTTATTTCTTTCCAGCTTTTGATTTTACCTGTAAATATATTTTTAACCTCATTATAGGTCAAAAGGGAATCAGGATTGGCTTTGTTAAGAATAATTGCAATAGCGTCATATGCAAAAGTAGTGGTACGTGCAATTATAAGAGAATCTCGCAGATACTTTATCTGTTCATCCGTAAGCTTTCTGCTTGTGACAACTACTTTCCCGGAATCTCTTAAAAACTCATTTATTACATCTACTTCAGGCTTATAGACAGGAGTAATATTGGCATGTGGGTATAATTCCATAAATACTTTTATTTCTGCTTCCATCACTGGCTTAAATGAATCGTCCACCAGAATTTTAAGATGCCCGCTAGTTGGGGTATCAGTAGGATATGTCCTTTTATTACCTCCTGTACAGGAGCAGAAAGCAATAAGAAAAACCGTTAATAATAAAATTCTGAATTTTATTTCAGAATAATGATTCATAAAAGTTTTACAAATTGAATTTTTGAAACGGCATGCAATAATAATAAAATTTTGAATATCTGAAACTATCTTCATGGCTTTCTGTTTTTAATTTTAAGTAATCCCATCATAATTGTGCAAAGAATGTGCCACATAAATCTTCCCCCGGAATTACTTAAATGTAATCTTCTCTGTCATTGTTTCTTCTGACATCTCCAAAAAAAGCTTCCTTTACTTTCAGATAAGAAACATACCCCCTGTAAAGACTGTAAATAAGAAAAGTTATTCCAACAATGTTCCTGAGCAAACTGTCTATATAATATAAGCTTTTTGCAAGTATCAGAAAAAGGCCTACAATGATGTAAAAAAAAGTCATAAAAATGCCAAAAATGGCACTAATCTGATCCATTATTTTTTTTTGTTTATTCATCCCTGAAAATTTTCGCGGGCAAGTAAATAAAAATCATGCAAAAATCAAATAAAATTACTGATTAATTGTCAAAAGATTACATCTTTCCTGAATAACAGGGAAGTGTCACCATAACTGAGAAATCTGAAATTGTTTTCAAGTGCATATTGATAGATTTTTTTCCAGTCAGGTCCGGTCCATGCAGCAACCAGCATAAGTAAAGTACTTCCCGGTAAATGAAAGTTTGTAAGAAGTATATCCGGAAACATAAATCTATAACCCGGAAAAATGAACAGTTTTGTTGATCCTGAGAACTTATTCATATTCTTCTTATCCATCCATTCCAGCAATACCTCCAGAGATTCTTCAGGTTTTAATTCCCCTTTAAACCTGTAAGGTTCCCATTGATCTAGATGAAAAAAAAAGGGATCTATCCCCGGGTTCATTCTTACTTTAATACCTGCCCAGTATAGACTTTCTAAGGCTCTTAATGAAGTTGTTCCTACTGACACTATGGGGCCCTTCTTTTTCAGGAGTTCAATAATGAATTTTCTGTCAATAAAAAACAATTCTGAATGCATATCATGCTCGAGTATGTTGTTAACTTTAACCGGCCTGAAAGTTCCTGCGCTTACATGAAGAGTGATATTAAGATGGCGAATTCCTTTTTTTTTAAGTTTTTCCAGTACCTCATCAGTAAAATGCAATCCTCCTGTAGGAGCCGCCACCGAACCATCCGTACTTGAATACACTGTCTGATATCTTATCATGTCAGTTGGTTCATCCGGCCTGTTTATATAAGGAGGTAGTGGCACATGGCCTGCCGAATCAATGAATTCTTTAAACGTAAAATCCCCGGAATCCCATGTAAATCTTACTATCCATGTGTTATCTTCCCTGGAAGGATAAAGTTTTTCTGCCCATACAGTATAATCGTATCCTGTAATTCTGAAATGGCATTTTAATTTACCCTGTTTCCATTTTTTCAAATTTCCTATAATGCATTTCCATTCTGTAATGCCTTTAGCTGCCATTGCAGTTTCATAGTCAGAAGGTAAAACCGGTTCAAGACAAAAAACTTCAATTCTCGAGCCGGTTTGTTTTTCGAAGAAAAGCCTTGCTTTAATAACTCGTGAGTTATTAAACACCATCGTGCTACCTGACTCTATTTCGTTATGAATATTCGAGAATATAGTTTCCGAGATATTACCGTTTTTATAAATAAGCAGCTTTGATTTGTCTCTTTCATTCAGAGGATATTGCGCAATACGATCCTGAGGAAGATTGTATTTGAAATCTTCAACATTGATGTTCGGTAGTCCTTCCGGTACTCTTTCCCCCGGTAGTTTTCCTTCTGACATTTTTCAAAAATTAAAAATCGCGTAAAATTATAAATTTTGCCTGCATGATGTTTTAATTATTCATCATGAACCTCTAATTGGTCTTTACCCGTGTAAAATAAATATACAACTTATTGATAATTAATGAATAATTTCACATCAAATACTTCATTAACAGGAGAAAATATATTGTAAAATAACCGGATTTTTATTAATTTTGCGCTGCAGCAGGCCGTTCCATCGTCTCGGTAACAGACCGGGAAGGAAAGTCCGGGCAACGCAGAGCACCATACTTCCTAACAGGAAGATACCCGCGAGGGTATAGAAGTGCAACAGAAAATAACCGTCCCGAAAGCTTTCGGGATAAGGGTGAAAAGGTGAGGTAAGAGCTCACCGGTTCCTGTGGTGACACAGGAAGCCGTGCACCTTATGGGTTGAAAGACCATGTATACCGGCGCCTGAGGGCTGCTCGTCCGATGCCGGGGGGTAGGTCGTATGATCCCGCCAGCAATGACGGGACCAGATAAATGATGGAAGGGGATTCCGGGCTCTCGCGAAGAGAAAAGAATCCTTACAGAACCCGGCTTACAGACCGGCTGCAATCAAACAACAAAAGGGAGAATATTCTCCCTTTTGTATGTTTACCCGGAAAAATTTTAAATCTTAAACAGATTATCTTCAAGCGGAATATTAATTTCCGCTTTTTCAATTTTAATTACAATCTCAATGTTTCCTGCTTTTGTGGTTGAAACCTTAGGCAATATTACACCGTCAACATCACCCCATTCCTGAAATGTGTCAATGCTTATACCATTCTGGTACACTGTCATTTTAACCGGTAACCACGTGCTTTTGTCCACAAAGAAATACATAGTGTTGTCACCATCAACAGCCTTTATCTTGAAAGCAGGTTTATCATTCAAATTTTCTGAGCCTTCAAGTGTCAATTTACCTTCCTTAAAATAATGGGAAAGGGGACTTCTGAAAGTACTGCTGTTTTTCATATTTGCTGCCTGGTCAGGAGGAAGCTCCTGGGGAACGCCACCTGCCATAGGATTTATTAAATAGGCTTTATTACCATCGTACAATTGAATTACTTCCTGACCATTGAAAGATAATGCTATCCTGCTCATGTCAGGGAATTTGTAATAAGTTGTCATCCCGATGGTCATCCCGGTTTGAGTAAGACTCCCGGTAATCTTTAACGTCTTAATATTATCGAAAGCTTCTTCTTTAAGTGCCTGTGACTGTCTTCTAATAATCTCTTCAAGCGATTGTGCCTGAATTAAGGTAAGCGAAGCCAGAAAGATCAAAATAAAAACAGATTTTTTCATGAATTTAATTTTAATTTGGTAAATAATTAATTTAAAAAGAATTAATTGTTTTTCTGATTGCTATAAGTCTGATAAGCAGTTTTTCCGTTTCCGATAGTTTGAGCATATTTGAACCGTCTGAAAGTGCTTTAACAGGATCAGGATGAGTTTCCATGAAAATTCCGTCTGCTCCCGTTGCAATAGCTGCTCTTCCTAGTGTTTCGATCATCTCAGGTCTGCCTCCGCTAACCCCGGTCTCCTGGTTTGGTTGCTGAACCGAATGTGTTATATCTACAATAACCGGCACACCTATGCTTTTCATTTCCGGAATATTTCTAAAATCCACCACAAGGTCACTGTAACCAAAAGTATTCCCTCTTTCTGTAAGCATTATATTGTCATTTCCTGCATTGCGGACTTTTTCAACAGCAAAACGCATTGATTTGCCTGAAACAAATTGCCCCTTTTTTATGTTTACCCATTTACCTGTCATTGCTGCAGCTATGAGAAGATCAGTCTGACGGCACAGAAAAGCTGGAATTTGCAGGATATCAACGTATTTTGCTGCAATGCTCGCTTCATGCGGATTGTGAATATCTGTAATGACAGGTATAGAAAACTTTTGTCTTACCTCTGCCAGTATTTCAAGTGCCGGGATATCTCCAATGCCTGTAAATGAATCAGCCTTCGATCGGTTGGCCTTTCTGTATGAAGATTTAAAAATGAACGGAATCGAATGTTTTTCCGCTATTTCTGCAAGGTGAGAAGCGGTTTCCATTACAATATCCCTGTTCTCCACAACACAGGGTCCGGCTATCAGAAGAAAATTACCTGAATCTTTATATTTAAGGTGTGGGATATTCAATTGATTTTTCTGTTTCTTAAGCGATGTAAAGGTAATTAAAAAATGAATTCGTTAAATTTCCGGCTTGTAATTATAAAAGTCCTTCCACATTGTGGCAATTCTTTTTCTTATTTCGGCTTCTCTGGAATTTTCACCCGGTTCGTAAAATACAGTTCCTTTAATTTCATCGGGTAAAAAATTATCTTTCACAAAGTTACCCTCATAATCGTGTGCATATTTGTATTCCTTACCATAACCAAGCTCTTTCATAAGCTTTGTGGGTGCATTTCTTATGTGAAGAGGTACAGGAAGATCACCTGTTTCTTTTACTTTACTCTGAGCTCTTTCAATAGCCAAATAGGAAGAATTGCTCTTGGGAGATACGGCAAGATATATGGCTGCTTCAGATAGAATTATCCTTGCTTCGGGCCAGCCAATTACATTTACTGCTTCAAAACACGTCTGAGCCATTAACAGTGCATTGGGATTTGCCAGTCCGATATCTTCCGCAGCAAGAATTACCATCCTTCTGGCAATAAATAAAGGATCTTCACCGCCTTCTACCATTCTTGCAAGCCAGTAAACGGCTGCATTCGGGTCGCTTCCCCTTATCGATTTAATGAATGCTGATATAATGTCATAGTGCTGATCTCCGCTTTTATCATACAATGCCAGGTTTTTCTGAATAACCGCCTTTACTTTATCGTTTGTTATTATTATATCACCTTCGGGGTGCTTATCGAGTTCGGAAGCCACCACAAGCTCAAGAGCATTATACAATTTTCTTGCATCACCTGCTGCCACTCTTATAAGTGCCTCAGTTTCTTCAATATTTATTTTGTATTTCGAGAGATATGGATCTTTTGTTACAGCTCTGTTTATTAGTTTGATAAGATCTTCATCCGAGAGGGGTTTCATGATGAAAACCTGGCAACGGGAAAGGAGAGGGGAAATAACTTCAAAAGAAGGATTCTCTGTAGTGGCACCGATAAGCGTGAGTATTCCTTTCTCCACAGCATTCAACAATGAATCCTGCTGTGATTTGTTGAACCGGTGTATTTCATCAATGAACAGGATTGGGTTTGGCCTGTTAAAAAACTGCTGCTTTTTTGCCTTTTCAATTGTCTCTCTTACTTCTTTGACCCCTGAATGTACCGCACTTAACTGGTAAAAAGGACGATTTAATTTGTTCGCAATAATCCATGCAAGTGTTGTTTTACCGACTCCCGGCGGACCCCATATAATAAATGAAGGTATATTTCCCGTTTCAATTGCTTTTCTCAATACCGAATTAACACCAACAAGATGATCCTGCCCGCAAAACTCGTCAAGATCCTGCGGCCTCATCCTGTCAGCTAAAGGTTGATTGGCAAACATCGTTAATTAATATCCATGTGAATGTAAAGGTAATAAAAACAGAATTTCGTTACTGAGGTTAATTATTACAATTATGTTTTCCGGAAACAAAGCAACTTTTTAAGCTTTTTTAAAGACATTTGTATGCGTATTCTATAGAAATCTGTCATTATGAGTTTCAAAAAAAAGGATTCTACCCTTATATTAATTCTTTTTGTTTTATTAACATCTGGATGCAGAACAAAGAAGAGTAATGATTTAAATGACACCTTTATTGAAGGTCAATTTATTACTTCAAATAATGGAATGGTGGTCTCAGCTCATCCGGAGAGTTCAAGAGCGGGCATAAAAATACTTATGAAAGGCGGTAATGCAATGGATGCTGCTGCAGCTGTTGAATTTGCCCTTGCTGTATGTTATCCTGAAGCCGGTAATATAGGAGGAGGAGGATTTATGGTAATAAGAAGAGCCGATGGTGAGACTGATGCCATAGACTACAGAGAAAAGGCCCCTGCTGCGGCAAAACGCGACATGTTTATTGATTCCACCGGTAACGTTATAAGAGGATTGAGTACGGGTTCTCATCTTGCATGCGGAGTTCCCGGAACAGTCGACGGAATATTGAAAGTTCATTCAAAATACGGGAAATTACCTCTTGGCGAAATAATTCAACCGGCAATAGACCTTGCTGAAAAAGGATTTCCCCTCACTGAACAGCAAGCAAAATCACTTAATTCCGGCAGGAAAAATTTTATTGAAAGAAACCGGATCAGACCTGCATTTGTAAAAGATTCATTATGGAAAGAGGGTGATACCCTGAAACAACCTGAACTGGCTAATACACTTAAACTTATCCGGGATTATGGAAGAGATGGTTTTTATAAAGGAATAACAGCCCGGCGTATTACAGATGAAATGAGAAGAGGAGGAGGACTTATTACAACTGAAGATCTTGTATCTTACAGCGCTCAATGGAGAAAGCCTGTCATCGGCATTTACAGAGGATACAAAATTACTGCTGCACCACCACCGTCAGGTGGTGGAATTATTCTGCTCCAGCTGCTGGGTATGGTGGAAACCTTCCCATTAAGAAAATGGGGCTTTCATACTGCAAAAACAATTCACGTAATGATTGAAGCTGAAAAAAGAGCATTTGCCGACAGAGCTGAATTCCTGGGAGATCCTGATTTTGTTAAAATACCGGTAAACGGATTGATTAGCAAAAGATATCTGAAAGAAAGAATAAGCAGCCTTGATATGGCAAAAGCGTCACCGGCGGAGGAAATTAAGCCCGGTCATCCTGAATTTTTTGAATCGGAAGAAACAACTCATTATTCCGTTATTGATAAATGGGGGAACGCTGTTGCGGCAACTACTACCCTCAATGCTACTTTCGGTACATCAATCGTGGTGGAGGGTGCAGGGTTTCTGCTTAACAATCAGATGGATGATTTTTCAATTAAGCCGGGTTATCCTAATATTTACGGTCTGACAGGCGGAGAAGCCAACTCAATAGAACCGGGTAAAAGGATGCTTAGTTCTATGACCCCGTCAATAGTTGAAAAAAATAATAGACTTTTTCTGATTCTTGGATCACCGGGAGGTTCAACAATTCCAACATCAGTTTTTCAGGTAATTTTGAATATAATTGATTTTAAGATGGATATAAAAGAAGCTGTCACAGCGGGAAGGTTTCATAACCAGTGGTTACCGGACCAGACTGACATGGAAATAGGGAGTATTGATTCATTAACAACGGTAACTCTGGGTAATCTCGGGCATAAATTATATACGCGGTCAGCGATTGGAAGGGTAAATGCGATTTTGGTTGATAGAAAAGGTTTGCGACATTCCGGTGCCGATCCAAGGGGAAATAATGTTGCATGCGGATATTAAATAGGATATATGTTAATTATTTTTTACTAAATTGGTAGAAAATTTTTTTCATTACTAAAAATAAATTAATACTTTTAACGATTGAATTATAATATTTCGAAGTTGATTTGTTTAAAAATATTGAAAATCACGGTATTTGAATTATTTCAAATATTATTTCAGTTATGAAAAAAAATCTAATCATTTTAATCATTGTTCTGGGTTTAATCCTCCTCATCCCTGCTATAAGCTTTTTAAGCTGGGCTTTCCAGGAGAGAAAACCTTTAGATATGATAATTCTGGATAAAACAGTCCCCAGTATGGAAAGGCTTCACCACAAGTCCTTAATGTGGGTCCTGACCAACGAAAGGTTTACAAAGGTAAAAGGAGGCAGTTATTCATTCAGAAAAGACTATTACGGGTTCTACCCCACCAGACCTCTGAGGAAAAAAGGCTGGAAACAGGTTAATCTAAGGCTTTCGGATATTATGGAAGTCACTGATTCTGTTGATGCTTTATATTATACCGATACCTACGGAGTATACATGAATGACTGGTACAGAGGGATAAGCAAAAGCCGCAGATCCCGTAAACTTTATGGAGGTCTGAACAATACAGATTATCTCTACATTGTTGAGATGCAACTTAGGAATAAACTATGTATTCTGGAATATAATACGCTGGATTACCCCACTGCACCTCTGGAAACATATAAACTTAAGGAAAAACTCGGTATCGAATTTGACGGCTGGACAGGAAAATACTTCAGTTCACTTGACACCACAGCAAAAATTAATAAGGATGATTTTCCTATCTGGATGACGGCAATGTACAGAAGGCAATATTTAAAACCCTGGACGTTTAAAAAACCAGGTATAGTTTTCCTTAAAGGTACTAATATTGTCGTACTTGAGGAAGGTACTCATCTGAAAACAGCTTTACCATTTATTTATACTGATTCAACTTATTGTAAAAAATATGGGCTGATTGATAAAGTTGGCTTTGAAGGCTGGTTTGATGTAATTGATCCGAAAGAAAATGAAGTTATTTCAAAATACCGACTGGAAACATTGCCAACGGGTGATTCATTATTGGCTGATAATGGTTTGCAAAAGGAATTTCCGGCCGTTATTGTGAACCCGGAAAATTACAGGACTTATTATTTCTGCGGTGATTTCACTGCAAATAAAGTAAATTATTGCCTCTCACGTCTGAAAGGCGTTGAAAAATTAAAAGGGATACTTTATTCCAGCAAGGAAAATGACCCCAGAAGATTTTTCTGGTTATTTTACAGGCCCCTGATCAAAGGTATATTTACAGATTATTACAACTCTCTGGAAAAAAAGAAATAGCGATACACTCTGTTTAAATAGAGGAATTAATCTTTTGCGGAAAATCTTTTTCAAATTGCTTTTTATTTAATCAGTGCATCATATAGAATTTCAGCAGGATGCAATGCTTTTTTACCTGTACCTTCTTTAATGTGGTGCCTGCAACTGGTTCCCGGCGCACAAATCAATGTGCCCTCAGAAGCATTTCTGACTTCAGGAAATAAAACAAGCTCACCTATTTTATTCGATAACTCATAATGTTCTTTCTCATATCCGAAAGATCCCGCCATACCGCAGCATCCGGACGGGATTTCCCTAACTGAATAATTCTCGGGAATTGACAGACTTTCAATAAGCGAAGCTGATGATGCTATGGATTTTTGCTGGCAATGCGTATGTACAATTACTGTTTTTTCTTCTTTTGTGAATCTTTCTTTGTCAATATTTCCTTTCTTAAATTCATTTGAAATAAACTCATCAAATAAATAAGTATTAAGCGCTATCTTCTTTGCAACTTCTTTTTGCCCATTATCTGCAAGTTCGGGATATTCATCCCTGAAACCAAGAATTGCAGAAGGTTCTATACCTACCAGTGGTACATTTTCGTTGATTATGTCACCAAGAACTGCTAAGTTTTTATTGATTCTCCGTTTTGCTTTTCCCAAAAACCCTTTTGATAGAAATGTGCGGGCACTTACAGTGTGATTTGCAGTTATAATTTTGTAATTAAGGGATGTAAGAAGCTTCACGGCCTTTATTCCTATCTCTGTATCATTAAGATCTGTAAATTCATCAATAAATAAACATATTGTACCTGTGGGATTAACAGGATTTATCTTTTTCAGATTCTTTTTCAGCCATTTTCTTAAGGTAATGCGATATACGCCGGGTATAGACCTTTTTACCGAGAACTTCAGAATTCTTTTTATTATATCTGATAAAAATTTATTCGTAACGAAATAATTGAACAATGCCGGGTAAAAAGCGCCGACTTTTGTCAGGTAGGGCATATACGCCACAGCAATATTCCTTAATGGTGCACCATGGCTATGATACCAGTGCTGCAGAAATTCTGCCTTGAGTTTGGCAATATCGACATTCGAAGGACATTCCGATTTGCATCCTTTACACGACAGGCATAAATCCAGAATTTCATATATTTCTTTACTGTCCCATGGATTGCTATTTTCTTTTGACAGAAATTCCCTGAGTACATTCGCCCTCGCTCTGGGTGTATTCTTTTCTTCTTTTGTAGCCATAAAACTGGGACACATCACCCCTCCGATAATTGCCGATTTACGGCAATCAGCCGAGCCATTGCAGTTTTCAGCAGCCCTTATTACACCGTCAGTAGATGAAAAATCAAAATATGTCCTGAGGTCAGGAGTCTGTTGCCCGGGCTTGTATCTTAAACAGGTATCCATTGGAGGTGTATCCAGAATTTTCCCGGGGTTCATGATATTTTCAGGATCCCAGCAGGATTTTACCTTTCTTAAGAGTTCATAATTATGTTGGCCTATTATTATCGGTATAAATTCACCTCTAAGCCTTCCATCTCCATGCTCCCCACTCATTGACCCCCTGTATTTCTTAACAAGTTTTGCAGTTTCAAGGCCTATTGTGCGGAAAAGTTTTACATCCGCGGGGTCTTTAAGGTTCAGAATCGGACGGGTGTGCAACTCACCCGTTCCAATATGGGCATGATATACACATTCTTTCCCGTATTTATTCAGCATTTTTTCAAACTCCTCCATATACTCCGGAAGAGTTTCAACACTAAGAGCAGTATCTTCAATAAGAGAAACAGGTTTCGCATCACCTTTCAAATTTGATAGCACACCCAGTCCTGCCTTCCGAAGATTCCATACTTTTGAAATATCTTTACCCTGTATCACCGGATAATGATAACCAAAGCCTGATTTTTTCATGTCCTCAATCATTATCTCTATTGCTTCCGTAAGCTGATCGGGGTTATCCCTTATAAATTCTACAATAAGAATAGCACCCGGCTCACCTTTAAGGAAAAACCTGTTTTTACTCTGGCTGATATTTCCTTTTGTGAGTGCGAGTATCCTGTCATCCATCATTTCAACAGCTGAAGGATTGTGTCTCAGGGCAACAAGATTGGCTAGAAAAGCGTCATTTCTCTTTTGAAGATGAATGCATACCAGGGCTTTATGGGGGGAGGGAAGAGGCAGAAGATTCAGTTTTAATTCGGTAATTATTGCTAAAGTCCCTTCAGAACCTGCAATGAGTTTTGAAAAATTAAAAAGATTGTCAGAATTGCTGTCAAAAACTGAATTTTCAAGCATGAGATCAAGGGCATATCCTGTATTTCTTCTTGTAATTGAACGGTCAGGATACTCCTCCGTAATACTTTTCTTGTTTAAAGGGTCTGAAAGTATTTCAAATATATTGCGATAAATTCTTCCCTCAAGAGAATTATGTTTGCACTTTTCCAGAAATATTTCCCTACTGACCGGTTTAAAAACAACCTCGCTCCCGTCGGAAAGAATTGCTTTAATTTCAATGATATGATCCCTTGTTGAACCGTAAATAAGTGAATGCAGGCCGCAGGCATTATTCCCTGCCATCCCACCAATGTTACAGCGGTTTGAAGTTGAAGTCTCCGGCCCAAAAAACAATCCATATTTTTTAAGAAATAAATTAAGCTCATCTAGAACAACTCCCGGTTCAACTTTTACCCATCTTTCTTCGGCATTTACTTCAAGAATTCTGTTTATGTGCCTCGAAATATCCAAAATTATCCCTTTCCCTACTACCTGACCGGCAAGAGATGTCCCTGCTGCCCTTGGTATAACCGGAATTTTTTCATTTGCGGCAAACTTTATGATTTTTATTATATCATCAACTCCGCTGGGCCATGTAACGCACAAAGGTATTTCTTTATAAACTGAGGCATCGGTTGAATAAATGGTTCTTGTTATGGTATCGTATCTCAATTCACCTTTAATTTCATCTTTTAACAGGTCAAGCTTTTCAGTAACGTTTTTCATCATACTTAATTTTATAAACATACAGGCTGCTAAAATAAAAAATGTTTCATGCAATTTTTGAAAATCATAATAATTTGTAGTTAAATGAATAATCACCAAAAGATTATATTAAACCTGATTTTTACAGTTGTTTGAAAGAGAATTTTTTTTGTACATTTAGAAAAAATTTTATATAACTTAAAATATTGATTTACAATGGAATTATTAGATAAGATTAAAGAGAATGCAAAAAGGCTCAAAAAGAAAATTGTATTACCCGAAGGATACGAAGAGCGTACTTTGAAAGCCGCAGATATTTGTATTGAGGAAGGTATAGCTTCAATTGTTCTTATCGGTAATCCTGACGAGATTCTTGCACATGGCAAATCGTTAGGATTAAAAAACCTTGAGAGGGCGGAGATTGTTGATCCCAGAAAGCATCCGAAGAAAGAACAATATATTAATTTGATGGTTGAGCTCCGGAAGCACAAAGGAATGACTTATGAAGAAGCTTCAAGACTTATTGAAGATCCTCTCTACCTTGGTGTATTAATGATTAAGAGCGGTGATGTTGACGGAGAGGTTTCAGGAGCCGATCATGCAACAGGAGATGTTCTGAGACCTGCGTTTCATTATATCAAAACATCACCCGGAATATCAGTAGTATCGGGAGCATTTATAATGATATTGCCTGACAAGAATTTTGGAGAGAATGGAATTCTTGTATATGCCGATGGGGCAGTACATCCCGATCCTGATGAACGGCAACTGGCTGAAATAGCAATAACCACAGCAAAAACAACAAGGGCTATCTGTGGTTTTGAGCCCAGAATTGCCATGTTAAGTTTTTCAACAATGGGAAGTGCTTCCCATCCAATGGTTGATAAAGTAGTTAACGCAACAAAAATAGCTAAAGAGATGGCTCCCGACCTGCTTATCGAAGGGGAATTGCAAGCCGACGCTGCTTTGATTGAATCAATAGGACAGAAAAAAGCTCCTGGCAGCAAAATCGCAGGTAAGGCTAATGTTCTCATTTTCCCCGATCTCAACTGCGGAAATATTGCATACAAACTAACTCAACGACTGGCACATGCAGAAGCTATCGGCCCCATATTACAGGGAATGGCCGCACCTGTAAACGACCTTTCAAGAGGCTGCTCTGTAAGCGATATAGTAAATGTAATCGCAATTACTGCCAATCAGGCCGGCGCTGTTAAAAAATAAATCGTTTCTTAAAAAGAATGTTAAGGTTGCTTTAAATAATTGAAATAATGATAATTCTTGTACTTAATTGCGGAAGCTCATCAATAAAATACCAGGTTTTTGATTTTTCTGACGGAGCAAACATGCTTGCAAAAGGCCTCCTGGAAAGAATAGGACTGAACGACTCAATTTTTACTCATAAACCCACAGGTAAAGAACAATACAGAGTCATTACTGATATCCCGGACCATACTGTCGGTATAAATATGGTAATCGAAGCACTTATTAATCCTGACCATGGAGTAATTAAAAACATAGACGAAATAAAGGCAGTCGGACACAGGGTTGTCCAGGGGGGGGAAAAATTCCAGAAAAGTGTACTTATAGATGAAGATGTTAAAAAAGCCATCGAAATCTATTGTGAACTTGCCCCATTGCATAATCCTGCAAATCTCAAAGGGATTCTTTCAGTTGAGAAAATATTGCCGCATGTACCACAGGTCGCAGTCTTTGATACATCTTTTCATCAAACCATGCCGGATTATGCTTATATCTATGCTATTCCATATGAATTTTATGAGAAATACAGAATCAGAAAGTACGGATATCACGGAACAAGTCATAAATTCGTCGCAAATAAAGCAGCCGGAATACTTGGCAGGGATATTAAAGAACTTAAAATTATTACCTGCCACCTCGGTAACGGTTCTTCAATGACTGCCATTAAAAATGGAATATCAATAGACACATCAATGGGATTTACCCCGGTTGACGGTCTGATAATGGGTACACGTACCGGTGATATTGATGCAGGAGTACTTCTTTATCTTGCTGATAAAGAACATCTTAATCTTGCAGGAATAAATAATCTCATAAATAAGAAAAGCGGAGTTCTCGGGATTTCAGGAATATCATCAGATATGAGGGACCTGGAACAGGCAGCTGCAGATGGGAACCCCAGGGCAATACTGGCATTGAAAATGTTTGCTTACAGAGTGAAAAAATATATTGGCGCATACACTGCTGCAATGAATGGTCTGGATCTTTTGATATTTACAGGAGGAATCGGTGAAAATGATTTCAACATGAGGAAGATGATATGTACAGATATGGAATACCTTGGTATAGTTTTTAATGCAGAAGTAAACGAAGGGGTAAGAGGGAAAGATATGATTCTGTCAAAACCCGAATCAAAAGTTACGGTAATGTCAATAACCACGGATGAAGAATTTGTAATTGCATCTGATACAAAAAATATAGTAGAGAAGCTACAATAGCCCTTCGCAAAAATACGGTCATGTTAAAAAAACTTGAAGAAATAAGAACAATTATTGCAAATGAGCCGGTTAAGAAACTGGTTCTTGCAGTAGCTAATGATTATGATTCACTTAGTGCAGTTCTCAGGGCTGCAAAGGATGGAATAGTAATACCGATACTTGTCGGAGATAAGGAAGGTATTCAGAATATTGCATCATCTTACGGTTATGATATCTCTGACCTTGCAATAGTTCATGAACCTGACACTGATAAAGCTGTTGAGATAGCCGTGAAAATGGCAAGCAGCAAGCAGGCTGAAATACTTATGAAAGGTAAAGTCGGGACCTCTACACTACTCAAAAGTGTATTGAACAGGGAATGGGGTTTGCGTACTGGCAAACTGCTCTCGCATTTTGCCCTGTTCGAGGTTGAAACATACCATAAACTCATTGCAGTAACTGATGTTGCGATGAATATAGCACCTAATCTTCAGGAAAAAATTGCTATTATAAACAATTCAGTAGATTGTCTGCACAAGCTTGGTGTATCAAATCCAAAAGTTGCAGTTCTTGGGGCTGTTGAAATGGTTAACGAAAACATGTCAGCCACTTTGGATGCCGCTTTACTTTCAAAGATGAACCAGAGAGATCAGATAAAAGGATGTATAATTGATGGCCCGCTGGCTTTTGATAATGCCGTCAGCCTGGAAAGTGCCCGTCATAAGGGGATAAAAAGCGAGGTAGCAGGCGATACCGACCTGCTGCTTATGCCTGATATCGAAGTTGGCAATGTGCTGTATAAATCATTGGTTTTCTTCGCAAAAGCAAAAGTAGCCTCAGTAATACTCGGGGCTGCCGTCCCCATTGTGCTTACTTCACGCTCCGATTCAGAACAGGCCAAGTATGACAGCATAATGCTTGCAACAGCCGTTAGCAGGAAATTACAATGATCAGAACACTTGATGAATTGGTCAATTTAGTGCTTTCTTCCGGGCAAAAGCAACGGATAGCTGTTGCATGGGCTCAGGACCAGAACACTATTGAAGCAGTCAGTCTTGCAGTGATTAACGGACTTGCTGAAGCAGTGTTGATTGGAAACAAAAAAGATATTATTAAAACATGCAAGGCTGAATCAGTTGATCATTCTATATTTACGATTGTTGAATCGAAAAATGAAATTACCGCTTCGCAAGAAGCAGTAAAAATGGTGAAAACAGGGCAGGCCGATATAGTAATGAAAGGACTGGTTAGCACCGATAAGTTCCTTAAAGCCGTAATGGATAAAGAAAACGGCATTATGAAACCCGGTGCCGTTCTTTCATACGTTTGTGCCGTTCAGATACCTTCATATCACAAGCTTCTATTTATAACCGACCCGGCAGTAATTCCTTTTCCTGACCTCGATCAGAAAATTGCTATGGCAGAATATGCTATTGAAATGGCTAGAACTTTTGGGATAGAAAAACCCAGAATTGCGTTGATAGGAGCATCAGAGAAAGTCACCCGGCACTCTGAAAATTCTATCCATTATGCTGTTATGTGTAAAATGGCAGAGCGGGGACAGATAAAAAATTGTATAATAGATGGCCCTCTGGATATTTTTCTGGCATGCGATAGAAAAAGTCAGGAATTGAAACAGGTTGAAACTCCCATTTGCGGTGATGCCGATATTCTGCTTTTTCCTTCACTTGAATCATGCAACCCATTTTATAAAGGACTTATGCTTTTTGCAGGGGGTGAACTGGCAGGCCTCATTCAAGGTACCTTAAAACCTGTTATAGTTATGTCGAGAAGTGAAAAAAAGAAATCGAAATATTATTGTATAGCGCTTGCCTGTCTATTGGCAGAAAGAAACATGTAAATAAGTTTAACCAGCAGAATGAAAAAATCACTGATTATCGCAATTAATCCCGGTTCAACATCTACAAAACTTGCAGTATTTGAGGAAGAAAACCTGGTTTTTGAGAAAACAATCAGACATTCTGTCGAGGAACTTCAAAGATTTTCAAGAATAACCGACCAGTTCCATTATCGTAAAGATTTGATTATGAAAGAACTGGTAGAGCATGAAATCGTTTTTTCAAGAGTGGCGGCAGTGGTTGGAAGGGGTGGGCTTATAAAGCCTATTGAATCAGGTGTTTACAGGGTAAATGAACAAATGAAAAGAGATTTGCGGGAGAGTCCGATGGGAGAACATGCCAGTAACCTTGGGGCTCTAATTGCAGATGACATAGTATCAGAATTAAAAGATGTTCCTGCATTTATTGTAGATCCTGTTGTAGTGGATGAAATGGAACCTGTTGCAAGGCTTTCGGGACACCCTGAAATAAAGAGGTTATCAATCTTTCATGCACTTAATCAGAAAGCTGTTGCCCGGTTGTTTGCTTCCTCAAGGGGAAAAGAATATGAACAGATGAATCTTATTGTTGTCCATATGGGAGGCGGAATCAGTGTGGGAGCACACAGGAAGGGGAGAGTTATTGATGTTAACAATGCACTGGGTGGCGACGGCCCCTTTTCGCCTGAAAGGTCGGGCGGACTCCCTTCAAAGCAACTGGTTGACCTCTGTTTTAGCGGTAAATATACTTACGAACAAATTAATTCAATGCTTATCGGAAAGGGAGGAATGGTTGCATATCTCGGAACGAATGATTTTAAAGATATATGCCGGAGAGCCGAAGAGGGTGACGAGACTGCCAGTATTGTCATAGATGCAGCTGCATACCAGATTTCAAAGGAAATAGGCAGCATGGCAGCAGTTCTCGAAGGAAAGGTTGATGCAATAATTCTTACGGGAGGAATGGCTTTTCAAAATTCGTTCAATGAAAAAATAATATCTCGTATAAATTTTATAGCAGAAGTTGCAATTTATCCGGGAGAAGATGAACTTAAGGCTCTTGCTTTTAATGTGCTTCTTGCTTTAAGGGGAAAGCTGCAAATAAAGGAATACTGTTGATAAATTAAAATAATGCTCTATTTTTTAATAATTTATCGTGTTATTAAAGCTACCGGTATTATCTTACCGTTGAAAAACCGGTTACCGTTGACAGCAAACCAGGCTATGAATTTGCCCATTTCTTCAGCACTTAAATTTGCTTTTTGCCCGGGAAATGCTCTGTTAAACATTTCGGTCTGAACACTTCCAGGAGCAATGCAATTAACAGAAATCCCCTTGTCTGATAACTCTGTAGCCAGGCATTCAGTTAAGCATGCAATTGCTGCCTTGGAAGCACTGTAAAATGAAAGACCCGGAAACTTCTGACTCCCCTGATAACCTCCCATGCTTGATATGTTAATTATATGAGACCCTCCCTGTAACAGGGGAAGGAAAAGACGAATCAATTTAGCAGGTATGAAAAAATTTATTTCCATCATTAATCTCATTTCTTTATCATCTGTTTCGTCAAACTTTCCTTTATACAAATAACCGGCATTGTTAATAAGTATATCAATCTTATCAAAATGGTTTCTGACGAATTTTAATAATAAGTCTGAACTCCTTTCAAAATCCGTTAAATCGGCTTTTAATGGAATAATATTACGGAAAGGTGAATACCCTGATGCTTTTTTCAATGCCTGCTCATTTCTTCCCGTTATTATAATATTGTTTTCCTGATTTTCAGCCAGAACTCTGGCTGTTTCCAGTCCCATACCTCGGGAGCCACCGGTAATTATAATATTCATGGAAAAGTTATTATAATTTGGTAAAAAAGTTTTTCGTTTATTTGTATGTATCAAATATACAATTTTTAAGACATTATGAAAGCCCGGAAACTCATAACCGGATCAGTGTTGATATTATTATGTTACGCATATAGTTTCAATGAATACATTGTTATTGCCCAGGAAAAAAAGAATGATAGGCCTCCGTTTAAAGAGAGGTTATTCTGGGGCGGAAGTTTTTCACTTCAACTGGGTACTTTAACAGATATTCAGATCGCTCCGGTAACAGGTTTCTGGATTTTACCGCGGCTGGCAATAGCTGCCGGACCAAATTACAGGTTCTATAAGTTTATGGGAGAGCAGACCGACATATACGGATTTCAATCATATTTACAGCTAATATTCCTCAAGGATATTGACAAATTTATTCCTATCGGTTCACACACCAGCATAATACTGCAGGTTGAAGATGAACTTCTTTCCCTCGAATCTGCTTTCTGGAAAAGAGCTACATATACAGCAGGTGAATCAAAAAGATTTTATGTGAACACACCTCTCGCCGGTGTGGGGCTCAGTCAACAAATAGGACGCCGGGCTTATATAAATTTTGTAGTCTTATGGGCTTTGGCTGACTCAGGTTATGCTTTGTACAATAATCCTGAAATAAGGATTAGTTTTATTTTCTGATAAATTTCCCTGAATAAATTGAACGTTTTTTAAATGTTAATGTTTTATAATAAAGATTTATTTTTAATTATTTATCTTACTTTTACAAAAACAAATTTTTATTTAAATGAAAATCAAAAAAAATTTATTGGTTTCCCTTATTTATGAACTAAGAGAGACTGACAGTAATGGACCTGTAATTGAAAAAGTTGAATCTGACAATCCATTTCAGTTTATCTATGGAACTGGCAGGTTGTTGCAATCATTTGAGTCAGCCCTGAGTGATTTATCTGAAGGAGACGATTTCAGGTTCACCATTAAATCTAAGGATGCTTATGGGGATAGGAGGGAAGATCTGATTATAGACATTCCAATATCAGCATTTGAAATTGACGGTAAAATAGACGAAGAAGTATGCAGGGTTGGGAATGAGATTCCTATGACTGATGGTTCGGGAAGACAATTTGTTGGTGTTATAAATGAAATTTCCGGAGACACCGTAAAAATGGATTTTAATCACCCAATGGCAGGAGTGGATCTGTATTTTTCGGGAAAAGTAATTGGGGTCCGGGAACCGACTGCCGAGGAGCTTGAGCACATCTGATAAGCAGTTAATTTCACACTTTTATACTTCAGGGTTATTATTCGACTCTGAAGTATTATTATTTTAGTCTACTATAAAGTTTTACTGGTATAGTTTTTATTGGTATAGTCTTTATAATTAGTAAGTAGTTCTCATATTTTGAGTTTTTCTCCTTCCGACCGTGCTATTATTACAGCAGCGCAGGTATCGCCATATACATTCAAGGCAGTTCTGAACATATCAAGAATACGGTCCACCGCAATTACCAGCCCAATTCCTTCAAGTGGCAAACCAGCTGCTTTTATTACAACGGCCATCATAACCAGTCCTGCCATTGGTATTCCTGCTGAACCAATGGCTGCTAATAATGCAGTAAAAATTACAATAAGCTGCTGAGAAAAATTAAGCTCAACACCATACGCCTGCGCGATAAAAATTACCGCAACACATTCATATAAGGCTGTTCCATTCATATTTATTGTTGCTCCCAGTGGAAGGGTAAAACTTGCAATTTTTCCAGAAACTCCGTCTTTGTTCTGAACAGCTTCAAGTGTTAGAGGGAGGGTAGCATTGGATGATGATGTTGAAAAAGCTGTAAGCAACGGCGTCATCATATTCCTGAGATGTTTGAATGGGTTGGCCTTACCAATAACTTTAACCATCAGGGGAAGTGTTAAAAATCCATGAATCAGTAATCCTGTAAGTACAGTTATAAAATAAAGCCCAAGTCTGCTTATTATTTCGCCGATCTCATTTCCTATGGATATCTGCTGTGCTATTACTTTTGCTGTAATACTGAAGATCCCAAGAGGCGTAAATTTTATAATAAAAAGAGTCAGTTTCATTATAACCTCAAGAGATGCATTGATTATATTCGTTAAGAGAATACGCTGATCATCGTTCAGTTTTGTTATAAAATAACCAAACAGAATTGCAAAAAGTATTATTCCAAGCATCTGCCCCTGGGCGAGAGCTTCGAAAATATTTGAAGGAACGATTTTAATTAACGTTTGTCCGAAATTATCTGATGCAGCTGCAATGTTTTCAACATTCATACTTAAACCAAGCTCGGCACCCGTACCCGGTTTAATGAGAATTACCAGAATAAAACCTGTAACAATTGCGATTAAAGTTGACATGATATAGAAACCAATGGTTTTAAATCCCAGCCTTCCAAGATTTCCAGCGCTTCCGACACTTGCAACTCCACTTGAAATTGAGCATAGAATAAGTGGTACAATAATCATATTCAAAGCACGTAAAAATATATCGCCAATCCAGTTGGTATATTTTACTGAATTATGGAAAAAATATCCGAAAAGACCTCCGGCAACAATAGCAATCAATATCTGATAGTGCAGGGGAATAGACCAACGTTTATTCGAATCCATTTGTTCTTTGTTTAATTTCTGGCAAATATATTATTTTATAAATCTGATGTGCTAATAAAAACAATATAACATATAAGTTAATTCTGATTTTACAATTGTGTTATATAAAATCTTGTAATCCATTTACAGATGTAATTCACGATATTTTACAATTGTCTACAATTTTTTGTTTTTACAAAATAGTATTTATTTTACCAATGTAAAATTTAATAAAAAAGTTATTAATTTTTTCTTATTTATCAATTATTCAATTATTTATTTTATATCATTTAAATCATATATCGATAAGTATTCCTGAAAATACCAGAAAGAGTTTAGAAATTGAATCTTAATTAACATTAATTAATTGTATACCAATTATATAATAAACTAAATTTATGAAATACTTTACAACTAGCTTATTATAATTATTTGATATATAATGAATTATCATAACATGATATTGTATGACCAGTATAATTAAAGAGACTTATTTTACAATTGTAAATAATAATAATTTACATATGTAATTTATATTTTTGTTACATTTGTTAAAAACATCTTCATGAAGGAACGAATCGAAGAATTTCTTAAAAGAGAAAACAAAACATATATTCAATTTGCTCAGGAAATAGGAGTTCAACCTTCAAGCATATCTCATATACTGTCAGGAAGGAATAAGCCAAGTCTCGATTTTGTCATAAAAATGCTATCTAGATATAAATACATTTCTCCTACCTGGCTACTTTTTGGAAAAGGTGATATGTATAATGAGCAAATGCCTACCCTGTTTGATAACGAAATACAGAAAGAAAAAGAAGCAACTAATGTAGATGAACCTGAGGAATTATCATCGCGAAAGAAAGCATTATGGGATGAAGAAAACAATATTAAAGAATCTGCAGGTTTAATTAAGAAAAATATTCGAAAGCCTGCACGCAGAATCATTATTTTCTATGATGATAATACTTTCGATGAATATTTTTCAGACTGATATATTTAAATTCTTTTTTCCGGCTTTACGGTTATATTTTAAAAATTATCTTTGCCATAAATATTTCTTCTAATGGCAAAACTTATCCGGGACTTTAAAGTTTTAAGCAATAACAGAATCTCCCAGGATTATTTTATTCTTGAATTAATGTCTCCGGACCCATTGTTAAAGATAATGCCGGGACAATTCATACAGGTCAGAATAGATGGCAGCAGGGAGACTTTCCTCAGACGCCCTTTCTCGGTGCATGATGCAGATTATGAAAGGAATATTATAAAAATTCTTGTGCAGATAGCAGGCAAGGGGACTGAAACAATGTCAAAACTTATTCCCGGCGAGTTGCTTAATATCATTTATCCTCTGGGTAAACCTTTCAGTGAACCCGATAGTGGTGAGAAAATTTTGCTTGCAGGAGGCGGATCCGGTATCGCCCCTCTTCTTTTTCTTGCAAAACATCTCAGTCAGCAGAAAATAAATCCTGATATCCTTCTTGGATTTAAAAATAAAGATAAGATTATTGAAAATGAAGAATTTGCAAACTACGGCAGAGTTTACGTCACTACTGAAGACGGTTCGCTGGGGATTAAAGGAATGGTTACTCAACATCCGGTACTCCTTGAAGGTAAATATGACAGAATTTATTGCTGCGGACCTGAAGCTATGATGAAAGAAGTTACATCATTAGCCAAATCCCGCAATATATTTTGTGAAGTATCCTTAGAAAATCTGATGGCATGCGGAATAGGTATCTGCCTTTGTTGTATAGTAAAAACCACAAGAGGAAACATTTGCACATGCACAGAAGGTCCGGTTTTAAATGCAAATGAACTGATATGGTAAATCTGAGCTTCAAAATAGGTAATCTCAACTTTAAAAATCCTGTTATAACTGCTTCAGGAACATGTGGATATGGAATAGAACTTGAAGATTTTATTTCACTTGAAAAACTTGGAGGAATCATTGTAAAGGGCATGACATTGAAACCTCGGGAGGGTAATCCTTATCCGAGAATGGTTGAAACACCTTCGGGGATGCTTAATTCAGTAGGCCTTCAGAACCCTGGTATTGATTATTTCGAGAAGAATATATATCCGAAGCTTTCCGGGCTTGACACAAACATAATGATAAATGTAAATGGCAGCACTATTGATGAATATGTTGAGCTTGCGCAAAGGATCAACAATCTTAAAAAGATACCTGCAATTGAACTCAATATCTCCTGTCCGAATGTTAAAATGGGAGGAATGGCATTTGGTACAAACCCGGTTTCAGCCAGAGAAGTAATTAAATCTGTAAGAAATGTTTATTCGGGAATACTGATTGTAAAGCTTTCTCCTAATGTAACCTCAATTGAAGAATTTGCAAGAATTGCCGAGGAGGAAGGTGCTGATGCGGTATCGCTTGTAAACACTTTACTCGGTATGGCAATTGACGTAAAGAAGATGAAACCATCCCTGTCTACGGTAACGGGAGGGCTGTCAGGACCTGCCATTAAACCGGTTGCTCTCAGGATGGTGTGGCAGGCAGCAAAGGCAGTAAACATACCTGTTATAGGAATAGGAGGTATAATGAATTCAAATGATGCACTTGAATTTATCATGGCCGGAGCTACTGCTATACAGGTCGGAACAGCTCTTTTCATCGATCCTTTGACACCATATAAAATCATATCAGGTATTGAACAATTTCTTGAGGAAAAAGGATTTACAGACTATTCCATATTGATAGGCTGCATTAATAAAAATTTTTAAATATAAAAACATTTAAAAATCAATTAATTAATAAATTATTATCTATTCTTGCCGATTTATTTGTTGATTAAATTTAAAATTTATAATTTTCAACCGATTTATATTAAAAATCATTAATTAAAAATAATTCAAAACTTAAACATTATGGCTGAGAATTTATTGATAGATAATCTTGACAGAAAAATTCTGGATATTATTACAAAAAATGCCAGGATACCTTATCTGGAAGTTGCCAGGGAATGCGGAGTATCAGGAGCTGCAATTCATCAACGCGTTCAAAGGCTGATAAGAATAGGCGTAATTAAAGGCTCGGAGTTTAAAGTAGATCCGGTAATGGTTGGATTCAGAACATGCGCATATATCGGCATTTTTCTTGATCATCCGGGACAGTACAGGGAAGTAGTTAAAAAATTCAAGGAGATACCGGAAATAATTGAATGCCATTATACTACGGGAAATTATTCTCTTTTCATCAAAGTCTATACCCGGGATAACGAGCATTTGAGAACTATTCTTACCGACAAAATACAAACAATTCCGGGAGTTACCCGAACCGAAACCCTGATTTCATTGGAAGAATCAATTAACAGACAGATTCCGGTTTTGTCTGAATGAAAAATATCGTGCCGGGAAAAATAAAAAAACAACCTTGATAATCAGGTTGTTTTTTTATTTTGTGATCCAGCTGGGAATCGAACCCAGGACCCCATCCTTAAAAGGGATGTGCTCTACCGACTGAGCTACTGAATCTTTTATAAATTTTGCGAGTGCAAAGTTAGGATATTTTTATTAAAATCAAAACAACAATAACATTTCAATTATTAAATTCAATAAATTTCGGCTTTAAAACTTTCATATGATTTTTATTAACAATAATATTTATCACAAGTATGAAAAAATTCTTCAAAGATAAGGTAGTGATAGTTACAGGAGCTTCATCCGGAATCGGAAAATCATTGGCATTTGAGTTTGCCAGGAATGGAAGTAAAGTTGTTCTCGCTGCCAGATCTGAAAGCAAAATTGCAGAAATAGAAAAACAAATCAGGACCAGCGGTGCAGAAGCTATGGCTGTCAGAACAGATGTTACCGTCAGGGATGACTGCCGTAATCTTATTGACAAAACGGTGAAAGAATATGGAGGGATAGATATACTCATTAATAATGCAGGTATATCAATGAAAGCTCTCTTCCATGAAACAGATATAAAGGTACTTCAGAGAGTTATGGATGTTAATTTCTGGGGATCAGTACACTGTGCCCAGTTTGCATTGCCTTATCTGATTCAACGTAAAGGCACACTCGTTGGAATATCATCAATAGGTGGCTTTCATGGTTTACCTGGCAGGTCGGGATATTCCGCATCAAAATCAGCACTTCATGGCCTTTATGAAAGCATACGTGTTGAAAATATTAAAAATGGATTGAATGTTCTTATTTTCGCTCCGGGTTTTACCGCTTCTGAAATAAGAAAAAATGCCCTGCTAGCAGACGGTTCTGTGCAGGGAGAATCTCCCCGTAAGGAAGAAAACCTTGTTTCACCCGAATACGTGGCAAAAAAGATTCTTAAAAGCATTATCAGGAAAAAGAAATACAAAATTATGACCCTTGAAGGATATCTGACTGTATTGTTAAAGGTTTTTCTTCCGGGTCTGGTTGACAGGGGTTATTATAATGAATTTGCAAAAGAGCCTGATAATATTTTAAAATAATTGCTTACAGGTGTTCGTTTTACATAAAAAAGTAATTTTATCCATTAATCTGTCAAAAATGATTATTTTAACAAAAACTAAAAATAGATTTTATGAATAGATTAAAAATCAATTGGTTGTTATTATCAATCGTACTGATGCCTTTTACCATCAACATTTCCCGGGCTCAGATTGATAATGTGGATTTTCTAAGAGCCGGAGCGACAGACGGAATGAAGATTATAGAGGCTTACTTAACACCGTGGGCTAATGCTTTTGGCGCAGGATTAAACGGGAGCTGGTATAATACAGCAAAACCACATAAGTTTGGAGGATTTGATATCACAGCCGGCATAAATGCAGGGGTAGTTCCGAAATCAGCAGGAACATTTAATGTATCAGACCTCGGACTTACAACCTTGTCAGGCTCCGGTACAGCCTCTACAATTTCAGGTCCCGATATTAATGGTCCAGAACTCAAGAAAATAGTTTCAGGAGTTACACTGGCTTCTTTTAAACTTCCCCCAGGAACGGAATGGAGGTATATACCTGTACCAACGCTCCAGGCAGGACTCGGTCTGCCTCTCGGTACTGAAATAAAAGCAAGATATATCCCTAAAATCAATTTTAAGGATGATGCGGATGTTTCACTATGGGGTATCGGGTTAATGCACAGTATAATGCAGTACATTCCTGGTAATAAGCTATTGCCGGTTGATGTATCATTATTCGGAGGCTATACCAAACTTGAAGGAAATGTGGCTGTGAGCCTCCAGCCAGATCCTGCAGTGACGCAAAATTATTCCGCACAATACAATCCGGCCACAGCATTCAGTGATCAGAAAATTGCAGCGTCAGTTAATGCTTTAAATGTTGGTGTGGTTGCTTCTCTCAATGTGCCGGTTGTCACAATTTACGGCGGATTAGGTTATAGTAAAACGCAAACTAAAATAGCTCTAGAAGGAAACTTCCCGACTCCGGTTCTGGTTTCAACCCCTGTACCGCATGCTGAATACAACGATTCGGGAGTTATGAAAGGAAGTTCAATAGAACCAATCGATATAAAGAATTTTTCAGGGCTTAGGGCAAATTTGGGAATCAGAATAAAACTGGCAGTAATAACAATTCATGCTGATTATACCAGAGCTCAATATAATGTATTATCGGCAGGATTTGGGATATCTTTCAGATAAATTCAGAGAGATAATTAAGTTTTAAAATATCATTATTGACCCTGGTCTTTTACATTAATGCCCGACCAGGGTAATTTTTTTCATGAATTTTTATTATATTTATTAAACTTACAATGTACCAAAGTGCTTTCAAGGCAAATATATTCACGGTATAGTGCCTTATTACGCGCATCGAGGCAAACATTGCCTGAAGAGGATATTCTTTTAATTAGAAAAGCTCTGGACATTCTGGTTGAACATTGCGGCAACAGAAAAACTGTTAGCGGCAATTCCATTATTATACATGCACTCGATGTCGCAAATATTGTGGTTTCTGAAATCGGCCTCGGAATCTCAGCTGTGACAGGTACTCTTATTCATTATGTTTATGACTCAATTAAAGAAAGAAAAGAAGAGCTGGTGAAAAATTTCGGAAAGAGTACCGTAAATATCCTTGAAGGGCTTTCAAAAATATCTGTATTTGAGTCGACAAGAATTTCGTATCAGTCCGAGAATTTTCGCAAACTCCTTTTAAGTCTGGCTGATGATGTAAGGGTTATTCTTATTAAACTGGCAGAAAGACTTGTTTTAATGAGAGACCTCGATAATGCGGAGGATAAAATAAAACTTTCGCTTTCATCTGAAACATATTTCCTTTATGCTCCGCTTGCACACAGGCTCGGGCTTTATAATATTAAATCCGATCTTGAGGACCTTTCAATAAAATATCTTGAACCTGATCAATATAATTACATAAATGAAAGGCTTAAGAAAACAGCAGCCTCGCGTAATAAATTTATAAAGGAATTTACGTCTCCTATCAAAGAGAGTCTCCTAAAGCATGGCTTTAAGTTCAGTATTAAAAGTCGCACAAAATCAATTCATTCTATTCTCAGTAAAATGAGAAAGCAGGGAATTGATTTTGATGAAGTATATGACATTTTTGCCGTCAGGATTGTTATTGAAAGTAAACCTGAGAACGAAAAATCAGATTGCTGGCAGGTATATTCAATTGTTACTGATCTTTATCAACCCAATCCCAGTCGTCTTCGTGACTGGATTTCTGTTCCGAAATCAAACGGTTATGAATCGCTTCATACCACTGTTATAGGTCCGGGGGGCAAATGGGTTGAAGTTCAGATCAGAACAACCAGGATGGATGAGATTGCAGAAAAGGGTCTGGCTGCTCATTATAAATATAAGGGATTGAGGGAAGGTGAATCGGGTCTTGATCAATGGCTTGCAAGGATGCGGGAAATACTTGAGTCAACAGAAAAAGATGATTCATTTATAGACCAGGTGCGCTCGGGTCTCTATTCAGACGAGGTGTTTGTATTTACACCTAAGGGAGAATTGCGTCAACTTCCGGCCGGTGCAACGGTTCTTGATTTTGCATTTGATATTCATACCGAAATAGGAAAAACCTGTGTGGGAGCAAAAGTTAATGGCAGAAATGTAACAATCAGATATGTGCTCCAGAATGGCGATCAAGTTTCGGTACTAACATCAAGGAATCAGAAACCTGCACAAGACTGGCTTTCGTTTGTTGTAACATCAAAAGCAAAAGCAAAAATAAAACAGGCACTCAATGAAGAAAGGGCTCTTTTTGCAGCGGAAGGTAAAGAGATACTTATGAGGCGTCTTAAAAACTGGAAGATTCCTTTTGGAGATACAGTAATAAACAAGCTTCTGTTACATTATCAGTTCAAGACGGCTCAGGATCTTTATTATCAAATAGCTCTTGAAAAAATTAATCTTCTGGAAATAAAAGAGATATTAACAAAACCTGAAGAAAAAGATAAGGTCGGAAAAAGTAATGCGGAGACAGAAACCGGTGCTGTTATTGAGGATCAACTGTCACATGTTTATACTGATTACCTTGTTATTGATGAGAAAATTGAAGGGCTTGATTATAAACTTGCAAGATGCTGCAATCCGGTATTTGGAGACAGAATTTTTGGATTTGTGACAGTTTCGGATGGCATTAAAATTCACAGAACTTCCTGCCCTAATGCCCGTTATATGATGTTAAGATATCCGTATAGATATGTGGCGGCCAGATGGACAAAAACAAGTGATACACCTGAATTCAGGGCATCAGTAAAAGTTTCGGGTATTGCAGAAGTGGGAATTGTAAATAAGATTGCTGATGTAATTACTGAAAACAAGATTGTAATACGGAATTTTAATTACAAAATGAATGAAGGCATGTTTGAAGGTTTACTTCAGATAATGGTTCCTAATAATGATGTTTTACAAAGTATTATAAAAAAAATATTAGCAATTAAAGGAGTTCTGAAGGCGGCAAGGACAGAAAGCGGTGAGGGGTAAGGGTCAATTAAATCAAATTGAGCGTGGATCTTTCTTTATCGGCAGTTTTGCCATTTTTTCAACTTCGATGGTGGGGAAGCCAAAATCCACAACAACTTTGCCTGAGATGAGATATATACCGCTTCCTTTGAAAGGATAATTTTTCAGTGATTGCGGAAAATGTACGGTATCAAAGAAATTTCCTTCCACATCGATAAAACATCCGAAGTTCATCCACTCGTTTTTAATTGTTTTGATGTATTTTACGGTAACAAGCTGACCAATCATCTTTACTTTTTTCCCTTCATACTTATTTAATTCATTTGCAAATATTTCACCGCGGAATGAAGTTTCCAGCATATCGAACCATGAAACAGAAACAGGAAAACCGATAAGTTCAATCTCATCATAGGCGTCAGCAAGCCTGTCATATTCTAGTTCGGGAAGTGAATATTCCTTAATTTCGGAATAGAAAAGCGGTTTCATTGGTTCGGGGTTATTTTTGTTCATCAGCATGTGTGCTTCCCACAGCAGTGCAGCTTTCTGTTTTCCTGTAAACCGTAGGGCCCCGGTTCTTATAAGTAAAATTAGTTGTTCAAGACCGGGATTAACACGATTGATAAAATCACTGAGGTTGCGGTAAGGTCCTCCTGTTTTTCTCTCATATTCAATCAGTCTGGCAATTTTCTCCTCGAGGTTTTGTATGTGAACAAAACCTAAGTATATATCATTTCCATAGATAGTTGTCTTGTATGTACTTTTGTTTACACAGGGCAGGTTTATTTTTCCTCCGTATCTTCTTGCCTCATGGACATATACCCAGGTAGAGTAGAACCCGCCGAAATTATTGATTACGGCCACCATGAATTCAAGAGGAAAATGAGCTTTCAGGTAAAGGCTCTGAAGGCTCTCAACAGCATAAGATGCCGAATGTGCCTTGGAGAAAGAATATCCTGCAAATGATTCTATCTGACGCCATACTTCTTTTATAATTTCTTCCTTGTAACCTTTTTCTCTGCAGTTTGAGAAGAATTTGTTCATTATTCTTTTCATTTCCTGTTTTGACCGGTATTTTCCGCTCATGGCACGCCTCAGAATATCTGCATCGGCGAGGTCCAGTCCGGCAAAATGATGGCATATTTTAATCACATCTTCCTGGTAAATCATAACACCGAATGTTTCTTCCAACTGTTCTTTCATGACAGGGTGGAGGTATTCAAATTTTCCCGGATTATGGAAGCGGTAGATATATTCTCTCATCATGCCCGAACGGGCAACACCGGGTCTGATAACGGAACTGGCGGCAACAAGGGTTTTGTAGTTTTCACATTTAAGCTTTTTCAGGAGTCCCCGCATAGCCGGACTTTCGATATAAAAACATCCTTTGGTTTCGCCTTTTTTTAAAAATTCTTTCACAAGTGGGTCATGCTTGAACCTTTCAATGTCGAAGATGTCCACTTTTATATTGCGGTTTTTCAGTATTATTTCAGCGCTTTCGCGGATATGGCCAATGCCCCGCTGGCTCAGTATGTCGAGCTTTTCGAAACCTATCTCTTCTGCTGTATACATATCCCACTGGGTTGTCTGAAAGCCCTTTGGCGGGAAATCAAGAGCAGTATAATATGTAACAGGTTCTTCGGATATAATAACGCCTCCGGCATGTATGCTTCTGATATTAGGGAAATCGGCTATTTTCAGACCAGTCTGAAAAATTTCATCGGTTATTTCGTTGCGGTTGATTTCGGCAGAAGGATTATCTATCAGGCGGTCAATTTCTTCTTTGGGCAGCCCGTGAATTTTCCCTAATTCCCGCACTATGGATTTGCCCCTGAAGGTATTAATTGTACCAATAAGTGCAGTATGGCGGTATCCGTATCTTTTGAAAATATAATCTAACACTTCATCTCTTTCTTTCCATGAATAATCAATGTCGAAGTCGGGAGGGCTGCTTCTGCGCGGATTAATAAACCTCTCGAAGTAAAGATTCAGGTCAATTGGATCAACATTTGTGATTTTAAGGCAATAAGCTACTATTGAATTGGCTCCGCTGCCCCTGCCAACATGATAAAACCCTCTCGACATCGAGTATCTGACAATATCCCAGGTAATAAGGAAATAGGCGGAGAAGCCAAGTTTGTCGATTATTTCAAGCTCGTGTTTAATTCTACGTTTTGCTTCTTCATTATTGTTACCATACCTGTACAACATTCCCTCCCATGCAAGTTTTTCCAGCAGCAGTTTGTCGTCGTAAAGGCTCGCAGAGTATACTTTTTTATTTTTATTGCTTTCAAGATCAGGGGAAAAATTACAGTCGGAGATCAGTTTTTCGGTAGTTTCAACCAGTTCCGGAAAAGATTTATAAATGTTTGTTATTGTGTCTATTGTGTAGAAAATCTCATCATTTTCGGCACATTGTTCCGGCCGGAGGTGACTCAGAAGGATGTTATTGTCAATGGCTCTCAGGCTTTTATGAACCCGGTAATCGTCATTTCCGGAAAAAGTGACAGGACTGAATATAACCATTTTAGAACGTTTAAGGGCAGGGGAGAAGTTAATCAGACGGTTTATTTCCTTTGGCCTGATTCCGATATATTCGTTTTCATAAAGTTTGCGTGCCGGAATTTTTCCGGCGGAATAAATTATACAGGCGTTACTGAACCTGGGAGCGGGGAATTCGATTGGCAAGCTGTTAATATTATGGCTGGTAAGGAATTCGTTCAATTCACGAAATCCTTCATTATTGAATGCTATGCCGGTGTATAAGAAGTCATTTCCGTTTCTGAACTCAATTCCGGCAAGAGGCTTTATCCCGTTTTTTCTGCATATTTTAACAAACTCAAGTATACCTGTGGAGTTGTTTATATCGGTAAGAGCAATTGCTTCAGCTCTGGATTCAACAGCTTTTTTAACAAGCTGTTCTACAGACATTGTTCCGTAACGCAGGCTGTAATATGAATGGCAGTTCAGAAACATGATTTCTATTAATAAGTAATATGCCGGTTTTGTTGTTATTTTTTACCACCAGTATCTTTTCAGTCTCTCCTCCATCATTTTATGCTCATTAAGGGCATTTTCCAGCCTTTTCAGGGCTTTTTCCTCTCTTTCCTGTACTGTCATAACCCCTGATGCTCTTTGCACGGCATATCGTCCGAAACGCTTTCTTAGCCTGTCCATTGCCATGTACAGATTTACTTTTTCAGGAGTATCGTCGAACATATCGAGTTGCTGAACACCTCTTACAAGATGGCTGAACCTTACCCCGATAAGTCTGATAAGCATCCGGCGCTGCCAGAGTCTTTCAAAAAGTTCTTTCGCGGCACTTATAAGTATATGGTCAAACGCTGTGTAAGGGATGCGTTTCTGAATTGTGTAAGTATCGAAGTTGGAGTATCTGATTTTTACTGTTACACACGAAGTAAGTTTTTCCTGGCTTCTTAATTCGAATGCTATTTTTTCAACCATGCTTACAAGCGTCTGATTGAGCATTTTAAGGTCGGTAGTATCTTTATCAAATGTATGTTCTGTGCTTATTGATTTTTGTTCCGAATAACTTATGACCGGGGTAGGATCTATACCATTAGCTCTTTTCCATATTTCAATTCCGTTTTTACCCATTACTCTTTCGAGCATTTCGGGCGGCATATTTCTCAGAGTATATATTGTTGATATTCCCATGGCTCTCAGTATCTGGTAAGTTTTCTGTCCTATCATGGGGATTTTTTTTATTGAGAGCGGGTCGAGGAAGGGTATTACTATGTCTTTTGCTACTTCTTTTTCGCCGTTAGGTTTAGCCTCGCCGGCAGCTATTTTTGAAACTGTTTTGTTGACCGAGAGTCCCATTGATACGGGCAGCCCCGTTTCTTTTATGATATATCTTCGAAGTTCCTGTGCCCACCGGCTGCATCCGAAAAACCTGTCCATTCCGGTAAGATCTATATAGTGTTCATCGATTGAAGCTTTTTCATAAACAGGCGCTCTTTCGGCAATTATTTCCGTAACTATGTTTGAATATTTGCTGTAAAGCTCCATATCACCGCGTATTACTATTGCGTCGGGACAGAGGTTCATTGCCAGTTTCATCGGCATGGCTGAACTCACACCGTATTGTCTTGCTTCGTAACTGCAACTTGCCACCACTCCACGGTCCGATAGGCTGCCGACTATCACCGGCTTGCCATTCAGCTTGCTGTTCCTCAGCCTCTCCACCGAGACAAAAAAGGTGTCGAGGTCAAGATGTAACACCGCTCTCTCTGTGTAGCCAGTAATTACGGCATTCATTTTTTTTAAAAAATTATTTGGTTATATCAAAAATGTATTTTAACTTTGATTAAAAATTAATCAAAAATTTGATTATAATATAATCAATTTTTTTATATGTACTTCGCCAGCAACATAAAAATTTTAAGAAAAAGAAAGGGGAGGACCCAGGACGAGGTTGCCTGTGCCCTTAATCTTAAACGCTCTACACTGAGCGGTTATGAGAATGGAATAGCCCAGCCGGATATTGAGACATTGATTTCTTTTTCAAGCTATTTCAATGTTTCAATAGACACTCTTCTCCGGGTTGATATTTCAAAACTTTCCGAAAGCCAGCTCGGCGAGCTTGAACGCGGATACGATGCCTATATAAGGGGAAGTAATATCAGAGTGCTTGCCACAACTGTTGACAGAAACAACAGGGAAAACATTGAACTGGTAAACGAGAAAGCAAAGGCCGGTTACACAACTGGTTATGCGGATCCCGAATATATAGGGAGCCTGCCGGTGTTTCACCTGCCTTTTCTTTCAGAAAACAGAAAGTACAGGACTTTCCAGCTTACGGGTGATTCGATGCTGCCCATTCCGGATGGCTCATACGTAACCGGTGAATTTCTTCAGGACTGGAGAAACATCGTAAGCGGAAACGCTTATATCATTCTGACTCTCGACGACGGCATTGTTTTTAAGGTTGTGGAAAATAACATTGAAAAAAACGGAAAACTGGTTCTTTATTCACTGAACCCTCTCTATGAGCCTTATGAGGTGCACATTAATGAAGTTAAGGAAGTATGGAAATTTGTTAATTATATCAGTAACAAACTCCCTGAACCGGCAATACCGGAAAAACAGCTTATGAAGACAGTTGCTTTGATGAAACAAGACCTGGAGCGTCTAAAGGCAAGGCTCGGTACTGAAATAATCGATATTACCGAAGAAACAAACCTGTGACTACTCTTTAGTCAGGTCGATAATCAGCTGAATAACTTTCTCAATCTCGTTGTCGGGAACCTTACCCCTGTAAATGGCCCTGCAAACTCTGTTTTTATCCAGAATAATTATGCTGTAACTGTCTTTTGGCAGACCCCATAATTTCTGAAGAGTACCATCATAATCGAAGAGAATGGTGGTATCGTATTTTTTTGCTTTGTTGCCTGCTATTACCCTGATCAGGCTGTTAGGCTTCCATGTCGATTTGCAATCTACAATTCCAAATCCCTTAAAATGATCCCTGCTAATTCTCTTATCGACATCAACAGCCTTATCTATGGCTTCATTAAAAGGTTCGTTAAGGTCCTGCTCATCAGGATCTACGTAATTTATCTGCAGTACTTTGCCCGGCCACGAATCGAGAGAAAACTCTTTTTTCTGTGCATCAGTGAGAACAAAATTTGGAGCTTTTATGCCAGCTTCCAGGTTAACACTTTGCCCTCTAAGGGTACATGAAGCAATAATAATGCTCAGCAGAGTTAGAACTTTTCTTTTCATATATTCTGTTTTAGAATTGTACCGAAATATAAGAATTTTCTGATAAACAAATTTTAAATGACATTATAACAGCATTTATTACCGGAAAATGATTTTTCATATAGCACATTCATTAAAAAAGTCGTTAAAAGGTTTCAAAACTTTTGCAACTTCAACCACATAGTCAATATAACCCTCATTCAGCACCTGTTTTTCACTTACGTAGTTTACAACTGTATAGCTTTTAAACTTCAGCAATTCGATATATGGGTGGTCAGGACTGAAACCTTTCGGTGCGCTCTTAAGCTTTTCATCATCAATATCTCCGAAGAATTTTTTAAAATTTTTATTTTCAATGATTTTCAGGAATTCTTCAGGAGCTTCCGCTATTTTTTCCCTGATAGCCTTCAGCCATTCAGCAGGCGGCAGGTAAGCACCTCCCGCTATCATATATTCTCCGGGCTCAATATGGATATAATAGCCTGCAAATCTGTGAATGTTTTTCCTTCCGCCCCTGATAACAAGTGCTCCAAAATTCGTTTTATAGGGAGATTTATCGGTTGAAAATCGTATATCACGGTTAATTCTGAAAATACAGGATTTTGCCTCAAGTCCTTTCAGAACCGGATCAAACTCCGTTATTCTGTCAATAAATGCCTGGATAAAAGTTTCAAAATTTTTTCTGGAAGCTTCATAATCAGCACGGTTTGCTTCAAACCAATCCCTGTTATTGTTTAATGCGAGTACCTTTAAAAATTCAACTGTCTTTTTTTGAATTGTTACCATATATTTCTTGATTTGATTTCGAAATATAAAAAATAATCCTGTCTGTCTGCCAAAACAATCAAATTCGGTCAGGATTGTCCGATGTAACTTTCGGGTGAAGGAGGAGATAAACAGGAGAAATGACTTTTATGAGTGGTTCAGGGATTTAATTTTAAATATTAAAAGTAGATTTACCATGGAATGCCATCAGGATGTTGAATTTATTAATTAATTTAAACAACTTTTTAATAATAAACATGAATCTATTCTAAAACATTGAACATCAATTATTTGAAAATATTATTTTTAACTGCTGTTCTGATAATAAGAGGGTCATTCTTATGTTTTACCCAGACGATTGACCACTGGGAAACGGTTATTATGTCGAATGATATATGGAAGTATTTTATAGGTAATGTTGAACCTCCTTCCAACTGGGCCTCTGTCGGATTTGACGACTCACAATGGCTGGCTGGTAAGGGCGGCATAGGATACGGTGATGGTGATGATTCAACGGTTATTTCACCGTCCGCCTCGGTATATATGCGTATTAAATTCAATGTTTCTGATATTAATGCAGTAGGTTCGGCGATATTGTTTGTCGACTTTGACGACGGCTTTGTTGCATATTTAAATGACCATGAAATTGCAAGGGAGAATATCGGGACACCCGGTGTGCGTCCGAAGCATGATGAATATGCCACATTGACATCTTATGAAGCACAAATGCCATCAGGTGGATTGCCTGCCAGGTTTTTAATTAATAATGATACGTTGTTCAGGTATCTGAAAACAGGGGAGAATGTTCTGGCACTTCAGGTACACAACTGCAATGCAACCTCTTCGGATCTTTCCTCCACCACATTTCTGATTTTCGGTATAAAAACATCAGATAGATTTTACAGACCTACACCTGCATGGTTTAAAGAACCGCTGAATGATTTTTCTCATCTTCCTGTTATTGTAATAGATACAAAAAACCAGCAGATACCGAATGAACCTAAAATAATTGTAAATCTGAAAGTTGTAAACAACGGACCCGGAATTCTGAATTCATGGCTGCAACCAGGCACTGATTTTGACGGGCAGGCCGGTATAGAAATACGCGGGCAATCAACACAAATGTTTCCCAAAAAGAGTTACTCAATCGAACTTAAGGATAATCAGGGTAACGACATAAGTGTACCATTGCTTGGTATGCCGGCTGAAGAAGATTGGGTTCTTCACGCACACTATACCGATAAGACGATGATCAGGTATGCTCTTACATTATATCTCGGAGGTAAATTGGGGTCATGGCAGCCTCGTTTCAGATATTGTGTGGTTTACCTTAATGGCGAGTACAATGGTATTTATCTACTTATGGAAAGTATAAAACGGGATAAAAACAGAGTTAATATAAGTCGTCTCAGGAAGGAAGATGTAACCGGAGATGAAGTAACAGGAGGGTATATTCTGAAAGTTGATAAACTGGGAGGACTAACATCAAATGATTATTTCATTTCATATCCTGAAATAATATATCCTAATTCAAGAAATTACTATTTTACCTACGTTTATCCTAAATCTGATTCAATTGTTTCGGCTCAAAGAGAATACATAAAAAAGTATATTACTGATTTTCAAAATGTTCTGAATAGTAAAGATTTTAAGAATCCCGTTTCCGGTTACCGCAAATACATTGATCCGTCATCTTTTATTGATTATCAAATAATTCAGGAGCTTACAAATAATGTGGACGGTTACCGTTTCAGTACATTTTTTTATAAAAAGAAAGATAGCCAGGGAGGTAAACTCTATGCCGGACCATTGTGGGATTTTGATTTGTGTTTTGGAAATGTAAATTATTCCGATTACAATTTATCTACATCCGGATGGCTTTACCCGCATTACGGAATAACAGACAAATATACAATGCACTGGTGGGCAAGACTTATGGAAGATCCGGAGTATGTAAGGAGTTTTATAATCAGGTGGAATGAGTTACGAAAATCCTGTTTTTCAACTGAAAAAATAATGCAATTCATTGACAGCATTACATTATATCTGGGTCCGGAAATAGAAAAAAATTATCAGAGATGGCCTATTCTTGGAAAATATGTATGGCCCAATTACTTCGTCGGGAAAACATATGAAGAAGAAATTAATTTCCTGAAACAATGGATAAATGACAGGCTTATATGGATGGATGCACAAACCGGATTAAACTCAAGCCTGTATGAAGGTGCATTTGACAGTGAGTTTCTGGCTTATCCAAATCCGTTTGACGAAAAAATTAAACTTGTATTTTCAACACGCAGTACATTGCCGGTTACAATAGAAATTTATGATTTTATGGGACGTAAATGTCTGAATGATATTCTCAGGCCTGATCATTCAGGAATACAGCAGATTGAAAGGAATTTATCTGTTTTAAATAATGGAATGTATATAATAATTCTAAGGCAGGGTGAAAGGATTATTGGTAAACGGATTGTAATTAAAAGGCTGTAATAATTTCCACATGATATCACTGAGATGTTTAACTTCTTTCCCATAATTAATATTATGTTAAATAGAATTTTTATTATTTTTATCGCTGTCTTCCCTATTATTTAACAAAATAAAAAAACGCGGTTTATAAAAACCGCGTTTTTTGTGATATCCTGGGGATTTTACATCTGTTCGAGTTTTTTAACTACCTCGTTGTATTTAGCTTCAAATTCCGGGTTTATTGTTCTTAACCTGAAATATAGTTCTTTCAGATTTCTCAGTGAGTCCGGATCATCTTTTTTCAGCTCTGCAGCTTTTTCAAAATATGGTACGGCCTGAATGAAGACCGCATTTGCTTCTGCAATAGCAGCATTATATTTAGCCACGTCCATTATTTCGTTTGCTTTCTGGAACATTGCTACGGCTTTATTATAATAGCAAACACCCATGTTGAATTGGGTATTGTATTCATCCCCTTTTAGCTCGATCGACTTCTTTAAACTTGCAATAGCTTCATCATATTTTTCCTGCTTCATGTAAAGAACACCTTCTGCCCAGTAAAGTGTATAATCGTTTTCTTTCTTGCTTTTTGCCATGTTCAGGTATGAGAAAGCTTCATCAAGTTTATCAGTCGACATATAAAAATCTACAAGATTCAAGATAACATCCTGATTGTTAGGATATAATTCGAAAGCCTTTTTTAGGGTTGCCTCAGCATTAGCAAGGTCATTCATTTCCTTATAACAACTGTACATAAGGAAATACGGCATCGGGCCTTCATATTTCATGTCGGCACATTTCTGAAAATGCACAATAGCCCTGTCATACATTTTAGCATTGTAGGCTGCAAGACCTGCATTAAAGTATATGCCGGTATCAGGTACTCCGACATATTGAGGGCTTGTGGCAACTTTAATATTATTCTCAAATGATTTCAGGGCTCCTGCAAAATCCTGGGCTTCAAATCTTTGTACTCCCTGAGTGATAAAATCGTTTCCGAGAAGCACGTAAGTGTTGTTAAGTTTAAGCTGCTTATCGATAGTTCCCTTGGTATCAAGTTCGAGAGCTTTCTGGTATGCTGTCAGGGCTTCTTCGAGTGGATCAGCATAAAATGCTTTGAACTTTGGATTATCTGATCTGAAACATTCCTGTGCAAGCCTTCCTTTTGCTACCCAGGTTTTAGGATTATTTTTTGATTTCTCATTAACCAGAGCCTGGTCAAGTGCTTCCTTTGCCTTATCGAGCAGTCCCTGATCAATATAGCTCAACGCACTGGTCACTTTTCCCATCTGGGCTAAAGCACCGTAAGTAATTGAAATTGAAACAAATATTGCAATTAACTTTTTCATGGTATGAATTTTAGTTTTGAAAATCGGTTCAAATTTAAAATACTTTTCATTAAAATTCATCAAAATTTTTGCCATTTTCATTGTCCGAAGAAAAATTTTCCTCATCATAATCAATTTCTTCTCCGCCGTTTTCTTCATTTACTTCAACGCAGGCAACCGATGCAATTGAGTCATTTTCTCTCAGATTTATCAGTTTAACACCCTGCGTTGCCCTTCCCATCAGTCTGATTCCGGATACCGGAATCCTCAAGATGTTTCCGTTTTGAGTGATAATCATAAGATCATCTTTATCTGTAACATCTTTCAGTGCTATCAGTAATCCTGTTTTCTCAGTGATATTTATTGTTTTTACACCTTTCCCTCCCCTGTTAGTAATTCTATAGCTATCTATGCTGGTGCGTTTACCGTTTCCTTTTTCCGATACAACCAGCACATCTTTTTCTTTGTTTTCAATAGTTATCATACCTATAACAATATCATTATCAGAAGCCAGTTTAATACCTCTGACTCCCGATGCTGTTCTACCCATTGGACGAACACTGTTTTCATGAAATCTGATAACTCTTCCCGATTTTACTCCTATCATTATTTCGTGATTTCCGTTGGTCATGCGAGCCTCAATAAGTTCATCGCCATCTCTTACAGTTATGGCATTAACACCTGAGCTCCTTGGCCTTGAGTAAGCTTCAAGAGATGTTTTCTTAATTATACCCCTGGCGGTGCAAAGAACAATGTAGTTGTTCTTGATATATTTCTCGTCATCAAGAGTTTTGACATTTATAAATGCTCTTATACTGTCATCCGGCTCGATATTTATCAGATTCTGAATTGCTCTGCCCTTTGAAGTTCTTGTTCCTTCCGGGATGTTGTATACTTTTAGCCAGTAACATTTTCCTTTACGGGTGAAGAAGAGCATTGTATTGTGCATGGTTGCAATGTACAGATGTTCAATAAAATCTTCATCGCGTATCGTGCTGGCTTTTAGCCCTATACCCCCGCGGTTCTGACGGCGAAACTCCGTAAGAGGAGTTCTTTTAATATAGCCGAGATGTGAGATTGTAATTACCATCTCATCATCCGAATAAAAGTCTTCTGGATTGAATTCTTCAACGTTTGGTACTATTTCAGTGCGTCTTTCATCTCCATATTCTTCTTTAATCTCAAGCAGTTCATCCTTAATAATTTTCATTTGCAATTCAACACTTCCAAGGACGTTGCTCAGATATTCAATCAGCTTTTTAACTTCTTCATATTCTGCTCTTAGTTTATCCTGCTCAAGACCAGTAAGTTGCCTGAGTCTCATATCAACAATAGCTCTGGCCTGCTCTTCCGAAAGATTGAATCTCTTTATCAGTTTTTCCCTTGCTTCATCGGGATTGGATGAACCTCTTATAATAGCCACAACCTCATCAATATTATCACTGGCAATAATAAGACCTTCCAGTATATGTAACCGTTTTTCAGCCTGGTTGAGGTCAAACTTTGTTCTTCTCAGAATTACGTCATGCCGGTGTTTAACATACAGGTCTATAAGGTCTTTCAGATTCAGGAGGCGGGGTCTTCCTTTTACCAGGGCTATGTTATTTACATTAAATGCAGTCTGAAGCTGTGAATATTTATACAGATTATTTAAAACAACATTAGCGGTTGCATCTTTTTTAAGGATAATCACAACTCTTGTACCGTTTCTGTCTGATTCATCATTTATGTACGAAATTCCCTCTATTTTACCTTCATTTATCAGATCAGCTATTTTTTTGATCATTTCAGCTTTATTGATCATATAAGGAATTTCCGTAACCACAATGCATTCCCTTCCTGAATGGGTATGTTCTATTTCGATCCGTGCCCGAATAATAATTTTGCCTCTGCCGGTTTCGTAAGCATCCTTTATACCCTGCTGTCCATAAATTATTCCGCCTGTCGGGAAATCAGGACCTTTAACATATTTCAGTAACTCATTAACAGTAATATCTTTATTGTCGATATAAGCAATAATTGCATCCACTATTTCGGAGAGGTTATGCGGGGGCATGTTTGTAGCCATGCCCACAGCAATACCGGATGTTCCGTTGATAAGAAGATTCGGGATTTTTGACGGAAGTACAGCAGGCTCCTGTAATGAATCGTCAAAATTGAGCTGGAAATCAACAGTATTTTTATCAATATCGGCCAGCATCTCTTCAGCAATTTTCTTTAATCTCGCCTCAGTATATCTCATTGCCGCCGGACTGTCCCCGTCAATAGAACCGAAGTTTCCCTGGCCATCAATAAGAGGGTACCTGAGTGACCAGTCCTGTGCCATTCTCACCATGGCTTCATAAACTGATGTATCTCCATGCGGATGATACTTACCCAGCACCTCTCCTACTATTCTTGCTGATTTCTTGAATGGGCGATTGGATAAAACTCCAAGCTCCCACATTCCGTACAGAACACGTCTTTGCACCGGCTTGAGTCCGTCCCTGACATCAGGGAGGGCTCTCGATACTATAACCGACATCGAATAATCGATGTAGGCCGATTTCATCTCCTCTTCAATATTTACCTTAACAACTCTTTCCACCTCAAAACACTGTTTAACAATTTTTTAAAATAAATTATAAATTTAAAAAAATCAGAGCACGAACTTAATGATTATTTAAGTAATTTTGAGAATTAAATGAGTTGATTTTTTAACATTATTGTTTATAAATAGGCATGATTATTGCCGGAATATATTGTTGCTATAAAGTAATTTTGAAAAACAGATAAAACAGTTACTTTTTAGCATATTTTATGACATTATGGCATGATTTATATTTAAAATATGTCGTTTTTTGATTTAAATAAAAAATTTATTTATGGATTCGCAATTTTCACAAAGAGTTAAAGATATTTTAACATACAGCAAGGAGGAAGCGATTAGGTTGGGGAACAATTATATAAGTCCTGAACATCTATTTCTTGGCATCCTTCGCGATGGTGAAGGTGTAGCTATTGATATTCTTTTGAATTCAGGGGTGGATCTTCTTATGCTGAAAGGTTCAATAGAAAAAAGCATAAGAGCAGAGAATCCTGTCCCTGTTCCCGACAATGCTGTAATACCTCTTTTAAAAAGTACAGAACGGATTCTCAAACTTGTTCATCTTGAAGCAAGGTCATTAAAGAGCGATACAATTGATTCTGAGCATCTTCTTCTTGCCATACTGAAGGATGACAATGCTCTTGTCACCCGTTTTCTTCAGGAAATGGATGTTGATTATCATACAGTAAGGCGATATATTGAAAATGAAGGACCTTCTGCAAGGGCTGATTTTCCGCGTGAGGATGATGATGAAGGGATGAGTTTTGGACCTTCGGGAAGGGGGGCATCAGGCTCTTCATCAAAACCTTCTTCAGAGACTCCTGTACTGGACAATTTTGGAATAGACCTTACCAAAGCAGCTGAAGAAGGCCGACTGGATCCCATTGTGGGAAGAGACAGGGAAATTGAAAGACTGGCTCAAATTCTTTCAAGGAGAAAGAAAAATAATCCTGTTCTCATAGGTGAACCGGGGGTTGGTAAATCGGCAATAGCTGAAGGCCTGGCGTTGAGAATAGTAAAAAAGAATGTCTCAAGGGTCCTGTTCAACAAACGGGTTGTGGCACTTGATCTCGCATCAATTGTTGCGGGTACCAAATATCGCGGACAGTTTGAGGAGCGAATGAAAGCCATACTCAATGAGCTTTCGAGAAACAATAATATTATTCTTTTCATAGACGAGATCCATACAATAGTTGGAGCAGGCGGTGCTACAGGGTCGCTTGACGCAGCCAATATGCTGAAACCGGCGCTTGCCAGAGGTGAAATTCAGTGCATCGGCGCCACAACTCTTGATGAATACAGGGAGCATATTGAAAAAGACGGTGCACTCGAAAGAAGATTCCAGAAAGTACTGGTTGAACCCACTACTATTGAAGAAACAATAAATATCCTTCATAACATAAAGGAAAGATATGAGGAACACCATAATGTGATTTACACTGATGCTGCCATTGAAGCCTGCGTCAAACTGACAAACAGGTATATTACCGACAGACATCTACCCGACAAGGCAATAGATGCACTTGATGAAGCGGGCTCAAGAGTTCACATTTCAAATATTGTAGTACCTGAACGTATTCTGGCTCTTGAGAAGCAACTTGAAGAAACCAAAAAGGAAAAAATGGCGGCTGTAAAGAACCAGAACTTCGAAAAAGCCGCAAGCTACAGAGATAAAGAAAAAGAACTTCTTGATTTAATTGAACAGGAGAAGAAGAAATGGGAAAAAGAACTTGCCCAGCACAGGGAAATTGTTGATGCCGATAAAGTGGCTGAAGTAGTTGCAATGATGACCGGTATTCCCGTGCAGCGTATCGCCCAGACAGAAGGTACAAGACTGCTGAAAATGGCAGATGAACTGAAAGCCAGTATAGTTGGTCAGGATGAAGCAATAGAAAAAGTAGTAAAGGCAATACAACGTAACAGGGCCGGATTGAAAGATCCGAACAAGCCAATTGGTTCATTTATTTTCCTCGGACCTACAGGCGTGGGAAAAACACAGCTTGCAAAAGTACTGGCCAAATTTCTGTTCGACAGCACCGACAACCTCATAAGAATAGACATGAGTGAATATATGGAGAAATTCTCGGTTTCGAGGCTGGTTGGTGCTCCTCCCGGATATGTCGGCTATGAAGAAGGTGGCCAGCTCACCGAAAAAGTGAGAAGAAAACCATATTCAGTAGTTCTGCTCGATGAAATCGAAAAGGCACATCCAGACGTATTCAACATATTACTGCAGGTTCTTGATGAAGGCCATTTGACCGACAGTCTGGGCCGGAGAGTGGATTTCAGGAATACAATTGTCATTTTAACATCAAATATAGGGTCGAGACAGTTAGCAGATTTCGGTCGCGGAATAGGATTCGAAACTGCTGCACGTAAAGCCACAAGGGATGAGCAGACTAAGAGTATTCTTCAGAAGGCACTCCAAAAGACCTTTGCCCCTGAATTTTTAAACAGAATTGATGATGTGGTAATATTTAATCCTCTCGAAAAAGAAGATATCGAGAAGATTATTGATATTGAGCTGAAAGGACTTTATGAGAGGATAAAAGCTCTTGGTTACGAACTCAGGATATCAAAAGCGGCAAAGGATTTTATTGCCGAAAAAGGTTTCGACCCGAACTTCGGGGCCAGACCTCTGAAGAGAGCCATCCAGAAATATCTGGAAGACCCGATGGCTGAAGTAATGATAAAATCTGTACTTGAAGAGGGGGATTATGTGAGCGTCGGTTATAATAAAGCCAAAGATGAGATCAGAATTAAGATAAAGAAACGCAAGAAAACATCGGGTAGCAAGAAAACATCGGATAGTATTGTTAAACCCTGAAAGGTTTTTTAAGAAAAGATAATGTTTTCATTTAACAGGTGCACCGTAAAGATCAAATTCTTCTGCACCTGTTATTTTTATTTTGTAAAATGACCCGGGAATAAGTTCATGCTTTTTATCTATCAGAATTTCCTGATCCACTTCAGGACTGTCGTATTGTGTTCTGCCGATGTAATACCCTCCCTCCTGCCTGTCGATTATTACCTCAAATGACCTGTTTATTTTATTGAGGTTCGATTCAAGTGAAATACTTTGCTGGATTTCCATAATTTCAGCGGCGCGAGCTTCTTTTTCTTTTTCCGGGATATCATCACTGTACCTTTCATAAGCGTATGTACCGTCCTCGTGTGAATATTTGAAAACACCCAGCCTGTCGAATCTGAAATCCGAGATAAACTTTTTAAGTTCTTCGAAGTCCTTCTTTGTTTCCCCGGGATGTCCTACAATAATTGTCGTTCTAATTGCGGCATCAGGTAATATTTCTCTGATATGTGTCAAAAGTCTCTCGAGACTTTTTCTCGTATAGCTCCTTTTCATAAGTCGTAGCACTCTGTCGGAGATGTGCTGTATCGGTATGTCAACATACTTACATAAGCGTTCGTCAGTTCTGATTAATTCCAGCAGGGATTCATGCAATCCTAAGGGATACAGGTACTGAAGCCGTATCCATTTAAAATAATTTTGTTCAAGAATCCTTTGAATCAGATAAGTAAGTTTTCTTTTCCTGTAAATGTCAACCCCATAATAATTCAGGTCCTGTGCAATCAGAATTAATTCTTTTACACCCTTTTCAGCAAGCCAGGCAGTTTCTTCAAGTATTTCGTTACCCGGTCTGGAAGTATGTTTGCCTCTAATCTGAGGTATAGTACAGAATGCGCATTTTCTGTCGCATCCTTCAGAAATTTTGAGATAGGCATAATGGCCCGGCCCTGTGATTATTCTTTCTTTTGTAAGACTCTCATTATCTTCATGCCCGGGGTTAAGAGACCGGATGATTTCTTTAATGCTGTTTACTCCGAAAAAATAATCAACTTCGGGAATTTCTTTCCTTAGTTCCGGCATATACTTTTGTGACAGGCACCCCATTACTAAAAGCCTCTTAATAAGACCCTGTTCTTTTGCCCTGGTAAAATTCAGGATTGTATTTATACTTTCTTCTTTGGCGTCGTGAATAAAGCCACAGGTGTTTATTATAACGGTATCGAAAGGAAAATCATTGGAATCGTGCTGAACTTCAAAGCCTTTAAGCTCAAGGTTTTTAAGAAGTACTTCTGAATCGACTGTGTTTTTAGGGCAACCCAGGGTGACAATGTTGATTTTTCTCCTCCTCGTTATTTTATTGCGGGATGGTTTCATGAAAAAAGGGAATCAACAAATTCAAATCTGTCAAAAATCTGGAGATCTTCGATTTTTTCTCCGGTGCCTATATATTTAACAGGTATTTTAAGCTGGTCGGATATTCCGAGAACTACTCCCCCTTTTGCTGTTCCGTCAAGTTTTGTGATAGCCAGAGCAGTTATACCGGTAAAAGATGTGAACTGTTTTGCCTGTTCAAAGGCATTCTGTCCTGTGGAGCCGTCAAGTACAAGCAGAACTTCGTGGGGTGCGCCAGGCACTACTTTTTCCATTACTCTTCGGATTTTTGCCAGTTCGTTCATGAGGTTAACTTTGTTATGAAGTCTTCCGGCTGTATCTACTATAACTACTTCGGCTCCTGTTGAAACAGCTTTCTTAAGAGTATCATAAGCAACAGATCCCGGGTCGGCGCCCATTTGATTTTTTACCAGGGGGACATCGGCACGCTGTGCCCAGATTGCCAACTGGTCAATTGCTGCCGCTCTGAAAGTATCTGCTGCACCAAGCAGGACTTTTCTTCCGGCTTTTTTATACTGATAGGCTAGTTTCCCTATAGTTGTGGTTTTACCGGTTCCATTAACGCCAACAACCATAATGACATAAGGAACTGCAGGCAGCGGTGAAGAAAAATCCGGCACCGGACTCGTTTTGTTTTCGGCAAGCAGTGCAGCTATCTCTTCTTTGAGGATTTTATTCAGTTCGGCAGTATTAAGATACTTGTCTCTTGCAACTCTTTTTTCAATCCTATCAATTATTCTTAGTGTAGTCTCTACACCAACATCAGATGACACAAGGACTTCCTCAAGGTTATCAAGAACTTCATCGTCCACATGAGATTTTCCTGCTATTGCTCTTGAAATTCTGGTGAATACGCTTTCTCTTGTTTTTTCCAGTCCTTTATTAAGGTTTTCTTTCTCTTTTTTCCCTATGAATCCGAATAAACTCATTTTGTTTTTATGAATGGCACTTATTAATGACAAAAAAAGCCCTCTTCAAGACGAAGAAAGCTTTTACATCAAACAATTTTCCCGTTTATTTTTTACTAAAAAAATCCTTGACGTGATCGTAGTGTACTACTTCTTCTTTAAAAATATAAGAACCTGTCTTTTCAGATTTTACCATTTTAATGCACTTTACGTAGTGCCTTCCAACTCCGGTCTTTAATGTTGCAACAACTTTCTTTGCCATATTTCAAATTATTTTATTTCCCTGTGAATAGTATAGCGTTTAAGAATTGGATTATATTTTCTCCTTTCCAGGCGATCGGGTGTATTTTTCTTGTTCTTTGTTGTAATATACCTGGATGTCCCTGGCAAACCGCTTTCTTTATGCTCGATGCATTCAAGAATTACCTGGACTCTGTTTCCTTTTCCTTTTTTTGCCATGGTGTTATTGAATTTTAGTAGTTAATAATATAGCCTTTTTCCTTAGCTTCTTTCAATGCAGCAGAAAGCCCTTTTTTATCAATCAGCCGTATGCCTGCCGCACTGACTTTCAGTTTTATCCACCTGTTTTCTTCAGGTAAAAAATATTTTTTCTCAAATAGATTTGGAAGAAATACTCTTTTCGTTCTTCTTTTTGAGTGGGACACATTATGACCCCTCTGTACTTTCTTCCCTGTTATCTGACAGATACGTGCCATTTTTATTATGTTTACCTGTTAAAAATGTATTTCATAAATTGACGCGCAAATTACGTCATTTTTATCGGATTAAACAAATTTTTATGAAACTTTTTTATTAAGATTTAAGAACTTATTTGTTAAGAACCCGCAAACGCAGCATATTGAGTGCCGCAATTGAGAAGTGTTTAATATTTGTTTCCCTGTCGTGCAGGAATTGATATTTTTCAGAAGTGATATTATATTTTGAAGCTACTGATATCCATACCGAACCAACGGGTTTTTCGGGTGTTCCCCCGTCAGGTCCTGCAATTCCTGTTGTAGCTACTGCAAAATCGCAATCAAATAATTCGAGAGCTCCTGCAGCCATTTCTTCTGCCGTTTGTTTACTTACTGCACCATGTTCTTTCAAAGTTTTTTCTCTGACTTTCAGTAAATTAGTTTTAATTCCGTTGTCATAAGCCACTACAGAGCCTTTATAATACATTGAGCTACCGGGGACACTTGTTATCATGTGGGCAATCATCCCCCCGGTACAACTTTCTGCAGTACATATTGTTAAATGTTTGTCTTTTAATATTCTTCCCAAAGCCATTTCAAGTGTTTCTTCATCTTCTCCATAAATATATTCAGGTATTATTGAATATAGTTTTTTCACCTGTTCATTTATCTGTTTCGACAATTCGGTCAGGTTATTTCCTGAGCCTGTAAGGCGCAGTTTAATTATTCCAAGCGATGGCAGGTAAGCTAGTTTAACGTTTGAGGGCAGTTGTGATTCGAAATCTGCCAGGAGTTCTGCCAATCTGGCTTCGAATGTACCATAAGTCATTATATTTTTATGAATTATAATTCTTGAACTGAATCTCTTTTTCAATTCATTAAGCACATGTTCATTCATAATATATTTCATTTCCAGGGGTACTCCCGGTAATGAAATAAAAATTGTTCCTCCCTTCTCGAACCACATTCCAGGTGCTGTTCCTGCCGCATTGAACAAGACCCTGCACGAAGCAGGTACTTCTGCCTGTCGTCTGTTATTTTCGTTCATGGGTAAGTTTCGGCGCTGAAACATCAGCTCAATCATTCCAAGAACTTCCTGATTGGTCACCAGATGAGTATTAAAGAATTCGCATAATGTTTGTTTGGTTATGTCATCGCTGGTAGGACCAAGTCCTCCGGTAATTATAACAACATCTGCTCTTCCAGTTACTTCAGAAAGGATTTTAAGGATACTTTCACGACGGTCAGGAATAGAAGTGATCTGTGTTATCTCGAACCCCAGTTTGCTCAATTCAGAACCAATCCATGCAGAATTAGTATCAATTGTCTGACCTATAAGTATTTCATCGCCGATTGTAATTATTTCTGCTTTCATCACTCGTAAAATTTCTACAGTATTTTTACACAAAAATATATTTTGTAGGTTCAAACAACAATAAAACATGCAAGAAATGAATTCAAATCAAATTATCCGGGCCACAGAAGATTTTGTAAACAATCACATAATAAAGCATGACAGTGCTCATGACTGGTGGCATATTGACAGAGTAAGGCGTCTTGCGTTGTTTATATGCGGAAAAGAGAAATCGGGTGATTCTTTAATTGTTGAAGTTTCTGCATTGCTTCATGAGATTGGAGACAGAAAATTTGACAGAAGCTCAGGAGTTAAAATTGCCGGGAGGATCAGGAGTTTTTTACATAAAATCGGATTTAATGAGCCGGAAATCGAAAGTATACTCTTTATCAATCGGAACATTTCATTCAGTAAAGGTTACAGGGGAAATAAGGTTTCGGAAGAGTTCCGTATTGTCCAGGATGCCGACAGGCTTGATGCCATAGGGGCAATCGGCATTGCAAGGGCATTTTCGTATGGAGGGTTCAGTCGTATACCCCTTTTTGACCCTGAAGGATTGAAAGATTCAACAGTAAAACACTTTTATGATAAATTATTGAAGTTGAAAGATTTAATGAATACGGAAACTGCCAGAAAAATAGCTGAGGAAAGACATAAGTACATGGAAGAATTTCTTAACAGGTTCTTCAGTGAGTGGAGAATAGAATAACCAAAACAATAAACAAAAGTCGTCTGTCGGTCAGGACTCCATTTTAAAGTGATTTTATAAGAAAATTTTTACGATTGAGTTCTTGAGGGATTGAGCGGGAAACGGGATTCGAACCCGCGACCCTCAGCTTGGGAAGCTGATGCTCTGCCAACTGAGCTATTCCCGCAATATCATAATTACGCCCAAAATTATAAAAATTTAAAATACAAAATCCGCAATCCCAAATCCAGAATCCGAAATGATTTGAGCCTCCCACGGGACTTGAACCCGCGACCTGCTCATTACGAGTGAGCTGCTCTACCACTGAGCTAAGGAGGCAGGTGATTTTCGATTCGCAAATATATAAAATTATTCCAGTCTTTTCAGTCTTTCGAGAAGGGGTGGGTGTGAGTAATGGAAAAACACATATACCGGATGGGGATTCATATTTGATAAATTTTTCACTGATAACTTTTTAAGCGCACCGGAAAGCTGTTCACCATAATTATTGTTTTTGACAAAAACATCTGCCTGATATTCGTTTTTTCGTGAGATATAATTTGCTATCAGTCCGATAGCAAGTGAAAGGGGGCTGTAAAGAATTCCGAAAACCAGGAGTCCAAGGTGAAAGCTTGCATTTTCGGCGCCTAAAGCATTTGAAAGCACCGGGTTATCAACTATTAATGAAAAAATAAACAGTGTTAACCCGGTTAGCAATATGGAGATAATCATGTTATATACAACATGTTTTTTCTTATAATGTCCGATTTCATGAGCCAAAACTGCAACTATTTCATCTTCTGTAAGTTCTTTCAGCAGGGTATCATATAATACAATTCTTTTTTTTGAGCCAAAACCAGAGAAATAAGCATTGGCTTTGGTGCTTCTTTTGGAGCCGTCGATAACATAAATGTTTTCAAGCTGAAAGTTTGAATTACGGGCGAATTCCTCAATTTTGGTTTTCAGCGAGCCCTCCTGAAGAGGAGTTTGCTTATTGAACAGTGGGACAATAAGTTCGGAGTAGAAAAAATTAATAAAAACAGTAAAAATTGTAATTAATATCCAGGCATAAATCCAGAAAGATCTTCCGGTTTTATAATAAAACCATGTAATAAGCGCAAGAACAGGAGCTCCTATTATCAATACCAGTATCCACGATTTTATATGGTCGGTGATAAATGTTCTGACAGTCATTGTATTGAATTGGTATTTCTTTTCTATTACGAAATTGTCGTAATAGCTGAAAGGTATGTTTAAAATATCTGTAGCCAGACCGATAATTCCGAAAAAGATAAGAGACATTAAAACCGGATGGGTTGTAATGTCTCTGACAAATTTATCGAGAAGGGCAAATCCTCCTGAGATTATCATTAACAGTAATATTACAAGGTTTAGAGTGGAGGTCCAGAAGGATAGCTTATCATTATCTTTCTGATAAAGCTGGGTTTTTCTGTATTCATTTTCGTCGCATATACCTTTCAGCCTGGCAGGGAGTTCGGGTGACCACATTCTGGAATTAAGGTAGTTAAGGTATCTTTCAATGACATATCCTGCCACAGGTATTAGAATAATCAGTATTAATATCAGGTTATGCATTTAATCAATAAAATGAGAATGTAATATTAATAGCCATAAATAAAAAGCAGGGCGCCATTTTTAGAAAGAAAGTGTGTGGAATAAATATGTCTCGCTGCATTTCCTCGTGCTAAAAGGATAGGCGCCCTGCGGTGCTGTAAATATAATAAAAAATTTCATTATGTCAACATACCTCCGCAAATATTTATTACCTGTCCTGTAATGTAGGAAGAAAGATCAGATGCAAGGAACAGAGCTACTGAAGCCACATCGTCGGGTGTGCCTGCCCGTTTAAGAGGAATTTTTTCGATCCATTCTTTTTTCACTTCCTCGGGCAGTTTTTCAGTCATTTCGGTCGCAATAAAGCCGGGTGCAAGGGCATTGCAACGGATATTTCGTGAACCAACTTCTTTTGCAATACTTTTGGTAAATCCAATGATTCCCGCTTTAGAAGCTGAATAGTTACTCTGGCCTGCATTGCCTGAGACTCCCACAACAGAACTCAGGTTGATAATAGATCCGGACTTCTGTTTCATCATTGGCATAACAACAGCCCTGGTAAGGTTAAATACTGATTTAAGGTTAACCCTTATCACCAGGTCCCATTGCTCTTCTGACATTCTCATAATCAGAGTGTCACGGGTAATTCCGGCATTATTTACGAGGATATCTATTTTTCCGAAATCTTTAATTACTTCTTCAACGTTTTTTTGCGATTCGGAAAAATTTCCCACGTCAAAGATATAACCCTTAACCCTGACGCCCGTTGATTCTATTTCCTTTATCGCAGACCTGAACTCATCATCATCTGCAATGTTTGTTACGGCTATGTCGGCGCCTTCACCTGCAAACTTCAGGGCAATAGCTTTACCTATTCCCCTTGATGCACCGGTTATTAGTGCCGTTTTTCCTTCCAGTAATTTCATAGTATTTCAAATTAAATTTCAGCAAATATATCGTAAAACTTCTTAATTCAAACCTGATTTTTTAATTACGGAAAGGAGGGTCTCTCCTATTTCAGCCGGTGATTCCACAATATGGATTCCGCATTGTTTCATCATTTCCATTTTAGCAATTGCAGTATCATGTTTACCTCCGATTATTGCCCCTGCATGTCCCATTCTCCTGCCTTTTGGGGCTGTACGGCCTGCTATGAACCCAATTACCGGTTTAATCCCGTTATCTTTTATCCATTCCGCTGCTTCGTTTTCCATATTCCCGCCTATCTCCCCTATTATTACAATAGCTTGTGTTTCAGTGTCATTCATCATCATCTTTGTAATGTCCAGGATTGAACTCCCCACAACAGGATCTCCTCCTATGCCCACGCACGTCGACTGTCCGAGTCCGAGTTTTGTTATCTGGTCAACTGCTTCATATGTAAGAGTTCCCGACCGTGAAATTATTCCTATGGTTCCTTTCCGGTGAATAAAGCCTGGCATAATACCTGCTTTTGCTTCGCCCGGCGTTATTATTCCCGGACAGTTAGGTCCGATGAGAACGCATTCGGGAAAATTCTTGAGGTAATGTTTTACACGCACCATATCTCCGACCGGTATACCTTCGGTTATTGCAACTATAAGTTTAATGCCACCGTCAGCCGCCTCCATAATTGCATCTGCTGCCGCAGCTGGAGGAACAAAAATCACCGATACATCTGCTCCTGTATCCTTTATTGCTTCTCTTACAGTATTGAAAACAGGCAGATTGAGATGCAACTGCCCACCTTTACCCGGTGTTACTCCTCCCACAACCTTTGATCCGTATTCAATCATCTGGATTGCATGAAATGTACCTTCATTACCTGTAAACCCCTGGATTATGATTCTTGAGTTTTTATTTAGAAGAATACTCATAAATAATTGATAAAATGAATTTTAATTAATTAAAAATTATTATTACCGTTCATTACTTTAATTCAAAAATACAATAATTATTCTGTTCTTTGGTTATATTTGACAGAACAATCAGCCTGAGATGATAGAGTATATTGAGCCTATTTTATATATAGGTATTTCACAATCCTTTTTTGCAGGATTACTGATAGCGACAAAAAAGCCAGTTACAATTGCCAACAGGCTTCTTGCCACCTGGTTGTTCATGATATGCATTGAACTGATTTTTGCTTTAATAAACAGCAAAGTCCTTGAAATGTATTCATTCCAGTTTATAACATTTACGTATGGCCCGCTTCTTTATCTATATGTAAGGTTCATGACCGACCCCGGTAAAAAGTTTAACTGGCTTTCCCTTCTTCATTTTATACCGTTTATAGTTTTTTTTATTATATCGGTAATCTTCAGATCCGAACCACTTGTCAGGGACCTGAGAGGTTTTTTTGTTCCTGATAAGTTTTTGTCCCTTAGACTGGTTTACGGTCTCAGCTTTTTTCTTTCCATAACTATTTATAGTTCACTGACTTTCATAGAAATAAAACGACACCAGAAAAACCTTAAAAACCTTGTCTCTTATACATCAGGAGTTATCACCCTTAACTGGTTGAAAGTAATTTCAATAAGTTTTTATTCTGCATATTTTATTTTGTTTATCCTTGGCGGCCTGAACATGATTGGAAATTATATACCGTTCGACCCATATTTTATTATTTTCTTCTTTATAACAGTATTTTCTTTCGCATATAGTTTTTATGGGATTAAACAGCCTGTAATTTTCGGGCAGGAACTCAGTATCGATGTTAATAACGATAACAAAAAGGAGGTATCAAAATATCAAAAAAGCGGACTGAAAGAAGAGCAGGCAAATGAATATCTGAGGATTCTGCTTGATTGTATGGAAAAAAACAAACCTTATCTCAATAATAATTTAAGCATCAACGACCTGTCTGTTATTACCGGGATACCACGCCACCATATAACCCAGGTTCTTAATGAAAAATACGGGAAGAATTTTTTTACGTTTGTTAATGAGTACAGGGTGAAAGAGGTAATATCGAGACTTTCTGACCCGAAATACAGTAGTTATACATTACTTGCCATAGCCTTTGATTCGGGGTTCAATTCAAAAGCCACCTTCAATTCATTTTTTAAAAACTATACCGGATTGACTCCCAGTGAGTACAGAGAAAAATTAGCCGGCACTGCCGGTTCATGATTACAAGTCTTTCCCGGCCGGATTATACCTGCTTTTTAATTATTACTGGTATTAAAAAATCGGAATGGACGACCGTTCTTTCCGGAATTCGTTTTTTCGTGCAAAAATAAATCCGTTATGAAACTCAGAAATACAGTATATTTCTTTTTATTGTGTACCGGTATTTCATTTACGGCAATTTGCTTAAAGGGACAAACCGTTGAGAACTATCAGACTTCTTCTTTTTCTTCGGGAGGTTTTGTCAGGGCCGGATTTTTTTACGACCTGAACCGGCACAATGGTAAAACGTTGTTTTCAAGCGGTTTTTCTGATGTGTCACTGAAGCTTGAGTCCCGGCCAGACAATAACGTAAAAGCATTTTCTGATATAAGGTTAAGATATGGCTCGGAGTTTAACAGTGCTGTTAATTCTTTAACAATAAGAGAAGCTTTTGCTGAAATATCCCTGTCTTCATTTAAATTTTCCTTAGGACAACAGATAATCAAATGGGCAAAGACTGATTTTACAACAACTAATTCAAGACTGAACCCGCAGAATTATACAACAAGGTCGCCTGACAGAGAGGATATGGATCTGGGTAATATAATCGCCACAATTTCATGGTTTCCCTCTCCCCTTTTTGATTTTCAGGCTGCGTTTGTGCCTTTTTACAGGTCGTCAGTTCTTTTGATTGAGCCGGTACCTGTTCCGGAAGGGGTTGAAATTGAACCGTTAAAATCGTTTATTGCCGATAAAGATTATTCGGGATACGGACTGAGAGGGAATATCCACCTCAAAAGTACAGATCTTGGAATTACCTGGTTTGACGGTTATGATCCTATGCCCGGCATAAAACTCGATTATTTCCACCTTGACATGTCAGGCCAGATTCCTGTTGCTTTGACAAAACTTAAAATAACTCCTTACAAAATAAGAGCCGCAGGAATAAATTTTGAATCAGTAATAGGGCAAATATGTTTAAGGGGTGAATCTGCTTACTCCCGGCCTTATAAAGATTACAGAAATAATGAATATGTGCCCATGCCCGAAATAAAATGGGCAGCAGGATTGGACTATGCCCCGCGGAATTGGAGAATCATTTTTGAATATTCGGGAAAATATATAACACATTTCACCGGAGCAGAGGTTGAACCATTAATCGGCACAGAACCTGATTATACAAAGCTTCTGCAGCTTATTTCCCAACCGGGCTTTGATCTTAGAGAATATGTAAGAAAACAGACCGGGTCATTTAACAGGCTATATAACTACCAGCTGGAAAAAATATACCATTCGGCAGGTTTGAGGGTTGAAAGAGAATTTGCATATGGCAGATTTATCCCATCATTGTTTGGTCTGTACAATTTCACATCACATGAGTTACTGTTTATTCCGGAAATAAAGATTAAACCTTATGACGGAGTAATTCTAACTGCCGGAGCAGAGATATATTCAGGAAAGCAGGGGTCTCTTTACAAGCTTGTAAATGATTTTATGGAGAGTATTTATGCCGGAATAAGAATCGATTTTTAAAAATCAAAATATGAGCAGGTTCATTATAAAATTCAGGTGGCTTATAATTGTAATGTGCGTAATTACGGGGTTATTTTTCATTTTTCTCATTCCGTCGGCCAGCACCGACCCTGATATGAGGAACTATATACCTTCAAATCTCCAGTCGAAAATAAAAACCGACTCGATTGAAAACGTGTTCGGGTTTCAGGATATGGTAATTATTCTTTACAGGGATACAGGTTCAGTAATTAGCGGACACAATCTGACCACTCTGAAGAAAATTGAAGATCAGTTATCACAGGTGACCGGAATATCGTCCCTCATATCGCCATTCAGTATAAAAACAATAAGAAACGAAGACGGCTTTATGATTGCCGAACGGCTGGTCAGTAATATACCTTACGACCAGGATGAACTTGAAAAGCTGATTTCCCGTATTAATTCAAGCGGTTACGCACGGGAAATTGTTTTTTCTTCTGATCTGAAAACGGCTGCTATAACACTTACACTTTCGAATAAATCTTACGAAACAAAACTTCTGAATAAGATTGATTCTGTCATTACGGTATCAGGAGCTGGTAGTAAATCAATGACAGGCGGCTTACCCGTCATAAGAAAATATATAATAAAAGATGTTAAGAAAGATGCCATAATTGTGGTTCCTGTTGCACTTCTGATAATGTTGCTAATACTGCGTTTTACTCTAGGTTCATGGAGAAATGTCTATATTCCTTTTACTGTCGTGGTTTTATCAACAGGAATAAGCATGGGACTTATTCCACTTCTGGGATGGAAAATGTCAATAATAACTCTTCTCATTCCGATTATTCTTATTGCGGTAGCTAATAATTACGGAATTTATCTTGTCAGCTATTACAGCCGGGTTGCCAGCACCGGTAAGGGCGGTAAATACGAAATTCTGAAAGAGGTTATGGAGTCGCTCAGGATCCCTATTCTATTCAGTGGTCTGACCACCATAGCAGGAGTACTTGGCTTACTTGCGCATTCCATAATACCTGCCAGACAGGTGGGAATACTGGCTTCGTGCGGTATTTCCATTGCACTGCTTATGAGTTTGTTTATGGTCCCTGCAATGTTATCGGTAAGCAAATCATCATCTCCGGCTGTGGTCAGAATAAATCTGGTAAGCCATGGCATGAATGGTTTCTTCAAGCGTCTGTCAGCATTAATAACAAAACATCCCGGCAAAGTACTGGTTTTATCGATGATAGTAATAGCGGCAACCGGTGCGGGAATTTTTTTACTGCAGATCGATACAAATCAGGAACATTTTTTCCCTGAAAGTCATCCTTTAAGGAAATCGTCGGAAATAATAAACAAAAGTTTCGGTGGTTCTCAAACCATTTCTGTGATGATTACCGGTGACATAAAAGATCCCCGGGTGATGAGAGGTATAGATTTTCTGACAAACCGTATAGAATCTGAGAAAGGAGTCGGTAAGGTGTTTTCGATTTCAAAGGCAGTGAGAGAAATGAGCAAGGCATTATATGATCCTGATGAAGAAGGATATAACAGGATCCCTGATTCAAAGGAGGCAATAGCACAGATGTTCGAACTTTATTACATGAGCGGAGATGCGGAAGATTTTAAACAGCTTATTAATCCGGAGAATGACATGGCTCACATTATAATAAGGCTATCGGATCCTTCCGGTTCAGTAATAGAAAGGATTGTAAATATTATAGAAGAGGCAAAGAGTGAGATACCGGCAAAAATAACCACAGGCGGATATGCTCTTATAATGTACGATTTTACTGATTCACTGATAAAGGGGCAGGTTTTCTCACTTGGATTTGCACTAATAACCGTATTTGTACTTCTTTCTCTTATTTTCAGATCGGTTAAAGGGGGTCTGACAGGCTTAATACCGTTAGCTGCCTCCATAGTTATATTATTCGGATTCATGGGATTTTCGGGGATTGCAATAGACCCTGCCACTGCACTCCTTTCATCCGTAATGATCGGAGTTGGTGTTGATTTTACAATTCAGTATATGTGGAGATTTAATAATGAATTAAGGAAACACGAAGATTATGTTAAAGCCACCGAAAAGTCATTCGAATCGATAGGTCAGAGCATTATTATAAATGCGCTGGCAGTAATGGGAGGCTTTGGCGCTCTTATCTTTTCAGGATTTACGTCAATTAAATTTTTCGGTTACCTGGTTGTGATTTCTATTGCTTCATGCCTGGCCGGGTCTTTGTTTGTCATTCCTGCATTTCTGGTAAAATTCAAACCACGATTTATTGAGAAGAATCTGTCAAATATAAAATACAGCGACTATGAAAAAGAGTATACTGATAAATCTGTTGCTTCTGTTATTGTTAAAGATGTCGGCCCAGCAGCCTGATGCCGGGCAGATTATGGAAAAAAGCAGAGAACTTACACTTACAGGCTCACTCAAAGCAAATGTAACCCTTTCAATTACCGAAAAAAACGGTTCGGTTCGCAACCGGACCATATCCATGATTACCAAAAGTTATCCTGACGGCACGGAAAAGAGACTTATTAAGTTTCTGGAGCCTGCTGATGTAAAAGGAACAGGTATGCTGATTATTGATTATGAAAAATCTGCAGACGATATGTGGATTTATCTTCCGGCATTGAAAAAGACCAGAAGAATTGTCAGTTCAGAAAAAGGCAGGAGTTTCATGAATTCTGAATTTTCAAACGCAGACATGAGTTCTCCTTCTATTTCTGACTTCAAATACAGGCACCTTGAAGGTTCAGGACAAAATGATATATGGATAATTGAAAGTGTTCCGGCCGACAATGAGAAAGTGGCAGAATATGGTTTTTCGCGCAGGGTCAGTTATATCAGTAAAAATAATTTTCAGGTAAAAAAAATGGAATTTTACGACCGTGAGAATAAACTCTTTAAAATAATTGAAATTTCATCCGTTTTTCCCGGGGAAAACGGTAAGTACATAGTGAGTGAAATGAAGGCTGTTAACCTTGTAAACGGCAGGTCTTCAGTGATTAAATTGACCAATATATCTCCTGGGTACGGTGTTGAAGATTCACTTTTTACTCTTCAAAACCTTGAACGGTAAAATCCGACCTGCATTTTTGCTAATAATACCTTAATTTATATCAGCAATTTTCTTTGTTTGCTTCTTAATTTATTATTTTTACTCTGCATAACAAAAGGTAATTAAAGTGATAAGGAAAGGAGAAACAATATGTGCTCCGGCTACGGCAACTGGAGGTGCTATTTCAATTGTCAGGGTGAGCGGACCAAAAAGTTTTGATATATGCGAAAAAATATTCAGGCCGTTTAACAGCAATATCGTTTTAAGGGAACAGAAGGGGCACACGGTAATTTATGGCGAGATTTATGAGAGAGATGAAATAATTGATGATGTACTGTTGACTGTTTTTCATAAGCCTCATTCGTATACCGGAGAAGACTCTGTCGAGATTTCATGCCATGGTTCACCATATATTATACGTAAGGTACTTGAGTTACTTATTAATAACGGAGCTGTTCCTGCACGTCCGGGAGAATTTACGATGCGTGCATTCATGAATGGAAAGATGGATCTTTCACAGGCTGAAGCTGTAGCAGATCTTGTTGCAAGTTCTTCCGAAGCATCGCACAGGCTTGCTGTACATCAGATGCGTGGTGGTTTTTCTGAGGAAATAATGAAATTACGCCAGGAATTACTCCATTTTACTTCGCTTATAGAACTTGAACTTGATTTCGGAGAAGAGGATGTGGAATTTGCCGACAGGAGTGAATTGTTGAATATTGTAAGAAGGATTAAGGATCTTGCCGACCGACTGGCTTCCTCATTCAGGCTCGGCAATGCGATAAAAAACGGCGTACCTGTTGTAATTGTAGGAAAGCCAAATTCGGGTAAATCAACACTTCTTAATGCCCTTTTAATGGAAGAACGAGCAATAGTGTCGGATATCCCCGGGACAACAAGGGATTTTATCGAAGATACAATAGTTATAGATGGAATTGAATACAGATTTATTGACACTGCAGGATTAAGGGAAACATCTGATGCAGTTGAATTACTGGGCATCAAAAAAACCCTCGAAAAAATCAAGCAGGCAAGTGTGATTCTTCTTGTTGACGAGATTACAGATTCTGCCGAAACAATAAACAGACGAGCCGATTATTTGAGAAAACTGGCAGGAAATGATTTAAAGAAACTGATTATTCTTATAAACAAAACCGATTTAAAGCCGGAAGAAGCGTTCAAAGAGGAATTAAGTAAATCAATAAAACTGTATGATAATGAATCGTTATTATTTATTTCTGCAAAGGGAAAGGCAGGGCTGGATGAATTAAGAAAAAAGCTTGGAGAGGCAATTGAAAAAAAATTATTGAGTTCTGAAGATGTAATTATTTCAAATATAAGACATTATGAAGCTCTATTAAAAGTAAGCGAAAGTCTGGTCAGGGTTGAAGAAGGTTTACTATCCGGAATTCCTGAAGATCTCATCGCAATGGACATCAGGCAGGCAATTCATTATCTCGGTGAAATTACCGGCGAGATAACATCAGATGAAATCCTCGGGAACATTTTCAAAAACTTCTGCATAGGAAAATAGATTAATAGAAATCAGAATATTAGCTCCGAAAACAAATAAACAAAATTAAAATGGAACATAAGTATATTAGTTTTGATATTGTCGAAGAGTTTGTACTGAAAGTTCTTGATAAAGCCGGTGTACCTGAAGATGATGCGAAAATAGTTGCTGATGTATTGCTTCAGGCCGATAAATTCGGAATAGACAGTCATGGAGTAAACCGTCTGAAGCCAATTTATCTCGACCGTATTCAAGAAGGCATTCAAAGTCCGGTAACCAATTTTGAGATTGTCAGGGAAGGCCCGACTACTGCTGTTGTTGATGGTCATTTCGGGATGGGACAGGTTATAGGATATCGTGCAATGAAACTTGCAATAACAAAAGCGAAGGAATTCGGGACCGGTATTGTTGTTGTTCGCAATTCTTCACATTACGGAATTGCCGGTTATTATGCCCTGATGGCTGTGAACGAGAACATGATAGGTATTACCTGCACCAATGCCAGACCTTCCATTGCTCCAACCTTTGGAGTGGAGAATATGCTGGGGACTAATCCGTTAACATTCGGTATTCCGACTGATGAACCTTTTCCGTTCCTGCTCGATTGTGCGACTTCAATTACTCAGAGAGGAAAAATAGAGCTTTATGCCAGAGAAGGGAAGCAACTTCCGAAAGGTTGGGTAATTGATGTCAATGGTGAAAGCAAGACAGATCCGGATGAAGTTCTTGCTGATCTTGTTGCAGGGCGTGCGGCTTTGACCCCACTGGGTGGAATAGGTGAAGAAACAGCAGGATACAAAGGCTATGGTTATGCAACTGTTGTGGAAATACTTTCATCGGCATTGCAGCAGGGTGCATACATGAAAATGCTTATGGGAGGTGTGAAGGATGGTAAAAAGCAACCCTACCCTATCGGACATTTTTTTATGGCTATTGATATAAATGCATTTGTTGATCCGGAAGATTTTAAAAAGACAGTTGGTGATATTCTCCGGGAGCTCAGGGCTTCCCGTAAAATGCCGGGACAGAACAGAATTTATACTGCCGGTGAGAAAGAATATTATACCTGGCTTGAAAGAAGAGAGAAAGGAATCCCCTTTAACAGTGAATTACTGAAAGAATTCAGGGATATCTGTGACTCTTATAACCTGCAGGAATTCAAAAAATATTTTGAAGGATAATTTAATTCATAATGTCCGTTAATCAGGGATGAACATATTTCCCGCGGTATTCTCTTTTCAACAGAGCTGAGGCTCCGGGATTGTTTATTATTTCATTTCTGGCTGCGTCCCATTTCACGATTGAATTTGTATAGTAAGATATCATTGCAAGTTGCACGGTTGCAGTTGATTTGAAGGCATCCTCGGGTGTGCAGCTGACCAGTTCCTTCTTTCCTGTCCTTACAGCATCAAGGAAGTTACGGACATGGTTATCCTGCATCTGTGGGGTTGGAATTGGAATATCTTCTCTTTGTGCGTCTCTTCCGGCAGTAAAGACAACTACTTTGTTGTCTTCCGCGAAAATTGTTCCTTTTTCGCCGTAGAAGAAAATTCCGTTATTGAACTCCCGGTTAACATCACCGTTGCCCCAGAGACGATGGTGCCATACTACCGGTGCCTTACTGAATTTGATGTGTGCCGTGAGTGTATCGGGTGTAGTAATCTGGTCTTTTAAAACAAATATTCCGCCGGTTGTAAAAAATTCCGAAGGCATCTCCTCTCCCATTATTTTTCTTATTATATCTATATGATGAATTCCCCAGTCGACAAGATGACCGTTACCATATTCCTTTTCGAGTCTCCATGTTCTATGGCCTATGCTTGGTCTGTAGTCGAGTTTTGGAGCGGGGCCGCACCATTCGTCCCAGTCGAGTGAAGGAGGCGGAGGCTGTATCTTTGTATCCTGAGGGCCCGGATTATAATGTATCTGGGCAACAATTTGTTTCACCTCCCCTATTCTACCTGATTCAATAAGCTCCTTTGCTTTCATGAAAGCCAGGCTCTGACGCCGCTGGAATCCTATCTGGACAATATTTCCAGCTTTTTTCCATGCATTTACCATTGCAATACCCTCTGCAACATCATATGAAAGGGGTTTTTCACAGTAAATGTTCAGACCTTTTTCGCAGGCTGCAATAAACTGCAGGGCATGCCAGTGGGGGACTGTGCCTATAAAGACGGCTTCGAGTCCTTTCATGGAGAGCAGATCATTATAATATTTAAAAGTTGAAGGCCTGCTGCCCTGAAGTTTTTCAATCTCATCTGCACTGTTTTTCAGGTGTTCTGAGTCAACATCACAAACACCTATAACTTCAACTCCTCCTGCCTTAAGAGCTGCCGTTGTTATTACCATACCATACCAGCCTGCACCAATAAGACCAACCTTGAGCTTTCTTCTATCCTGCTGTTTCGGAATATACAATGAAGATATCAATGCAGCTGAACCCATGGCGCTGACTTCAATAAATTGCCTCCTTTTCATTTTATAATGTATTTTTTCAATAAAAATAAAAAAAAGAGAACAAAAACTACCTGTTTCACTGGTAAAATTGTGATTAATGTTATTTGAATACTATTTTTGTGCATGGCTATGTCAGGAAAAAAACCGGCTATACTATTTACTGACGCACTCAAGCTCAAACGTCCTGCGGCATTTAACGTAATGGTCAAGCCGATAGGTTCCGTTTGCAACCTGAATTGCTCTTATTGTTATTATCTTGAAAAAAAGAAGTTATTCCCCGGTAAGAATGATTTCATGATGAGCGTGGAACTGCTCGAGAATTTCACAAAACAATATATTGAGGCAAATGAAGTACCTGTTGTGACTTTTACATGGCAGGGAGGTGAACCCACATTGATGGGGCTCGATTTTTTTAAAAAAGCCATTGAATTTCAGAAAAAATATGCCGGCGGGAAAAGAATTGAAAATGCTTTTCAGACAAATGGTACCAGACTTAATGATGACTGGTGTAAATTTTTTAAAGATAATAACATACTCGTAGGTATATCAATAGATGGCCCTGAACACAATCATAACCATTACCGTAAGACTGCCTCGGGAGGGTCAACGTTTAAACAGGTAATGAAGGGCATCGAACTGCTTCAGAGACACAGAGTTGAATTCAACACACTCAGTGTTGTTAATGATTATAATGTTCATTTCGCTTCGGAAACTTACCGGTTTCTTAAAAGCATAGGGAGTGTTTTTATGCAATTCTTGCCTGTTGTTGAACGGGTTGCTTCCGATGTACCGGAAGATATGCTGAAACTTGTTTCAAATGAATACAATGGAACAGCCCCTGTAGCGAAATGGACGGTTAACGGAAAAGATTACGGTAAGTTTCTGATCACCATTTTTGATGAATGGGTACGAAACGACGTTGCAAGGTATTTCGTACAGATTTTTGATGCAACACTGGCCAACTGGGTTGGTGAAATGCCGGGTGTATGTATTTTTGCCGGTATATGCGGAGATGCTCTGGTAATGGAACATAATGGTGATGTATATTCATGCGATCATTATGTATACCCCGAGTATTATCTCGGAAACATACTTGAAAAGCCGTTGATTGATATGGCCAGATCCCAGACTCAGTTTGATTTTGGTTTAAAAAAGCGCAACAGCCTGCCGCGGCAATGTATGCGATGCGATGTGCTTTTTGCCTGTCATGGCGAATGTCCGAAACACAGGATAGCCATGACTGAAGAAGGGGAACCAGGGTTGAACTATCTGTGTGAAGGTTACAAAATGTTTTACCATCACGTTGCTCCTTATATGGATTTTATGGCGAAGGAACTCCAGAACAAAAGAGCCCCAGCAAACGTGATGCAATGGATAAAAAACAGGGAAAGCAGGGTAATAAAACCTGTTATGCCGGAGAGAAATGATCCATGCCCTTGCGGAAGCGGGAAAAAATATAAAAACTGTTGCGGCAAAAATTTGCCGGGATAAGCAATGATAAGAAGTCGGTATCAGTTACCTTTTGTTAGAATTATTTTTATACCTACTGATACTGAGTGAATTATCGGGACATTCTCCTCAACAATAAACATCGGGTTATATTCACCGGTTAAAAGAATTCCGGGAAATTTTGTGAACGGTGCGACTTTTATCCCTGCCGGGATATTGATGCTTAACCATTTTTCATCATTTGAAAGAAGATTCGCTCCAACTCCACCGCCAGCATATAGAATGACATCACGTGCGTTAAAAATTCCGGTTAGCGCATAAACCTGTGTTATTCCGCGGTCGCTGTATGACCATGTAGCCTCACTGTATGACTTTGTGTTTACCCTGAACTCACCCCAAACTTTATTGTCAGGATTTGTGGATAGGGAAAATGTGTTACCGTCAGTATTGTAACCCACAGCCAGTTGTCCGTTCATTGAGAAAAAACCAGACGTAAGTAACAGAGCCAAAAGAATAAAAATTTTTTTCATAGTCGTTAATTCTGTTTAAGGATAAATATACCGTTTCTATAAGTGCCTAAATATATGTTGTTTTCATAATCTGTTTCGATAACAGTAATAATATCATCGGGCAATAATCCTTCAGGAGAGCGTATCCAGGATTTTCCGTTATAAACATATAAAACAGCTGAGTTTTTTTCATATCCGGCAAGCCACAAATAGTTCCGCTTGTCCGATTTAATTACCGCCATATAAGGTATTTTGGGTTGATTTTTTTCGTTTATTTCATGCCATTCATTATTATCGAAGCAAAACAATCTGTTTTCCTCAAACAAAGATGATAAGGAAAAGTCTTCCACAAGAAAAATTTTGCCTGAAGGAGTAACTGTAAAAGTGAAAATCCAGTAAAAAGTACCATTCTCATCTCCAAGGCATTGCCATGATTTATCTTTTATACGGTAAATATTGGTCAAATTAACTTTACCTGATGTTGCTATATAAACCGCTCCATCCGGTCCGACTTCCATATCAGATATAATGTTCTGGTTAAGTGGTGAATTTTCAGGTGTAAGGAAGTCGAATTTGTGTCCGTCAAATATTCCAAGTCCTCCAATTTTATAAGCACATGACGAAAACCATATTCTGTTATCATTGTCTGTTTCAACCTGTGCGACATAATTGCGTGGAAGTCCTGAATTGTCTTTGTTGTACCAGATGATTTTTTTGCCGTCAAAACGTCCGAGGCCTTTACCTGAGGTGCCTATCCAGATAATATTATCACGTCCAACGGCAATATCAAGCACGGGTGATCCTATGCTATAGCTTTCCTGGTTAGCCCCCTTCACAACAAACAGCTCTTTATCTGAGCCGACATAAATATTTCCTTTTCTGTCCGTTTTGATGCAATCAATCTTTTTGTCTTTGAAAAGCCTGGCTGTAATTCCGAAAATTACATCTGCAGGGTAATTATCAACATATCCTTCTTTTTTACAGGAACAAATAATAAAGTACACCAAAAGACATAGAATCTTAATTTTGGTCATGAAGAATGCTTAATTTTTAAAACTCAAAGAGAACCAAACAAAAATAATCAAATTCCGGACATTTTCTGATATAACCAAATTTTTAAACTTAATGTTTTATAAGTTAATATATTAACACATTCTTTTGTAAGTAAGTAAAATAAATTACTTTTGGCAGAGAAATTTATCCGTAATAATATGGATTACGATAATTTATCAAAGGAAGAATTAATTCAGGTTCTTAATGAAGTTACAAAGGCTTATGAGGCATTAAAGGAGCTTTACGAAAAAGACACACTTCTGTTTAAAGAGGTTGAAGAGAGGATTTCGAGAAGTGAAGAAATTTTCAAGAAATCGTTTCAAACAAGCCCTGATTCAATATGCATAAATCGTTTATCAGATGGATTGTATATATTAATAAATGAGAGTTTTACAAAAATAACAGGTTATACTGAGAAGGAAGTTTTGGGCAAAAGCTCACTTGAACTTAATATCTGGCATGATCCTGAGAGGAGAAATGACCTGATAAAAGAACTCGGGGAGAGTGGGAAAGTTGAAAATTTTGAAGCAATTTTTCGGAAAAAAGATGGTAGTTTGATACACGGGTTAATGTCCGCTACCATAATAGAACTTGGCGGAGAACCTCACATGCTAAATATTACAAAGGATATATCAAGTATTAAAAAAATTGAAGAAGAGCTTGAAAATGAAAGAAACCTTTTACGAACTTTGATTGATAATATTCCTGACAGAATATTTATTAAAGACCTTAAAAGCAGATTTGTAATTTGCAATAAAGCATTGATTGAAAGGTTTGGAAAAAAAGATATTTCGGAAGTGAAAGGGAAATCTGATTTCGATTTCCAACCACGGATACTTGCAGAAAAGTTTTACAATGATGAACAGGAGATAATTAGAACAGGGCAACCGCTTATAAATCATGAGGAACCTAGGGTTCTTGGTGAGGAACAGAGATGGAATCTTATAACAAAAGTTCCTCTGCGAGATTCTCAGGGAAACATAATTGGAATTGTAGGAATTGCAAAAGATATTACAGAAATAAAAAGGCAGGAAACAGAAAGAAAAGTCCTGTATGAAATTATAAAAGGAATATCAACAACAGCAAATCTTGATGAATTATTAAAACTAATCCATGAATCATTAAAAAAAATTGTATATGCAGAAAACTGTTTTGTTGCTTTAATTGACCGTGAAACAGGTGAATTTTATTTTCCATATTTTATAGACAAATATGATTCTGTGCCTCAAAAATTCAAAGTTAATAAAAGTCTTACTTCATACGTGTTTAAAACTAATGAGCCCTTTTTATTAACTGAAGACAAATTCAATAAGTTAATTGATTCAGGAAAAGTGGAATTGATTGGAACACCTTCCAAATCGTGGGTAGGAATACCACTACGTACACCTGAGGGGAGTATTGGAGTGCTGGTACTCCAATACTACGAGAGAAAGGATGCTTATTCCCAGCATGATATTGATTTTCTGACATCTATTGGTAGTCAGATAGCCTTTGCCATTGAGAGAAAAAAAGCTGAAGAAGAAATCATGCTTAAAAATAGTCTGCTGAAAAAGTCAAATGCTGAAAAAGACAAATTCTTTTCCATAATTGCCCATGATCTCCGAGGTCCTTTGAGTGCTTTTATGGAGGCAACAAAGATACTTACTGAAGAAATTCAGGATATGAGCTATGATGAGATAAGAGAAATATCAAAGGAATTAAACAAGGAAGCCTCAAGTATATATGCACTTCTTGAAAATTTACTGGAGTGGTCAAGGCTTCAAAGGGGCGTTCTGATGTTCGAATTAAAGAATGTGAAACTTCTGGAACTGGTTGGAACAACAATTGAACCATTGAGGGCCGCAGCAGCCAGAAAAAATATTGAAATTGAACTGAATATTCCTGCAGATGCAGAAGTTGAAGCTGACATTCACATGATTGAAACGGTAATCCGGAATCTCGTTTCGAATGCAATAAAATTTACGACAGAGGGTAAAATAACAGTTTCAGCTGAGAAGTATGATGAAAGATTCATTAAGGTAGGAATAATGGATACAGGTATTGGTATTCCACCTGAATTGATTCCGCATCTTTTCAGTTTAACAGGTAATGTAAAGAGACCGGGTACGGAAGGTGAACCAAGTTCGGGACTGGGACTACTTCTGTGCAAAGAATTTGTGGAAAAGCATGGAGGGAAGATATGGGTTGAAAGTGAAGAAGGAAAAGGAAGTATTTTCAGTTTTACAATACCCGGAAAAATCTTTTGAATGATTCAGATTTTCAAACAGGGAATTGAAAAGAAGAAAGTTGTTCCGGCGCCTCGTTCAGAAAAAAACCAGATTTTACCGCTAAGCATTTCGACATAGGCTTTTGAGATTGAGAGCCCCAGTCCGGTACCTCCATACAGGCGTGAAGGACTGCTGTCGGCCTGAAAGAAATTATCAAAAATATGGTCCCAGCATTCTTCCGGAATACCATTACCTGTGTCATATACATAAAATTCCACCATACCACCTGATAAAGCATAACCCAACTCTACCTCACCCTTATCAGTAAACTTAATCGCATTACCAACGAGATTAAGCAAGACCTTCAGAATTTTGTACCGGTCGGTTAAAATAGTTACATCATCATCATCCAGGGGTGTTTTATATGAAAGTTTTAAGCCTTTTTCAGATGCTTTAGGGTAATATTGATTAAAGACTTCTCTGATAACCTGATTTATATTGGTTTTTTCTTTTTTTATTTTTATCTCTCCGGCCTCAATTAAAGATGCTTCAACAATCTGGTCGAGTGTTTCAAGAAGGTTGTCAGCACTTCTCAAAATAATGTTTGTATATTCTTTTCTGGTTTCGTAGTCACAGGCGGGATCATCAAGAATAGTACTGAAACCTATAATTGCATTCAGGGGCGTCCTTATCTCATGGGATATATTTCTCAGAAAAGCAATTTTTAAATATTCCCTGTCTTCAATAGATTTACCTTTTTGGAAAGTTTTTTGTGCAAGATCCTGCCATTTTTTAAGGTCAAACAATAATCCAGTTATTCCCTTTACTGAGCCAGTAATCGGATCAATTTCCGGAGAGGCTATTTCATAAATCCATTTCTTTCCTTTGTCAGGTGTATTTATACATAGCCCGGCTCTGAAATTTTTTATTTTTCCCTGCATTAGTTTCTCTCTTGCTTCATTGATATCTGAAGGTATATCACTCTCAAGAGGAATAATTTCTTCGATCATTTCCCTGTATTTTTTTTCGCTGAATTCACCGGGATTAATGCCCAATAATTCTATCAATCCTGTTCCAACAATTATTTCAGGCTCTTCTACAGTTGGTTGATTGAAACCAAACCTGTAATGAACACCGCCTGAATTCTCAATGAGTTTTGTAAAAACATTAAAATCAACCGGTGGGTTAATTTTCGAAATATTCAGCATTTCCGGGTCAAAGGAAGAATATTCAGTTAATTCCTGCATACTTATTTTAAATTTATTCACTGAATATCAGTTTATTAATAAATAATACATTTTTTGTCCCTTTCCTTTTTCGGAAAACGACAAAAAATACTCTTTAAAAAAGATCTTTTGCTCCTAATATTTTCTTCAGTTATTAAATTTATTGTTTAATATAAACCGGCATAAAATTGTTACCCTATTTTTGAAAAAATTTTTTATTGAATTGAAAAATTCTTTTTATATATTTCCTCTATAAATCTTCTTAACAACTTAGCACAAAAAGATTCTTGCTGAATAATTTCCTCTGCGGACATCAAAGTCCAAGTCTGTGTGCTTTTTCTTTGGG